>JAABUM010004713.1_pt1 | contig 15086 bp, 13 predicted proteins | sample 5559161 | NCBI WGS metagenome assembly JAABUM01 (sample SAMN10711868, study PRJNA513369) | rock metagenome | isolation source: Antarctica rocks | place: Antarctica: Victoria Land, Siegfried Peak nord
ATCCTGTACGCCGTGTACGAGTGCCTGACCATTCTCTGCCCCCCGCTCCCCGACTTCGCCAACTCGCTCAATCGGCTACGAGCATACCTGATGGTGCTCGTCCTGGCGGTACCGAGCGGCTGGTACGGCCATGCGGTGGCGCGTAGCGAGCGCTGGACGGGCTACCAAGGGCCATTTGCGGGCGTCGGTACCTGGCGGCTACATCGGCGGATCTTCCGTCTATGGCGTGCGCTCCGACCTGTCGATCCCGGACGTTCACTCGGACCGTCCCCGGTCCGCTTCGCCGCTTGGGTCCCGCAGGCCGACCTCCCCTCCCGCCTGTGCGATGAGCTGATGGAAATCCGCGACTGGTCGCTCGCGCTACGCTGCTATGTGCCGGCGAAGACGACGTACATCGCTACCCGAGTTGCGGCGGGAGCAAACATCTCCGTAGCGGACCTGCCGGCATTCATTGAGGCGGCAACCCTCGCTGCGGGACTGTGGGCTTGGCAACGGGCGAAGATGATGCCCGGCCAAGGGATTGAAGCGATCGAGCCAGGCCACGAGCAAGCCGATACGCTCGCCGAAGAAGCCGTGTTTCTCGCGCGTGTGGCGGACTTCTTCGTTCACTCCCCGCTCGTCTCGGCAGTTCTCACACGTCTCGGTGATGAAGGCCTTGATGCTGACCGGCTTGATCGCACGAGATAAATTCGTATGATTCCCCTCGACGGAGTCCACGAGGCGTCGCCGCGCTGAGCGCGCGATGTACCCGACCGGGTATGAGGGAGGAACAGGGGGTGAGCGGCAGGACCACAACACCGCGGCGACGCCGCCGGGTGGCGCAACCCCTGATATCACCGATTGTGCCGGGAGACCAGGATCTCGTCGGAACCCGCGAGACATATCAGTTACTTGCGGCCCACGCACGTATCCTCAGTTGGAGTCTCGACCAATTCTTCCCCGAGCGCGAGAAACGTTTGTGGGAAGCGTTACGAATATTTGCTCTCCGCCGGAATTTGCCAGTGGCATGGCAACTATCGTCTGCAGAGGCCAAGCCGATCGAGCAGTCCTTTCGAGCCGGCGACCGTCAGCGCTATCGTCTCGTAGCCGCGCAACTCACCGTTTTAGCCGGGTACATAAGTCCGGATTTCCTAGCTCACGAGCGCAGCGTTTGGGATGAGCTTGAGGCGCTTGCAGCGGCACGAGGGCTTATTACTATTTCAACCAAGAATCATCAATACCGAAAGAATAGCAATTAAAAACAACTACCAGCTAATATAGTCTTGGCTTGTTCGTCCATGCATGTTATAAAAGAGGACGCAACAAGGCCGGGGCGGCTGCCAACCATAACCCCGGCCAGTTGCCCAAACTCTTCACGGAGCGGGTGACCGCCCCCCGTCAACGGGAGGAGGATGCCTGATGGACACCACGAAAACCGCGCTCGCCGCCCCGCCCGCTCCGGCACCGTCGCGCGCCCTCCCGGCGCTCCCGGCGACGCCGCTGCTGATCGACGAGGAGCCTCTGCTGGTGCCGCCCCGCCTCGCGGCGGCGATCGGCCTCAACGAGGCGATCGTCCTCCAGCAGGTGCGCTACTGGCTCGGCGACAAGCGCCGCCCCCAGGTCCGCGACGGGCGGCGCTGGGTCTACAACACCTACCCCCAGTGGCAGGCGCAGTTCCCCTTCTGGTCGCTCGCCACGATCAAGAAGACCTTCCGCGAGCTGGAGGAGCGCGGGCTGCTGCTGGCCGCGCAGCGCTACAACCGCGCCCCGACCGACCGGACCAAGTGGTACACCATCGACTTCCCCCGCCTGCTGGCGCTCGATGCCGCGCTCGCTGCCGCGCCCGCAGATCCCCCAAGGGAGCAATTTAACCCCTTGGAAGGGCGCGATCGCGGCATTGGAGGGGATCAAATCGATCCCATGACAAGGGATCAGATTAACCCCTTGCAAGGGATCGCTTTAACCCCCTCTAACCAGAGACTACCGACAGAGATCACCACAGAGACTACACAACAACAGGTGACACCGCCGTCCGCAGGCGCGCGTGCCGGGCAACCCGCTGCTGTTGTTGTTGAATCGCCCCAATTGGTCCAATTATTGATGGACAGGGGGATTACGACGGGGGTGGCGCGGCACTTGGTCGCGGACCACACCCCGACGGCGGTAGCGCGGCAGATCGCGCACTACGACCACGAGCGCGCGGCGGACCCGGCCGACCCGCGGCTGACACCCGGGCGGCTGCGGCGGCGGATCGAGGAGGACTGGGCCCCGCCGCCGGGCTTCGTGCCGACGGTCGAACAGGAGCGCCGGGCCGCCGAGGAGGAAGATCGGTGCACCGCTGCGCGGGCCGCCCGAGAGGCTGAGGACGAACGTTGCAGGCGAGAACACGCAGCGACCCTGGCCGCTGTCGGGGCCACGGCAGAGGACCAGGCGACCTGGCATATCCTCGTCGGGAGTCCGACGCCCCTCCCCATGCTCTTCCGGGAGGCGCTCTTCCGTGCCCCGTGTAAGGGGACCGGACCGGTGATCATCCTCCGCACGCTCGAGGAATGCGACCGGGCAACCGGTGGCGGCTACGCTCGGGAGCGGCGCGAGCTGGAGCGCCGGCTGCGCGAGCGATTCCCCGCCTACGCGCGGTCGGCGCTGGTGGGCAAGGTGGGGGCTGCTACGCGGCCTACGACGAGTGCGCGGCGGCGTTTGCCCGTAGCGGGAGCGAGGCCGACAGCACGATAGACGATGAGCGGCCTGCCATCGGGTGACATGTCCTATCCGATACGATCTGGGGGTATGCCCCGACGCGAGGGAAATTTCGGACCGAAATTTCGCCCCCTCCCTGGAGAGGGAAATTTCGGAACCGAAAGAAAGCACTTTACCTTTCGGTGATAGTCATCTATAGTATTCCTGTACGTACATAGCGAGTTTAGCGGTGACGAGAGGGGGAGTGATGGGAGCGAGGGGAGCACCGGGCGACGGTAGGGTCGGGGGGGCTGCAGCGCGGGTGGCCCCGGTCCTCGCGGTCGTCAATCGCAAGGGCGGTGCGGGGAAGACGTCATCGGTGCACAACATCGCCGGTGTCTGGGGGACCTGGGGCCTGCGCGTCTGCCTGGTCGATCTGGACACGGCCTTCAACCTCACCGAGGCCTGCGGCTACCCGGAGGAGCGCCGCCAGGAGGGCGGTGACTGGCTCGTCGACGGGAGCCCCGAGCCGTGGCCCGTGCCGGGGATGCCCAACTGCGCGCTCGTGCCATCGGGTGCGCGACTCGCGGACGGCATCGAGCGGATGGAGCGGCTGGCGATCGATCGGGAGCGCTACCTCGGCAAGGTCCTGGCCCCGCTGCGCCGACACTTCGACGTGCTGCTGCTCGACACCAAACCCGACCTGGATATCTCGGTGACCGGGGCGCTCGCCGCGTCGACGCACGTCCTCGCGACCGCCCTCACCCTGCCGCAACCGATCTACGGCGTGGTGCGCTCCCTGGGCCTGGTGGAGGACCTGCGCGAGGGGGTGCCCGACCTGCGGGTCGTCGGCTTCCTACCGATGGCCTACAACGCACGTGGGCTGCGTCCGGCGGCGCTCGGCTCACTCGTCGAGATGGCGCAGGAGTACGGCGTCACCTGCCTCCCCCCGATCCCCTACACCGAGCACGCCGGCAAGGAATCGCAGTCGCACGTCCCGGTGGCCCTGGCCTACCGCAATACCGCTGTCGGGCAGCACTACCGCTACGCGGCCGCGCTGATCGGGGAGCAACTCGGCCTGCCCGTCCCCGCCGAGTGGCTGGATCGCGGGCGGCGGCTGCACGAGCAGATGCTGCGGGAGGTGCTGGCGGCATGAGCATGCACTTCGGCAAGGCCTCCAACCGCCGCCTCACCCTTGCGGCCGTGCCGCGCGAGTCGGGTGCGGCCGACCGCCTCCTCGACAACAGTCGCCAGATGGTCCGACTCGACCTGATCGACGACAACCACCGTAACCCGCGCAAGCGGACGGATGAGGAGCCCCTGCGCGAACTGGCCGGGAGCATCGCCGAGCACGGCCTGTTGCAGGCCCCGGTGGTGCGCCGACACCCCGACGACCCCGATCGCTACATGGTCGTGCTGGGTTCCCGCCGTGTTGCCGCCCACCGGCTCCTGGGACGCGACGAGATCGAGGTCATCGTCCGGCGACTGGAGGACGGCCAGGCATTCATCGCCTCCTGCGTCGAGAATGTGCAGCGCGTCGAACTCTCCCCGCGCGAGGAGATGGACATGATCGGCGTGCTGATCGACGAGCTGGGCAGCCAGGAGGCGGCCGCCCGCGCGCTCGGCAAGAGCCCGACCTGGCTCTCCAAGCGTAAGCGCGTCCTTGCCGCACCGGCGCTGGCGGCGGCGGTGGAGCGGGGGGAGATCAGCCTCGATCACGCCTACGACCTGCTCGCCCGTGCCCCGGACGAGGCGACCGTCCTGGCGCACTTGGAGCGCGTCCGGGTCGGTGAGGAGAGCCAGGGGACGACCCGCGATGCCCTCACGCCCCGCTCGCGCCCGATAGCTGTGGCACCTGCGGCACCATCGGCATCCCGGACGGAGCCGACCGCCGAGGGCGGGGTACCGATTTCGGACCGAAATCTCGACGCGACGCAATCATTGACGACGGACCAACCGCTGGCATCCCGCCCGGCACCCGAGCACAAGCCGGATATCCCGGTGAGGGGGCGCGAGACGACGCACGCGGAGCCGATTTCGGACCGAAAGTGGACGGGGGCACGGGCGGAGCCGACCGAAGCCGATGGCGACGACCTGGTTGACCTGGGGACACTGGCCGTCGTGCGACTGACACAGAATCGGCAGGGGCGAGCGTCGCGGCGGGCGATCCTGGAAGCCCTGCGCGCGGACCTGGCCCTCCTGGCACGGGAGTGATCGCCGCCGCGCGATGGTGGCGAGGGGGCGTAGCGATGAGGGACACCGATGGGGGCTGAGAACTTCAACCGGCAGTTCATCCTGCTGGACTTCGCCGATCTGGACAACCCGGACTTCCTGTCGTTCACCCGGTCGCCGGAGTTCTCGACCTACCTGGTGATGCGACGACACGTCTGGCGGTCGCGCGACCCGCACTACATGGGCCTGCACGCCCTCTACGCCGACGGCACCCTCGCCTGCTCACTCGAGCGGGAGCAGATCGCCGAGCTCCTCAAGCTCTCCCTCGTGTCGATCAGCAACGATATCCAGGCGCTGGCACGGCGGGCGGTGATCGAGAGCCGCCGCACTGGTCGCCAGAACATCTTCGTGCTTGGTCGCTGGGTCGAGGATGAAGGCGCCTATTACGAGCATTTCCATCTCGACCGGCTTTACGTCAGAAGTAAAGAAAACTTGATATCTGGACTGCGCGACGCCAGAGATAAAGAAACCTTAACATCAGACGACAAGCCGACCCGATCCTCTGATGTTAAGAAATCTTTAGCCATTAATAGAGAAAGGAATAGAGAAGAAAATACAGAAGAAAATAGAGAAAGAGACCGATCGAGTATTCGATCGACATCCCCCTCAAATAAGAAAGGGGAGACGCGGGGACGAACGCCTGCGGGAGCGGCGAAGCCCCCCGTGCAGGCAGCGCTCTCGGGAGGAGCGCGACAGCAAGGGGGAGCGCGAGCGAGCGAGGCGGCCGACCTGGCCGCCGCCCGGCTTGAACTGACCGAGTTCATCGAGGATCTGCGTCGCGAACTGAATGACCAGGCCTCGGCCGGTGCCACGCTGGCACGTGCGGTCAACCTCTATCGTCGCTCGGGCCTGCCGCCGGAGGAGTTCCGCACCCTAATGTACGACGCGCGTCGGATCACCCAACAGCACACCGGGTCGATCCGCATGCAACAGGTCGGGAAAGATATGGGCGGTATCCCCACCAAGCCGAAGATGGCCTACTTCTTCGGGGTGTTGCAGCACGCGCTCGAACTGGACGGGGCGGATGAGGCGGGCACCGCCGAGGACGAGTCCCCGGCAGCGCCGCTCGAATCGCCGGTACCTGCCGTGTCGGTGGAAGCTGACCCTGTATCGAGAATCGGTGCGGAGCGCGGCTTTGCCGAAGCCGTCGCCAACGCTGCGATGAGTCGCAACATCGACTGGCGGCTGGCGCGGCAGCTCGCCCGGGAGAACCCGCACCTGCTGGCCGACTGGATTGAGCATGGGGGGGCATGGGCGCTGGCGCGCGATCCCGGCGCGGAACTGGCTAGGCTGGTCCGGGCGGGTGCTCCCCCGCCCCGGACGCGCATCTCCGGGGACTAGCGGCCGGGGGACCGATGGGCAGGGTATTACGGTCGGACGTGAGCGCGGTGACGACCAGCCGGAGGGGCGGGGCGCATGAGCATTGAGTCCGGGCAAGCCTCGCTGCCCCATGAGGACTACGCACGGCTGCTGACCGATGTCCGCGCCATCATCGTGGCCGGGCGGGGGCGCGCCGCGGCGGCGATCAATCAGGAGCTGGTCGCGACGTATTGGGCGATCGGCGAGCGGATCGTGCGCGAGGAGCAGGGCGGGTCCGATCGTGCCGCCTACGGCGAGCGGACCTTGGTGCAGCTGGGGCGGGCGCTTGAACGGGAGTTCGGGCGGGGCTTCGGGCTGCGCTCGCTGCAGCTGATGCGCCAGTTCTATCTGGCCTACCCGATTGCGAACGCGGTGCGTGCACAATTGGGCTGGACCCACTACCGCACCCTGATGCGCCTGCCCGATCCGACGCAGCGGGAGTTCTACGGGCGGCTGGCCGCGACCGGGCGGTGGAGCTCGCGCGAGCTGGATCGCCAGATCGGCTCGCGCCTCTTCGAACGCGTCGGCCTCTCCCGGCAGGCCGGCGACCTCGCCGCGACCCTGCCGGCCCCTGTGGCCGCCGATCGTGCGCTCGCCCCGGCCGATGTCTTCAAGGACCCCTACATCCTCGACTTCCTCGGCCTCGAGGACACCTACAGCGAGCGGGATCTCGAGTCCGCGATCCTGCGCAACATCGAGCGCTTCTTGCTGGAGCTGGGGACCGACTTCTGCTTCGTGGCGCGCCAGCGGCGGCTGACGATCGACGGCGAGGATTACCACATCGACCTGGTCTTCTACCACCGCTCGTTGCGCTGCCTGGTGCTGGTGGACCTGAAGCTCGGGGCGTTCGCCCCCGCCGACGCCGCGCAGATGCAGCTCTACCTCGAATGGTCGAAGCGGCACGACCGGCGGGAGGGGGAGGAGGAGCCGATCGGCCTCATCCTGTGCGGCAGCCGGAGCGAGCAGGTGGTCGAGCTGCTGCTGTCGAGCCAGACCAATCGCCTGCGCGTGGCGCAGTACCTGCTGCCGGAGGACACGGCGGCGCTGAAGGCGCGGCTGGCGCAGATCACTGCGGCGTACGAGGAATTGCACGAGGGCGCGGCTGATGGGAGGCCTATTGAGGGTGTTGAGCACTGATCGCCCAGGTTAGAAGACATATCCCTTTGCATTACAACGCGTACGTGGACAAGACGAATCTTTCGTCGCGGCAGCGATCGATGTGGAGAAGTAGCGCATGTCGGCAATCACCAGGCCATCCCTTCCACCGGGCGATCGTCCGCGCGTCGATCGCGACGACGACCTCCTCGACCGCGCGCCATTCGTGGCGCAGCTGGCCGACGCGCTGCTTGCCCTCGATGCCAGCGATGGGCTGGTAATCGCCCTGCAAGGTCCCTGGGGCGCTGGCAAGACGACCGTCATCAACTTCCTGCTGGCGGAACTGGCGGCGCGCCAGCAGGCCGACGACGAGCGACTCATCGTGGTGCGCTTCAACCCCTGGTGGTTCTCCGGCAGTGACCAGCTCCTCGGGCAGTTCTTTCGCCAGGTCCGGGCGGCGCTCGGCAAGTCGGGTCGCTCCGCGCAACTCCAGGCCGCCGGCAAGCAGCTCGAGCGCTTCGTGCGGGGGCTGCGCTTCGTGCGGTATGTTCGGGCGATCCCGGGCGTGGGCGGCGTCATCGGCGACCTGCCCGACCTCGCGGAGGAAGCGATCGGGCAGGTCGCCGAGACCTTTCAGGCCGCGGGCGAGGCGCTTGACGCCGATCTGCAGGGGCTGCGCGACGCGCTCGACGAGACCTTGCGGGGCCAGTCGGCGCGCCTGCTGGTGGTCATTGACGACGTGGATCGCCTGCGCGCCGACGAGTTGCAGCAGCTCTTCCAGGTGGTGAAGGCGGTCGCCGACTTCCCCAACACGATCTACCTCCTGGCCTACGACGCCGCCGTGGTGGAGCGGGCGCTCGGCACCGTCCAGGTCGGCGACGGGGCGGAGTACCTGGCCAAGATCGTCCAGCTGCCGCTCACCATCCCCCTGCCCGATCGCGCCGCCCTGTGCCAGGCCTTCTTCCGGCAACTCGACGTCGCGCTCGTGGGGACGCCCGATCACCTCGGCGACGCGCATGATTTCGGTAACCTCTACTGGGATGCGCTTGATGCGCTGCTGCGGACGCCGCGTGACTTCACCCGCCTCGCCGCCGTGCTCGCCCTCCGCTACCCGCTCGTCCGCGGCGAGGTCAACATGGCCGACTTCATCGGCCTCGAGGCGCTGCGCCTGATCGCCCCGTCGGCCTACGCATTCGTCCAAGCTCACGAGGCGGATCTGCTGCGCGGCGGGCGACGGGATGAGGATCGTGCGGCGGCACGGCGGCGCGGCGAGGAGTTCCTCGCCACCCTGCCGACTGGGCAGCGCGAGCCCGTGCGCCGCCTGCTGGTCCGTCTCTTCCCGATGTGGGGCGCGGCCTTCGGTGGAACGAATTACGATCATCGCAGTTGGCAGGCTACCTGGTTCCGGGGCCGTCGTGTCAGCAGCGAGGCGGCGTTCCCTATCTACTTCCGGCTCGGCCTCGCGAGCGGCGCGGTGCGGGCCGTCGAGACTGAGGAGGCTCTCGGGCTGGCTGGGGATGCTGCGGCATTCGCACAGACGCTCCGCTCGCTCGCCATCGCCCGCCGCGCCGACGGCACACCGCGCCTGAACGACTTCCTCGCGCGTGCAAGCGAGGGCGACGGTCCTCGTCTCGTCGATCCGGTGCCGGCGCTCACGGCGATCTTCGAGGTTGGCGACGAGATAGTCGCGCTCGTGCACGATGCCGACGGGGCACCCTTCGACCCCGGCGGACGTCGGCGCCTCATCTGGCTCGTCAACGCGTTACTGCGGCCGTTGACCCGCGCCGCGCGCTTCGCTGCCCTGGAGGACTGTTTGCAGCGGGGCAAGGCGCTGGAGTTCATCACCTATTTCGTCATGGTCCTGCGCCGGGAACACGGCTGGGATACTGGCGAGCCGCCGCACCCCGCCGAGGAGTGGACTCTCGCCGCCGAGCAGGCACAGGCACTGACCGATCTGGCGCTGATCCGCCTACGCGAAGGACTCCGATCGGGTGTGCTCGGGAATACACCGTCGCCGCCGTTCGTGCTCGGGCGGCTCATCGACTGGTCCGCCGACAAGGACGAGGCCCGGGCGGATGTGCGCGCGTATGTCGGGCAACTCATCGCCACCGATGCCGGCCTCGCCCGGTACTGCGCGGGGTATCTGAGCTCAGGACACGCATGGGGCTCAACCGATCGCGTGGCACGTCGGCAATATAACATTGATGTGGTTGCGCTCGGAGAATACCTGCCAATTGCGGTCGCCGACTTGCTGCCGTGCATCCGAAATATCTTGGACACTTCGTCAGTGGCGCTTGAAGAACGCCAGCGCAGGGCACTGGAAACGCTCGTGACCAAGCTGGGTGAGTGTGTCGATGACAACGAATTGCAAGCTCGGGCGAATAGCGCGCTATCAATCGAGGACGGCCGGGCAGAGTTCAAACTGACGTCCGAAGATGCCACTGACACGTCGGGAGCGGAAGAAGCTGATGGCGATGACGCCGCAGATTAAAGACGGTCAGAATCCGCGACCAGTGGGAGTGAGGCGGCACAGCAGTGACATGCGGGAGGGGCGGGGCCGATGATACGTATCGGCCCAACAGCCACCCAGTGGTGCATCTCGCTGCTGGCCTTTGGCAGTGAGGCCACGAGGATGCTGAAGATCGACGGGTCGGGGTGGGGCATGATGCACTCTTTTACCGTCGCCAATGAGACAAATCCTTTTCGGAGGGAAGGTCGGTAGGATCGTATTCTAATGGCGATATGTAGCACTCCTGGCGGTCTGCCTCAGCGCAGCTGCGGCCGAGAGGTGTTGTTCTTCCGGCCCCGCCGCCTCGGGCGGCGGGGCACTGACGCCGCCGAGTGGGGGAAGTGGCGGAGGGTGGGCGGCCCCGATGACGCGGGGCCGGGCGTGGCCTCGCCGACGGGTCGGAGGCCCAGCCGTCCCGCGCGCACACGCGCTCGCTCCTGCCGCCGTCGGTGCTCATCGTCGCCCATCGCCCGCCCCGTGCTCCCCGGCCATTCTCGGTGCCGCGTCGTCCAGGGTCGGCGGGACCGCCAGGAGGCCGAGCGCACGCAGGAGCGCGCCCGCCGGGCCGCGCACCAGTTCCGCCATACGGGTCGGCAGGGCGGGGTCGGGGGGCGGGTCGACGCCCCCGTCGTCGAGGTCGCCGCGCAGCAACTCGTCCTCGACCCAGGCCCGGGGGACCGGCTCGCAGATCTGGTAGCGGAGTTGCTCGGGGGTGTCGGGGTATGGCCCGAACGTGCAGAGCGTGTACGACACGGCGGCCGTCAGGCCCTCGACGAGGGCCGGGTCGAGATCGGGGTTGGCCGGGTCGTGGCCGGGATCCTCGGCGACCCAGCGCACGGCGCGCGGGTCGAAGCCGTGGCGCGCGCCGAGCACCGGGGCGACGGCGGGGCCGAGACGCACAAGCCAGGTGGTAAACGGCGCGGCGGTGACGACGACCACCGCCCGGCCGGTCGGGTTGCGGTACAGGCGCAGGCGGTAGGGCCGGTGGAAGCCGGGCCGCTGCGCGTACGCACCCCGCTCGTCGACGATCTTCAGCATCGCTGACCCCTCCCCTGCGGGCCACCCTGCCTGTCGGGAAGTATACCGGCCTGTTGTCTGCTTCGTCCGGGGAAGCTTTGGGGTTGTACACCTGCCTCGATCTTGGTGTCGATCGATAGCGATATGGAGCCTTTCCGCTCGTCGGCGATGGACGCCGTCGCCCTGTCGGCGGTCGCGCGGCTACCGGCTTGCGGGCGCGCGGTCGTCACTCCCCTCGGCGAGGATCCGCCGCCCGAACTGGCCGAGCAGGACCTCGTCGGGCGGCGGGTTCTCTGGGTGGTACTCGAAACGCGCCCGCTCGAAGTACTGCACCGTGTAGACGTGGCCGTCCTCCAGGATCTCCGCGAGCTCCTCGCCGAGGGGGAAGCCGAATTGCAGCAGGCCGCCGTGCCCCTCCCAGTAGGTGCGGAACCGCCCGCCCAGGTTGTGCCCCGTCTCGGCGAAGTAGCGCGCCCCGTCGCGCCGGTCGGCGGCCGGGTCGGCGGGGTGGAAGCGCCGCCCGAACTGCCCGAGCAGGACGTCGAAGGGCGGGCGCTGCTCCGGGTGGTACTCGAGCCGGGAGCGCTCGAAGTACTGCACGGTGTAGGGCCGACCATCCTCCAGGGTCGCGACGACCTCGTCGCCGAGGGGGTAGCCGTTGAGCACCAGCCCGCCGTGCGCCTCCCAGTAGCCGAGGAAGCGGCCCGCGACGCAGTGCCCCGTCTCCGCGAAGCAGCGCCGCGCGGGGAGGTCGGCGGCGTAGCGCTCCGCCGGGACGGCGGTGGGCGCGTCGGCGTCGGGCGCGCCGACGACGAGCACCCGCCCGCCGGGCAGGGGGGTCGCCGTGTGGAAGTCATGCCCCCCGAGCGTCGGCGCGACCGGGACCAGGCGGTCGGCCAACGGGTCGTAGACCGTCGCCGCGACCGGGTCGTAGGGTGCCCCCGCGCGCGTCGCGCCGCCGACGAGGAGGACGCGCCCGTCGGGCAGGGGGGTCGCCGTCACCCGCGCGGCGAGGAAGCCCTGGTCCCCGGCCGGGGACCAGCGGTCGGCGACGGGGTCGTAGCGCTCCGCCGGCCCGTCGCCCGCGACGAGCACCTGGCCGCCCGGCAGGGGCACCGCCACCGGCTCGTACCGCCGCCGGGCCATCGGTGCCGCCGACCGCCAGACGTTCGCGCGCGGGTCGTAGCGCTCCGCCGTAGCCAGCATCCCCGGATCCTCCCGGGTACCGCCGTCCCGATACCCGCCGACCGCGAGCACCTCGCCACCCGACAGGAGGACCACCGCCGGGCGCGCCCGGGCGACCGCGAGCGCGCCGGCCGGTGCCCAGCGGTCGGCCGCCGGGTCGTAGAGCTCGGCGCTCGCCAGCTCGGCGTCGGCGGACACGGCCCGCCGCCCGGCCACGACCAGCACCCGCCCGTCGGGCAGCAGGACCGCCCGGTGATTCGCGCGCCCGTCGGCGAGTGGCGCCGCGGGGATCCAGCGGTCGGCCGCCGGGTCGTAGAGCTCGGCGCTCGCCAGGGCGGCGTCCAGGCCCAGCCGCGCGTACCCGCCGACGACGAGCACGCGCCCGTCGCGGAGGGCCGTCGCGGTGGCGAACTCGCGCGTGGTGCCCATCGGCGCGGCCGCCGCCCAGCGATCGAACGCCGGGTCGTAGCGCTCCGCCGACGCCAGCGACCGGGGCGGGCCGCTGGCCGCCCGCCCCCCGGCGACGAGCACACGGCCGTCGGGCAGGGGTGCCGCGACGTGGACGATGCGCGGTGTCAGCATGCGGCCGGTCGGCAGCCACCCGTCGCGGGTCCCCGCCGCCGGGGCGGGCAGGCCGCCGGACAGGACCACGGCGATGACGATAGCCCGGATCCACCCCACGCGCCCCATCGCTCCCCCCTTGCTCGTGCGCCGCTCGGCGGCATCGCGGCGGTATGCCCCACGCGCAGCGTAGCACGGCGGCGACCGCGACGGAAGGGCACGCGGGGCGGGTGTGCAGCCCGCCCCCCGCCCCCGATTCCGCCCCCAGCCGCGTCACCACTCCCCGGTGCCCGCCCCGCGTGGCCCGAGCAGCGCCACCACCCTCGTGCGGTCGAGCCGCGCCCAGTGGGGGGTGCCGAGCGCCCGCCGGAGGATGCCCCCGAGCCAGACCGCGCGGATACGCCACGGGGCGAAGGTCACGCGGTCGAACTCCCCCGGCCCCCGCGCCCGGCGGGTACTGTTCGCGCCAGACGACCGGCTGCCCCGCCCCGGCGGGCGCATCCAGGAGGTGCGGGAAGTGCGTGGCGACGACCTCGGCGGCCAGGTACTCCGCCATGTTCGTCACGGATGACCCGTCGTTCTCGTCGCGCTCGGTGGCGACGATCACCGGGCGGCGCTCGGCCTCGCCCGCCGCGGTCTCGTAGATTTCGATATGGCACCGGCCGCCGTCGCGCCAGGTGCCCCGGTACTCGTGGGTGTAGTCGTGGGTCTTCCGCATGGCGCTCTCCCTCCCGGCGGCTGTGATCCGGTGTGCCGACGAGGGGGGCGCGGGCACAAGCGCCGCGCCCGCGCGCGCCCCTTTCGCCCGCTCAGGCCGCGCGACGACCGTCGGTCCGGTACATCGGCGGGACGAACCACCCTTCCGCGTCGTCGGGCGCGAATTCCAGGGTGCAGCGATAGCTGCCGCCCGGCGTCAGCAGCACCGCCCGCGCCCGGTCGGCGCGGAGGTCCTCCCCCGGTTCGAGCAAGTAGCCCCACGCGTTCGCCCAGGCGACGACGAGATCGCCGCCGCTGATCGTGCCCCGGCTGATCGCGCCGGGCGACACGCCGCACGCCTTTAGGAGCCCGGCGGGATACCCGGCGACCAGCGCGCACCCCGCGTTCGCCGCCGCGTGGTCGGCGCGATACCACATCTTTTCCACTTTACGGAGTTGCCGCATCATGACCATTTCCTTCCCTCCATTTTCGGGCGCGGTGACAAGCGCATACCTGCCCATCACCGCACCCAGGTCCCCCTGGTCAGGCGGCGGCGTCCAGCGCCGCGCCCGTGCCGCCGGTGGCGACGTGGATCAGCGTGTACGCGGTGGCGCGAATCGCCTCCAGGTTGCGCGTCAGGGTTGCCCGATCCGCGGCCCAGCGGGCGACGTACGGGAAGGTATAGCCCCCGGCGTCGATGCCGAAATGGGCCAGCACGACGAAGGCCGCGCCCTCGGCGATCGTCTCGGCGTCCGCGCTGTTCACCCCGGCCCGCGCCCCCGCGACGTGGTGCGCGCACTCGTGGGCCAGGGTCTTGGTCGCCTGGTCGCCACTGAGACAGGCATGGACCGCGACGCGCCGCCGGGCGGGGGCGTAGTAGCCGTTCGCCCGCCCGGTCTCCTCGCGGGCCAGGGCGACCCCCTCGGCGGCGAGGAAGGCCGCCAGCCGCTCCCACAGCCACGTACCGGCGTCACTCGCCCCGGCCAGCAGGTGCGGCAGCGGGGCGTCGGCGAGGGGGGTCCCCTCGGTCTGGGCCAGATCGAAGACGGTCGCCACCCCGAAGCCGGTCACGAGCGCCCCCCGGTCGTCGGCAGCGCCGTGCTCGTCGCCCTCGGCGCGGACACGCCGGTAGGGGGCGAGGATGCGGATGCCCCGCTCCCCTGTGCGGACCTGCCGCCCGAGCGCCTGCCAGGCGCGGTACCCGGCGACGCGGGTCGCGCTCGGGCGTTGCGCGTGGATCAGGGCCACATTGCGGGCGGAGTAGGTCGGGAAGCGGGCCAGCGTGGCGAGGTAGGCGCGGAAGCGCGCGCCGTCGACGATCGCCCCGATCCCCGCGTCGAGGAGGGCCAGCGCGGCGGCCAGGCGCTCCTGGGCGCGCTCGTGGGCGGCGGTGGGCTCGTGCTGCCGGTCGATCATAAGGGTACTCCTTCCTGCTCTGGGTGTCGGGTGAAGGTGGGGGGGCGCTCAGGCGTCCCGGTCGGCGGAGGTGCGGGGCACGGGTCCGTCGAGGAGGGCCAGCACGTCGACGGGTACCTCCTCCCCGGCCAGGCGGGCGAGGTCGGCCCACACGGCGGCCAGGGTCAGCGGCTGGCCCAGGGGCGCGGGCACCCCGGCGGCGAGCAACTCGGCGAGCAGTTCGCGCAGCAAGCGCTCGATCATGGTCCCCTCCTATATGGCAAATGACGGGTGATTGCATGGTGTTTGTGCGTAGGGCCGGGGGTGCGGCGCGGCCCCGGCCACGATGACGCTAGGCCGCGTCGCCGTAGAGATCGGCCAG
>JAABUM010004715.1_pt1 | contig 15073 bp, 13 predicted proteins | sample 5559161 | NCBI WGS metagenome assembly JAABUM01 (sample SAMN10711868, study PRJNA513369) | rock metagenome | isolation source: Antarctica rocks | place: Antarctica: Victoria Land, Siegfried Peak nord
GAAGGCGCGCACGGCGGCACGGGTGCGCGGGCCGATGACGCCGTCCATGGTCAGGCCCGCGCCGCTGGTCCGGTTCAGGCCAGCCTGGACCCAGCGGATATAGGCGGGGCTGCGGCGGTCGGGCGTGCCGGTCGCCGCGCCCTGGTCGGACAGGAGCACCCCTCGTTCGCGCAGCATTTGGCACCTCCAGGTGGGGTCGAGCGGGAGAGGACCCGCCGTATCGCCCTCATGGCCCGCATTCGGGTGGCACCGCGACGGGCGGTGCGACGGTCGCTCAGACTGACCTGGGCGAGAGTCGGCGCTAGCAGCCCAGGATTACCGCCGTTCGACCAGCGTCGGTATCAGCGCAGCGGCTCGTCCAGGTTCGGGAAGATCGCGTCGAGGTTCCATTCCCCGCCTCGGTAGCGGCCGTGGCCCTCGGCGATCAGCCGCCGCCGCGCCAGGCGTTCGTCGCGCCAGCGCCCGGCGAGTTCGGCCGCCACCTCGGCCAGCAGCCCCACCTTCTCGCGCTCGGTCGGCGGGCGGCCTGCCTCGGCCTCGCGCGCCCGCTGGCGCGCGGCGAAGGTCGCCGCCTTCGTCCGCCCGAGGCCGTCGCCGACCTCGATGTCGAAGATCATGCAGAGGCCCCGGATCGTGCCGAGGCTGAGATCGGCGGCGACGGCCTGGGCTCGCGTCATCCGCCCCCGGATATCGCGCTGGATCAGGCCGCAGAAGGCCGGGTCGGCGCAGAGGCGCAGCAGCGGCTCGCGCCAGCGCGCGGCGAGCCGCTCGGTCGTGGCCTCCGACACAGCCCGCTCGCGCCCCTCACGGCTTGTGCGCGCCGCAACCCAGGCGCGGAGGCGCGCGGCGTCGGGGCCGAAGAGGGTGGCGAGGTCGCCGCCACCCGCCTCGAACGCGCCGAGTAGCCCTTGCAGGGTCCCGGCGCGCAGGTTCCACTGGAGCATCCCCAGGGAGATGCCGTCGGTCGCCGAGGCGACGCAGCCGAACGGGACGCCGACCTCGAAGCGCGTCGTCAGCGCCAGCGCCGTCCGCGCCGGGGTGGCGAACTCGGGCGGCGGCCCACAGACGGCCTGCGGAGCGGGCGGGCGGGCGGGCGGGCGCGGGTCGGTTCCGCCGGGCGGGTCGCCCGCGCCCGCCGCGCGCAGCGCCGCCTCGGTGCGCGGCCCGACGACGCCGTCGGCCACCAGGCCGTGGGCAGCCTGGAAGCGGCGGAGCACCGCGCGGGTGCGCGGGCCGATGCTGCCGTCCACGGCGAGCCCCGCGCCGTCAAGGCGGTTGAGCGCGCCCTGGACCCAGCGGGCGTAGGCTGGGCTGCGGCGATCGGGGGCCGCCCGGTGCGGCGCGGGCGACTCGACGAGGCGCGGCATGGCAGACCTCCTGGACGAGGGTGCGTCCCGGCGAGGCGCGACCGCGCCCCCGGCGCTCAGCGTCAGCCGTGCCGCCCGTTCGAGGTGACGTAGCGCCCGCTCCGGGCGCCGTCGCCGTCGTCGCCGCCCCGGCCCGGTCGGCGTCGCCCGGCGGCGCGCGGGCGGTCGTCGAGCAGGAGGAGTTCGTCGCCGGCGTCATCGTCGAGGTCGCTGTCATCGGGGCCGTTGTCGTCGGGACCGTCGTCGTAGACGGTCGGCGGCGCGGCGCGGCGGCCCCGCCGCTCGAACGGGAGGGCCTGGCTCGCGCCTTTCGCGCGGCGGCGACCGATGCCGACCGCCTCGGCGCTCGTCACCCACTCCTCGGCCCGGTCGCCGATCTCCAGCAGCAGCGCCTCGAACTCGGCGCGCGTGCTGTTGAGGACGAAGCCCTGCGCCAGCCAGCGGATGACCTCGCGCCCGGCGACCGCCATGCGGTTGCGCTGCGAGGCGCTGATCTGCGGGCGACCGAGGTGCTGGCGCATCACCTCCTCGATCACGTCCCAGGCGTTGTCCGCCCCGAAGAGCCTGCGGATGTCCTCGGCCCCGAGGATGCGGAACGCCTCGTCCAGCAACTGCAAGACCTCCACGCGCAGGACGTTGATGTGGCCGTAGGAGGCGTTCTTCAGGTTGTTGCGCAGGTCGAGTCCGGCGCGGCGCACCACCGCGATGGAGCCGAAGCTGGGGTCGGTGGCGCGCGGGCGGATCACCTCGGAGACACGCTTGTCGCGGAAGAACTCGGCCACCTCGGTCATGAAGTTGAGGAAGAGGGGGTGGAACTCGAAGTTCGGCTTCGCCCCCGGTGCGGGCGGGGTGTTGGTGTAGCCGAAGACCCGCCGATAGGCCTGGTGCCGGTCGTTCCGGGTGTAGCGCAGCACCCGGCGGCGATCGAACTTGTAGAGTCCGTAGGCCCCCGGCCCGGAGTCGAGCCGCACCGTACCAGCGGTGAAGAGTTCCTGCAACTTCAGGACCACGTCGAAGACGCCGATCCGCTCGTGCTGGTAGAGGTAGTAGAGGTCGCCGACGGCCAGGATACGCTCGCGATCGACGCTGTCGTCGTAGCCCGCCACGCCGTCGGGCTGGCGCACCGCGCCGAGCCGGGGGGCCGCGTCCGGACCGAGCCCGACGAGCTGCGCGAGGCCGTAGTCGGCCGGCGGCGGCTCGGCGTCGTACTGCGCGAGGACGGCGGCGAGTTGCTGGTCGATCTGGTTGTCGAGCACCTCGCCCAGGGTCGGATCCTGGACGAGCTGGGCCTCGTTCTGATCGATCGCCTGCTCGCGCAGCAGGGCGATCTGATCGTAGAGTTGCTGGAGTTGCTCATTCGTGGCCATCACCGGCTCCTCATGTACGCCGTCGGCACCCGTTGCGGTGCGCCAGACCGGCCTCTATCAGCGGCGGGCGGCCCACCTACAACTGCTCCGCCAGCCTGGCCACGCTCGCGAGTTGCCTGGCGAGATCGCCCAGGAGCCGCCGGACCTGCGGGCTCTGCAAGGCGGAGGGCTGCCGCCTGTCCCCCGCCGCCGCCGTGGCGGCGCGCATTAGGACGGCAACCTCGCTGGCCGAGGAGACGATCGCCTCGACGCCCAGCCGCCCGCTCCCCTGGATCAGCCCCTCGGCCTCGATCTTGAAGTCGGTCGCCAGGCTCAGCAGGTCGTCCACCGACAGCGGCGGGGTGCCGGGCAGGTAGAACGGCGCGGCACGGCGCTCGTTCGGGCCGAAGCCGATCGCGTCCATCGCCCGCATGATCCCCTCGACCGATTCGGGGATGACCGCCAGGGCCCGCGAGAGGAGGACGAGCTGCGTGCCGAGGAAGGGACGGGGATCGGCGCTCTCGGCCACGAAGTTGGCCGCCAGGCCGGCGATGTAGTCGTGGATGACGCGCAGGTCGGTGCGGTTCTGCTCGTCCTCGACCGTGATGATCGCCTCGTCATCGAGGCCGAACGCCCTCGCCATCTTGTCGGCATTGCCCTGCAAGCTCTCGAAGAGGCGCTGGGCCTGCGGCAGCCGCCAGCCGCCCGCGCGCCCCAGCTCCGCCCCGAGGGTCTGCAGCTCGGTGCGCACGATCGCGCGCATGGCCCGCGCCCGCTCTTCGTCGACCGAGGTGGCCGGTACGAGGCCATCGAGGATGGGCAGCATGTCGTCGAGCGCGGCCCGGTAGCGGCGGTAGAAGGAGGCCTGCGCGCCGCTGAGCCGCCCGCCGAGATCGGTAGCGATGGCGAAGGGCTGGCGGGTGTAGGTGTAGCTCGGCTTGCCGCCGACGATGCTCGGGACGAAGACCCGGCGCAGCGCGGTCAGGAACTCCTGCGGGCTGTCGCCCATGCGCCGCCCGAGGACGTCGGCGATGGCGTTGGACGCCAACTGCTTCAGCGGCGTGGCCCCGGCGAGGGCGGACACCGGCGCGCCCGGCACTGGCAGGAAGGAGAGCAGTTCCTCGAAGCGCGCCCGCTCCTCGGCGTCGCCGGCGTCGCGGCGGGCAACGCCGTCGGCCGCTGCAGCCCGCCCGGCACCCGCCTCGGCCAGTTCGGCCAGGAGTCGCTGCAACTCGGGGATACGCTCGTAGCGGCGGGCGGTGGTGTGGCTGATGCCGACCTCGTCGGCCGCCGCGCGCATTCGGAAGCCGTGCGCCCGCGCAAGCGCGTAGCGGATTACCCGCTCCGCCGTTGCGACGCCGTCCGCCCGCGTCGCCGCATCGTCGGCGGTCGTGGGGCCGACCGTCTGCTTGATAATCTCGTAGAGCCGCCCGGCGTCATCCCAGTCGTCGCTGGCCTGGTGGTCGCCCACCTGCTCGTCGCCGCTGTGCAGGGTGATCCGGACCGTTCGCTGACCGATGCGGAGCGCGGCGAACTCCTCCGCCGAGAGTGCGAGCGAGAAGGAGAATGCTCCGCTGTCGTCCGTTTCGCCCTCCCCCAGGACCCGTTCGTCGTCGTGGGCGCGCAGCCACAGCCCCGGCACACCTTCGTCGGACACCGGATCGACCACTCGTCCGGCGAGTTGGTACCCGCCGCCCATACTCATCATTGTCCACCTCCGTCTGTGACGTGCTCTGCGACATAGCCCGCGCGGTCGGGAGGGGGGCCGGGCCGCTGATCATTGCCCGCCTCCGTCCGAGACACGATCGGTCGCCTCGCACCTGGCACCAATCCGGATCGTATTCGCGGTCACGGAGACGGCCACCGGCGGCGACCACTCGACGATCGCTCGCCAGGCCGCGACCTGCGCCTCGCCGACCTCGTAGAGGGGCGGGGAGCAGCGGTCGAGGGCGTCGACGACCCCCTCGACCCAGGTGGCCCACTCGCCGCCGCGCCGCCGCAGCCGGTCCAGCGCCTCGCGCCACTCGTGCGCCACGGCGTCGCCGTAGAAGCGCGCCGCGAGGCGGTTGCAGCGGGCCTGGCAGGCGAGGAGCGCCCGCCCCACTGCGGCGGGGTCGCCGCGCGCGGCGGGGAGCCGCGCGACCGCGAGCGGTAGGCGCGCCTCGGCCAGTAGGGCGCAGAGATCGTCGGCGACCGCGCCGTAGTGGTCGAAGAGCGCGTGGCCGTCGCCGACGGCGGGCTGAGCCTGCACCGCCGCCCAGCGGAGGTTGTCGAGCGCCTCCGCCAGCGCGCCGAGCGACCCGTCCAGCCCGCCGATGGCTGCCTCGATCGTCATAGTCTCCTCCCGGCGGGTGACCCCCGCTCCGGCACGCTCCCTATATGTCGCGGACTAGCGCCCGGCGAGCGCGCGGTAGAACTCGGTGGCGATCCGCCCCGGCGGGGCGAGTTGCCGCTCGAAGGCCGAGCGCGCCGCCGCGACGAAGAACCGGGGCGGGATGATGCCGGGGGCGGCCCCCGCCGCGAGGCGACCCGCCGCCTCTTGCGCGAGCGCGTCGTGGACCCGGTTGAAACTGACGACCTGCGCCAGCGTCCGGCCCCCGAGCTGCTGGTACGGCGCGTAGCAGATCGTGTCGACCGTCAGGGCGACGGCCTGCGGGAAGGTGTCGAGCAGGGCGCGGGGGAGGGTCCCCGCGCGGTCGCTCGGGTAGAGCCGCGCCCAGAGGCGGCGACCCGCCACCGCCTCGGCCTCGAAGCCCATGCGGCGCAGGAGTTCGAGGCTGATCGGCACGCGCAGGTAAGGCGTGGGGTGGACGCCGTCGGGGTTGAAGGCCTGCCCGCGTGCCGGAGCCATCGCCACCACGTCCATCAGCGAGGGGATGAGCGCCGGCCCGCCGAGCAGTTGCCCGCAGAGGTCGGCCCAAATTTCCTTGTTCCACCGGGCCCAGGTCGCGGCCACCGTCGACGGCAGCCCCGCCGCGCGCAGCCGCCGCGCGACCCGCGCCGGCACGACCTCCCATAGGCCGAGATCGCTCTGGAGATTGTGGCTGATCTCGTGGTGGACCGCGCCCAGGGTCCAGGGGTTGATCAGGCGGTGGTAGGGCAGCTCGACGATCGGGAAGGGGTTGCCTCGCCGACCGAGCTTGGTCAGCGGCACCCCGCGCCGGTAGGTCGCCGGGCTGAAGCCGGTCGCCATGAAGGTGAAGGGGGGCGGCGATGGTAGCGGGCGCGGCGCGCCCAGGCCGGTGTAGATCGCGCTGTAGCAGTCGATCGCGATCCGGTCGGCGGCGAGGAGCATCTGGCCGACGGCCGACTGGCGCTGCCCGAAGAGCTCGAAGTAGAAGTCCCAGATCTGCTCGACGGCCTTCACGGCGTCGCCCGCCGCGTCCTTCCGCCGGAGGAGGTCGTGGAGCCCCGCCGTGTCGGGCCGGGCCGCCGCGACGAGGGCGGCCTGGCCGACGCCGGTCGCCTGCCGGATGAGGGCACGGCGCAGGCGCGCGATCAGCGCGTTCGCGCCGGCGATCTGCGCGACCGACGGCGCGGCGGGGCCGGGGCCGAACTCGCCGCGCCGGAAGGGACGCAGGGCGGTGGCGTGGCGCGCGGCGTTCAGCGCCTGCGACCGCGCGAACCGACCGAGCGGGTCCGGCGTCGTAGAGGGGGGGCGCGCTGCGCGCGGCGCGGCGGTGGCCGCGCGCCCGTCGGGCAGTTCCCGCGTCAACTCCGCGACCATCGCCGCCCCCCTCCCGCCGCGTCGCGGCGGGGTCTTACGCCAGTCACAGCGGTCCACCGCGCGGCGGCGTTAGTCCTCGTCCTCCTCGTAGCGCGGGCGGCGGACGCCGTAGACGGGGATGTAGCCGACCAGCGCGCCGCGCCCGCGCGCGCGCACGATGCGGGGCTCGCCGGTGTAGATGCGCGTCGGGGCGGGGCGATAGTCGCGGTCGTCGGAGGGATAGCCGCGCCCGCCGCGCCCGCTCGCGCGATCGGTGTCGTAGCCGCGCCCGTCGTGGTCATTGCCGCGCCCGCCGTCGCGATCGGCGCTGCGGTCGTAGCTGCGCCCGTTCTCGCTCCCGTAGCCGCGCGAGGGACGCCCGTTGCCGTTCATGGACATCGAGCCGCGCCGCATCGGGGTGCCGCCGCCGGGCCGTCGCCGGGGGAGGGGCCGCGACTGCGCGCGCGCCGCGCCGCGCCGGTTGGATCGCATCGCGTCGCCGAGCCGCCGCCGACTTGCGAGGGTGCGGGCAGTGTTACGCGCCAGCGTGCGTGCCACCTGCCCTCGACTGGGGCGCACGCCGCTCCGGTACTGGCGACGCAGGTCGCGCCCGGTCTCGGCGACGATCTCGGGGATCGCGCGCCCGGCCGACTCGGTTTCCTTGTTCCTGGCGAAGAGCTTGCCGAGTGCGCTGATGCCCTGGCCGATCAGCGGCGCGACGAAGGGGATGAGTGCCGGCAGGAAGCCGTCGCGCTCGGACTCGCCCAGTTCCTCCTCGCCGACCAGGCCGCCGAGGATGTCGCCGAGGAAGCGATCCTGCTCGCCGGACGCCTCGCCCATCCCGCCGAAGAGGCTGCTGAGCATCGGCCCGGCGATCTTGGCGATGGCCCCGAGGAAGTGGTCGGCCTCGGCCTCCCCCTCCGCCTCCGAGAGCATCGCGGCGTAGTAGTGCATCTCGTCGAGGAGCTGGCGGTCGCCCCCGGCGGCCTCGTAGCGCTCCTCGTAGTTCCCCTCGGCCTCGTAGCTCCCCTCGCCCTCCGCCTCAGCCTCGCGGATCGCTGCGTTGGCGACCTTCCCGGCGATCTGCGCGCCGGTAGGCCCGGCTATGGCCCCCCCGGCGACGGTGGCCGCCTGGCGGGCGAGGCTCTTCAGGAGATCGGCGTTGACGATACCGCCGGTGGCCTTGCCGAGAGCGTTGCCCGCGCGGCTGATCAGCGAGCCGAGGAAGCGGTCGCCCTCGCGATCGTCGAACTGCTCGCCCCAGGGGCCGCCCTCCTCCTCGTAGTCGTAGCGGTCCTGCTCGCCGAGGCCCGGATAGAACTCGTCCTCCTCTTCGGCCTCGAAGGTCAGCCCCTCCAGCTCGCCCAGTTGTCCCATCTCGAGTGTCTCCTGCTCGAACATGATCCGGCCTCCTTCTCGTGCCGCACGCGCCCTGGACCCGTGCCGACCACTCTAGCGACTCGGCGGTGCGGGCGGTAGTCGCACCTTCGAGCGAAAGCCAGATCGGCTCCCCCGCATGTGCGTCGCTCGTTTGCGCGACAGGGGAGGTCCGAGGCGCGGCGGGCGCGGTTGCGTGGTGCCGGATCGACGACCTGTCGCTCAAACGTGCGACAGGGAGGGGGCCAAAAGTACGATTGCCCGCCGTTAATGCGTATGATAGAGTGGTGCTTCTAATGTGTATGATAGAGTGGTGCTTCGAGAGCACCCGAACAACGCCTCGATCGTGACCTTGTACGCGACGATGGTCGGCAGCGAGCATGGTGATTCGGCGCATCCCCCGGCCCCACTGCCATGCCCCACAGCGCCCTAGCAGCGAGGTGCAGCGATGATGGAACCGTTGTCCGGCCCGCACGACGCGGATCAAGCAGGCAACGTCGCGCCATCGCCTGCGGACCTCGAACGCCTCCTGCGCCAACTCCTCGATAGGACGGGCAGTACGGGCAGTACGCGCAGCAGCACGAGCAGAGCGGGCGACCGGCACCAGGCATCGGGGGCGGCGCACGACGACGCGACGGGGAGCCAGGAGGTGGTCCTCGACATCCGGGTCGACGGGCGGAGCTACGTCCTCCTGCGCGGTGCCGGGTCGGACGGGCGTGGCGCTGTCGGCCTCAGCCCGCGCGAGAAGGAGATTGTGCGCCTGGTGGCGCGCGGGCTCCCCAGCAAGACGATCGCGGCGGTGCTCGACGTCAGCTCCTGGACCGTCGCCACCCATGTGCGGCGCATCTTCGCCAAGCTCGGGGTGAGTTCCCGCGCGGAGATGGTCGCCCGTGTAATGGAGGCCGGGCTTCTCGCCGACAAGGACATCCACAGTTCCTGAGCCTGCCGCTCCCTCTAGAGCCTGTTAAAGTACCTTGGGCTAACAACCGTGCGAGCCGGGCGGCCATCAGGATGGCGAAGGCGACGAGATGGAGGCCGGCGAGGGACTGGGCGAGGCGCTCGTCGTCGCGGGCGAGGCGGCGGAAGCGCGCCAGCCACCCGAAACGCCGCTCCACGACCCAGCGTCTCGGCAGCAGCACGAAGCCGCGCTTGACCGCGTCGAGCGTCACCACCTCCAGCGCGATGCCCTGCGCGGCGGCCGCCTCGGCGGGCCGCTCGCCGGTGTAGCTCGCGTCCACATAGGCCAGCTCGACCGCCTCGCCGGTCGCCTCCTGGACCGCCGCCGCCAGGGCGGCGACCTGGGCGCGCTCTTGTTCGTTCGCGGGGGTGACCTGCAGCGCCAGGAACTGGCCGAGGGTGTCGACCGTGAGGTGGACCTTGCTGCCCTTCCGGCGCTTGGCCCCGTCGTCGCCCGCCTGCCCGCCGCGCTCGGGCGTCGCGTGCAGCGTCCGGCTATCGCGGATCGCCGCCGTCGGCTCGGGGTCGCGCCCCTCGGCGAGCCGCAACACGTGCCGGAGATCCTGCACGAGAGCGTCGAACACCCTGGTCGCGAGCCAGCGTTGCGTCTGCTGGTAGACCACCGGCCAGGGCGGCAGGTCGTGCGGCAGCATCCGCCATGACGCCCCCGCGCGCACCAGCCACCGCAGCGCGTTAAAGACCTCGCGCAGCGGGTAGCTCCGCTGCGGCACCCCCTCGTCCAGGAGCCTCAGATACGGCGCGACCAGCGCCCACTCCTCGTCGCCCACATCGCTCGGGTCGGGCTTCCGCTCGGTCAGCGCAACCACCTCCACGCACCACCACTATGCGCGCAGAGTATACGATCGTCACCCCAGGATGCCTAACACCCTCTAGGACGTAGCACAGCCCTGTCGTGCCACCCCCGCGCCGTCGCCCGCCTCACCATCCTTATCCGTCGTATCCTGCGCCATATACACCTTCCTCCTCGTTGTCATCCCGCAAGTGATCACCCGATACCTGTTGATACCTAACACCCGCGACCTACGCAGGACGCGCGTCATCGTAGCTCACCGCCATGCCCGCAACTCGCCCCCCCTGCAGGCCGAAACTTCGCCTTGGGCGCGCGAAGCGTCAGCGACAACGAGACACAGACCAGGGCGGAGTGGCCGGTCTAGGCGGGATCGCCCTCGTCCACAACGTGCCGTTCCTCCGGCTCTGATGCGGTCGGTAGCGGCGCACGGTGGCCCGGATCGTCTCGTGGCTCACGCCGCAGGCGACGGAGCTCGTGCAGGCTCTCGAAATCGGCCTGCGACGCGATGATTGGCTAGCGCGAGTCATTGAGGCGGAGGATGTGTCTGTGGCAGCTGAGCCTGGAGGAGCGGAGGAGCGATACACTCTTCAGATGGTGGCTCCAGCATGGTCGGCATCGACTCGTCCAGGTCCGCGTGTCTTGCGTCGAGTACGAAAGTCACCGAGCGACGGTGGCAGGGAAGATACCCACAGGCGTGGCTGCTTCGCGGGGCGGGGAGCCCAGCCACGCTGACGGCAAGCGACTTGCACAACGTTTCCCGTTGTCTGCGGGGCCGAGCACGGCACCCTGATCCGCTTGAGCGGGAGGGCAGGCGCGGCGGTCAGGTGCCGGATGTATGTGAGCCGTACAGTTACTTGTGCGGGACACGCCCCGCACGCGTCGGGAGTATCGGGAGTATATAGAGGCACTCCGGCGTTTCTTATGTTTGTCGGCGCGCCGTCTGGCCGGTCGGGGTGATCGCCAGGTACCTGGCGCAGGGCGAGATGGGTACCGGGTGGCTTAGCTCGACTTTAGCTCTTCGGTCACAGCATCCTGCAACGTGTCGCTTGTCAAAGCAAATGTCGACGATAGTTTTTGCATATCGGCCTGGGAAACCGACATGCAAAAACTATCACGGCTCCAGTGGTGACAAGCGATAGACAGTGATATATCAAGTAGGACCACCGCGGTGGAGCAGCCACGAAGGGCTAAAGTCGAGCTTAGGGGAGGATGGGGACATGGCGACCGAATTGGATCGACCGAGTATCTGGATGCAAGACCTGACCTGGCAGGAAGTGGGCGGGTACTTGCGCCGGGAGGACCGAATCGTCCTGCTGCCGGTCGGCACGACCGAGCAGCACGGCCCGGCGGGCCCCTGCGGCCTGGACACCTACGTGGCGATAGCGCTGGCCGAGGACACGGCCCGGCGGACCGGGGTGTTGTGCGCCCCGCCGCTCTGGTACGGCGATTCCTCGCACCACACCGCTTTCCCCGGCACCATCTCGCTGCGCACGGAGACGCTGATGCTGGTGGTACGCGATATCTGCCGCACGCTGGCGCGCCATGGCTTCAACCGGATCGTGATCATCAACGGCCACAAGGGCACGAATCTACCCGCGCTGACCACGACGGTGCGCAACCTGCACGAGGAGGAGCTGCCCGAGGTGCTGTTCGCCGTGGCCGACCCGCTCCAACTGGCGCGGTCCGTCGGCCACGCGATCAAGGAAACGAACGAGCACCACGCCGGGGAACTGGAGATGTCCCACATCCTCTACAAGCACCCCAAGCTGATCCGCACCGATCGCCTGACCACGGATCAGGTCGACTTCCCCGGACTCTTCGGGGGGTTCGTCGGGGATGATCTCTTCGGGCCGGGACCCGATGGCGTGGATATCCCCTGGTCCAGTCACGAGCAGCGCGCCTTCACCCCGAGCGGCAGTTTCAGCCCCTCGGCCGAGAAAGGGCGCACCTATCATGACCATATGGTCGACCGTCTTTGCGCCCTCGTCGACTGGCTCCGCACTTCGCACGGGCCGATCGGGCAGGCGACCACAGGGACACAGGAGCACTAGAGGTGAGTACGGTGGAATTACGCGCCGATGTGGTCGTCGTGGGGGCCGGCGCGGCCGGCATGTACGCGGCGATCACGGCCCGGAAAGGGGGGGCCGATGTGCTCCTCCTCGACAAGAGTATGGTCGGACGCGGGGGGGCCACGGTGATGGCCCAGATGACCGTGGCCGCGGCACTCGGGGCCGAGGAGCCGGACAATTGGCATTTGCACGCCGCGGATACCCTCGCGGGTGGCCGGGAGATCAACAACGAGCCGCTGGTGGACCTGCTCTGTGCCGAGGGGCCGCGGCGGATTCTCGAGACGCGGGCGATGGGGGTGCGGTGGGCCACCGAGGGGGACCACATCCATCAGGTGATGGCGCCGGGTCACTCGCGACGACGCTGCTGCTACGTGGGAACCCTGGCCACCGGCACCGGACTGATCACCGGCCTGCAGAAGGAATTGCAGCGCCTCGAGGTGCGGCGACGTTCCGGCATCTTCGTGGCCGACGTCATCCTCGATGACGCGGGGCGCGTGGCGGGGGTTGCCGGTTTCGACGCCGATCGCGGCGATCTCGTCGCGATCTGGGCCCCGGCGGTGATCCTGGCGGGTGGCGGACTGACGGAGATGTACGCGCGTAATTCGGCCTCGGTGAACATGACCGCCGACGCGCACGCGCTGGCGCTCCGGGCAGGGGCGACGCTGGTAGACATGGAGATGGTTCAGTTCTTCCCGATCGCCCATCTCGCTCCCCGCCTCATCGGACTGGATCCGATCATGTGGGATCCCTTCCGGTATCGGCTCGGCGGACGGTTGCTCAATGGCGAGGGCGAGGAGTTCCTCGAGCGATACGCCGGGGTCGCGGATGAAGGGACCTACACGGCGACGCGCGATGTTGTGACGTATGCCATCTTGAAAGAGGTCGCGGCGGGGCGGGGCACGCCGCACGGTGGGGCCTGGCTCGATTTCCGCGGGATCCCTAAAGAGCAGATCCGCGCCGTATTCGCCCCGGTCGTGGACAAGTTGCTGGCCCAGGGGATCGATCTGACCGAGCGGGCGGTCGAGGTGGCACCGATGGCACACTACACGATCGGCGGGGTCGAGGCGGACGCCGACATGGCGACGGGCGTCCCCGGCCTGTTCGCCGCCGGGGAGGCGGTGGGCGGGGCGCACGGGGCGAATCGCCTATCCGGGAATGCCATCACAGAGGCGCTAGCGTTCGGCCCGCGTGCCGGGGAGCGTGCGGCGGCGTATGCGCACGGTCAGGGCGCAGAGGCCGACGCCACAGCGCGGGTGCAAATGCACGATCGTCTGGCGCGGCTCGAGGCGGTCCCGGGCCGCAACGCCGCAAGCACGATCATGCTCCCGGTGTTACGGCACCGTCTGCAGCAGGTGATGTGGGATCGCGTGGGGCCGTTCCGGACCGAGGAGGGGTTGCAACAGGCGGAGCGGGAACTGGCGGAGCTGCGGGAGCGCGATTTCCCGGCGGCGCGCGTCGGGGCGACACGGAGCTTCAACCGGGAATGGCTGGAGTGGTGCGAGTTTGAGAACATGCTGCTGGCGGCGGAGGCGGTCGTGCTCGCGGCGCGCGAGCGCCGCGAGAGCCGGGGGGCCCATCAGCGGGAGGATTACCCGGAGATGCGACCGGAGTTCGTGAAGAATAGCACGGTGGCCCGCGCCGAAGGGGGCCTGCGCCATCGCTGGAGGGCGGTCATGCGACGTTCCATCGATGTCGCTCCGGCGGAAGAGGTGGTGGTGCGATGAGGCTGACCGTACAACGCTTCGATCCGACGAGCGATGTCGCGCCGTATGAGGAGACCTTCGAGGTGCCGGATTCGGAGGGGCTGACAGTGCTGGACGCCCTGATGTGGCTCCGCGAGCATGTCGATCCGGGGCTCGCCTTCCGCTTCGCCTGCCGCAACGCGAACGCGTGCAAGGAGTGTGTGGCGGTGGTCAACGGCAAGAAGACATACCTGTGCACCTACCCGGCGCAGGGCGACGTGCGCACGGCGCCGCTCCCGAACAAGCCGCTGATCCGCGATCTGGCGGTGGAACTCTAGGGCCACCTGGTCCTGGTCGCCTTGGTGCGGGGCGTCACGCGGTCCGCGACGATCTGGCGCGGATGGTTGCCGGAGAGGAGAGACGATGCCCTTATCCCTGACATATGCCGGCGGGCTCTACGACCGTACCATGGCCCTGCGTACCGGGGAGATCGTGCCGGAAGGGGTACGCCTCGAGTATCTGACGCTGCCGGTGGAGGACGTTTTCTGGCGCATGATGCGCTACCAGGAATACGACCTCTCGGAGATGTCCCTGGCGTCGTACGCGATCGCGCACGAACGGGGCGAGCCCGACTTCATGGCGATCCCCGTCTTCCCCTCGCGGCATTTTCGGCTCTCGAACATCTATGTGCGCGCGGACTCGCCGTTGTCGGCGCTGAGCGAGTTGCGGGGCAAGCGCATCGGGATGCCGGAGTACCAGATGACCGCGGCCGTCTGGCTGCGGGGAATCCTGGCCGAGCACCACGGGATCCCGACCGAGTCGGTCGAGTGGCGCACGGGGCGACCGGAGCGCCTGGCGATCGCCCTGCCGCCGAATGTCTCCGTCAGCTCTTATGCGGGGCCGGGCGGCCTCGAGGGGGCCCTGCTGGCGGGAGAGATCGATGCGCTGATGGCGGCGCGTATGCCGGAGGGCTTCGCCCGATCGGGGACGTTGCGGCGCCTCTTGCCGGATAGCCGCGAGGCCGAGGTCGCCTATTACCGGGCGACCGGCCTCTTCCCGATTATGCACACGGTCGTGCTCAAGGGGGCGCTGTATCGCGACCATCCCTGGGTGGCGCGCTCGATCTCCGAGGCGTTCGAGCGCGCCAAGCAACAGGCGTTCGACGCCATGTACGACTCGACCGCACTGCGCTACTCCTTGCCCTGGCTGACCGAGGAGATCGAGGCCACGCGCGCGGTGCTCGGGGACGATTTCTGGCCGTACGGGTTGGCGGCCAACCGGGAGAATGTCGATACCCTGCTGCGTTATCTGTTCGAGCAGGGGTTAACCCGAACGCTATTGCGGGCCGACACGTTGTTCGCGCCCAATGTCATCGACTGAACGATAGAGGAGCCATGGCAGAGCAACAGTTCGAGCGCGTCGACATGCTGGTGCCGATCGAGGGCCGCCTCCCCTGGTGGCAATATCTCGTCTTCGGGCTACAGCAATTGATGGTCGATGGCACCGCCCTCATTATCCCCGCGCTGCTGGGGCTGGCGCTGCGGCTGCCTCCCCAGCAAATCGGCGTGCTGGTGCAGGCCTCGCTACTCGGGGCGGGACTGGTCACCGTAGCCCAGTCGCTGTGGATCCTGAGAAACCGTCTGAATAATCGTCAGGTGCGGGCCAGGCGGCGGACCATGAGGCGCGTCATGGCGATGTAGATCAGCGCCTCGCCGGTGCTACCGAGGCGCTCGAAATCCTTGCTGAAGCGCCGGTTCT
>JAABUM010004717.1_pt1 | contig 15067 bp, 18 predicted proteins | sample 5559161 | NCBI WGS metagenome assembly JAABUM01 (sample SAMN10711868, study PRJNA513369) | rock metagenome | isolation source: Antarctica rocks | place: Antarctica: Victoria Land, Siegfried Peak nord
GACCTAATGCACCTAGCAAGGTGGCTGCGTGACAACCCCCCCTCTAAGATCTGATCGTCCTCGATCAGACCCCAGGGGCCGCACCATCCTGGGCAGACTGACAGCACATGTTCCGTGAATGCAACTGGCGCAAGGTGAGGTGGCGGCACCATGATGCATGTGGTGTCAGCAGAGGGAGGAGCGCCGTATTGCTCAGCGGGCACGCACTGTGGGTCGACCCCAAACCCTAAACCCTAACCAGTCACGCACTGTGGGTCGACGCAGAGCGCCTGCGCATTCAGCAGCTGGGTGCCGGGACAGATGAAGGTGCTGGTCGTTGTGGCGCCCGTCACGAGGCTGGCTATGCACGTCCCGAAGGCGTTGAGCAGGTTTTCGCCGGTGCAGGCGCCGCCGTAGCTGTCCGAAAAGCCGGCTGCGGCAGGAGGCGGGCTCACGCAGAGCCCCTGCGACACGAGCAACGATTGCCACTGGAGAACGTCGGGAAGTCAAAGAAATTGGCGACTTTTGCTCTGCCGAGCACTTTGCACCGTGCGCCCTGCCACGTCTTCAAATGAAGATCTGGAGAGGTGGCAGCCACTCCAAATGCAGGCCCACCTGCAGTTGCGGTTCTGCGGAATAGAAGGGTCGCAATCAAACCCGAGCAGCAGGCTCTGCGGCCGCCAGCCGAAGCATCTGCGATGGCAGGCGGTGTCGCCGAGAGGCACAACAACATCGCCTGCCAGCCATTGTAGCTTCCCATGACGGAAAACTGCAGACTCGCCTCCTGACGCACCCGGGCCGGCGCCCAGAACAAGCCAACTGAGTGCATCGCGCAGTTAAGAAGGTGCAAAGGCACCTGGTAGTTGAATTGGCCGGAGCGGCAGCTGTTAGGTCCATCGGGCGTCACAGCGCCGTTGGGGGGCGGGTTGGCGCACAGCCCCGCCACTTGGATGACGAAGGGCGGAGCGCAGGTGCCGTCAACCTTGGCTGGCGCGGCATTGGTGCCCTTGGCGTCGGCGCACAGGCCTGCGTCGCAGATTGGTCGGCACGCTCCGGGTGCGCACCCTCAACGACATGCATTTCGTGACTGGCTGCAGCTGCCATGTCTTTTGGCTGAATGCGAGAAATTCATATTTTATAGAAAAATTAGAGTATTTAAACAAATAATTAATTCTGAACATTCTTATTTTATCTGTGATTCTCCGTGGTTGGCGGCGCCCATGCAGGCACGGCGGCCCAGGCGCCTGCCAAGGGAGCAGTACGCGGGGGCAGTACGCGGGAGCAGTACGCAGGGGCAGTACGCAGGGGCAGTACGCAGGGGCAGTACGCGGAGCAGTACGCGGGGGCAGTACGTCCACAGCCAGTGAAAGCCAGCATGCACACTGAGGCAGGCAGTCACGGCTTTGGTGGCTCAGGCGGGTGGTGTGGAGGCCGCGTGCCTGCATTGTTCAGCAGGAGGAGGCCGGGGCAGATCCGCGTCGTCGGGTTTGGCGCAGTGGCGCCAAGTTGCCTGTTGTGCATGAAACACAACGCTGGTGGTGGACACTAACACCTTCATTCATTGAGACGGTCACTATGCATGTGTACATGGAGCAAGCGACAAAGTCTGCAGCTTTGCTGAGCTCTCGTGGGTGGACGTAGGGTTGAGGCGCGCTCACGGGTCGTCACTACGACAAGCTTTAAGGCTTTGGGCAGGGGCGCACCCGACAAAGCCGCACAGGCCCAGCGCGTTCACGAGGAGGACGCTGGGCGGGCCGACGGTCAAGCAGTTTCCGGTCAGCGGCATTTGCATACCCAGCGAGTTGGTGGCCCTGCAGTGGAATACGACAGGTTGATCAGCGCCGGCGCTCCTGTCCCGCTCGACAGCACCACATCTGCTGACAGCTCAGGAAGCGAGGCATGCATGGACTTGTCAAAGCCCTTTCGAACAGGGCCAGCTGAAGTTCGGGCTTCACTCCAAAGCAGAAGAAGGTGGTGACGCACCCGGGGCTGACGCAAAGCCCCTGGTCGTTGAGGAAACCAGGGCCAGGGCACGTGTACGTGTTGGGGTCGCCCGCAGCGGCACTGGCCACGGTGCTGGTCACGCACAGGCCGTAGGTCGACATCAGCAGCGGCGCGGTGCAGGTGCCACCTGACGAAACACATCACAGTGCAAGTCTATAAAGTGAAAATGTCTGTTGCAGAGGCATCTAGTCAGCGGTGTCTAGATGCTATGGGGACAGATGCTCTTGTGTGTTCGAGGTGATCTACTGTGCATCTGCTCTTCTACAGACGATCCTTGTGGTATAGGGTCAAAGTGCTTCTCCTTGTTGCTCGAACAGATGTCCTTTGTTGAACCCACCGAAGCCCGGCGAGATGCCGTTGGCGGATGCCGGCGGCGTGACGCACAGCCCCAGGTAGCCCAGCAGGCCGACGGCGCAGACGCCGCCCGCGGCCGGCGAGGTGCCGAAGGTGGGGAAGAAGTTGGCGCACAGGCCGGCCCAGTTGGGGATGTAGCCTTCGGAGCAGGTGCCGTCGATCTGGGCCGGGGAAACGGAGGTGCCCTTGGGGTCGGCGCACAGCAGGGCCGTGATGCGGGAGGTGCCGCCAGGGCAGCCGCCGGCGACTGCAGCCACAGCATTGGACGGCCTGCAACGCAAAGCACAACGAAGGTTGTTTCACGGTGCAGAGGCGGTGTCAGGTTGGAGAGGCTTGATGTCTGCCGCTTCAGCAAAGCAGTTGCAAGCAGGTTTGAAGCACAGTGCAGTCACAGAAGTTCTGCTCAGTGGAGTGCCAACCAGCTGCCGGGACACAGGCTCGTGCTCACCCGGGCAGGGCGCACTGGAGGACGGTGTTGAGTAGTCGCGGCGAGACGCAGTTCCCGGTGAGGAAGGTTGGAGCTCCGGTGTTCCTGCGGCATTGTCCATGAGCTTGTTGAGACCCTTCAACATCCAATCCCTACTCGCCAGGCAAGCCCCTTGCCAGGCGCCGTGGCAGTGCTGGTGCGCTGAAGCTGTGGAACGCCCCTTCTTGTCAGCAGACATGCAGCACACGAGCACACGAGGCATTCGCATCACAGGTGCTGCTCGGTTTGGGTTTAGGGTTGAGGGTTTAGGGCTAAACCCTAAGCTTTGCTGCACCAGGTCGAGAAACAGGTGCAACAGTCAGAGGACGAGACGACATGCGAACCCTCGAGGCTGACCCTAAACCCTAAACCCTGAGCTCACCCGGGGTCCATGCACAGAGCCTGGCCATTGAGCAGGGTGACGCCAGGGCAGGCGCCGACAACGAGGGCGGTCAGCGTCCGGCCGTCGGGCGCCTGAGCGGAGACGCAAAGGCCCCACAGGTTCATTAGCTCCCCACCGCCGCAGGCGTTTCCGTAGCCGGGCTGCCGGCCGGCGGCGCTGGCAGGCGGCTGCACGCAGATGCCTGCGAAGTGCCACCCGCAACGTCAGCTTGCTACCGAAAGGTAGTTGGTTTAATTCTACGTAGTAGAATTAAACTTACAACCCCCCTAGTCTCCAGGCGCCATGGATCGATGCGGTGTTTGCAGCAAGCGTGCACTGCAGCAAGCGTGCACAGGCACATGCAGGCTCTAAAACGATGTATTTTCTACAGCTGCATGCATATTGCAAGGCGAGCAGGGCCGCTGTCTAACCTCCCACATTGCGGAGAGGGGATTGAGGTTTAGGGTTTAGGGCAACGCTGCGCACCTACGAAGTTGAGGGACCAGCCGGAGGTGCAGGCGTTGGCGACCGGCGTCTGGCCGCCGGTGACGGAGGTGTTGGCGCACAGGCCGACAACATTGGCAACGGTGTTGGCGGGGCACACGCCGGTGGTGAGGTTTGGGGAGGTCACGCTCGTGCCGGCCGGCGAGGCGCACAGCAGGTGGTTGTTCAGCAGCATGCCGGCGGCGCAGGAGTTGTCGGTGTCGATGTTGGGGACTTGGACGCCGTACGGCCTGCGCGGCGTGGATTGAGGGTTTAGGGTTTGTTAAGTCCATGTCAGAAGTGCGAGGCGACTGCATGGCTGTCAGGCCGCTGTCGCCCCACTGATCAGCACCACGCAACGGCGGCACCCCTTGCGGCAATGACACTGCTGCGGCAGGGCTGGACCTGACCCCTTGCCGCTCTGTGAGTCTGCAGCTCAGCCAGCTTCGACACGGCGGTGCTGTCCAAGTCACACGACCAAAGCGCTGCGACATGTTTGGAGCGGCTGCAATGTCCACTCTGGATTGAAGCGCCCGCGCTGAAAATGTGCAGGAGGCAGCTACGAAGCTGAGGTGTGTCATGTTCGCTTCGATGGATGCCTACGATAACCAGGGACACGGCATAGAAGGGCTCACGTCGGTGGCATGGCGCAGAGGTGGATGGCGTTGAATGCGTTCTCGCTCGGACAGGTGCTGCTCTGCAGTGCTGGTGAGGTGGCTCCAGTCGCCCTGGAGACACGAAACACAGAAATGGGATCCGTTACGGGATCACCACTTGATGAGTAGTGGATGAGCAGTGATGCAAGCATGAGTAGTGATGCAAGCATGTATTGATGCACGGTATGTAATGAGTAGTGATGCAAGCATGTATAGGGTATATGATTTAGGGTTTAGGGCCATAGAGAGGTCCGTCAAGTCACCCGGGGCTGACGCAGAAACCCTCTCTGTTCAGCACAGCGCCGCCAGAGCAGCCGCCGGCTGCGGGCGTGAAGGTGCCGGCGACGTTCGAAACGACGCACATGCCCCACACGTTGAGCGTGCTGCCGGTGGCGCAGCTGCCGGCAAAGCCCGGCGAGTAGCCTGCTGCTGGCGCCGGTGGGGACACACAGATGCCCTGCAGCGATAAGTGCAGAAAGCTTGAAGCCCCTTCAGCTTTGCAGCCTGGTGAAGTCCCTGACGCGCTGCGGCGACCAGCAGCTGATCCTCGTTCGGACATGCCTCTCAACTTCTGCTGAGACTGAGACGAAAATACAGGGGATTTGTGTCCAAAGACAAGCGCCTCACCTGGAAGTTGAGGGTGCCGAAAGTGCACGCGCCGGAGACGAGGGGCGGCGATGTGCCGCCAACGGCCAGGGTGTTGATGCAGAGGCCGACAAGGTTGGGGACGCCGCCGTTGGCGCAGCTGCCGTCGAGGTTGGCGGCGTAGGCGCCGACTCCCCTGTCGTCGGCGCACAGCCCGATGACGTTGCGGAGCAGGTTGCTGGGGCAGACGCCGCTGCTGTCGGGTGATGTCGCGCCGGTGTTGCTGCACACATCCACCGGGAGCGTCAAAAACATCCGAACTGGAGCCTTGTTGCGCGCGCCGCCAAGCCAAGTCAGCCGGTTTCGGAGTCGAACCACTACGCACTTATCTGAGGGCATGGCGAAACATCAGGCCAGCAGTCAGGGTTTAGGCTGAGGAACTTATACCTGACGCCGGCGCATTGGTATATTCATGAGAGGAAGCGCTTGAGATGCAGACTACACGCTGCAACAGGCAGCACGGCAACAGGGGGAGGGCCGCAGGGGGAGGGCTCAAACCCTAAACCCTAGACGGACGTCGCCTTACAATGCAGGGATGCAGAGACGCAGGACGTTGGGGATGGAGGGTCCGGGGCAGAAGTTGGTCAGCAAGGCCGGAGATGCCGATAGGGTTTGCCTGCAGTGCGGGGATAAAAGTCAGAAATCAGCTGCAGCGCACGACTGTGCGCCAGGATGGAGAGGGTTGTCTTTCAAACACTTGCACCCACTGCACATGCACACATGCATGTGTGTTGTCACAGATGGTGGTGGTCGGACTACTTCGTCCTTTGGTTCTCTGTGATGTAAACTTTGGCAGTTGTGCACGACAAACCGATGCTTGTGGGTTTGAGAGGGGCGGGACACTGCCGCCGAATCTTCTCCTTCCCGGATGCCAGGCCTCACCCAGGGTTGACGCACAGCGCCAGCCATTTGCGCAGGTGGCGGTGAAAGGCAGCGGCGGCGACGCCGTCGCGACCAGGCCGGCGACGGTGCTGGCCACGCAGACGCCAAAGCCGTTGCGCAGCGAGTTGCCGGGGCCGAGCAGGCGGCGGCGGGTGGGGTCGGTGCAGGCCTGGCCGTAGCCAGGGGAGGTGCCGACCGCGGCCGCCGGCGGCGCCACACACACGCCCTCGTAGCTGAGCACGCCGCTGGCGCAGGCGCCGCTGGCGGGGATGGGCGGGGTGGCGCCGGTGAGCGAGGGGTTGATGCATAGGCCTGCGTAGTTAGCGATGTAGCCGGAGGAGCATGTGCCGGCGGACGTGGCGGGCACGGCGCCAGTGGAGTAGGCCTGGGCGCACAGCCGTGCCGTGTTGAGCAGCGTGTTGCCGGCGCAGGTGAGTGCAGTGGCGTCGGGGGAGGTGGCAATGGACGGCCTGCGGCGCACCGACACGGGGAATGACGCTCAGTACATGCGATGTCATGATCAAGCAGTAGGTCACATTGCAGACCGGAAGGTTTAGGGTTTAGGGTTTAGGGTTTAGGGCACGCCGTCAGGCTCCAGGGGCTGGAATCAGATGCGAGCGCAGCTTGACGCCTCGACTCTGACAACAGAGCTGCAGCTGTACAGCGACTGACCGGTTTCGGGTTTGTGCATGACGACAGGTGCACTGCGAGTCGTGATGGGTTAACGACCAGGCAGCTGTGACGGCACACAGATTGAGTGAGCACACTCAGCCCTGGACAGACGAGTAATGCGAAGCACTTCAAGTGCAGCGCGTCAAGCCTGCGCTGCGCTGCTGGCTCACACGGGTACAGGGCTATGGTCTTCAGAAGTGTGGCAGTGTGCTAGCACACCCAGGGCTGGCGCAGAAGCGGACGGCGTTGAAGATGGTCCCACTGCCGCATGTGCTCGACACGAACGTAGGCGACACAGCTCCGGTGCTCCTGCAAAGGTGACAAACCGATTCAACAAGATGACACCGTTTTCTGAACGGGCGACGCTCACCCCACGCTGTGAATTGCACACCCGTATGGCAGGTGTGATGAACCCTCACTGCGTAGGCAGCAACAAAGCATCGAGCAGGGGAAGTCAGCACCCGAAGGATGTTTAGGGTTTTGTAGGGTGAACCAGAGCCGTACCAGGGCTGCACGCAGAGGGCTTGCGCGTTGAGGATGCCGTTGCCGGTGCAGCTGCCCTGCGTCGGCGACGAGGCGGCGCCGACCTTGCTGGAGATGCATAGCCCCCAGGCGTTGCGCAGTTCGCCGACGGGGGCCAGCAGGCGCCTGCGGTCGGTCCCCGAGCAGACGCCGCCATAGGTCATTGCTGCGCCGCGCGCCTCCGCAGGCGGGTCCACGCACACGCCCTCGAAGTTGGACAGCGTCTCGCCGGGGCAGGTGCCGTCGGCGGCGGACGGCGGCAGCGCGCCAGTCAGCAGCGAGAACACGCACAGGCCGGCTATGTTCTCGGTGAAGCCTGTGCTGCAGCCTGCGCGACGGTGAGCAGAGAGGCGGGGTCGCGAAGGTTTCTGAACAACATGACCGCATTATCTGCAGGCTGCGATTGCGTGTATGCTGGCAATGCTTTTCCAGCCGTTGTGGCAAAGGCCGCAGGAGAGCATTGTGCTTCCCCCATGAATCACAAATTAACATTAACACAACCGTCACCCTTCGGCACACCTTGACATCCCATGATGATTACTCATCTGTAACATGATGATTACTCATCTGTGACATGTGCCATGGTCAGTGCGCTCACCTGTGGGGCTGCTCGCGACGGCGCCGGTGTACATGGGGTCCGCGCACAGGAGCAGCGCGTTTTGGAGGAGTCCGCCATCGCAGCCGTAGGTGATTGCATTGACGGGCACGGCGTTGGAGAGCCTGGGTGCACGGGAAGAAAGTCTCGCCGTCAGCAGCTGTGGGAGGGTTTAGCGCTGGAGCTGTGATGAAGCACTCGGCACGGTGCATGTGTGTGCGGTGTGCTGGGCACGCTGTAAGCAAAGCGGCGTGAGGCGCCGAGCAGGCTCAACCTCACTGCTGGGCGCTGTGAGATTGGCGTCTGATACACGACACTGCCCAGGTACACATGCAGCGGTTTCGGCAAGCACGCCCAGCTCGCGGCTTTCTTGGTTGAGCAGAGCCTGGCAAGGTGCGCACCCGGGTGGCGAGCACAGGCCGTCGGAGTTGAGGAGGTAGCCGCCGGGGCAGAGGCCGGTGTTCTCTTCCGGAGAGATTGCGCCAAAGTTCCTGATGCAGGGGCCAGCAGGGGCGTCAGCTCGAGCCCCAAACGACAAGTGCACACAGAAATTCGCGTGGAGCCCACTGCCGATGCTGGCCATTGGTCAAACCGCTGTCCCACAGCAGATTCTCTGGCGACATGCAAGTGTGATGTTCGACAGATGCAGGCGTTTTACAGCATGGAGCAAAATGAAAAGTGAGTTTTTTTAAAGTAGTTTTCAGTTATTTCAATTTTTCTTTTTTTACCTTTTTAAATTATAAAATTTAATTATATTTTTAATTAAAAATATAATCATTCAAGATGAAAGTACACGAATTGCTTTTTTATCTAAAAATAATATTTTTCGCTATAGAAAGCAATGAATTTTATTATTGAAAATATTAAAAAAGGAATTAACTCACCCTCCGTCAATGCAGAGACCCTCGGCGTTGAGCAGCAGGCTGCCAGAGCAGCCGCCATTGACGGGCGGGGTGGTGCTGCTGATTTCGCTGGCCTTGCACAGCCCCGCGATGTTGAGCAGCTGGCCAGCGGCACAGGATCCGCCGTAGCCCGGCGATGTGCCCTCAGAGCTGGCCGGCGGGTTTACGCAGACGCCCTGTGGTGCAGTCGAAGCAGGTGTGTCAGCGGGTAGGCCACACACCAGCAAATTAATGTGCAAGGGACCGGTTGCTCAGCGCCCTTGCGTCGGCGCGGCAGCTCCCGCCGAGTCGCTGAGCCTGTTACTGTGGCGTTATCGGCTGAAGAAAGTCAATGGCGCGCCTGGTAGTTGAGCGAGGAAGCGGCGTCGCAAGTGCCGTCGGATGCGGGCTCGGCGGCGCCGGGGGCGGTGGTGTAGACGCACAGGCCCGCGACGTTGTGCAGCATGTAGGTGGCGCAGCTGCCATCGGTGTTGGCGGGGATGGCGCCGACGCCGCGGGAGTTGGCGCACCTGGTAGTCAATAGAGTCAGATCACCAATTGGCTATCTGCAAAGGGGGAGATCTTATCTTTCACATGCGTTTGGGCCTGCTGTGTGAGGGTTGGGGATGCAGGGGTAGAGGAACCTTTGCTGTTATGGATATGCATTTCGGCTTGACGGTTGCGGCCCACTTCCTCTGAAAAAAGCTTCTGAAAATTCAAGCGTAACAGCTGCAAACGAGCGGACAGTCACAGGACGGGCAGCCGATCTGGCATCAGGGTGCCGGCAGCAGGTGATAGCGTGACAGCAGCGGAAAAGACAAAAGGAGGGGAAGAGACGCACAGGCCCTGCGCATTGCGCATCAGGGTTATGGGACACTTTCCAGTGGAGGGGTCTGGCGACACGGCACTGGTTGGCCTGCGGCACAGCAGCAGCAGCGCACTCAAGCAAGTACCACAGAAGCAGATGGACTGTGCATGCACAAAACGGGCCACATACACCAGCATTCTGGACGACGGCAAAAGCTGGCGGCGACGATGTGGCATGCAGCAGGCTGCCGGCATGCGCATGGTGCTGGCAAGAGGATATGAAGGTCGCAGGGGGGACAACGTGGGCGTGATGGAGGGCTCCACTCACTCACCCGGCGGTCGCGCACAGCTGCACAGCGTTCAGCAGCAGGGGGGCATCGCAGAGTCCGGTCGACTGATTGGGCGGCACCGCACCCGATAACCTGCAGCGCATCCGAGGAGTCGTCAGTGCAGTCGCCAGTGCAGTTCACGACCTCAGGCAAAAGCAGGTTCTGGCACTATGGCCTCGAGCACAGCTGCGGCTGCGGGTCTGCGCAAGCCCAGTGGCAATGAATGCATCAATACCATTCACATGCATTCAACCAGATAGATTCAAGACATGGAGCAAGAGCATCGAATACACCGCATCGGGAGCTCAGCTCACCCGGCATCTGTGCAGAGGCGCAGAGCGTTGAGCTTGAAGTTGGCGTGGCAGGCGCCGGTTATGAGCGGCACTGGCACAGCTCCAGTGTACCTGTCACGACGTCAGCACAAGCTGTGGTCAGCCAAGTACTGGACATGCACCTTGCAGGTGGCCTTTGAGTGACGAGGGGACCGCCTGCACTCGCCAACGAGGGCCGTGCAAGTGCGATTGACTGCACGCCTCAGTTTGCGGACCAGCGCGCAGTGCGAAGGGGGGGAAGACTGGGGGAACACGAGGCAATGATCAGGGGGAAGAGGCGCGCACCGCGGGTCGATGCATAGGCCCTGCGAGTCGAGCAGCCCGGTGGCGCAGGCGCCGCTGCCGAGCGGCGCCACAGAGCCTGCAGACGGCGTCACGCACAGCTTGAAGGCGTTGAGGACCTGGCCGGCGGCGCAGCTGCCGGCGTAGCCGGGGGCCGAGCCGACAGCGGCCGCCGGTGGCAGCACGCACACGCCGTCGCGGTTCAGGAAGCCGGCGGCGCACAGGCCGCTGGCCGCGTCGGGCGGCGAGCCGGCGACGCCGACGGCGTTGAGGCACAGGCCGGCGAAGGTGGCGGTGAGGCCGGGGGCGCAGCTGCCGTCGGGCCGGGCGGCGACGGCCTCGGTGTCGAGGGGGTCGCCGCACAGCAGGGCCGTGTTCAGCAGGAGGGCGCCGGCGCAGCCGCCGGTGCCGGGCTGGACTGGACTCGCATTGGCGGGCCTGCGCATCAGCGGTGTCACGAAGTTCAACAACTCATACTCGGTCCAGGGCAGCCGCCAACGCCGGGAAAGACCGCCAGCGCGTCGGTCCCCCTCGTTTGTATGTCAAGATTCACCAGCATTCACCAACATCTACAACTATTCGAGACTATGCTAAACCAGCTGGACCTTTCGTTACATCGGGTGGGTCTCTGACGATGTGGGCGCATAGGCCAGGGAAACAACCACCGCAGGGTGTTTACAAGCCTGGGTGGTGAATCGACGCCGCACCAACCTGAGCCATGCAGTCACGAAATGGCACGATGTGCAGACATTCTCTGCACATTATGTCATTGGGCACTGGGTGGGTTGAGGACCTCACCCGCGGCTGCTGCAGAGGCCGGCGTTGTTGAGCAGGAGTGGAGAGTCGCAGAGGCCGGTCGACTGGTTGGGCACCACCGAGCCCGATTGCCTGCGCGTAGCGGCTGTGACGCAGTGGGCACGTGCTTGCACCCCAACAGAGGGTGCGTCGCAGTGGGTGGTGAGACCATGGGGCAGTGACATCACGGCAGCGGCAAGGCGAGCGGGGCTGACCGCGCGCGGCGCTCGCAGGTTACGGCTCCAGCAGAGGGGGGACGCAGCACAGCTGAGAGTGCGACACGCACCCGGGCTCAGCGCACAGGCGCAGGAAGTTGAAGAGGCGGCTGCCGGCGCAGGTGCCGGTAAGGAGGTCCGGCGAGGTGGCGTTCGTGAAGCTGCAGTTCGGCAACGTGTCCACGGGTAACTGTGTCAGGCTGGTGGACAATGAAGCTCCACTACCGTAGTGCATGAAGGAAGTTGTAAGGTAGTTGTAAGGAAGATGTATGCTGGGCAGCATAGGTCGTGGGCAACACGTTTGTTGTGTGCGCCCTCTAGTGCATGGCAGCATGCTCTCTGGCAGGCAATGGATTCGAGGCAGCAGTTACCTGGCAGAGACGCAGACTGCCTGCGCGTTGAGGATCGTGTCCCCGGCGCAGCCGGTGAAGCTGATCGGCGATGTGGCGCCAGACACTGTGCTGGACACACACAGGCCGAAGCTGTTGTGCAGGGCAAAGCCAGTGCAGGGCTGGCCATAGCCGGGTGAAGCGCCGAGGGCGGGACTCGGCGGCGTGACGCACACGCCGTCGAAGTTGAGCACGCCGATTTCGCAGGCGCCGGTGGTCGCGTCGGGGGCGGCCACGCCGATGGCGGAGCCGTCGAAGCAGAGCCCCGTGTAGGTGGGGACGTGGCCGGCGGGGCAGCTGCCGTCGGAAAAGGCGGCGACGGCGCCGGTGGCGAGCGGGTCAGCGCACAGCAGCGCGGTGCTGAGCAGCTTTCCGCCGGGGCAGGTACCGTCGGCAGGGTTGGGCGAGACGGCATTGGACGGCCTGCTCGCAAATAACCGAGGAGCTTTGGAATCAGGACTCAGTAACACGTAGATATGGGGGTTTAGGGTTTAGGGAGTCAGGCCGGTGGCCGACTCGCTGTGGCGTAGTCTCTTGCGATGGTGCTAGCTGGCGCTGGTTAAGATGCAGCAGAGGTGGCTGCGACACAGAGCACGCCAGACAGGAGCGCATTCTGACCAAGACTGACACAAGGAAGACTGACACAAGAAAGGGGCAAGAACTTGGAGGACTTTGCTGAAAGTTGAAAGTTTGACGCCGTCTGCGCCTAGAAGGACTTTGCACAGATACAGTCATGCATGCTGAGCTGCGACATGCGAGATGAGGAGCTGCTGGAGCAGAATTGCCTGCTCACCCTGGCTCAGAGCAGAGCCCGACGTAGTTCTCGATGGCGATTCCATTGCACAGCCCGGTCCCCGCAGTTGGCGAGACCGATACGCTGTACCTGCACATAGGACAGGTCAGACCATCGAAAAAGCCGTTCCAGGCACGAATACATGGTGTTTATGCACGCGTCAGCGCAGGTCCCACAGCAGCATTCATAGGGTTCTCGGCATGACCGACCTGGCAGCCGTTCCACACACAGGCACATCGAAAAGGCATCGAGAAGCCAATGAAATGGCGCCGCACCCGGGATCGGCGCAAAGCGCATCAGTGTTGAGGAGGCGGACGCCGCTGCACTCTCCGACAGCGTTGGGAGCGATGGCGCCAGTGTTCCTGGAAGCAGATGAGAAACCCCTCGGTGATCACCAGCACCTTCTTGTTTGCAGCTGTGCAGTGACAGAGCAGTAGCAACATCATCCTCCAGGACAATGGAGCTGCTGCATAAAGCCCGGCTGCAGGACCAAATGCGACCAGCTAAAATGGCGACTGGCTGCTTCTGAACTGGCGATAGAGCAGCACTCTCTGGCAGAAACACAACGGTAGGCTGCGTCTGCCCTGCAGCGTGTCAGGCGTGTAGTCGCAAGCAGGTCTTTCGGTCGGCAACCGGCTGATGCAGTGCTGCCTGTGAAAGGGCACATAGGAAATCGCCGCACCTGGGGTCCACGCACTGCTGGTTGGCGTTGACAAGCAGACCGGAAGCACAGGTGATGGGCGGCGGCGGCGCCGGTGGCGAGGGAGGCGGCTGCGGCGGCGGGGCAGAAGGCGGGGAGGGCGGCGGCCGTGGCGGCGGCAAAGGCGGGTGCGGCAGCGGTGGGCCGTACGCTTGCATCGGCGGTGGCGAGGACACCTCCGTCGTCGGCGCTGCAGTCGGAGATGCTGTCGGCACAGCGGTAGGCGCTTCAGTCGGCGCTGCTGTCGGCACGGCGTTCGGGGCTGACGTGGGCGCCTCGGTGGGCGACGCAGTGGGGACTTCAGTCGGCGTGGCGGTCGGGGCCTCGGTGGGGGCGGCCGTCGGCGCGGCGGCGGGCGGCGGGGCCAGCGCCAGCTCGGACTCTAGCGTCAGACCGGAGATGACAAACTGCAGGGTTGCGGCGGTGATCGCTCCGCGATTGCCGGGCAGCGGCAGCACTGACGGTGTGAAGGTGACGGAGGAGACGCCGTTGAATGTCGAGTAGACGAGCGTCGGGCCCTGCCCCGCAGCCAGGTCGAAGGTCTGCGCAGGAGGTAAGGGAACACCTCAGACTGGCAGAGATCAGAATCGATCGCGTTCCCTCTGAAGCCTTCCCGAACTGGAAGCGGGCTTGACGCACAAACCCATGAAAATCCTGTGCTGAGCATATCTCACAGTTACTTTGTGCAAAGGGGACCGAATGCAGGATCTTGTCCCATCCGACATGGACAGATTAAACAGCATCACTTTGGGCTAGGTGGTGTGCGCTTGTACACATAGCTGCGAATTGCAGCATTGAGGATTTGCAGCTTATAGCTTTTTTTATTTTATTAGCAAAGCAACAGCTCGTCGGCATCATACTTTCGAGTGGACAACGCTGTCCTGCCCATGTCATTGAGATCTCCCGACATGCATCAAGATGTGGCAGGGTTTAGGGATTGGGGTTTAGGGCGCGCGCCTGGTCGGGGAACAGCGCCGGCGCGCAGCTGACTGTGACGCGGACGCCGGCGGGCGAAGTCGGGTTTGCGATGGAGAAGCTGACCAGGCGAAAACCGTCTCCGTCAGCGCGAGTCAGCGTCGCGGGTGCGCCGGCGTCGTTGACGATCACCTGCGCAGCGCGGCAGAGATCGCTGCAGTTATGATGCCTGAAAGAGGAATGCACAACAGAAAAAAACAACAGAAAACGCCTGCCGCAAGCCGCTCCCGCATGGGCGGTCCAGGGAAGGCGGCGTGTGGCGTGTTGCAAACAATCAACATCGCCACTGCAGAATGTGTACACCACACGTTTCGAACCCTGCACCAGAGTTCATGAGGCTGCAAGCAGGTGGGTGCCGCGGTCACCTTGCCGCCGTCAGCACTGGCGTTTGCAAAGGCGCCTGTGGGCGTCTGCGCCACAAAGTTGCTGAACGTCAGGCCGGGGATGCCGCTGGTGCCGACCGGGGGCGTGGTGTTGTCGGGCACGCTGGTGAAGTTGACGACGATGGGCGTATTGATGGGAGCGGTGGGCGCGGCGGTGGGGGCGGCGGTGGGGGCGGCGGTCGGCGCGGCGGTCGGTGCGGCCGTCGGCGTGGCCGTCGGCTTGGCTGTGGGCTTGGCCGTCGGCTTGGCCGTCGGCTTGGCCGTCGGGTTGGCAGTCGGCTTCATTGTTGGCCTTGCAGCTGCAGCCAGGACAGCAGCCGGCCGATGAGCAGTGCCCAGAAGGGTTTAGGCTTTCAGCAGGCGGGGCAACGAACAGGATGCCACGAGGTACCGGGGCGACTGCCAAGGGCGTGCGTGCAGCCAGCCGAAGCCACACCAGAGGAGTGGGGCGTCAGGTATCTCAATGCCTATGCAGCCCAGCACTCGTCCAGCACTTGTCCAGAGGAACAGAGCGTGTCACACGAGCCGGTATGAGCCGAGTCCCCA
>JAABUM010004718.1_pt1 | contig 15061 bp, 14 predicted proteins | sample 5559161 | NCBI WGS metagenome assembly JAABUM01 (sample SAMN10711868, study PRJNA513369) | rock metagenome | isolation source: Antarctica rocks | place: Antarctica: Victoria Land, Siegfried Peak nord
CCGAGGAACGCGCGCTGGTGCGACGGAAGACCCTGGTCCTCCAAGGTGCGCAGCGTCTCCTGCCAGACTCGGGCGTAGTCCAGGTCCGCGTCCGACATGTCACCGTCCTGCTTCGTTGCGTGTGGTTCCGGCCAGGTCGCAGCGAGGCGGTGATCGCTGTCCACAGGGTTTTCCACAGCCTGTGAACAGCACGTTCGGCGCGACGGTAGCAACTCCCCAGGGGCTTCTTCAAGCCGATGGCCTCCAACGAAGGGGAGGTTACACCGCCGGTCCGGCGTGTCGTCGCCTTCGCGGACAGAAGGTGGCTCAGACTACTCGGTTCGGCGCGGTGTGCCGCCCTCGTCTGCCCTCCGGTGTCCGGACGCTATCCCGGCGGGCTGCCGCGCGGTGGCCACGGCGGCTTCCGGGCCGGTTGGCCGGTTTGACCGTGTCGGCGCCGCTCCCGTATCGTGACCGAGGCCTGTTCCGTTGGCCGTTTTCGCCTGCCTGTGAGTCTATGCACGCACTCGATGCACGCACTCGGTCGCCCGAAGTGCCGTCGCCCGAGGTGGCGCAGAGTACGGGCTTCCGGTTACGGCCGGTGGCCTGATTGCCTCGGTCGGGTTACGTTGACCGACCCTCACCAACAACCGACCGAACGCACCAGACCGGACGCGACCGATGGCGCGTCCGAAAGCAACGGAGAACACTCGTGAGCAAGCGCACCTTCCAGCCGAACAACCGTCGCCGGGCCAAGACCCATGGCTTCCGTCTGCGCATGCGCACCCGAGCGGGCCGCGCCATCCTCGCCGCCCGTCGTCAAAAGGGCCGCACCGAGCTGTCCGCCTGAGGCCCCGGCGTGCTGCCGGCGCGTCATCGTCTGCGGTCTTCGGCAGACTTTGCGTCGGTGGTTCGCGGGCCCGGTGGATCACGCTCGGGCGGACGCCTGATCGTCGTGCATGCCAACCAGACCGACGCGCGAGCGGGTCGTCCACCGCGCGTCGGCTTTGTCGTCTCCAAGGGGGTCGGGGGGGCGGTGGTGCGCAACCGGACCAAGCGGGTGCTGCGCCACCTGCTGGCGGCCCGCGTGCACGGCATACCGGATGGGTGCGACCTCGTGGTGCGGGCCAACCCGCCCGCAGCGGCGGCAAGCCCCCCGCAGCTCGCGGACGAGCTCGACCGGCTCCTTCCCAAGGCACTTCGGCGGCGGCGGCGGTGACCATCCGAAACGTGCTGGCCCTGCCGCTCATCGTCGTGATCAAGGCCTACCAGCTGCTCATCTCGCCGCTGACCCCCCCGTCCTGCCGGTTCCACCCCAGTTGCTCCACGTATGCCGTGACCGCCCTGACGCGGTTCGGCCCCCTCAAGGGGGGCTGGCTGACGGTCCGCCGCCTCGGGCGATGCAACCCGTGGAACCCCGGCGGCGTCGACCACGTTCCTGAGGGGACGGCGAAGTCCTCCCGGGCGGAGGCGCACCACCACTGAACCAACGGCGCCCCGGCCTGTTCGCCGGGGACGCGGACCACCAGGGGGGACTCCGGTCCCACCACGCGACTAGGGATGACCTTGTACGACTTCTTCACGAGCCTGCTGACCCCGATCATGTGGGGTGAGGCGTGGATCATGACGGCCTGGCACACGCTGTTCAGCCTTCTCGGCATCCCTGAGGCGAGCGGCTGGGGCTGGGCGCTGTCGATCATGGGGCTGACGGTCATCGTCCGGATCATCCTGATCCCCTTGTTCGTCAAGCAGATCCACTCCTCCCGCCGGATGCAGCTCATTCAGCCCGAGATGCAGAAGATCCAGGCGAAGTACAAGGGCAAGTCCGATCCCGACTCCCGTCAGGCGATGACCGCGGAGACGATGGACCTCTACAAGCGGACCGGGACCAACCCGTTCTCCTCGTGTTTGCCGATCCTGCTCCAGTCGCCGTTCTTCTTCGCCCTGTTCCAGCTGCTCAACAACCTGCCGCACATTGCCCAGGGCACCCACGCGGCCGTCGGGCCGATCACCAAGGACATTGCGGCGGTCATCGAGAAGTCGTCGCTCTTCGGGGCGCCGTTGTCGAGCCACTTTCTCGGCGCGGCGGATCTGAACACGAAGATCCTCACGGCAGTACTCATCGTGCTCATGTCGGTGACGACCTTCACGACCCAGCGCCAGCTGATGCGCAAGAACATGCCCGACTCGGCGCTCGACAACCCGTTCATGAAGCAGCAGAAGGTCATCCTCTACCTGATGCCGATCTTCTTCGCCTTCTCCGGCATCAACTTCCCCATCGGTGTCCTGCTCTACTGGCTGACGACGAACCTGTGGACGATGGGCCAGCAGTTCTACGTCATCCGGAAGATGCCTGCCCCCGGTTCGGCCGCAGAGCGGGCCCTGCACGACCGCCAGGAGCGCCAGGGCAAGACGGTGAAGAAGTTCAGCCTGCCCGGTCTGGAGACGTCACCGCAGGACGCGCCGGTCGTCGAGCCTCCGAAGACGGGCGGCCAGCGCCAGCAGCCGAAGGCCAAGAAGCGGAACAAGAAGCCCGGAAGCGCCGGGGGCCCGCGCCCTGGCCCCGTCCCGGGTGACGGCAAGCCCCAGGACAACCCCGGCACGACCTGACCCAGGGGCAGCTCTGCGCCGCGGACCTTGCGCCGCCGACCCGCCTCGACGCACCGACCAGGTGCACCGCACCGATGCACGACCGACCGATGACGCGACCGGGATCTCTCCCCGACGTACCCAGGAGCACCGCCATGACTGACCGCACCACGAGCCGCCCGGACACCCATCAGGAACTCGCCGCCGACGAGGCGAAGGAGGACACGTCGCCGCCACAGGTCCTTGACAGCCTTGACAGCCTTGACAGCCTTGACCGGCGAAACGAGGATAGCGGCGCCGTGGGGCGCGAGGACGTCGCGGGGCACCGGCTCGGCACGGAGGTTGGCGACGACGCGGTGGTTGCTGTGCCCGCCGGAGCTGAGGTGCTGCTCGATGATGACGGTGAGGCAGCCGGCGCGGTCGAGCCCGGTGAGGACGTCGAGGACGTGCCCGACATCGGTGTGAACGAGGCCCCGGCTGACGATGCCGACGATGCCGACGTGGTGGATGCTGACGAGTCTGACCGCTTTGCTGACGCCGATGACGCCGATGACATGGACGGCGCCGATGACATGGACGGCGCCGAGGCCAGCCCAGCGCCGAGGGGCAGCAAGCGTTCGCGGGCCACACAGCTGGAGCGCGAGGGCGAGGTCGCCGCCGACTTCCTCGAGACCCTCCTGGACATCGCAGATCTCGACGGTGACATCGAGGTGGACATCGACGGTGACCGTGCCGCCGTGGCCATCGTCGACTCCGAGGAGGGTCCGGTGCCCCGCCGCCTCGTCGGCGCCCAGGGCAAGGTGCTCGAGGCCCTCCAGGAGCTGACCCGCCTCGCCGTCCAGACCGCCACCGGCGAGCGCAGCCGGCTCATGCTCGACGTCGCCGGTCACCGCGCCGAACGACGCACGACCTTGGTGCGGCTCGCCAAGGAGGCGATCGCGGAGGTCAAGGTGTCGGGCACGCAGAAGGCTCTGGACGACATGACGGCTTTCGAGCGCAAGGTCGTCCATGACGAGGTGGCCGCTGCGGGACTGGGATCCGAGTCCGAGGGCGTCGAGCCCCACCGCCACATCGTCATCCTCCCCGGCTGACGGCCCCTCCCGTTCCACGTGAACACCGCGCGGTATGACGTGCGACCCGGTCCGGCCTGAGCCGGTCTTCGGCGGTCCCCCTCCCACGCCGCCGGTGGCAAGCAGCGTCTTCGGCGAGCGAACATCACTGGCCGAACGCTACGTCGCGGCCCTGGCCGACACAGGGATCTCCCACGGCCTGGTCGGGCCGCGTGAGGCCCCGAGGTTGTGGGATCGCCATGTCCTCAACTGCGCAGTGGTTCACCCGCTGTTCGGGCAGGGCGCTGAGGTGGCCGACATCGGATCCGGCGCGGGTTTGCCGGGACTCGTTTTGGCCATCGCCCGCCCCGACCTGCAGCTGCAGCTCATCGAGCCGCTCCACCGACGGGTCGCCTGGCTGCAGCGAACTATCCTGGATCTGGAGCTGGAGAACGTCTCCGTCCATGAGGGCCGAGCTGAGAGCCTGTGGGGTGTGCGGCGCTTCCCGTACGTCACCGCCCGTGCCGTCGCGCGGATCGGTGAGCTCGGCCGGTGGGCTCTGCCCCTTCTTAAGACCGGGGGGACGCTGCACGCCGTCAAGGGGTCGAGTGGCCCCGATGAGCTCGAGGCCGACAGAGCGACGCTCACCGACCTCGGCGCGGCGCAGTTTGCCGTGGCGCGGTTGGGTCGGGGGGTCGTCGACCCGGAAACCGTGGTTCTGTCGGTGTCCGTCGATGCTGCCGTGTCCGGTCGTCGGGCGAAGGAGCGCCGCTCGCCGAAGAGGGGCACGCCGGGCAGTCGTCGGCGCTGACGGGAGCACGCCGGCCGGTCTTCGCCGGCCCGATGGTGGCCCCTTGGCGTTTCGGTGTGGGTCGGTGAGCAGCGTCTGTCGTCCCGGGTGGCCCCCGGTGGTGTCCTGCTGCGCGGCTGTCATTCCGCGTTGGCGTCCTGCCGTGTGGTTGGATGAGCGGCATGGAGGCTGGCGAACGGTGACGATGCAGGACCAACGGACCAGCATCCGCGGGCGCAGCGAAGTCGTGACGATGCAGGACGAACGGACAAGCACCCCGCACACGGCAGTCCACGGCCTGGGCTGGCCTGCCGTGAGCCCAGCTCCCCCGCGCGGCATTGGACCGGAGTCCCCCCGTGCCGTGCCCCCCAGCGGCGTGGGGTGGCCCGTTTCACGTGAAACCCATGGCTCCCCGACGGGCACTGATCCTGAACCGGCCACCGCGAAGTCTGAGTCATGTGTTTCACGTGAAACGCGGTCCGACGCGCCAGTGGGCAGTAGGGACGAGGCGGGGGGGAATCTAGCGGGGACTCCGCGGGGGCGTGGTCACCTCGGCGAGGGGGCGCAGAGCGCCTCCTCACGCACCTCGGGCGGGGGCGTTTCACGTGAAACTGCACCCACCGACGCCGCGGTGCGGCAGCAGCTCGTCGACAGCATCCCCAGGCCTGGTGCGGACACCCCGTTGGCGCAGGCGATCGCCCAGGAGGCCCGCAAACGCATCGCCCTGACGGGCCGACGGTTCCCGAAGCCGGCCCAGACCAGAGTCCTCACGGTGGCGAACCAAAAGGGCGGCGTCGGTAAGACGACCACGACCGTGAACATCGCAGCCGCCCTGGCTCAGTCGGGGCTCAAGGTGCTCGTCGTGGACCTCGACCCGCAGGGCAACGCCAGCACGGCCCTGGGCATCGACCACCAGGCCGACGTCCCCAGCATCTACGACGTGCTCATCGAGGGGACGCCACTCGCCGACGTGGTGGCCGAGTGTGCGACGGTCCCTGGCCTGTTCTGCGCCCCGGCGACGATTGACCTGGCTGGAGCCGAGATCGAGCTCGTCTCCCTCGTTGCCCGGGAGACGCGGCTGGGACGGGCGATCACCGAACACGCGAAGGCCAGCGACTTCGACTACGTGCTCATCGACTGCCCGCCCAGTCTCGGGCTGCTCACCGTCAACGCCTTTGTCGCAGCGTCCGAGGTGTTCATCCCGATCCAGTGCGAGTACTACGCCCTGGAGGGACTGTCCCAGCTGCTCAGGAACATCGAACTCATCCGCAACCACCTCAACCCGGCCCTCCACGTGTCGACCATCCTGCTGACCATGTACGACGGTCGAACCCGGCTGTCCTCCCAAGTCGCCGAGGAGGTGCGCACCCACTTTCCGGAGCAGGTCCTGCGCACCACGGTGCCGCGGTCGGTGCGAGTGTCCGAGGCCCCGAGCTTCGGCGAGACGGTCATGACGTACGACCCGGCGAGCAGCGGAGCCCTGGCTTACCTCGAGGCTGCGGGAGAGATCGCGACTCGCGGCGCCGACGGACGTCAAGGATGACCGGTGTTGATGGCTCAAACGCCACGAGCGCCCGGGATGCCACGGGCGCCCGGGGCGCCGGGGATGCCGGGGACGGACCCGGGACGAACGGGAGGGTGGTCGCATGAGGGAGAAGCGTCGAGCACTGGGTCGAGGTCTGGGTGCGTTGATCCCGAACGCCCCCAGCGGCAATGACCGCCCGGTCGACGTGTTCTTCCGTGACCAGCCGCGGTCGGAGTGGATATCAGACGCGGAGGGAAGCAGGCAGGGGGTAGCGGACACCGCTGACCCGGTTGGTGCAGACGTCGACTCGGGCGAGGGGTCCGCGCCGTCCCACACAAACGTCACGACGGACGACCGGGCTGGCCACCCCCCGGACCACACCACGTCGTCGGAGGAACGTCGCGACGAAGGGCTCACGGCAGTCCCGGGTGCCACCTTCGCCGAGCTGCCGGTCACCGCCATCCGGCCGAACCCGAAGCAGCCGCGCACCGTGTTCGACGAGGACGAGCTGGCCGAGCTGGCGCACTCGATCGGCGAGATCGGCGTCCTCCAGCCGATCGTCGTTCGCCGGGTTGGTGACCAGCGGGACGTGCCGGACGGCATCGACTACGAGCTGATCATGGGAGAACGCCGCTGGCGTGCCTCGCAGCAGGCCGGGCTCGAGACAGTTCCGTCGATCATCAAGGACACTCAGGATGACGACCTGCTTCGGGACGCCCTGCTGGAGAACCTGCACCGAAGCCAGCTGAACCCGCTCGAGGAGGCCGCGGCATACCAGCAGCTCCTGGACGACTTCGGGTGTTCGCACGAGGAGCTGGCCACCCGCATCGGCCGGTCGCGACCGCAGATCTCCAACACCCTGCGCCTGCTGCGGTTGCCTCCACTGGTGGCCCGCCGGCTTGCTGCCGGCGTCCTCAGCGCCGGACACGCTCGAGCGCTGCTGTCACTCGACGACGGAGCGGCGATGGAACGCCTCGCCCAGCGGATCGTCGCTGAGGGGCTCTCCGTCCGCAGTGTCGAGGAGGTCGTCTCCATGGGCGGGGACGCGGCGCCCCGGACCCGGCGCCCCAGGGCCGGCGCGCGCCACCCGCGGCTCGACGACCTCGCGGCGAGGCTGTCCGACCACCTCGACACTCGGGTCAACATCGCCCTGGGTCAGCGCAAGGGGAAGCTAACGGTGGAGTTCGCATCCGTGGACGACCTGAACCGGATCATCGGCCTGTTGGGTGTCGCCGAGGACTCCCAGCGGTCCTTAGCCAAGTCGCTCTCTGGACGACCGCTGCCTTGACGGCCGCTCTCTCGCGGGCCACTCTCTCGAAGGCCGCTCCCGAAACTGCCGAGCGCTAAAGTTGTTCTGCCAGAAGGGAACTGGCGGGCGTCACCGGATCAGGGCAAGTGCGGGGTTGTGCTCCGCCGGCACAGCTTCCGCAGCGCGCACCGGCCCTGGGGGTGTCCCGTCGCCGAACGGCCGCCCGCCGAGTGCCTCGCGCCCGTGGGGCTGGGCCCACTGCCCCAGCAGTGGGCCGGTCGGCACGACGCCCGTCGGGTTGATGTCGTGGTGGACGACGTAGTAGTGCCGCTTGATGTGGTCGAAGTCTGTCGTGTCGCCGAACCCCGGCGTCTGGAACAGGTCGCGGGCGTAGGCCCACAGGATCGGCATCTCGGTGAGCTTCTGCCGGTTGCACTTGAAGTGACCGTGATAGACGGCGTCGAACCGCGCCAGCGTCGTGAAGAGGCGCACATCCGCCTCGGTGATCGCGTCACCCATGATGAACCGTTGTCCCGCAAGGCGATCCGAGAGCCAGTCGAGGCGGGAGAACAGCTGCTCGTAGGCCTTCTCGTAGGCCTCCTGGGTCCCGGCGAAGCCCGCCCGGTAGACGCCGTTGTTGACGTCCTGGTAGACGAGCTGCATGACCTCGTCCATCTCGTCACGCACGTCCTCGGGGTAGAGATCGGGCGCCCCCGCACGGTGGTGCTCGCGCCACTGGGTCGACAGGTCGAGGGTGATCTGCTGGAAGTCGTTGGTCACCACCCCACCCGACGGGACGTCGACGATGCAGGGCACGGTGATCCCTCGTGGGTAGTCGGGGAACCGCGCGAAGTAGGCGTCCTGGATGCGCGGAATCCCGAGGACGGGGTCCACCGAGCCGGGGTCGAGGTCGAACGTCCACGACCGCGCATCATGGGTCGGCCCGCAGACGCCCATGGAGAGCACGTCCTCGAGGCCGAGGAGCCGCCGCACGATGATGGCCCGGTTGGCCCAGGGGCAGGCCCGCGCGACGACGAGACGGTACCGCCCGGGCTCGACGGGCCAGCGCTCGCCCCCGGCCGTGATCCGGTCCTGGATGTACCTCGTATCCCGCTCGAAGGTCTCCTCGACGTAGCCCCGCTCTGCGTCGGATCCGCTCGTCCTGACGTCGTTGCCCATGGCCTCACCCTAGCGAGCAGACATCCTCGCTCCCGAGGGCCACAATGGATGCACTGGTGCGCAAGGCACGGGTGTGGGAGCAACGGCCCGGGAAGCACGGGTCGGTGAGGAGGTCAGCGATGGGTCGCGACGTCCTTCCGCTCACCCTCGATCGGCTGCCGGACCTGCCGGGCAACTGCCGCGAGTGCGTCTTCTGGGAGCTCACCCCGGCACTGAGCAACCGCGGCCGCCCCTGTCCGACGGAGGACAAGGAGGGCTGGCTGACGACGGCGCTGCTGGAGTGGGGCAGCCCGGGCCGGGTAGCCTACGTCGATGGGAAGCCGGCGGGGTACATCACCTTTGCGCCGGCGCACCTCGTGCCACGCTCCGTCGCCTTCCCCACCTCGCCGGTCAGCGCCGATGCGGTCGTCCTGGTCACCGCGCGGATCGACCCGCGGTATGCCGGGCAGGGCCTCGGGCGCGTCCTCATCCAGTCGGCGGCCAAGGACGTCCTGCGCCGGGGGGTGCGGGCCATGGAGGCCTACGGATCCCACGGGCGCCGCGACGAGTGCCTGCTCCCGACCGACTTTCTCCTGGCGGTGGGCTTCCGCACGGCACGCGACCACTCGGCATACCCGCGCATGCGGATGGACCTGCGCACGGCCCTGCGCTGGCGTAGTGAGGTGGAGCAGGCGGTGGAGAAGCTCTTCGCCCCTGTTCGGGGGCTCGGTGCCCGGCAGCCCGTGGGCACCGCCCACCGCGAGGACCCGACCCAGCCGTGAGGTGAGCGGCTTACCGACGCCCCTGTCGGTCAGCCGGCCAGGTCCTCCACGACCTTGCGGAGGTCGCCCACCCGCAGCGATCCGGTCGAGTTGGTGTCCTCCTCGCCCAGGTACATCCGCTGCAGGGCGATGACGACCGCCTCGGCGATGTCGTCACGGAAGGCAGGGTCGGCGAGCCGGGCAGCGTCGTCGGGGTGGCTGACGTAGCCCGCCTCGACGCGCACCGCTGGCATCCGGGTGCGCTGGAGCAGACCCCAGGCACGGGGGTGGGTGCGGCAGTTGGGGAGCCCTGTGCGGGCGACGCTCTCGCGCTGGATGAGGTCCGCCAGGTGCTCACCGATGGCGGACCAGGCCCCGAACCGGTCCTCGCCGTAGAAGAAGGTCGCGAAGCCGCTCGCCCCCGCCTGCTCCGCGCTGTCGCAGTGCAGCGACAGCACGATGTCGGCGCCGGTCTCGTTGGCGAACCCGGCTCGTTCGAGGTCGTCGCCGGGGTCGGTGTGCTGGCTGCGGGTGTAGACGACGTTGACGCCGTGGGCGCCGAGCCGACCCTCGATGCGACGGGCCAGGTCGAAGACGATGTCGGCCTCTACGACGCCGTGGGCCACCGCGCCGCGGTCCTCACCACCGTGGCCGGGGTCCAGGACGACCGTGCGGCCGGCCAGGCTGTGCCCGGAGCGACGGACGAGCTCCCGCTCGCGCAAGGTGTGGGGGGAGCCGCCCGTGACGCTGCGCTGCAGCCCGGTGAAGGCCCGCAGCGTCTCGGGGCCGACGGCACCGTCCGGTGGGAGCCCGCAGCCGCGCTGGAACGCCCGCAGAGCGTGGTCGGTGTCCGGCCCGAACAGCCCATCGACCCGCTGGGGGGCGAAGCCGAGCGTCAGCAGGCGCTCCTGGAGCACCGCGACGTCGTCACCACGCATGAGGTGTCCGGGGGTGAACTGGAGGATCCGGTCGCCGAGGTGCCAGTGGGCCCCGTCGAGGGCGGCATACGTCTGCGGGCCGACGAGGCCGTCGGCGATGAGCCCGCGACGTTGCTGAAAGGCCCGCACCGCCCGGTCGACGGAGGTGTCGAACTGGTCGACGTCAGCGGCCACTGCGGGGTCGTCCACCAGGTCTCCGGTGAGCCGGAGCCGGTCGCGGATGTCGCGGACTGCAGGCCCGGCGTCACCGAGCCGGGTGAGCGAGGGTCCCACGGGCTCGGTCATGGTGGCTCCCTCACGATGTCTGCTGAGATCCCGGATGCGCGTGCTGGGCACGATAGTCCACGAGCGGCTCGAGTGGCACCAACCGGGGTCCGGTTGGTGCCACTTCGGGTTACTGACCAGGTCGCGGCACGGTCAGGCGCCGATGAAGTCCTCGAGCTCGCGCAGCAGCTTGGGCTTGGGCAGCGCGCCCACGAGGGTCTTCACGATCTCGCCGCCGACGTAGACGTTCATCGTCGGGATGCTCGTCACGCCGTAGCGGGACGTGATCCCCGGGTTGGAGTCGGTGTCGAGCTTGTAGACCTCGAGCTTGTCACCGTGCGCGCCGGCGATCTCCTCGAGGACCGGGGCAATGGCCTTGCACGGACCACACCACTCGGCCCAGAAGTCGACGAGCACGGGCTTGTCGTTCTTGAGGACGTCGGCCTCGAAGGTGGCGTCGGTGGTGTTCTTGGTGTTGGTTCCCATGATGGGTCCTTCCTGAGAGATGGCTGGAGGGGTATGCCGCACGGCTGGGGCCGCGGGGCGGTGCGACGAGGGGGGGCGTCAGACGCTAGCCGTGGCACCTGACAGCTGGGCCTCGACGTCTGCTACCGAGGCAAGGTAGTGCTCGGCGTCGAGGGCGGCCGCGCATCCCGAGCCGGCGGCCGTGACGGCCTGACGGTAGGTGTGGTCGACCAGGTCTCCACAGGCGAAGACGCCGGGGAGCCTGGTGGCCGTCGAACGAGAGCTCCCGTCATGCCCGGTGACGACGTAGCCCTCGGGGTCCAGATCGATGAGGTCGATGCCGCGGACGAGCTCGTTGCGCGGGTCGTGGCCGATGGCGACGAAGAGTCCGGTGACCGGAAGCTCACGCTCCTCACCGGTCCGGGTGTCGCGCAGGGTGACGCCGCTGACCTTCTGGTCGCCGTGGATCGCGCTGACCTCGGAGTTCCACTCGAAGCGGACCTTGTCGTTGGCGAAGGCGCGGTCGGCCATGATCTTGGAGGCACGCAGCGCCCCCCGCCGGTGGATGATCGTCACCGAGCGGGCGAACTTCGACAGGAAGGTGGCCTCCTCGATCGCGGAGTCACCACCTCCGACGACGGCGATGTCGTGCCCTCGGAAGAAGAAGCCGTCACAGGTGGCACACCAGGACACGCCGTGACCGGAGAGCCGCTTCTCGTGGGGCAGCCCGAGGTCGCGGTAGGCCGAACCCATGGCGAGGATGACCGTCTTGGCGCGATGGGTGTTCCCCTCGCCGTCGACGACCGTCTTGACGTCCCCGGAGAGGTCCACCGAGACGACGTCGTCGGTGATGAGCTCAGCGCCGAAGCGCTCGGCCTGGGCGCGCATCTGCTCCATGAGCGCGGGACCCATGATCCCGTCCTTGAAGCCGGGGAAGTTCTCGACCTCGGTCGTGTTGACCAGGGCGCCACCGGCGGTGACGGCGCCCTCGAAGACGAGGGGAGCCAGGTTGGCCCGGGCGGCGTAGACGGCGGCGGTGTAGCCCGCCGGCCCGGAGCCGATGATGATGACGTTGCGCACGTCGGTGCTCACGAAGTCAGCCCTTCGAAGTCGGGTGCGTGGTGCGGACGGTCAGGAACCGGTACGTGCCGGAGTCCGTCAGACCTAGCACCCGCGAACGCTAGATGCTGTGGTGCAGGCGTCTCTCGACCCCAAGATACCGGTGCTAGCTCGTCAACCCGGCAGACGGGTCGTTTGTTCCCACGGTCGGTGTCGCGCGGCGGCCGACGACGGGCAGGTCCAACGACGTGGTCGTCACGGGACGGGGACGGAGTCCTGGAGGATCTTCGGGTCCCCGGTGGAGCAGTCTCTCTGCACGGCATACACCGTCGTGTCGCCTCTCTTGGTGACGACGATGATGGCCGCCGGCTTGCCCTCGTAGGTCGCGAGGTCGACCGTCACCGAGCTGGCTCCCGTCTCGCCGAGAGATGCGAGACACGCGTCGAGCCCGGCCTTGGTCGCGAGAGGCCCGAGGGATGGCGCCTCGGCGTCGGTCGGCGCAAGCGTTGCTGCGGGCGCGTCGAGCAGCGTGCGGGCCTCGTTACCCAGGGAGTCCTGGGTGTAGGCCGACTGGGAGAGCTGGATGTGCAGGCTGTCGGCCGCGCCGGACGACGCGTTGTCGCGGGGGGCTGCGCTGCTGACGGACTGGTCGCTGCCGGTGCTCCTGACGGCCATCGTGCCGAGAGCGCCGACGGCGGCAACGCCCGCCGCGGCTGCCATGATGCGGCTCCAGCGCCGTGGGGGACGGGCGGCGGCCGCGCTCTCCGGGCGGATCAGGGGCGACACCTCGGCCATGCCGAGCTCGTCGGTCAGGCCACGGGCGGCGGCCCGCGCCGCCTGCTCCTGCTGCAGGGCGGAGCTGATCCTGGCGAGGACGTCCTGGGGCATCGGACCAGGGGACGGCTGTGAGGCCAGGAGGTCGCGCACGCCGGCATGACCCAGGTCGTCGACCTCCCCGGGCTCGGACGGCGAGCTCGGGCTGTCCATGGACCAACCTTTCCGCGTCTGGTCCACCGTTCAGCAGCAGGGAGGACCGGTGGAGCTACGCACACATGACGCAGCCGAAGTCTGACGCCGGCGGGCGGGCTTCGGTTCCCGCGGTTCCTCGTCATTCTGGGGGGGGCACACCCGTGCCGTCGCGTCGCTCAGTCACCGGCGGACGGTTCACGACCAGAGCCTCGTGAGGTGATCGTCAGGCCGAGCAGCTCGGCCATGGCCGTCCGGCCCCGGGCACACCGGGACTTGATCGTCCCCTCGGCCACCTCGAGGATCTCGGCCGCCTCGGCCACGCTGAGGCCCTGCATGTCGATGAGGACAAGGGCCATCCGCTGGCCCTCGGGGAGCTCGGCGAGGGCGTTGCGGACGTCGATCCGGACCTCGGTGCTGGCGTGCGCGTCATGCTTGTCGGCCAGGTCGTACTCGGCCAGTGGGGTCGTGGGCTTGCGGCGGCGCAGCCGGTCGAGGGAGGCGTTGACGACGATCCGATGCAGCCACGTCGTGACGGCCGAGTCCCCGCGGAAGGAGTCCGCCCGCCGGAACGCGGCAATGAAGGCGTCCTGGAGGGAGTCGGAGGCGAGCTCGCGGTCGCCGCAGGTGCGGACGGCGACCGCCCACATACGGTCCTTGTGCCGGCGGAAGAGCTCACCGAAGGCCTCGGCGTCACCGGCGCAGTGGGCGCTGAGCAGCTCGCGGTCGCTCAGGTCGGCGAGGTCCGCGTCGAGGGTGCGCGGCACTCAGCTCACCCGGGCTTCGGCGACCTGAGCCCGGAACTTGCCCTCACCGTCGGGTGCCAGCCTGGTGAACCACACGATGACCAGCTGGCCCCTGACCGGGCCGTTCTGCGGCTGGAGCGTCACGGTGCCGTCGCGACCCGTCGATGTGCCGATCGCTGTCGCACCGTCAAGGGAGAGGCGGCTCGCGACGTAGACCGTCACGTCGGCGCCGCCCCTGAGGTCCACGGCGACCTCGTGGACGTCGGTCTGCTGGCCGAGGTCGAGCACGAGGCCGACGCCCGACTTGGGAAAGCCGCCGAAGGCCGCCGAGCTGTAGGCCTGCGAGCGCCACATCGTGTCCGGCTTGCCGTCGAACGCCCGCGGCACGGAGGCGTTGCCCTCCTGGTTGTCCCCCTCGGGGTCCCAGGCCTGTCCGCCGACGACGGCGACCGGACGGGGGGTGGGGGGCGCCGTGGTCGGGGCAGGCGTCGTCGGCTCTGCCGCGGGCGTGGCCGCTGTCGTCGCCGTTGTCGTGGCCGTCGCGGCCGCGGTGGTGCGGGCGCTCGTCGTGCCGGCCCCCAGCTTGGGCAGACCCCACACCCCGAGGATCGCCGCGACGAGGACGAACGCGCCGACCAGCAGCAGGGCCAGCTTGGACTGCTGCCGGTCGAGGGGCTCGGTGCGCCCCGCTCCGAGGAGTGGCACCGGGGGGCCGATCTCGTCGTCGGACTCCTCCAACGTCTCCGACAGCCGCACGTCCCGGCCGTCGAAGAGCTCGTCGGTCAGACCTTCCGTCTGGCGGCGCTCGGCGCGGGAGGCCGACTTCTCCGCGGCCCGGTCGGCCGCGGTGCGCGCGAAACCGCCGACCTTGCTGCTGACAGAGGCTGCGGCGGTGCCGGCCGCGCCGATGGCCGCTCCGACGCCCTTGGCGACCGCAGCCGTGCCGGCGGCCGCGCCCGTGGCGACCGCACCGGCCAGCGCGGCGGACCGCCCTGCTCCGCCACCTGTGGCTCTGCGGTCGCCCGGAGGTGCGTCGGGCTCGAGCTGGTCCTCATCGAGCCGGCTACCTTCGAGCCGGTCACCTTCGAGCCGGTCACCTTCGAGCCGGTCACCGGCGAGCTGTCCTCGATTGTGCTGCGCGGCGCGGTCCCGACCGCCGACGCCCATCCCGAGGACCGTCTGACCGCTCGAGCGCCGTGCACCGCCGGGGGCCGGGGCCGACCCCGTCGGGTTCTTCGTCGTCGGGTTCTTCGTCGTCGGCCGACGCCCGAGCCGGGCCGCCTTGGCGACCCCTCCGGTGGACGGGTCACGCTGCAGCGGCTCGGTGCGGGTGCCGGTCCCGCCCTGACGGGTCCGCGGCGTGCCGAGCGGGGTCGGTGACCACGGGGCGATCTGGCCGGCGAGGTCGCCGGGGGAGAGCGGACCGGTGTCCTCGTTGAGGGTGTGCCGGGCGATGAGGTCGAGGTCGGCCGGCACCCCTGCGGCGATCTCGGACGGAGCGGCAACACCGCCGACGACCCGTG
>JAABUM010004719.1_pt1 | contig 15061 bp, 14 predicted proteins | sample 5559161 | NCBI WGS metagenome assembly JAABUM01 (sample SAMN10711868, study PRJNA513369) | rock metagenome | isolation source: Antarctica rocks | place: Antarctica: Victoria Land, Siegfried Peak nord
CCGTCGCCCGTCGCCCGTCGCCCGTCGCCCGTCGCCCGTCGCCCAGGGTCTGTGACTTGTCGAGCTAACCACGCCCGTCTGCCCGCACGCCCTGTGGATGGCGGGGGTCTGGGGGGAGGCATCTCCCCAGGTTCCCCTGGAGGTGCGCTGGGCTGTCGGACCCGCGGTTAGGGTCCGGGAGACCAGTCAGCCAGGGGCGGAGGGGGCGAGAGAAGAGGCGGAGGGGGCGAGAGAAGGGCGCCGGCGACTTTTCACAGACCCTGGCCCGTCGCCACCCCTATTGACAGGGCAGACCATTCTATGTTACTTTTGATCAATCAAGATAATTTGAAAGAGCAATATAAGTGGAAGACATACCCGAGCTGTACAACCTGGAGACCGTCGAGCAATTGCGCGCCATTGCCGATCCCCTGCGCGTACGCATCGTCGACGCCCTCTCGCAGCGCGCCCTCACCGCGACCGGCCTCGGCGAGGCGCTGGGGCTGCCGGCCAACAAGGCGCACTACCACGTGCGCGAATTGGAGAAGGTCGGCCTGGCGCGCCTCGTGGAAACGCGCGAGAAGGGCGGCATCCTCGAGAAGTATTACCGCGCCGTGGCCAGGACGCTCGATGTGCCGGGCGCGCTGCTGCGGACCGTCCCGCCCGACGAGAGCGTCGCTGTCGCCGGCGATCTTCTGCATTTCTTCACGCAGGGCTTCCTGCGCGCGCTCGCGCACGGTCTCCGCTTGCCCGACTGGAGCGAGCACAGAATCACGTTCGCGCCGGCCTACCTCTGGATGACGGACGAGGAGTATGGGGACGCGCTGAAAAAGGTCTACGCGTTGCTCGAGTCGTATCGCGCGCCGCGCGGCGTCGACGGAGAGCGCGAGCACGCCGTCACCCTCTTCTCCTACGACACGAGCCTCGCGCGCGACGAGCACGGTCCGGCGCCCGAGGCGCGCGAGGATGGCGCGCCTCGGGCCACGCCCACGCCCCTGGCGCAACAAGGGCTCGCCCGCACCATCCCCGCCATCACGATCGGCGTGACGTGGTACTCGCGCGCGGACCTGGAGGCCGTGGTGGCGCGCGGCGCGCGGCTCGACCTCAACGTCGTGGGCGTCGCCGCCTTCGCCGACGACATCCCCGCCGACCTCGTCGACCGCGCGGTGGCCCGCTTCCGCCACCGCGGCGCGCTCCGGGCCTCGCCCGCGGTGCGCGACGCGCTCGCGCGCAAGAGGGAGGAGGTGTGACGCCCACCTGAACTAGTATGTCGACAAAAGGGTGGCGCACGGACCGTTGCAGCGGCCCGCGCGCCGGACTCCCCCCTACCCTCGCGCCATCCCTTAACGCATAGAAGCAGAACAGAGGAGCTCATATGCATGCTACCACAACAATATCCGACGAACCCGAACGCCCGCCGCGCCTGCTCGCCAATCGCAACTTCGCCTTGCTCTGGGCCGGCCAGACGATCTCCAACCTGGGCGACTGGCTCTTCAACACCACCCTCGTGTTGTGGATCGCGACCGGGCTCGGGCACGGCCAGCCCTGGGCGCCCCTGGCCGCGAGCGGCGTGCTCGTCGCCCGCTCCGTGCCCACCATCCTCGTCGGCCCGCTCGCGGGCGTCTTCGTCGACCGCTGGAACAAGCGCCGCGCACTGCTGTGGGCCGACGCCCTGCGCGCGCTCCTGCTCTTGCTCCTGGCGCCCGTCGCCGGCCTCTCCTCGGCGCCCGTCGCGTGGAGGCTCGGCGCCGTCTACGCCGTGGTCGTACTGGCGACGGTGTGCGGGCAGTTCTTCGACCCCGCCCGCCTCGCTCTCGTCGGCGACATCGTTGCGGAAAGAGAGCGGCCGCGCGCCAGCAGCCTGGAGCAGGTGACGATGAGCCTCACCCTCGTGGCAGGACCCGCGCTGGCCGCGCCGCTCTACGTCGGGCTCGGCGCGCGCTGGGCCATCCTCGCCGACGCGCTCTCGTTCGTCGCCTCCTTCCTGATCATCCTGCGGTTGCGCCCGCCGCACGTCCCCGTCGAGCGCACGCCGGGCACCCAGGGGCGCGTGGGGGGCGAGTTCATCGCGGGGCTGCGGCTCGTCGCGGGCAACCGCGTCCTGCGCACGCTGGTCGTCGCGGGCGTCCTGGCGATGCTCGGGTTCGGGTCGCTCAACGCGCTCGACGTCTTCTTCGCCACGGGGACGCTGCACGCGTCCGTGGCCCTGTACGGCCTCCTCGACGCGGCGCTGGGGATCGGGTTGCTGGGCGGGGCGGTGCTGGGCGGCCTGCTGGCCACGAGGCTCGGCCTGGCGCGCGTGCTGTGGCTTTCCCTAGTCGCCCTGGGCTTGCTCATCCTGGTGTACGCGCGGCTGACCACTTTTGGACCGGCGCTCGCCGTGCTGTTCCTGGTCGGCATCCCCAACGGGACGCTCAACGTCGCCGCCGGCCCGCTGCTGCTCGGGGCCACGCCGCGCGCCTTCGTGGGCCGCGTCGAGGCGGTGCTGGTGTCGCTGATGAGCCTGGCCGCGCTCCTCTCGACCGTCGTGGCGGGCCTGCTGGACAGCACGCTCCTGCGCGGCTTCCACGCGCGGGTCCTCGGCGTCGCCGCCGGCCCCATCGACACGGTCTTCACGGGGGCCGGCCTGCTCGCCCTCGCCGGCGGGATCTACGCCGCGCGCAACCTACGCCCTATATCCGTAACCCGACAGACGGAGGACGAGGCGACATGAGTGTTGAGCTGCGACCGCTACGCCGCGACGAGCTTACACTAGCCGCGGGGATTGCCGCGCGGGCGCTCCGTGACAACCCCATCAATCGCGCCGTCTACGGCGACGACCCGCGCCACCGCGTCCGTGGGACCGAGGCGGCCTTCCACACGGTACTCCCCGCGCTCCAGTGCCCGCCCCTGGGCGCCTACCATGAGGGCAGGCTCGTGGGCGTCGTCGGCGTTGCGCCACCGGGCACGTGCAAGCCGTCGCTACCGCGCCAGTTGCGCATGCTGCCCTCGCTCATCCGGCACGGACTCGGCGATCTCGTGCGGGAATCGCTCGTCGTCAACACCTGGGCCCGACATGACCCGCAGGAGCCGCACTGGCATCTCGATCCCGTGGTGGTCGAGCCGAGGCAGCAAGGGCTGGGGATAGGGACGCTGATGATGGAGCGGTTCCGCGCGTGGATGGATAGCGTGCAGGGCGCGGCGTACCTCGAGACCGACAAGCCGGAGAACGTGGCGTTCTACCGCAAGTTCGACTTCACGGTAGTGGGCGAGGCCGCCGTGCTCGGGACGGCGACATGGCTGATGTACCGCGAGCCGAGGGCGCTGCCAATTCCTTGATGCATAGAGCAGGGCATCGTGAGAGGGACATCACGGGAGAATATTGACCGCGCGCGCGGCGACGAGGGCGAGGGTGAGCAGCGAGGCCAGCGCCTGCACGAGCATCAGCGCCTTGGCCCAGAGCGTCAGCGGCGCCGTGTCGGCGGGGCTGAACGCGGTCGAATTGGACAGCGACACGTAGAGATAGTCGACGAGGCCGGGGGTCCAGTGCGGCTGGGCCTCGGGAGTTATCATCTGCGGGAACAGGAAGTCGGGCAGGCGATGGCGCGGCTTGCTCCGCTCGGTGGGGCCGCCACGGTCGAGCTCCCAGTACCACAGCCCAAAGATGATCACGTTGGTCAGCCAGATGTGGACGGCCGCGACGACGAGCTCGGGTCCATGGACGGGCTGTATACGCCCTTTGAGCAGCGCCTGCACCAGCAGCAGCAGCGCGACGAGGTTGGCCATGCTGATGGCCCCGAACAGGAAGATGGCGATCTTGCGGCGCACGCGCGAGGGTGTGATGCGCGGCGCCACGACGTTGAGGGGGATGATGACGGCCAGTTCCAACGCGGGCACGAGCCAGTTCGGGCCGGGCGTCAGCTTTTCGGGCAGGGTATAGTAGAGGATCAGCGCGGTCAACACAGCAAGGGTCGCCGGCCAGCGCGGCTCGTAGGGCGCGGTGTAGCCCCACGCGGCGCGGTCTTCCTCCTCGCCCTTATCCCCGGGGTCGGCGACCTCGGGGTCGGACTGCGTAACCCCCGCCTCCGTGCTCATGCCTGCTCCCGCGCCCCCTGCCACGCCCTACTAACCTATCCGTACTGTATCAGAGCGCCCACGCGCCCGGCGACGGGCGACGGGCGCCCGCGCAGCCCATAATCCATCGCCCCACCCTCCCTATAACCGCACTACCGCCATACTACCGCTTTTCCGCGCCGGCCATTTTTACGCGCCGGCCATTGCCTCCGCGCGGGATCAAAGCGCGCGGCGACGATGCGCGCTGTTATGTGCGGCGGGATATACCAGGCGCGGCCCCGCATCGGCCGTGACGTGATACGGTGATAGTGAGGTGGACTATGGATACATCGCCGCTGCATCCGACGCCGTATGCCGATGTCAACGCGGTGCTGCGCGAGTTCCTGTCGAACATACAAGCTATCGTAGGAGACCACTTTCGCGCGATGTATCTGGATGGGTCCCTCGCCCTCGGCGATTTCGCCCCGCACAGCAGTGACATCGACTTCGTCGTCGTGACCGACGCCGAGCTATCCGACGCGCTCTTCGCGGACCTGCGCGATATGCACGCCTGTTTCGACGCCGGCGGTTCGCTCTGGGCCACGGAGGTGGAGGCCGTCTACATTCCGCGGGACGACCTCCGTCGCCACGCCCCGGTCCGCGCGCGGTGGCCGCGCATCCAGCGGGGTGAAACCCTCGTCAAGGAACAGGGCGACAGTGGCTGGATTGTTCATTGGTACATCGTGCGCGAGCATGGGATCGCGCTGGCGGGACCAGACCCGCGCACGCTGATCGACCCCGTCGACCCGGGGGACCTGCGCCGGGCGATGGCCACGCTCGCGGACTCGTGGCTGGAGCCGGCGCGCCACGATCTCGCCGCGTTGCGACGCAGAGGGAATCAGACTTACACGGTCCTGACCCTCTGCCGAATACTCTATACCCTCGACTCCGGCGCCGTCGTCTCCAAGCCCGTCGCCGCGCGCTGGGCGCACCAGACGATGGGGGGACGCTGGGCAGCGCTCATCGAGCGGGCCTTGGCATGGCGCAAAGATCCCGATCGGCAGGATACGCCAAGCAGCGCCGAGGTGGACGACACGCTCGCCTTGCTCGAGTATACGCTCGCACAATGCCGGCGATCGACGCCCTCCAAGCGGCATGGCGCATAATCTGTACATACTACAGCTACGATGTGGTGGGCCCGCGGCGCAGCCCTATGCGCCGCGCCCGCCGCGCTACATGCGCGACAAGAGTCGTAGGAGGCGCCGTCATGGCCTTGGGCGAGATGATCGTGGCGATAAACCGGCCGATCGAGGACGTCTTCGCATTCGTGGCGGACGGCACGACGACCCCGCGGTGGCAGTCCGAGGTCGTGGCGGCCCGGCAGACCTCCGCCGGCGCGGTCGGCGTGGGCACGACGTATCGGTCCGTGCGCACCCAGTCGCGCGAGAAGATCGAAGCGACCGTCGAGATCACCGAGTACGAGGTGAACAAACGGGTATCGTTCGCATGGACCCTTTGCCCCGACGCGGACGCGGATGCGGGCGCGCGCGTGGGTAGCTACATCTTCCGGTCGGTCGGCGCCGGCACGCGGGTGACCTTCGCCTTCGAGACGGGGCCGAAAATGCGCACGGGCCGCTTCCAATGCCAGCGCGAGGCCATGGACCTGAGCGCCCTCAAGGCGCTTATGGAGATCGACAACATCGCCGAAATACGCGCCATGAGTTGCTAACCTCGGGGCTTGCATGCGCGACAGCGGGCGCAGATCCCTCTCACCCACTCGCCCCCGTTGCCCCCGCCGTCGCCTCATCGGTAGCGTCTGGCGACTCTAGCTTTGGGAACAGCGGCGTCGGCGCGGCCGTCCGGGTCCCCGGCGGCAGGCCGCCCCAGCGGGCGCGCTCGTCGTACGAGCGCTCACCGTCGTCGGGGGCGCCCAGTTGCGCGAGGAGGCGCGCGGAGGCGGCGGGCACGAACGGCTCCAGATGTACCGCGACGAGCCGCACGGCTTCCAGCAGGCCGTAGAGCGCACCGTCGAGGGCGTCGCGGGCCGCAGCGTCACCGGTCCTCTCACTTTTATAAAGGCTCCAGGGTTTGGCCTTGTCGACGAGCCGGTTGGCGCCCACGACGAGCTCCCATATAGCGTCGAGGGCCTGTCGCGGGTCGAAGGCGCCCATTGCGGCGGCGACGCGGCCGGGCAGGTCCGCGGCGAGGGAGGCGAGATCGCCGGCCGCGGGCTGGGTGGATGGGTCGACCGCCGGCACGACGCCGCCGCGGTAGCGGTGCAGCATGCTGTTGGCGCGGTTGAGCAGGTTGCCGAGGTCGTCGGCGAGGTCGGTGTTGTAGCGTGCGACCAGCCGCGCGACGCTGAAGTCGGCGTCCTGCACCGGCGAGACCTCGCGCAAGAGGTACCAGCGCACGGCGTCGGCGCCGTAGCGCGCCACGATGCCGCCGGGGTCGGCCCCGTTGCCCAGCGACTTGCCGATCTTCCGGCCCTCCACCGTCAGGTAGCCGTGCACGAACACCGTGGAGGGCAACGGCAGCCCCGCCGCCAGCAGCATGGCCGGCCAGTACACGGCGTGAAAGCGCAGGATGCCCTTGCCGATGGTGTGCAGCCGCTCCCCGTCGCCGGTCCAGAACTCCTGGTACAGGCGGTCGTCCCCGCCGCCGTAACCGAGCGCCGTGATGTAGTTGCCGAGCGCGTCGAACCACACGTACATTACCTGCGCGGGGTCGTCGGGCACGGGGATGCCCCAGCCATGGGCGCGCCCGGCCGAGCGCGAGATGCTGAAGTCCTCCAGCCCACGCGCGATGAAGGAAAGCATCTCGTTGCGGCGGCCCTCCGGCACAATCTTCAACGCGCCGCCCGCGATGAGCCGGCGCAATTCCCCGGCGTAGCGCGAGAGGCGGAAGAAATAGTTTTCCTCCGCGACCTCGTCCGGCCGCGTGAGGTGCTCGGGGCAAAGGCCCGCGGGGGTTAGCTCGTCGGGCGCGTAGAACTGCTCGCAGCCCACGCAGTAGAGCCCGCGGTAGTGGCGCTTGTAGACCGCGCCCGCGCCGGCGCAGGCCCTCCACAGGGTGTCGACGCCAGCGCGGTGTCCCCCATCGACGCTGGTGCGGATGAAGCCGTCGTACCGCACATCCAACAGGTCGGCCAGCGCGCGGAAACCCTCGGCGTTGCGCCAGACCAGCTCCGCCGTGGCGATGCCCTCGCGCTCGGCGGCGAGCACGTTCTTGAGGCTGTTGTCGTCCGAGCCGGTCTGCAGTCGCGTGTCGAGGCCGCGCTGCCGCCGATAGCGCGCGAAGGTGTCGGCCTGGACGTACTCGAGCGCGTGGCCGACGTGCGGCCGGCCGTTCACATAGGGGATGGAGGTCGTCACGTACGCCGTCCCCTTCGCCCTGTCACCCTTTCCCATCGTCGCGCCCTCCTACTTTGCCGTCCATAGCATGCTCCTCGCACCTTGAGCCTCTGAGACCCTTTTCGAGGACAAAAAGAAGGCGCCTCGATCGTGCGAGGCGCCTCGTCCGCGTGTATCGGGTCGGTTGCCGGTTGTCAGGGACCGCCCGGCGCGCGCAGACGAGGGCGCCGCATGGACATAGGCATAGGCATGACTATACCCGGAGCCATGGCGCGGATCGTGGCGCCGCTGGCGATGGTGGTGGTGGCGCCGCTGGCGATGGTGGTGGTGGCGCGCTGTCCCGTCTGCATGAGACTATCCTAGCATATGGGCCAGGGTCTGTGAAAAGTCGCCCAAACCCCCGCTAACCTCTCCCTTAGCGCCTCTTCTCTCTCGCCCCCTCCGCCCCTGGCTGACTAGTCCCCCGGACCCTAGCCGCGGGTCCGACGGCCTAGCGCCCCTCCGGGGGAACCTGGGGAGATACCTCCCCCCAGACCCCCGCCATCCACGACGCGTGCGGCCGGACGGGCTCGGCCGCCCACGGCGCGTGCAGGCAGATGGGCTCGGCCGGCCCTGACAATGCACAGACCCTGGCATATGGGCGGCGCCGCATGTCTCCGTCCGTTACGCTACGCTACACTACAGTGCCATCCCTCGATCGGGGTTGATGGCCGGCGGCTTAAGAAAGTGTGGCGACGGTGCAAGGGATACATGCGCGGCTAGCGGCAGGCAAGAGTTTTATCGTCGTCGTCGCGGCCATCCTGGCCGCGCTCTGCGCGCTGGCGGGCGGGCGGCAGCGGGGGGTCGACGCGGCGACCGCCCTGACTGCGCCCTCGCTGCGCCTGTGCCTGGAGCGCCTCCACCGCGTGTGCCTCGCGCCCGCGGACGTGCGCGCCGCCTATGGCGTCGACGTGGCCCTGCGGCGCGGCGTGACGGGCAAGGGCCGCACCATCGCCATCGTTGTCTCGTTCGGCTCACCGACGATTCAGGCCGACCTGCGCGCCTTCGACAGGGCGTACGGGCTACCCGACCCACAACTGCGGATTTTGGCCCCGCTGGGGACGCGCCACCCCCGCAACTCAGGCTGGATCGGCGAAACGACGCTCGACGTGGAGTGGGCGCACGCCATCGCGCCGGGCGCGCGCCTGGTCCTGCTGGAGAGCCCCGTCGACGAGACGGAGGGCGCGCAGGGCCTGCCGGAGTTTCTGGCCCTCGAGCGCTACGCCGTGCAGCGCCACCTGGCCGACGTGATCTCGCAAAGCTGGGACGCGACGGAGGACACCCTGTTCGACCGCGCCGGGCGCGCCATCGTGGCGCAGTTCCACGCCTTCTACGCCGACGCCGCGCGGCGGGGCGTCACAGTCGTCGCGGCGAGCGGCGACGAGGGCACGACAGGCCCCGATCTCTCGACCTCGCGCCTGTATCCCTACCCCACGGTGCAATACCCGGCCTCGGACCCGTACGTGCTGGGCGTCGGGGGCACACGCCTGACCGTCGACCGGCAGGGGCGCATCGCGGGCGAGTCGGCCTGGGCCGGGAGCGGCGGCGGCCTGAGCCGGCTCTTCCCGGAACCGGCGTACCAGCGCGGCCTTCCCGCCGCCACACAACGCTTGCTGGGCGGGCGGCGCGGCGTCCCGGACGTGTCCTATAACGCGTCCAACGAGAGCCCTGTGCTGGTGTACCAGGGCGGCAAGTGGGGCCTCGCCGCGGGGACGAGCGCGGCCGCGCCGCAGTGGGCCGGGCTGATCGCCCTCGCCGACGACGCGGCGGGCCGCGACCTCGGCCTCGTCAACGAGGCGCTGTATCGCCTGGGCGCCTCGCCGCGCCATGGGTCCGCGCTGCGCGACATCACGAGCGGACGCCTCAAAGGGCCGACCGGCGGCCACGCCGGGGCACGCCCCCTGTCGCCGTCCGCCGCGCCTGGCTGGGACATCGCCACCGGCCTCGGCGCCCCGCGCGCCAATGGGCTCATCAGGGCGCTGGTGGCCGGTAGCCGGTAGCAGGGTTTGCGCATTGTCGAGGCGGCCAAGCCTGTCTGCCAACTGTCGCATCGGCGCGACCATGTGTAGCTTGCCGCAGATTAATTGTTACTAATAAGTATTGACTGGCTGCGCCAACGAGAGTAACATGAACATAAGATGAACGCGGCGCTGTCGTCATCTTTCAGGAGGGTACCACATGATGATGGATCTGGCCGATACCGACACGCTGATCTCGACGTCACAGCCGTCCGCCGGCAGGGCTCCAACCCACGGCGAAGACCACCTCGCCAACCGCTACATGTTCCTCAAAGACTTCGACCTCCTCGACATCGACCGCGGCCACTTCTGGCACAAGCTCTCATGGCACGGCGTGCACGTCGAATTCCCCAGCCGCCTGCACCACTACGAGCCGAACACCTACGAGGACACGATCCGCGACTATTTCGTCGCGCTCCCGGCCGGCGTGCTCGAAGACGCCTTCAACCGCCTCCAGGGCGCGCCGACGCACACCGTCTGCCACGGCGACCACTGCTTCGTCCTCGAGTGGGACGGCGAGGTGGAGCGGCACCTGCACGCCTACTACGAGCGCAGTCCCGAGGGGCGTGAGCGTGACCGCAAGGAGCGCGATGCCCACGTGCAGCGGCACACGGAACAGTACGAGACGAATCGCCAGTTCCCCAGCAAGCGCCTGAACGCCCAGCTCGAGCGCCTTCGGATGCAGCGGGCCAAGGCCCAGCAAGCGGTCGAGGCATGGGACCGCCTCATCGGGCAGTGCCAGGAGCGCATCTCCCAGGACGAACTCCTACATGGCCACGGCATGCGCATATCCACGTCCGCGCACGCCACCCCGTAATCGTCACGCGCCCCTATAGCCGAAGCGTCGCGCCTACCTTATCCATATCCATGCGCCAAGCAACGAACGAGGAGCGCCTCCGTGCTGGAGGCGCTCCTTTGCGTACGGCGTCAAGGCATCGTACAACAATAGGTATAGGTATAGGCAATGCTATGGCGCAGCGCGTTGTCGAAGGCCGCGAGGCGCGCCCTTGACCTTCGCCCGGGATCGCCTGTCGCCTATGTCGTCATCGACGGCGCTATCATGTTGACACCCCAGGACAAGCATCTGGACCGATCCTTGCACAAACAGTAGATACGTGCTACTACATAGTAGCCAGATAGTAGTCAGCCATCCCTGTCTGAACTACTAGCAACTGGCTATTTATGTACGGAGGAACGATGGACCAACGGAAGTACGTGACGGCGGAGGAGGCGCTGCGGCTGCGCGGCGACGGCACGCCCGACATCGTGGGCTACAAGGCGCTGCTGCAAAGCCTGGGCGACGGCACGCTCCTGCGCATCGAGATGGGCGGCCAGGACGCGCGGTCCGCGGAGGAAGCCAACTTCACGCGCGCGGCGCGGGAATTGGGCATCGAGGTCGGCTTCTCGCAGCTGCGCGAAGAGGACAACGTGCCCTACCTCCTGGTCACCCGTAACCCCAACACCTTCAAGCCACACATACCGACGGGCATACCCGAGGCATAGTCGTCCGTCGTCCGTTGTTAGTCGTCCGTTGTTAGTCGTCAGGCTCACGAGGCGCGACTAAGGGCGAGCGCCAGCGCGGCGTTGGCGGCGAGCGCCTCGACCATCTCGGCGATTTCGATGTGCTCGTCGGCCACGTGCGCCTGCGTCTCATCGCCGGGACCGAACCCGACCGTGGGAACGCCCACGGCCATGAGGTGGCCACCGTCGGTGGCGAAGCTCCAGATGTCGGGCGGGAACGGCCGCCCCAGCAGCTCCTCGAGGGCGCGGCGCGCCGTCAGGAGCGCGGGGTCGTCCTCCCCCAGCGCGAACGAGGGGAAGATCGAGGGAAAATCCTCGGCAATGCCCGTGTACGAGGTCAGGTTCTCCGTGTCGACGCGCACCTCGCCCGTCGCGCCCTCGGGCAACGAGGCGCGCAGCGACTCCTGCAAGAGCGGACGCAGCGCGGCCAGGATGTCGTTGGGCGACTGGACGGGGATGTTGCGCCAGTCGAGGGCGACGCGCGCCGTGCTGGGGATGACGTTGGGGCTGGTGTTGTCGGTGCTGTAGAGGGTGGGCGCGACCGAGGAGGGCCCGAAAGGCTCCTGCGCCGGCATCGGCAGATTCTCCAGGCGAGTCAGGAAGGCGGCCAGCCCGTAGTGCGGGTTGACGCCGCGCGCGGGGACGCTGGCGTGCGCCGCCCGCCCGCGCACCTCGACCACGAGGCCGACGCGTCCGCGGTGCCCGCGCCGCAACGTGTTGGAGCTCGGCTCACCGATCACGGCGCGGTCAGTCTTGAGTGTGCGCGCCAGGTGCTGGCTGCCCAGGCCGCCGCGCTCCTCGAGCACGGCCCCGACGACGTAGAGGTCGCCGGCAGGGCGCAGCCCCGCCGCCAGCAACAGGCCACCGGCGTGCACCTGGCAGGCCATAGGCCCCTTGATGTCGACGGCTCCGCGCCCGTAGATGGCGCCGTCGCGCACGGTCGCGGAGAAAGGCGAGTCGGTCCACAGCGCGAGGTCGCCGGGCGAGACGTGGTCGAGGTGGGTGTTGAGCATCACCGAGTGGCCGTTCGCGCTCCCCCTCTGGCTACCCTTGCCCCGGATGAGACCGATCACGTTGCCCACCTCGTCGGCGCGCACCTCATCGTAGCCGAGGCGGCGCATCTCCTCCTGCACCAGGGCCGCGGCGTCGCCCTCCTCGCCCGACGGGCTCGGCGTTTGCATCAGGCGGCGCGCGAACTCCACCAACTCCCCCTCGCGCTCGCGCGCCAGAGCCAACAAGTCGACATCCAGTGCCATAACCTCCGCTCCTCCCCTATAATCTGTTACAGACAAGGTGACACGACGATTCAGCTGTCCGCGTCCACATACCATTATCCTGTGAAGTCGGATCAAATCGCCGACGTTCCTAACAAGCGACAGCGGGGGCAACTTCGGGCGCTTCGCGCGCACGGGTCTGATGGCGCAATATATCGACGACCTGTATCGTCAGGAGTTGTCGGGCATTCCCCTGGCGGCGTGGCAAAGGTTTCTCAGCTTGTTCGGTGAAGATCAAACCGAGGAGCGGATCAATCGCGCGCTCGACCAGATGACTAAAGAAGTATACCCAGGACGGGATGAGGCTGTCAGCAGAGTCGGCCGAGGGCATCGAAGCGCGATTGGCCGAAATCGTCGCGCTGTTAGGGAACGAGTAGCGTCACTCAGCGTGTCAGGTCGAGGATGCTGACGCTGGCCGGCACATCGTGGAAGCGCGCGGGCGGCGCGGGGATGAAGGGGAGCCTGTCGCGCAGGGGACCGGGCATCCAGGCCCACGGGTCCGCGTCGCGCGCGGCGCCACTGTAGCGCGTCAGGATAGCGCGCCCCGCGCGCCCATCCACGGCGAGCGCCTGCGGGGAGGGGCCGGCCGCGACGGCGATCGTGCGCAGCGGGCGCCCGTCCACGCCGTCCAGGATGCGCAAGCCGTCCCTGCCCCCGACGACGACGCGCCCCGTTCGTTCGTCGACAGCGATCGCGGAAGGGTTCCGTAGCGCGACGGTGTTCAGGAGGCGTCCCGTCGCGATGTCGATCACGGCGACGCTGCCGGACGCCGTTTGGGGATTGCTCGCGCCGAGGGGCGACGGGCTAAACGCGAAAGCCCGCTTCGTCCCCCCATCCACGACGACCGCCGTGACGCGACTGGGCGATGGGCCGAGGACGACGGTGCGCAGGCCGCGGCCGTTCCCGGCGTCGAGGACGCTCACGCTATTGTCGAACAGGTTGGACACGAAGGCCTGACCGGTACGCGCATCGACGGCGATGGCGGTCGGAAGCGCGCCGGCCGTGCCGGTGTGCAAGATCGTCCCCGTCCGTATGTCGCGCACGGCGACGGTGCCGCGGACAGACGCGCCGACGACAACGCCGCCCCTGGTCACGGTCAAGAGGCGGCCGTGGTCGCCGTACAGGGCCATGGCGCTGGCCCTGGGATCGAGCGTCACACCGCTCACCACGCGCCCGCCGCGCTCGTCGACGACGTACAGGGCGCCGGCGCTGCCGGACGGGCTCCCGCCGAGATCGAGATCGTCGGCCACGAAAACACGCCCGGCCCGCTCGTCCACGGCGAGCGCGCTGAGCGCATGGCCGACCAGGATCGTGCGCAGCAACGTCCCCGTGGCGCTGTCGAAGACGAGCAAGCGGCCCCGAGCGCCGGGGCCGGTGGAGGCCAGCGCCACGAAGGCCTGACCCGTCCTACCGTCTAGCGCCAGGGCCGCGGGGTTGCGGTCCAGCGCCGTGACGCGCACGACGGCGCTCCTCTCCGGCCGTCGTGTCACCACCACCGCCACCGCCGCGACGACGATGAGCGCGGCGGCGCTGACCGCCAGCAGCGCCAGCCCGCCCGGTATCCGTTGTCGTCGCATCCACCCTCCTTCCTTCTTATCACGCTTATCACGGTCAGCAGAGCCCTTGCCCGGTACGACGCTGGATACGCGGCGGCGCATATCTCGTACACTAGGAAGAGTACGACAGGAGGAGAGCATCATGACGTCCGACGAGCGGCTGCAGATCTTCGCCAACGCCCTCAAGCTTTTCACCGACGACAGCGCCCAGAGCGCCCAGGCCGTGAAAAATCTGGCCACGCTCGACGCTTTGCCCAACAAGCTGGCCTTCGGGGCGGAGGGATACATCATCCTCTCCGACCCGCACGATCCCTCGACCTACACGCAGATCGCCAGCGCGGAGGGGCGGCCCCTGTGGTGGGAAGTCTCGTCCCAGCCGGGCAACAAAGATCTGACGCCCGTGCAGCAGCGCGCGCTGCGCCGCTACGGGTTCACGGCGCCGTCGTCCAGCGATGAGAACCCCTACCAGGAGTGGCCGCGCGCGCGCGGCGAGGAACTACCCGGCTGGATCGAACGTATCTTCCGCGACGTGGTCAGCCTGCCCGACGACTACGCCGTGACGCTGGCAGGCGGGATCTAACACCGGCATCGGCGGGGATTGGCGCGAAACCCTACCTGGTCAGGTTATCCACATCCACGGTCGTCCGCCCGTGTCTTGTTCATGAAGGATTCATGTACCCTCCGTATAATGGGCGTAGATGTGATGCCAACGCGCGTCGCACCTGCGCCGAACCGGCTCCATTCATCCTTCATCCTGTTTTATCCCGTTTTATCCCGCCGGTAGGAGCACGCAGACCCAGGGGACCGGGGGCAATTGCCCCCGGTCCCCTTTTTTACTATGCCGACGAACTCCTCTAGCGCGGCCCTCACCCGCCTGCCCCCATCTGGGGAGGCGCGCCTGGGATAAATGGGTCATACCCGTCTGGACTGGTCCGTTCGGGTACTAGATCACGCTGTCGTTTCGCGTATGATCGTCTCCTACGGCCGGCATGACAGATCGGTACGCGGATCGCCAGGCTGTGCTACACGGGCACAGAAGAAGGATGTAGAGTAGATATGAGTTTGTTCACCACGCGCCATTCCCGCCGGGGGTTGCTCGGCTCCGCCCTCGCCGCGGGTCTCCTGGCCGGCGGCTCCCTCGCCGTCACCCCATATGCATCAGGCTAAGAGTCTGTCTAAAAAATACCCGCCATCGTGCTACGCTTCTGGGAGGACGGGCTTCGTATAACTGAAAGGGGCGGGGATGGCGGGATATCAGAGCGACTTGACCGATGAGCAGTGGGGGCGCA
>JAABUM010004720.1_pt1 | contig 15057 bp, 25 predicted proteins | sample 5559161 | NCBI WGS metagenome assembly JAABUM01 (sample SAMN10711868, study PRJNA513369) | rock metagenome | isolation source: Antarctica rocks | place: Antarctica: Victoria Land, Siegfried Peak nord
GGGGCGGGGCCCCCCCCCCCCCCCCCCCCCCCCCCCCGGGTGGCAGGCACCAATAATAAATCACGGGCAGTCTGGTAATACAGGCCGCAAAACCATTGCGATGTAGGGAATTACCGGACTGAAACCTATAACCTCGTGTCCTAAACACAGATTTTCACATAATCTACATCTTTGATACGAGTTCCGCCTTGTGCGTCCGAGCATGGGCACGCAGCATGGCCTGGAAGAGTTCGCGGTTGATGCTGTCCGCATCCTGCTGCGCCACACCAGCCGACTGCAAGCGCAGGACTGCAGGTTGCGACTTGCCATGCTGATCCTGCAGAGACAGCAAAGCACCCGCCTGCGCGGCAGGCGCGGCGGCGACGAGCACCTCGATGCCGGCCACCGTGGCCGCTGTGCATGCGGCGCTGACGGTTGCCAAACATGTGGACGCCTGCGTCACGATGCACAGCAGCGCTGCCGGCAGCCGATCCGCTAGCAGCATGCGCCTGCCGGCGGGCGGCGCCCGCAGCGCCTGCACGGCAGCCAGCAGCCGCTGCCGCCAGGTCGGTACAGGGAGGCCGGCGCCGCTGGCGGGAGCGCTGCCGGCACTGCTGTCTCTGTTAGTGCTGGCAGGCATGCGCCGCAGCAGCTGGTCTAGGACAGCGCACTGCTGCGCCAGGCTGCCTCCGCCAGAACCGTAATCGGTGTACTCGACACCGATCGGCAGCAGCCCCGAGTGCTCCTGCAGCTGGTCCGCCTGCTGCGCCGGCCACAGGCTGCCAAACCACGCCTGGCTGCGCCGCCAATCGCTGCCGCTGAAATCCGCCGGCTGCGGCGGCGGCCCCACTGCTTCCGCTTGACTCTCTGTCAGCGCAGATGGTCCGCTCCCGCTGCCCCCTTGCCCGCCGCCGCTGTTTCCGCCTCTCGAGGCATCCGAGGACGCCTCCGGCACTGCCAGGCGCGTCAGCAGCGAGGCGGTGGCCGCCGCCGAGTCGCCCAGCAGCCACAGCTGGTGGCGCCGCAGCGCCAGCGGCGCCGACGTCTCCGCAAAGTCGCTGCGCAGCTTGAGCGACAGGCCGCAAGGCGCCGCCAACGCCCGCCGCGCCGCTGCTGCCGACAGCTCAGCTTCCAGCACAGAGCGCAGCGGCTCGGGCGGATGCCGGTCCTGCTGCTGCTTCCGCGACTGCACCGCGGCTGCGCGGCGCAGCAGCGTGCTCTGCAGCCAGCCGCGCATGCCGGTGGCGGCTGCGCGGCCTGGCAGCGCCTGCGCTGCCGCCTCCGCCGGCTGCACGGGCGGCGGACCAATGTGCTGCAGCCAGCGGGTGGGCACCGCCCCGCCGGCTTGCTGCTGCAGCCGCGCCCCAGTGACACTGCGCAGCTCGGCCTCGGCGTCCAGGGGTACCTGCGCGTATGATATTTTGTCTGATCGGCATGGCATCCTGTGGCTCAAAATATGGCCAGGGCAGCTGGGACATGAGCTTTGGGCACAGTGAACACCGCAGACAGCTAGCAGCCTTGTTCTTGTTCAATTCAATGCTTCTATGTCAGTGATGCTCCTATGTCATTTCAATATCCAGTAGTCCAGGACTCCCAGCAGACCTGGAGATCGATGCGCAGCCGCACAGGTGCAGCGGCGGCGCCGCCGCCAATGCCGGCCGGCAGCCACCGCCTCGCAGCCGGTGGCCCGCCCTGCTGGGCCACCGGCTGCGGGGGCAGCGGCGGGTGCACCGCGGTGGCCACCACGTTCGTCAGGCGCGGCGCCAGCCAGTCGCACAGCACCACCTCTGCATCTGGTTCATCGGATCCGCGAGCTGCGCTCCCAGCGAGTGCCAGCACCCGCGCGCGGTATGCCGGCATGCGGTGGGCTGCCAGCAAGCCCGACCTGCGCATACGAGTGAGTAAGGTCCCTGCATGATCGCGTGCGCACCAAGTTGGCTGCTGATAGACGTGAACCAATAACATCACCGTGTTGGCTATGAAGCTATCATGATTTACAGTTCAAAGCCACGAGCTTACACCCAGCGTGTCACGCCCAACGTATTCTGCTCGCCTGTGCCTCATGGCACATACAAGGCAAATTTTTAAAGATGAAAGCATCGAACGCACCGCTCTGCGGGCGGCAGTGAAGACGCGGGTTCAGTCGATGCAGTCAGCGGCGCCAGCGCGGTCGGCAGCGCCAGGCTGCGGTGGCTGCCAAAGTGCACGAAGCGCGGCTGCGCGGGCAGCGCCTGCTGCAGGCTGCGCGCCCCTGCCAGCGCGGCACCCCGCAGCGCCTGGAAGGAAGGAAGATTACATCATGTCCAAGTAGGCCTACTGCGGAGGGGCTCCGGCAGAAGCGACAAGCGGCAAACAAACACAGCTGAACCAAACAAGCTGCAAAGACTCGCCTGCCAGCCCCGCAGGTAGCCCAGCACGCTGGCCGGTGCCGCGTGGTCGGAGGCCGCCGGCAGGCCCTCATCTTCCGCCGGCGGCTCGGCCGCCCGCTGCATGGCAGGCTTCACCGCCTCTGTCGCCGGCGGGTCGCCTGCGGCTTGCGCGCTGCCGGCTGCGGCCTTCAGGGTTTGGGTGGAAACCTGTGCCTGGCCGCCGGCGTCGACGGTCTGCGCCTCCGCAGCATCGAGCTCCCTGGCCGCCGGGGCGCCGGCCGCCAGCATTGTCCGCGGCACAGGGTCCTCTGCAGCGAGTCCAGAGGCAGCCTTCAGGAGGAGCATCCCCCAACTGCTTCGCGCTCTGACGATAAAAACTAGCAGCCCAACACTGTAGGGCAGTTGCAGAGCAGCAGCATGTGCCTCCAGGCACCTTGCAAGATGCTGTCCAGCTAACGTCAGTATCCGAGCCCGACTGGAGAGGACGCGCCTGGCAGCACGAAGCTGGAAAAGCAGCAGTGCCAGCCGCGCAGGCTGATGTGGTTTGCTGGCATGGCAGCTGCTGTTCAGCAGCTGAGTCAACATTGTACTAGGGTTTTGCATTGCACTCATGGAGCATGCATTGCACTCAAGAAGACGAGCCTGGCAGCACGAAGCTGGAGAAGCAGCGGTGCCAGCCGCGCAGGCTGACATGGTCCGCCAGTGCCGCATTGCCAATTGCCGGCATGCCGAAGGTGAAACAGCAGATGCTGTCGCTGCCGTCAAAGTCGCCCAGCTCCCGCAGCAGCCGCAGCGTGCACAGCACCGCGATCGCGCCTGCGCATGCGTGCGCAATTAATTGTGGCAATCCTTGGCAGTGCTGGAACCTTCTGCAGCTCAACAAACCTATCCTGGTGACACATGGCAGGCGGTGGTGGCATTCACGCAGAGAGAGCTGCAAGGCATAACACCACATAACACTAAACACTGCAGAGCTGCACCTCCCAGGGAATGTCCGCAGAAGACCAGCCGCCGGCGGCGCTGCTGCGCCCACGCGAACAGCGCCTCGGCGGGCACGTGGCGTGAGCGGTCCAGGAAGCCCCGGTGCACAGACTGCGCAGAAGGCGCTCAAACTCAAGGAGTCTGGGTAAGCAGAAGCAAGTAAGCAGAATGGCGTCAGGGAAGCGGCACTCACCAGCTGCTCTGGGAGCTCTGCCGTGTCCTGGTCCCAGATCGGGCGCAGCCAGAAGTTCAGGTCTGTCACCAGGTCCCGCCCGGTCTTGGTGCCCTGCAGCGCCACGTACAGTGCATCGCCGGCGCTCGCCAGGAGGTACCTGCGGAGATATCACAGATGTGGTCCTGCGAAGAATGAAGGGGTGGGACGGACTAGATGCTGCAGAGGTCCTGTGCATGCATGGCGCATGTGTTGTGCACGCGTCGGCAACAATAGTTCACCTGTGCGCTACGTGCGGCAGGGCGCACTGCACATGCGACAGGGTGCATGCGCCGCCGAATTGGCGCTTCCACGCGGTCAGCGCGTCCGCCGCGGCCTGCGGGCCGCCGTCGGCCGCTTTGTACGCGCTTCCGCAGAGCAGCAACGCGTTCACGACGTCCTGCAAATACATATTCGCAACGTTGAGACCGGCAGGGCCTGCGAAGAGAGGCACAGCATGAGATACAAACGCTGCGCTGCGGAGCACCTGCGCACCTGTGCTTCCTCGGCGCTGCGGACGTGCAGCGCCGAGCAGAAACGCTCCTGCTGGCTCGACATCGCATAGCTATTGTCACACTCTCAGTTCCTGCTCCTGCCTGGACTTAACGAGCGTTCTGAGAGGAGAAGATCAAGTGCGTTCAGCAATCTCCGCAGCGACGGAGGGCATCAGACAGCACAACAGACAGCGCTGTGGGCTAGGCGAGCATGCGGTGCCAGTAGGACTCGATATGTGCCTCTCACGACCCTATCATGACAAGAGCTGCAACACGAAACTGTCGAGCAGTGGAGCTGAAGTTGCGGCATTGGGAACCTGAAGGCAGAAGCTGTTCCCAGCGTGCGAGAGCCCGCACAACACAATTTTTTTCGCAGCTGGCCACTTGAGAATTGTGCTCATCGTAAAGCAACATCTGCTTGTGAGTCGTGGAGCTTGAGACTGACTCTCGGAACTCGGGTTAGTGCGTGTGCGATCAGTCAGAGGCTTGCAAACTCGCTGCTGCTTCAAACTGAGCAAGCCTGCTGCCGGCCATGTACCTGACGATGTGCTGATTCAGCTCGTGATCGCTGAGCAGGCTTTCAGTCTGCTCTGCTAGTCCTCTGCAGCGTCGGTAGCGTCCCGAGCTCGGCACAGCTTATAGTGCTGACAGCCACTGCCGCAGGCCACACCACTGCCATGGAAACGATCGTGAGCATGTTACAGTGGGCATGCCTGATGAGCTGTCTTGCCATCATGCGATACACGTGAACCTGCAGACATGACCATTGCTGCTCCTCTGTGCCGCAGAATTCGGAGGTGCTCAGCCTCACCTACGGCTCGATGGTCAGGCAGCTGATCACAGACTTCGAGGACATGGACGAGGTCAATAAGCAGCTGGACACCATGTGAGTTTGACTTCAGCTCAGCATTTCACACAATTGCCGCTGCGGAAACTGCAGCTCCAGCTCATTGCTGAGGCGCCATTGTACAATGACGCTGCAGGGGCTACAACATCGGGATCAGATTGATAGACGAGTTTCTTGCAAACTCGAAGACCACAAAGTGCGGAGATTTCCGGGACACTGCCGAGAAGATTGCAAAGGTATGTTGCGCCACCATGCCCATATGGGCGCTGTCAATCGTATGCATGCGTTTCAATTGCTGGCATAGACACAAAGGAGATTCAAGAGTAATGCCGAGCACTTTTGCAGGTGGGCTTCAAGATGTTCCTGAACACCACGGCGTCGGTCGTCAACTGGAACGCCGACAAAACAGAATGCAGCCTGGTGCGTCTTACGGATGTCATGGACAAACATCACCCCTTGTCAATCTCCTGCCAGCCTGCGGTCAATATTGGATACCATCCGCTGACACCGCAAGTAAACCTGCCATGCTCAGCAATAGTCTTCGCACATAGACTTCCTAGTGTGCTTTGAATTTGGGCAGGTGCTGGAGGACAACCTGCTCACGGACTTTGTGGAGCTGCCGGAGGCCTGCGAGAAGCTGTGCTACTGCCAGCTGCTGTGCGGCGTCATCCGAGGCTCGCTGGAGATGGTGAGGCGACGCTGCTGCTGTTGCAGTTCGGAACCTGAATTTCAGACGTTTCATCCAACCTGCATTTCAGACGTTGCATTTGCGTGTTGTGCGGATGTCTTCGCAGGTCTGATGCTTTGGCAGGTTGCAAGCCCACCTGTTCCTGTCGTACGTCGCAGGTCAACGTCAACGTGGCGTGCTCGTTCGTCAAGGACGTGCTGAGGGGGGATGACTCGTACGAGCTGCGGCTGCGGTTGATATCCCAAAATGCAGAGTCGTACCCTTTCAAGGACGACGATTGATTGGGCGCCGGCGTGCTGATGGCAATTGCCATGCTTGCGGAAAATAACGATTGCTGTATCTCTACGAATCTGGGCTTCACGTACAGCAGCATTCAAAATTTCATGCCAACACGCAGTGCCGCAGCCGAGCTTTTCGCAGTTGCAACGTGGCATGGCACACATAAGCTGCGGCGTGCGGGCGGCGTTGCCATGCTGCACTAGCCTTGTCAATGAAGATCTGGGGCCTGGAACCGACTGCCCAGTCGACAAAGAATGCGCGTTGCTGTTTTCCAGGGTTTGTCGAACATGCAGATCAGCATGATCCCTAATCATGTTAGCCGGAACGTGACGTTGGCATTTGCGCTGTTCGTTTCAGTTCTCACAAGCCCTGACTTGTCATATGCGTCTCAGACTCCACCTGTCAATTTGCTTTACTGTTGCACACGTCAGTGCAGAGCGTCTGCGACATCGAACAGCTGCCCATCCTGGCGAAGTGATTGCGTTGATAAACCGTGAGCACGCCTGCCAGGATGGGTTCCAAGGCCTGGAGCCTGAGGTACCTGGTCCAGAAGCTGCAGCTGGGCATGGAGGAGATGATTGGCCAGTTTCCCAACTCCAGCAGCGCCACGGTGGCGCTTAGCAAGGGGATTGAGGCTTACTCCAAGGTGGTCTTACTGTGACGTGCGTGCACGCGCGCAAACCGAAGCAGACGCTTCTCTCTTTGGATGTCTTGGGGGCTCGCTTGAGTGTGCCTTTGTGTGCGGTGTGCAGGAGCTGACAACGGTTATGTATCTGACGGGCGCGGCAATGGTGAGCGGACCAGCCATGCACTTGATGCTGGACAGCCGTGGCATCTATATCATCATACGTCACGTCATGCACTTCTGCTCCCAACCACGTCGTCAAATTATATCACGGACGGCGCCGCACTCCCAAAAAGCATGTACGGCATCCACACTGCGCACCTAGCCTTGCAACCACGCTACGTTTGCAGGCGCCAACCCTGAATCCCGCAGCCCTCAGCTCGAATGCCACCGGCCTGGTGGACCGTCTGCTGGTGCGCAACATCCCGCGGCCTTCGCACCGCTCGGTGTTTGTCGGTGACGTGGTCGTCTTCAACAGCCCGCTGTCGCCCACCTCAGAGCAGGTGCAATATACCCTTGTAAAGAGCAGGATAGTGTCTGCTGCTCATCTGTCTGTAGCAAAGCTCAGCCCGGACGGCACAAGTGGAACACGCTGAGGAGCGCTGTGTCGTGAAAGTTGCATGCCAGACGGACGCCAGTCATGCTCTTTCAGACAAGCTGCAACGGTCTGTGGTGTGCAAACCCTCGCAGAGCGTGCTGGTGCGGCGGGTGGGCGCAGGCCCGGGCGACGAGATGGTGTCGGACGACCCCGAGACCGAGCCCTTCCAGGTGCAGACTGATGGACGACTTTCAAGACCACGTTTTTATTTCTGTAGTACATTCGTAGGCAGGGTGTCATTCCCCATAAGGGCAGGCAGTAAGGCGATCCCTAGCAGCAGCAGATCGCTGCGCCATTCGACACATACCCAGACACAGGTCACCAATAGGGTTTTAACGTTTTTTAATGGTTCCACCTCCAGATACCCGACGGCCACTGCTGGGTGCTGGCGGACAACGAGGAGCTGACGCCGCCCGCTGCTATCGACAGCCGCAGCTTTGGGCCGTTGCCATTGGACAATGTCCTCGGCCGCATCATGTGAGTTCACTCCCATGCGAGGCCTGAGAACTTGGCAGCACGTTCCTGAAGTGAGACGACCACTGGTGTCGCTGCATGATTGACAAGCTCAGTCGCGCGATGCTGCTGCCAGCGTCCCGCATGCATATCGAAATCAGGTCGCAGCATGGGGTTTCGCTGTTGCGCTGAAAGCAGACTCAGTGCTGCCGTGACACGCTGCTGTGCGCATAACCCTCAGCTATATCTGCGCCCTTGCGCTGGCCATGGCAGCCTGGTCCTCCACTGCCCACCTTTGGCCGATATTACAAAACCTACCGCATTCAAGTCAACACACAACATGCAGCGAAAGTGTATGCACTGTCACGCGCAGGTACTTTTACCGGTCGCAGTCGGACTATGGCGCGGTGGAGAACAGTGCGCAGGCCGCGGCGTCGGATGAGGCGGTGCTGGACGCGGAACTGGACCTGGACAAGCTCAGAGGGGACGGCGAGGGCGGTCGCGACAAGCAGAAGCCGGAGCCCTGACACTTCTGGAAATTGTGGCCGCCCAGCGCCATGGGGGCCGAGCTGCAGGCTCAGAGGGGACGGCGATGCAGCGACAAGAGGACGCCGGAGACCTGGATATTGGCAGGCCTGAAATTCAGCAGCCCGGCGGCACATGGGCAGCAGCCGCTGCGCCGCAGCGTCGGCAGTGACAGGAAGACGCCGGAGACCAGAAACTCCAGAATGCCAGCAGCCTGGAATGGGCGCCACAGGGTTAAGCCGCTGCCATGGCGCCGCTGCGGCGCTACTGCTGCGTTTGGGATGCATGAAACAAAGCTGGCCCGTCACACAATCCGGGACTGGCGAGCTTTGGGGGCAGCCTCGTGTCTGTCCAATTGCCGGCTGCAAGCCTTTCTCGTGCCATCGGACTGCCGGACAAGACGAATTTTTTGGGGCAATGGTGCTGGCCAGTATCAACACTGGCGAGCGGGAGAAGAGTGCGAGGGTTGGGGCTGATTTTTGTGTACAAATATCGTTTGGGCATGGATCCTTCATGTAATCAGTCGTCAACATACAACGCCGCAATTGCTCCTGGCCAAGTGACGGATGCCGCGCCTTCCGTTCCCAGTTGCTCGGACGCTGTTCTGCCGCAGGGCCAAGGCCATGCCCAATGGCGGTCCCTGCAAGCCATTTGACGATAGTGTCACTGCTGAGATGACCGTATAGCTGCAGCACTGCACTGCCACTGCCTTGCCAGTCAACACAAACAAACGCATGCTTGATGTCGTCCTCCGCAATATATAAGGTGTCCTGGCGGATGTCAAGGGGCATAGTGCAACCACCTGTACGGCTCCATGAAGGCGTGTCGGGCACCTGGGCATTCTGGGGGGCTTCCATCCGCACAAATCCCACGACAGCCTGCTGCGCAGCATGCCATGGAGACGCATGCATGTCAGATGCTCTCGAAGCGCAGCTGCTGCTGACAATGGAGCTGCATTTGTGCACAGCGCGTTGCGCAGCTGCAGGATGTTGAGCCGGCCGCATGTCTGCGCGTCCACTTTGCGCAGGAGACTGGCAGGCGTGTAGTCTGACCGGTCCAGCACCCAAGCGGAGGATTGTCGGAGGTTGGAGGACCATCTTTCATCCCTCTCCGAAGTGGAGTGCTGTCCCCCAAGATTGCCTGCGTTCTCAGGCTGGTTTCGTGCCACAGACAGCATTCAGACAGCATCTGTTATTAACAGTCCAGTGGCTCGCGCCGAGCCTCTGAAGCGGTTTCTGTTGTGCAGCTTCGCTGGGGTGCGATGTCGGCAATATTTCGGGCGTCCACGCTGATCAGTCCGCGATTAGGATGCCGTTCCACCGGGTCAAGGCTTGCAGTGTCTCACATGCTGCGAGCAAGACGCATGTCGCATCAGCTTGCCGCGAGGCAGGCAGATGATGCACGCGGCGCGGTCTCAGTGTTGGCAACGCCAACAGACGAAGCAGCGATCGCACAGCGGCAGCTTCCGCACATCATTGAGACGAAAAATGTCCCGGTTGGTGGTCTCCCTGCAATGCGCATCCTCCTTCCGCCGATCCTGATCGCCAGTGCTTTAGAAGCCGGCTGCCGCTGCGATGTGCATGACCACAATGCATGTGCATCTGTCGTCTTATTGCTGTAAATGCTATCCGAGAGACTGCTATGAGAGAGATTGCCACCATCGCAGGTGTACCTGTATGCGCCGATTGAGGAAATCGAGGAGGCTGCGCTGCAGCAGCTAGTCAAGGTGGCGGAGACTGCCATGCCGGTGGGGTTCGTAGCGGCAATGCCCGACGTGCACTGGGGCAAGGGCGTCACGATCGGAACGGTGTTTGCCAGCGAGGTAGGCATCGATCCCTGGCATGTGCACATGTTCCATAGCGCAAGGACCGGCACATGTGGTCCTATGGTTATCTTTTCATGTCAGACAGACTAACACTCGTTTGTGTGCCCTCAGGAATTCGTGTGTCCAAACGCGGTGGGTGTTCTATGCAACTTTCCACAGCAGTTTTCACAGCGTGCATGTATTCCTCTTGCGACTGTGCTGCCTGCCACATCCGAATCTGCCACGCTTCATGTATGCATCGCTGGTCCGAACCTCGCAGGTGGGTGTGGACATCGGCTGCGGCATGTGCGCTGTCCCCATCGACGGCCTGCACAAAGACGACCTGTCGCTTGACGACAAGCAGCGCATCCAGAGCCTCATCAAGGTGTAACCCTAAACCAAACAGGTGTCAATCGCCAGTCCTTGCTCGGTCAATTGTGCCTGGATCATTATCCGCTTGGTGCCGTGGGCATGGCTCCCGGCAGCCAAAGGTCGACCTTTTGAAGCAAATGTGTGGGCTGAGTGTGCTTCCCGCATTCCATCATGCAGTTGACGATGTCACAGTGTCTGCTTGGATGTGATTGCCCGTGTGTAGCAGCCGACGTTGTGACATATGTCTTGCTACTCCTGCAGAGGCGGATACCAGTGGGCTTCGACTTCCACACGCGCTGGCCGCTCAGCGTGCGGGCGCTGCTGGACGACATCTCCCACCGGCACCAGCCGACCCCGTACCTGGAGAAGATGGCGGCGACCGAGAAGGTTTGTTTTGGGACTCAAGGGGACAGCAGCACTGTCGGGGTGTTCATTCAGTGACGATGACAGCTGTCGTTGAATGCGCGATTTTTTCTGTGGAGAGAATGGCTGCCACTGAGAAGGTGGCCGCACAGCAGCACCCTCTAGATGCTCACTATGACGACTGTTGATGTGTGCGCCATTGTTGGGGAGCAGCCCATGCAAGACGAGACATGGGTAAATTCTGCTGCTCCGCAGGTGGCCGCACAGCTTGGCACTCTCGGCGGCGGCAACCACTTCCTTGAGGTGTGCGCATTCCTGGCTGCGCATCATGGCTCTGCAGCACTTGTCAAGGACGCAAACTCAGTCTATCTGAGAAATGGGAACAGACAGCACATTGCGTTCATCAGCCACAACGACATCTGCTGTTCTTTGTTTGCAGTTCATTGCGAAGTTTGCGTCCAGTCAGGAGGCCACTGCGTTCCAGCACTGTGCTGCACACGTTTTGACTCGTTTGACCGCATCACACAAGACCTTGACACAATGCGCTGCTGATCCGCTGTGCAGGTGGTGCACGACGAGACGGGCCGCGTGTGGATCATGCTGCACAGCGGCAGCCGCAACGTGGGCAAGACCACGGCGGAGCACTACGACGGCATTGCGGCAAAGTGGCTGGCGAAGGCAGGCGTAGGCTCCACTAAAGAGGGGCTTAATTACATGCCAATTGACTCGGCGGAAGGCCGGGCGTATCTCGGGGTGAGTCTGCAGAATCAAAGGACTTCATAATTCGATTCGGTTTCTATTTGCTTTTAAGTGGAAAGCTGTTGAGTTGAAAGCTCAACGTGCAGATCCTCTGCAGCGCGGCCTAGGTGTATGCACTTTCAGGAAAGCAGAAAATACCCGGGACTCGGCGTGCTGCACAGTGTGCCCTCTGCCAAAATCAATGTTCAGCCAGCATGTCGTGCATTCCGATGGCTCCACGAAAGTGACGATGTGCCCTTGAACTCAGGCCTCGGCCGCGCCACACTGCCATGCTGATTGCATGCAGACCGCGGCTCACCGGTTGTCAGCAACAGAGCTATAACAGCTGCGCCGCAGCCATGCATGGCGCAAGTACATTGCTCACAGAGCAGCACTCCACACGATGCATTTGTGTGCTCATCACCAACCACAATTGCACCCGACTGCGCAGGACATGGAGTGGTGCCAGCAGTACGCATACGAGAACCGGGCGGCAATGCTGCGCTCCATGGTGGAGTGCGTGGAAGAAGTCACTGGCAAGGCGCCAGACATGAGCAAGTCCATCAACATCCACCACAACTACTGCTCCTGCGAGCGCTGCTCCTTCACAGTGCGCTTGCATGTCTGGCCAAATCAAAGAACGAACATTTGTTTTCTTATGATGCTGCAGTTTCTTTTGCTGCTGCTGCGATGCCGCCGCCGCTGCCGCCGTCACTGCTGCTGCTGCTGTTGCTGGAGGACAATGCCCGCGGAAGCGAGCATCCACCAACCGAATACGCTGAGCATTTGGCTGGTGTTTTCTCGATTGTGCACAGCCACGAGGCTATAGTTGAAATAGATGGATCGTCTGATCTGCTCTGCAGGACCCGCGGACTGGCGAGACGGTCGACAAGGACCTCTGGGTAAGTCTAGGCCATGCTGTCTGCTGATCACATCAGAGGGAAGCAAAGAACACGAGGAGTTCCTCTTGCGCAGGTGTTACTGGTGCAATGTGTCACATCGTTATCGGCAACAATTGGCATTCGTGCCAGATATCCTGTTGGTCAGATATCCACGGCAGTCCAGCTGTCGTTGGCGTCAATGTGTAACTCATGTTTGGCAGGTCACTCGAAAGGGCGCCACCAGCGCAAAGGCAGGACAGCTTGGCATCATTCCCGGCAGCATGGGGGTGAGCTTGCCATTCATGCTGCTGCCGGCGTGCCGCGCTTGGCAGACATGCTGCAGCAGATCCTGACGGCACATTATTCAGCTTTCATTGAACACCGAAGCGCTCAAGCGCTCTGGTCTGCATCGGCCCAGGGCACTCCAACACCGAGCAGGACTCTTGCAGCCGCACTGGAACACAGCATATACAAGCCTCTTTCCACTTCCATGTGGCACAGGTGGGGTCCTTCATCACGCGCGGGCGCGGCAACTCGCAGTCCTGGTCCAGCTGCTCGCACGGCGCGGGCCGCAGGATGTCCCGCGGCAATGCGATGCGCACCATCGCCCAGGTGCAAAGCTGTGATGTTTCAACACACTAATGGTTTAACTGTCGCTCCATCTATCTGATGCTCGGCTGAAACGGCAAGATGCCGTGTGAACTTTGGGAACAATCCTCGGGGCCGTTGGCGACGACTGGTTGATCATGACTGGTGCATTGAGTGCTCCAAGGGCGATATCACACATTGCCTGGACTACACTTAGAAGTGGTGGAGGCAGTAGCGGCTGACGGGACTCTGTGCACGTGCACGAAGGTACAATGTCAATGGCTGGCAGATTGCAACAGGCTGGCCGCCCTAGTTGGGTTCAAAAACAATGGCGAGTGAGGCGTCCAGCGCTGTTAATCTGGCGCAGGTCGACTTTGAGGCCGCAATGACGGGCATCGTGTGCGACACCGAGAACTCTGTTCGGGACGAGGCCCCCCAGGTGTGCATGCCTGGGTCGCACTCGAACTCTCAATACTTGCGTCGATGAAATGCCAGCAGCCGCTTCTCGAATGATCCACAATGCTTGGTAGGGTTGCATCTGTGGACAAATTCTGCTATTCTGAGCGCCCAGGCCTCAAAGATTCTGGGTTTTGTGCCCGTGCATGTGTATGTTTGTTCTACGATTTTTGTATTTTGAAGCGCTGAGTTAGTAGCTCTGCTTGTTTGCCGCACATGGCCACCGATGAGTCCCATCGCAGGCCAGTAGACCTATCCGGGCTTGATCTGATGAAGCATTTCATGCAGGCGTACAAGGACCTGACGCAGGTCATGAAGAACCAGGAGGACCTGACTGACATCGTCCACCGCCTGCAGGTGCGCGCTGAACTTGCAGCGACTACTCAATGCGGCACTAATGGCAGTCGTTCTTGATCAGAAGCATCAACTCCAGGGTGTTTCAAATAACTGAAGTCCAGGTTTGTCCAAAGGTGCGAGAGCAGCAGCATTGCATACGTCGCATGGTTCCGGGCGCCAAGGAAGCAACCACTGGGTGAATGGCATTCACCCACTGATTCCCACCGCCCTGCCCTCTTGCAGCCGCTGATCAACGTGAAGGGCTACAAGAAGGTCAACAGGAGGCTGGGCAGGCGCCTGAAATCACTGGACCGATCGTGATTAATACTGCTCCCTTAATATCAGGGTTGCAATGTACTGTTCGTCCTTCACCGGCATTGCCGCATCGCCGGCGAAGAGCATGGTTGCAGGCTCCAATAAGCATTGCGCAATAACTAGTGACAAGGGGCGGTTGCAAACCGAAAGTTGCCCCTGGGCCCATTCTCCCCTGCGATATCGTTTTGAACAGTGCAAATCGTCCAATCGAATCGCGCTCATGCTTACTCCTGGTAGCTTTTGGGGGATGCGGCGCTGCGCACAGCTGTCTAGTAGGCAATAGGAAGGATCTGAGACAGGTCTCAGTGCCTAATTTGCGCTGTATCGGAATCGACTTTCGTCGGCAATCCGCACATTCACGACCACCACTTGACGCACAGAGCGGCTAGAGTGCTGACAGCTGGCAGATGTTCCTATTTGGGTTCAGACCAACCACATGTAACGCTCAACTCAGCGTCATCTTTAGTACCCGCCATAGCTGCCGTTACACCCCGTCCCACAAACAGGCTGCAAAGCCACACGAACAGCAACCTCTCACAAACTTGACTCGAAAGTCAACTGAGTGGCAATGGTCTGATGAGTGTCAGCGTGCTTTCGATGACTTGAAAGAGCGTCTGACTACTGCACCAATGCTGGCTCTGCCAGATCCAGAAAAGCCTTACGAAGTGATCACAGATGCATCTGGCTTTGGTATTGGAGCTGTCCTCATGCAAGAGGGCAGACCAATTGCTTTCGAGGGCCGCAAGTTGTCAGATGAAGAAATTATATGTGCAGTGCATGCCTCAGTGAGCAAGAATGCATGGCCAGCATTCATGCTTTGAATAAGTGGCGCTGTTATCTGGAGGAGGTGAAGTTCACTGTCGTGGCCGATCACCAGCCCAACACATTCCTGTCGTCTCAATCAAAGCTGTCACGGAGGCAGGCCAGATGGGTCAGAGTTTTTGTCGCGGTTCGATTTAATCGGGATTACAGGCCTGGCCGGTCAAATGTTGCCGACCCAATCAGCCGCATACCACAACTGATCCTCAAGAGAGAGAGATATTACACTGTCCCAGCCTCACTCAGGCTGATTAGTGTTCATAAAGGTCAAAATTGAGCACCCCAAATCGGTCAAACCCTGGTGAAAAGGAGTTGCTGCGTTAACTCTGCCGCTGC
>JAABUM010004721.1_pt1 | contig 15056 bp, 11 predicted proteins | sample 5559161 | NCBI WGS metagenome assembly JAABUM01 (sample SAMN10711868, study PRJNA513369) | rock metagenome | isolation source: Antarctica rocks | place: Antarctica: Victoria Land, Siegfried Peak nord
CTACTCACCGAAGAACTCAACACCACACCAGCACGCCTGCCAGGCGACCGCCGCCCCCTCACCTACCAACTCGCCGGGACGTAAATCTCAACAGTCAACTCGTCCCTACTTCAGGAGGTCTGAGGCTGGCGGGTTCGCGATAGACTCGCGCCCCTCGGTGGTTACGACCGGCAACGGCGCGCAGATCTCCGACACGACCCTGTCCAAGCCGGTCTGGTTTGACGGTACGACTTGGCACGACGCCACCGGCACGGCCGTCTGACCCATTCGACGTTCCCGGGCTACCTGTCTCACTCGCCCCTCTCTGTTGAGGGCATTCGCAACGCCGACGATCAAAGCGACACCCCACCAGTGCCCATCAGCCGACAGGTAAGGGTTGGAGGCGTTCGCCACAAGCAACGAGAACCCTGCAGCCGCCGCCATCACCAGCACCCCCCGGTGGCAGGGGTGCGATGTCGCGACTCGACGGATCGCGACGAGCGCCAGCAAGGATGCCGCAACCACGACCAAAACGCCCACCAGGCCCCCATTGAAAAGCAGTTGATGATACTGGAGCTCGAACTGCCAAGGCCGCTCCTCGGAACGGTAGAAGCCAGAGTCCAGGACTCCGCCCGCGCCGCTGCCGAACAGAGGGCTTTGCGCCCATCCGTTCAGGAGCTCACCTGCCTGAACGGTACGAACTCCGTCATTGGCGATGGCCTTGTCAGTGCCGCTGGTTCCGGCCCCCAAGTACAGGCTGACGGCGTCGCGTGCCACCGCTACCGCACGCCCCGCGCCGTCCGTGCCTAGAGCCAGGAGACCGCCGCCCAGCACCAGCGATCCCCCAAGAAGCAACAGCGGATGAATCCTCACTGATCTCTTCCGGTCCCTGAACAGCCACTGGAGGGCCCAGGACACGAAAGGTGCCGTGACGCAGACCAAGAGTATCGCTCGTCTTCCTGCGAGTGCTGCGGCGATCAGCGCGGCGAGGGCTGCGGCACCTATCAGCCACCGCGGCGGCAACAGAGGGTCACGGCCGACAAAGAGCCCCCCGATCACAAGCGGGCCGCCCGCTGCCAACGTCGACACGCTCAGGAATCGGATGTTGGATCCATCGTAGTTGGACGCAAAGCCCGCCTGCTGTGTCGTCATCACCGAGTCTGGGATCACCGCCGGTAGGTAACCGAGTTGACCTAGTGCGTAAAGTGCCATCAGCGAAGAGACGGCGAACACGCCGGTCGTGAGCAGAATGAGTAGTGGCCGGATTGACTCTTTGGAAATGGACCTGGCCCACAACGACCAGATAACCAGTCCACCGCCCCATACGAGGAGCTGGTGGTTCCACCCCGGGGTACCTCGGATCGACCCTACGAGCAGTGTCAAGGCCGTCGCGATGGTTAGGAGCAACCAGACTCGTGAGAACGGCTTGGTCCAGCGGAGCCGGTGGGTGAAGCCGATAGCGAGCGACGACGCGGCCAGAACCCCCAGGACGGCGAACAGGGTCGATTGCTGCGACACAGGCAGCCATAGCAAGTACGTCAGGCAAGCCGCCTGAATGAACCTGAGCACCCCCACATCATGCCGCACCTAGCCCAGGGATGTTGGATGGAGTCGTTCTCCCGCCCGGCCTGGCTCTTCTTAGCCCCGGCGCGAGGTTGCTGCCTTGGATCCGATTCGTCGGTCGGGCGGGAGGACGACTTGGCACGTCGTTGGTGGGAGTGTTGATCGCCGTCAACGCTGCCGAGGCATCCGCAGCCAGCGCCGCGATCGTGCGCGAAACCGCCGGGTCGACGCCACCGGCCCGTACAGGCCCGGCTCCGCGCGCAGGACCGCGACATCGGCCAAGCGGTCCCCACCCAACGCCAACGTCACCGCCAGATCCAGAACCACCTTGGCCGGGTCGTGGACCGCCGACGGCTTACGCCACGGCGCCAACGACGACGACAGCGCGCCACCCAGCCCGGACGCGGCGATGGTCTGAGTCAGCGACACGCCCCGGCTTGACTCACCGCCCCAGACCCGGACGTGTCAACCTTCAGACGCGGATACATACCGGTACTGTTGCTCACCTGGAAGGTGATCCTTGAACTCGTGAACTGTGGCCTCAACAATCCACATTTTCGCAGGTCAGCAACACTGCGCCGTCTTTCGAGGCGCACCATGGTGCGCGAAGATTCGGTGCTGGTTGCGGGTTGGTGATGCGACGGGCGTGGCGGATCCTGAAAGGGTTCGTCGTGGTCGATCCCGATGCCTCTGTGGTGCCGGTGAGCCCGTAGGTCAGCATGGTGGCGGAGGGCTTCGACGGGAACCGTGGATTGGTGCCTTCGAGCCCGAGCGTCAGACTTCCGATATTTCCCCTGCCCTCCCCGCGACGAACGACCGAACAGTTGACGCGGGAAGGAGAGGAACGCGATGGAGGTCATTCACTCCCGGTGCGCCGGGATCGACATCTCGAAGAAGGACGCCAAGGTCTGCGTGCGGGTCGCCGGGGCCGGGCGGCGTAAGACGGTGGAGACCGTCAGCACGTGGTCCTCGATGACCCGCCAGATCCTGGCGCTGCGTGAACACCTGATCGCCGAGCAGGTCACGTGCGCGGTGATGGAGGCGACTGGGGACTATTGGAAGCCGTTCTACTACCTGCTCGAGGACGCCGGTTGTGAACTGATCCTGGTTAACGCCCGGCACGTGAAGAACCTGCCCGGCCGCAAGACCGACGTCGCCGACGCGACGTGGCTGGCGCAGCTGGGCGCGCACGGGTTGGTGCGGGGCTCGTTCGTGCCGCCCGAACCGATCCGGCACCTGCGGGACCTGACCCGGGCCCGGACCGCGATCACCCGGGAACGCTCCCGGGAGGCACAACGGCTGGAGAAGCTGCTCGAGGACGCCGGGATCAAGCTGTCCTCGGTCGCCTCCGACATCCTCGGTGTCTCCGGTCGGTTGATGCTTGAGGCGCTCATCGCCGGCGACCGAGACCCGGCGGCGCTGGCGGACTTGGCTAAACGCCGGCTGCGTTCCAAGATCCCCGCCCTGACCGAGGCGCTGACCGGCCGGTTCACCGAGCACCACGCGTTCCTGGCCCGGGTCCACCTGAACCTGATCGACCAGCACACCGCGGCCATCGACCGACTCACCGCCCGAATCGAGACGTTGTTGGAACCGTTTCGCGGCTTCCACGACCTGGTCTGCACCATTCCCGGGATCGCCGCCCTGACCGCGGACGTCATCGTCGCCGAGACCGGTGCCGACATGACCCGGTTCCCCACCGCCGGGCACCTGGCCTCTTGGGCCGGGACCACCCCCGGGAAACAACGAGTCCGCAGGCAAGGTCAAGTCCAGCAAGACCAGACCCGGCAACCCCTACCTGCAAGGCGCCCTGGGTGCCGCTGCGATGGCCTGCGCGCAGAACCCGAGCACCTGCCTGGGTGCCCGCTACCGACGGATCGCCACCCGCCGCGGACCACAGAAGGCCAACGTCGCCACCCAACGCTGCATGCTCACTGCCATCTGGCACATGGCCAGGACTGGGACCCTCTACGACGATCCCGGACCGGACTACTACACCCGCCTGAACCCCGAACGCACCAAGAACAGGGCGATCCACCAACTCGAGGCGATGAGCTACCAAGTGAAGCTCGACAACGCATCGTGATACGCAAAGGGCCCTGACGCGACACCGGTGAATCTTCGCGTCAGGGACATTTTCCGGTCATCGACACCCAGCCGCCGCGGCCCGTCATGATCTCTCCGGGTTAGGACGCCAGACATCATCGACGTGGCGCATTCGTCGGGCCCAGATGCTCGCGAGTAGCGCCATGGTTCCGTAGGCCGCAATGGACGCAATTGCCGCGCCAGAGGCGCCAAGGTGAGGGATGAGGACCAAGCAGCCAACTGCAAGGATGACTGCGCCCACCATCGACGCGGTGGCGGGCTCGGTGAGCCGTCCACTTCCATTGAGAACCGCCGCGTCGAACAGGTACATGGACATGAGTCCGGCCGCGCCGAGGAGGTACCAGATGAGGGGAACGGCTGCCGCGTAGGCTGGCCCCAGCAGGAGGTCAACAACCGGTCGGGCGAGCAGGGCCCCGATCACGATCGTACCAAGTGTGCCGACCTGACAGTATCGGCGCAGCTGGCGGACCTTGGCTTGGTGCCGTTGACTTGATTCGCGGAATGCGACCTGGCTCAGCGCCAGGCTGACCAGCCAAACAGCCTCCCCAAAGGTAGCCGCGGTGCCGTACAAGCCGACGCTTGTCGTGTCCGACATAGCACCGAGGAGTAGCCGATCGCCACGGATCACGAACGCCTGGGCGAAAGAGGCAACCGCCGCGGGCAGGCTCAGCCGTACGAGGGAGCTCCAACTGATCGGATTCGTCGGAGTCGGTCGCTTCCCGGCTTCGCGTTTCGCCACGAGGAGCAGGAACGACAACTCCGCGGCGGCAGTGACAGAAAGCAGGGCCACCGCGGTCGTGAGGGTGAACAACCCCAGGCCGTTCATCACCAAGGCTCCGATGACGAGCAGGCCAGCCATGAGCAGGTCGGCATTGACAGCGACCAGGTGGTGACCGGTGCCGTGCAGTGCCTCGCGCAGGAGGTAGATCCCCACCAAGGCACCGCCATACATCACAAAGCAGGCGCTGACGGCCCATCCACGCCATCCGGCGATGGCCCACAGGAGGGGACAGCCAAGGACCGCGGTACTGAGGAGTTGAAGGGCGGTGAGCCGCACGGCGAATCTGCGGCTCCGGTCCAGGCCGAAGCGGGGGTCCGCTCGCGACAGCAGCATCCGGCCACCGGTCGCGGTGCCTAATGAACCGGCGAGCATGAAGAGGGATCCGAAGGTGCTCACGAGCACCACGACGCCTCTATCCGAGGGGCCGAGCCACCGGGCGGAGAGCACCGCGAACGCTGACGCGCAGGCAGCCTGCGCCACGGTGAGTCCGACAAGACGCGCCGAACGGCTTCGAATCTTTGCGAGAATGCTCACGGTCACGACGTTAACGTTAACGCGGGCGGGTCGGGATCTGAGCCGCGGAAAGCCATGCATCGGACCACGATGCGAAGGAGTAATGCTCTTGCACGGCCGCAACAGCCGAAAGCGCCCCGTTTCCCCGGGTGCTTTCGCTCCCTGTGATCAGACTGATGAGTGCATCCGTCCATTCATCAATGGTGGTCGCGGCCAGGCCAGCGAATCGCTTGATGGCCAAGTCGTTTGACCCGACTGGCGAGGCCACCATGGGAAGCCCTGTCGCAGCATACTGGAGCAGTTTGTAGGCGCACTTGCCCCTCGTGAATGTGGTGTCGGGGAGTGGCCCGATGGCGACGTCGGCTCGCGCCAACTCACGAGAGACGGTGGTCTCGGTCCAGCGGATGCGTCGGAGCATCGGTCCGAGAAGGCCAAGTTTCCCGTTGTGAGTCGGCCCACTGATGAGGTGAAGAAGGGCCCCCGTTCGGCGATGGACCTCGATGAGCGCCGGTGCGATCTGAGCCACATATTGTTCCGTTGCAGGTGAGCCCAACCACACCAATCGCGGGGCTGCTCGATCGATTGTCCACCTTGACTTCGGATGGTATTTGCGCGGTTCGACACAAGAGGGGATCATCCGCACATCCGCGTTGAACTGAGACGCCCAGTCGGCAAGGTACTCGTTGCCGGCCAGGACGACCCCAGCGGAAGCAACCGATCGACGGAGCTTGGTAGCCGGCCGCAGGGCAGCCCTCGCGCGGAGCGTGACGATGAACATGGCATCGTCGAAGTCAAAGACGGAATGGCTGGCACGCCGAAGAAGGCGCTGCTCGGTGGCTCCTGTGCTGAGAGGCGAGGCCTCCTTGCTCATCACGACCGTCCGGCCTCTGGTGTCGAGACGTCTCAGCCGCCACTCTGCTCGACCGACACCGCGCAGGTCCTTCGCCATTTCGCGTGCGCTATTATTCTTGGCGCCTCGGTAGTCAATATACGTCGGATCTAAGCCAAGATGATCAAACCAGTCGCGGAGGCGGACTCGGGAACTGGCGCCCTCTCGACCATATGGGGAGATCGCAAAGATGGACGACGACATCATTTGCCAAGGGATCGACGGAGCCAGAGCTCGAGGACGAGCAGTGCATACTGCAGGTAAGGAACATTTCGGTCAGCAAGTGTGTTGCCGGCAAGAACTCCGTCCACCAAGGCTGCGTCGAGGTAGTTCTTCACCTCGGCGTCGCGCGCCCCGACCGTCTCCATGATCAATGGACGTAGATCCGAAGCCAGCCAGCCAGCGAGTGGTATCTCAAACCCTCGCTTTCGACCGATGAGCACCTCGCGGGGGAGCACGTCGGCGTAGGCCCTCCTGAGAAGGTACTTTGTCTGCGTGCCGTGGACTTTGAGCGAGTCTGGAAGTCGGAAGGCATACTCCGCGAGGACGTGGTCGAGCAATGGAGACCGAGCTTCCAGAGAAGAGGCCATACAGGCGATGTCCATCTTGACGAGCAGGTCGGACGAGAGATTCAGCCCATGGTCGAGGGCCATCATCCGATCCAATACCGAGGTGGTGGGCGCCACGAGGCTCGAAACGAGAGCCTCTGTCGGCGTAACAACACCCCCCCGCCAATAGAGGCTCTTGTCCCCCTGTCGCAACATATCGCACGTCCACGCGAGGTATCTCTCTGACTCATCGAGCGTCAAACCGGCCGTCAGGCGCGCCGCGAAGCCAAGGGTGCTGCGTCTGGCTACCCGGCCGCCGACACGGGATCCAACAGCAGCAAGAACTCGGCCCAAAGTGGCTGGCATCCGGTCGTACGGTCGGGCAGCAAGATACCGACGATATCCGCCAAACAATTCGTCCCCCCCGTCGCCGTTGAGCACCACGGTGACGTGCTCCCGGGCAGCGGCTGCCACCTGCAGGCTGGGAATCGCGCTGGAATCGGCAAACGGCTGGTCATACGCATCGAGAACCGCGTGAAGACCCTTGAGTGGATCGAGACTCACCGGAAGGACGGTGTTCTGGATGCCAAGAGCCTTCGCGGTTCGTTTCGCGACCGGCGATTCGTCGAAACCATCCGCCATGGCGATCGTGTAGGACTGCACGGATGACCCCAGCACGGCGGCGGCCTCATAGGCCACGATGGAACTGTCAACCCCTCCAGATAGGAACAGGCCGAGCGGCACATCACTGCGCAGCCGCAAGTCGACCGACTCGCGGATGAGACGCCTGACGTCCTCCACGGCGGTTGCCGGGTCAACATTATGCTTAGGTTCGAACCCGGGGCTCCAGTAGCGCGAGATCTCCATCCCGCGGTCACTCAAAGTCGCGACGTGCGCGGCAGGGAGGCTCTCCACTTCTCGGTAGATCGTTTGTGGTTGCGGCACGACACCCAAGGACAGGTAGTCGGCGACGGCTTGCTGACTAACCTCGGTGGTCATGCCCAATCGATCGAGAAACACCTGAACAGCCTTGATCTCACTGCCGAAAACGAACCCGTCCTTGACCCGGGCGAGGTATAGCGGCTTCTTTCCGAATCGATCTCGGGCCAGCAGTACCTTCCGCTGTCGCGCGTCGTGGACGGCAAACGCAAACATGCCGCGCAGCGGGAGGACCATCGCAGCACCGAGCTCCTCGTAGAGATGCACCAACACTTCTGTGTCGCCCTTGGACGTGAACCGATGACCCTTGGCAATGAGATCCCGGCGGAGTTCCTTGTAGTTGTAGATCTCACCGTTGAAGACAACGGCGATGGTCTTGTCCTCGTTGAACATCGGTTGGTCGCCAGTGTCCAGGTCGATCACGGCCAGGCGTGTCATGCCCATCGCGACGTCCTGGGTCACGTGTCGCCCCTGTCCATCTGGCCCCCGGTGACGGATGGCGTCAAGGGCAGCGCTCAGTGCTTGTCCTATTCGGGGGTCAGGCCCGACGTAGCCCGCAATGCCACACACGGTGTTGGTCTTCCTTTGGTTAACGGCAGTTGACGGATCGTGCCAAGCCCACTGCGGAGTCTGTCGGCAACCGAGCGACCCCGAGTGCTGTTAAGAGTTTCGAGTTGTCGATCACGTGGTCCTCGGTGAGCTTGTCGAGCCGTTCGGTAGTGAGTGGTAGCCGAAGCCTCGTCCCGAGCCTTGCGGCGAGCCGAACTAGCCGAATCGACGGACTCAGAAGCCGAGGTGAGCGACCGCGTGCGGCTGCGATGGTCTTGACCATGTCGACAGCAGACAGAGGATCGTCGTCCGCGACGAGATACCGGCCTTCGGGGACCGGCCGGCGAAGGATGCTGTGAAGGCAGAACACAAGATTGTCGATGCTCAGGACGGATCGTTGGTTGTGAAACGCCGCCAGAGGGTACGGCAAGCCGGACTGGACGAACCGCATCAACAGTCTCACGTTTCCTTTGGCTCCTGGCCCTTGGACGACGCACGGTTGCAGGATGTAGACGAGCTGGCCCGGTCGCGCAGGGTGTGCGGTCACATAACGCTCTGCCTTGAGTTTGGATCTTCCGTACGCCGTTTTGGGTTCGGCTGGAGTGTCTTCGTTGACCGGGCTCGCTGGGTTGTCCGTGACAGCTTTGACAGAGCTCACAAAGACAAAGATGCGGGCGTTGGAGGCGCGGAACGCGTCATAGAGAGACCGAGTGAGAACGTAGTTTGCGGCATCGTACTCAGCTTCGTCCGGCACGGAGTGCAGGTCGTGGGCCTTGCCTGCAAGATGGATTATCGCTGAGTCGTCTGCCAACTTGTGCGACAACAGGTCGTCATAGTGAGTGAGACCGGCGGACCTGCCGACCCCGATCACTACCTCCGTCTCGGAGCCCTGGAACGAAGCCAGGACATGTTTCCCGATGAACCCAGACGCCCCCGTCACATAGGTAACTGTCGGTGTCGTCACACGTCACCCAGATCATGAGATTCGTACGTCGGGGACCATCCCAAACCGAGGTCAACCACTGCGCGAGCGACGTCCGCGGGCTGGAAGTCGGTTGTCACCCTGGCCAAGGCTGCAGCTCCCATTCTGGTCCTGAGGGACTCATCGCTGATCAGGCTAATGATTGCCCGACCAAGCGCGCCGACGTCGTCGACCGGCACGATGATTCCAGTGACGCCGTCAATGACCGAGTCGATGGCTCCAGTCGCGTCTGTCGTGATCGCAGGCTTGCCCATCGCGGCGGCTTCCAGCACCGCATTTGGCATTCCCTCTCGTCGGGTTGGCAACACCAGGACGTCAGTTGCACCGAGGCAGGGGCGAACGTCCTGGATGTGGTCCAGCACCGTCACCGGCGTCTGACTTCGGCGAAACTCATTGACGTGGAACGACGAGTCGCCTTCGTCCTGCGCGCCGAGCACGAGCAACTGCACTTCTGTCCCTGATTCCCTGACCAGGTTGAGCGCTCCGAGCAGGGCCTTTGGCCCTTTGTCCGCGGTGAGTCGCCCCATGAATGTCACCACGGGCGTGTCGGGTTGGAGCCCCAGGTCGGCTCTTGAATCGATCGGTTTAGGGAGAGGGACGAAGTAGTCCATGTCGACGCCGTGACTGCTTCCGTTGTGCGGCACGACGACCGACCGACCGGCCGCCAAGCCCAACTGCTCGTACCTGGAGGCTAGGGACGGTGAGACCGCGATGACGACTTGACTGCATCTGCTGGTGAGCCACTCCATCCTGCCGAGAACCACAGATTGAAGGCCCTCGACGCCCTCAAGTCGCAGACCTTGCAGGAAGTAGGCGCGGCGCGGTGTGCGGGTCAGCCGCGCGGCGACCATCCCCAACAACCCTGCCTTCGGCGTGCCGGCCAAGACAAAACCGGGTCGGAGATCTCCAAGGGTCCGAATCCAGAGTGCAAGGGCACGGATGTCCTTCACCAAACTGACTTGTCGAGCCATGGGAATGATGTGGACCTCATCGGCTCGACGTCTCAACCGTGGGACTTCTGGTCCGTCAGACGTGATGACGTGCACCTGGAAGCCGTCGGCTCGGAGCACGTCGATGATCTCCCCGTAGAAGCCGTCGACTGTCCTGGGGATCGTCGTGCTCACGACCACCCGGCGCCCCTCACGCCTTTTCTGGGTCCGTGTCACGAAACTGCCCTCCTGGGCAGCCGATACGGCGACATGAGGTATGCCGCGCACACGACCATTGTCGTGGCTACTGATATCCACGTGGACGTGAGAAACCAGACCATGGTCAATAGAGTCGAGAGGCCGAGGATGATCGACGCCACCGCGAGATGGGGTGTGCCGCATCGGTCTGTCAGTTGCTGGTAGACGTGTTCGCGGTGGGCCGTGAGGAGGGACTCTCGGCGCAGTCCACGTCGGATGAGTGCCGTGCTCGTGTCGGCAGCGTAGATCGCCAACGGCGCGAGTAAGGGCAGGATCGGAGCTCCGCCGGCCCAGCCGATCATGAGGCCGGCGGTGACAAGACCCCCGAAGAGGTAGCTACCGATATCGCCAAGGAACAATCGTGCCGTCCCCGTATTCCACGGCAGGAATCCGAGCGAGCACCCGATCACCGTTGCTCCGACCAGCGTCAATGCGGTCAGGCTGTGTCGTTGGCCCACGATGCACGCGGCGACGCCCCACACCGTCATGCTGAGGCTGGTGATGCCGTTGATGCCGTCCATGAAGTTGACCATATTGACAACGGCCGGGGCGAGGACCGCCGCCATGAGGACGAGCCAACCGGCGCCAGCGGCGACTCCCATCGTCGCGCCCATGAGAGCTTGAGCCCCCAATCGCGAGAGGGCCGGAAGACCCTCTTTGTCGTCCGCGAAGCCGACAAGGCTGAGAACGGTTGCCGCCGCGAAATGCAGCCACGGAATGTCTCGCCCTGCCAGCGCACTGAAGGTCGCGGCGGCCCAAAGGCCCACCAGGCAGGCCAACCCCCCACCGCGCGGTGTCGGCGTCGAGTGCGACGAACGGTGGTTCGGGATGTCCAACACCCCCTGTCGCACCATGAGCAGGCGTATCAAGGGGGCCGCACACACGGTCACAGCAAAACTCACCACGAAGCCCGACACGCTACCCGCTGACACTCGTGCTCGAAGCGTGGTGAATGCTCTCTCTCCGCATCCAACGCGATGCGGAGACGTGGGACATGTGGGGGAAGTCGTGGATCACCATCGCATCAAGCCCGGGGACCTCGACGGTTGAGACGAGGTCATGCGACGTAGTCTGGCGAGTCTCGTTGGTTGAGAAGAGTTCCTCCCTCCGTTTCTCGCCGGGGCGCAGCCCGGTGTAGATGATGTCGATGTCGGCGCGACCCGACATCCGGATCAGGGTCTGGGCCACTTCGAGGATTTTCACCTGCTCGCCCATGTCGAGGACGAGGACCTCGCCGTTGCCGCCAATCGACGCGGCCTCGAGGACGAGCTGGCACGCCTCGGGGATGAGCATGAAGTAGCGCTCGACCTCCGGATGCGTCACGGTGACCGGACCCCCCATGTCGATCTGCGCCGTGAACGCGTGTACAACGGAGCCTCGAGATCCGAGAACGTTGCCGAACCGCACCGAGACGTAGCGGCCCGCTTGGTCACGCGCGAAGCCCGCGGTCAGGCGCTCGGCAACCCGCTTGCTGTAGCCGAGGACGCACGTCGGGTCCGCAGCCTTGTCGGTGGAGATGTTGACGAACGTCTCCACTCCGGCCTCCGAGGCGGCGGTGAGCACATTGAGCGTTCCCACCACGTTGCTCTTCCAGGCCTCCAACGGGTAGGTCTCGAGCAGGGGCAGGTGCTTGAGGGCCGCGGCGTGGAAGACGATCTCGGGGGCTGCCTTCTGGAAGACGGTGCGCAGCGACTCGAGGTCGCGGATGTCCGCCAGCACGATGTCGTCGGTGTCGAGCAGGCCGGATCCGCTCAGGCTCAGCTGCGTTGCCTGCAGACCCGACTCGTCCCGGTCGAGCAGGTAGAGCTTGCTCGGCCCGAACCGGATGATCTGGCGACACAGCTCGGAGCCGATGGACCCCCCCGCGCCAGTGACGAGGATGACCTTGCCGGCGATCTGCTCCGAAATGACCCCCGTGTCCATGCTGACGGCTCGGCGGCCGAGCAGGTCGTTGAGGTCGACGTCGCGCAGGTCTGCGGGCTTTGGGCGACCGCCGAAGATCTCGGAGATCGGGGGCAGCACGAGCACCTTCAGTCCCGCCCTGTCGGCGCGGTCACGAAGGTCGCGGATGAGTGCCGCCTCCGCGGACGGCACGGCAATGGCCAGGGTCTCAGCCCCTGAGGTCACGGCCACCCTGTCCAGCGACAGCCGGTCCCCCCGAACACGGACGCCGTCGACATGCAGGCGTGCCTTGCGCGGATCGTCGTCGAGGATGGCGACGGGCAGGAAGCCGGCGCTGGGGTTGCGGACCATGGTCCGGACCAGCTGGCGTCCGCCTTCGCCGGCGCCGAAGACGATCACCCGTTGCTGGCCAGTGGCCAGGAACGCGCGACGATTCCGCCAGGTGCGCACGACGAACCGCACTGCGAGCATCAGGCCGAGAGCGATGGCCCCGCTGATCAGGGGCACCGTTCGGGGCACGGGGTACGGATGGATTACGACGGCCATGACGGTGAAGCCGATGAGCGTCGTGATGACGACGGCCCGGCCGATGTCGACGATCTCCTCGAACGAGCCCCGGGCGTGCCCGATGGCATACGGGCCGATCACCGCTCCGAGGCACACGTGCAAGAGGGCCGCAGAAACCGCGTACCAGAGCGTGCCCACGCTCAAAGTAACCAGGACGTCGAAGTCGAGACGCAAAGCCGTCGCTGCGTACACTGACGCAAACCAACAGGCCGTGTCGATGAGCGCCCAGTACCAACGAAAGAGTGTCTCATTCCGTCGGAACGAGACCCCCATGCTGACTCCTTCGCGTTCGCGCCGTTTTGTACACATCTAGACCACGCAAGTGAACTATAGCGTGTGATAGGTACGCCAGGCGAGGCGCCGATGGCCGGTATGAGACCCTGCCCACGTGACGACTGCCATCCCAAGAAGATACGACGGTGGGGTACTGGCGGTATGCACGGGCAACGTGTGCCGATCTCCCTTCATCGAACGGTTACTGGCGCTGACCCTGCCGCCCAGCTTCGCCGTGAGCAGCGCCGGCACAGCGGCCCTGGTCGGTGAGCAGATGGACCCTGGGGCCGCGGCCCAGCTGCGCCTTCACGGCGGCGAGCCTGAGGGGTTCGTCGCGCGGCAGCTGACGACAGAGATGGTCGCCGAGGCGGACCTGGTGTTGACCGCCACCCGGGCTCACCGGGCCGAGGTGGTCTCGTTGTGGCCGCGAGCCATGTCCTACGCGTTCACGCTGGGCGACCTCGGCGACCTCACGCAGGGCCTCCCCGCCGCCGCCCGCAGGGACGTCGATGCTCCGCTCGCACGTGAGGCCGCACGGACACTGGCCGGTCGTCGCGGTCTGGTGCCGCCCCGGAGGCCTAAAGAGGTCGACATCACTGACCCCTACGGTCGGGAGGACCGCGTGTTCGCCGCCATGGCAGACCAGATCGTGCGTGCGTTGCCGCCGGTTGTCAGGCTGTTGTCCCGATGAGGCGCCGGCCACGCTCCGCCTCGCTGGCCCCGGCCTCAGGGGTGGTCGCACTCCTGATCGCCGACATCGTCCTGGTGACCCTTGCAGTGCGTTATACGGCTCCGCTCGCGCCGGGGGCCCTCCCTAAGACCACGGCGACGAGCACCCCGAAGCAGGCGCCGTCCACCTCTTCACCACCCACGGGCTCTGCGTCGCCGACGAGCAGCGGCGGCCCGTCGGCGAAGCCGGTGGAGCCCCTGCCGCTGCGCAACAGCATCGTGGCCCTGAGCGGCGCCGTGGCCTGGCGGACATCAAGCGGGTCGTGTGACGGCGGTGGTGGCTCCGTCTCGGTGACGTCCGACGGCGGCAAGACATGGAGCAGGAGCGCCGTGCCCGCTCAGGTGGTCATCCGCGTCCGGCCCAAGAGCGCGAACGGTGCCACCGTGATCACCACGGAGCGCGACTGCCGGGCCGGGGTCAGGGTGACAGCCGACGGTGGGAGCACGTGGAGCGCGCCCACGAGTGCCGACGGGACGTGGTTCCGCGATGCCAAGGACCCCTTGGTCGTTCACTCACCTGCTCCGCGCAGCGAGCGCCCGTGTGGCGACGCCGTGGTGCTCGACCTCGCACCGTTGACGGTGTCGAGCGCCCACGTGCTCTGCGGTGACGGCAGTGTCCGCGCGAGCGACGACACGGGCGCCTCCTGGAGGGCGGTCGGCGCCGTACCGCAGGCGCTGGCGCTCGACTCACGCGTCGAGAAGGCGGCCGACACGGCATACGTGGTGCGGGTGGGTGACGGCTGCGCCGGCCTGCAGGTGGTCCGGGTGGAGCCGACCTCCGCCAGCGCCCAGCCGCTCGGCTGTGTCGACGTGTCGGGGGGGCCCGTGGAGCCCGGAACGATCACCCTGTCGGTCAACGGACCCCACGGCTGGCTCGGGGTGGGCGAGCGGGTCTGGCGCTCCACCGACGACCTACGCACCTGGGCGTCTGGCTAGACCCTCGTCTTGTCGTTCGAGGCGCGCTGGGCCGCGTTGTCCGGAGCCTCCTGATCGGCCTGCTGACGAGGAGAGTCGGCGGAGTACTCGTACTTGTATCCGTAGCCATAGCCGCCGGCTTCCTTGCGCGGAAGCCTGTTGAGCACCAGGCCGAGCGTGTTGCCGTTGACGGCCTGGAGCGTCTCCAGGGCACGGCGCAGATTGTCCTTGTTGATCACGCCGGCCCCGACGACGACGAGGGCGCCGCCGACGTGGGTGCTCAGGACGGCGGCGTCGGTGACCGGGAGCAGTGGCGGAGCATCGATGAGGACGTAGTCGAAACGCGCCTCGAGCGCCTTCACGGTCTGCGCCATGACGGACGAACCGAGCAGCTCGCTGGGGTTGGGAGGGATGCCGCCGGCGCCGAGGACCCACAGGGTCGACTCACCGAACTGCTGGAGGACGTCAGTCAGGTCGGCGCGTCCGATGAGCACGTCGGTGAGACCAACGGCACCCTCGAAACCGAGGTAGTCGAGCAGCCGCGGTCGGCGCAGGTCGCCCTCCACCACGCAGACGCGAGAGCCGCCGGCTGAGAGCGTCAGCGCCAGGTTGGCGGTCGTCGTCGTCTTTCCCT
>JAABUM010004722.1_pt1 | contig 15051 bp, 17 predicted proteins | sample 5559161 | NCBI WGS metagenome assembly JAABUM01 (sample SAMN10711868, study PRJNA513369) | rock metagenome | isolation source: Antarctica rocks | place: Antarctica: Victoria Land, Siegfried Peak nord
GCGACTACGACAATACACTCCACGACCGGACTTCATATTACGCGCTCACGCCGCGCGGTTTAAGCGTCTGGCGCCTGGTGAGGAAGATGCAAGCATTGGCCGGGGAACATGGTGCGGAACTCGGAGCCGCCATCGAAGAAAAAGCAGGCGGTAAAGCGCGGCGGCCAGAGGGCGGGCGAGAATTGTGAGGGTGAACGGTTCGCCTGGGGCTAATTGTTCTCCAAGGGATAAAAGGTGTTCTTACCCGGAGGAAAAGCCGCGCTTTACAATGGTGTTCCAATCGCAGAAGGTTTTGACTTTGGCAGTCTGCTCCTGAGAAGGTGTTGAGTAAGTCGGTCAAGAAGGAAAGCAACGTGAGCCGGAAGCGTGAGCACCGGGTAAGGACGGCCCGGTTCAACTGCTAATCGAGCCGCAAACACCCGGCGCTTACGCTCCCGGCTCAAGAGGCTCTCGACTTACTCAACACCTTCTGAGAGATAGTTTGAAAAGTGTCTCAAAGGTGAGAATAGCCAATTGGAAGAGGGCGCAAGCCCCGCTCCAACTTGTTCACAGCGGGGCTTGCGCCCTCTTCCAATCGAGCACCTTTGACCAGAGATTTACTTTTCAAACTCTCTCTGAGAACTTGCTTTGGGGGAAGGCGGAGTAGGCGCGCTTTTCAGGCCGGCAAGTTCGATTTGTTTTTGTCGTTTGAAACGATGATTCACCTCGACCCCCATTTCCTGAGCGCCTTGGCGCGCATAGATCCCCGGACGGCGCATTCCCTGCCCGTCATGCAGTTGGTGTTGTGGCTTTACACCCGCGTCGAACAGTGGGTGCGTGACGCCGGGCGCGATGCTCATGTGTTGATGCAGATGCTGCCTCTCCTGGCCGGAAGCGAACCGCTTCCTTTGCCTAAGGAGTGGGAGCGGCTCGATCTGGAACGGGTGCGGCAACAGTTAGAAGAACTCGAAGCGCAGTTCAGCGCGATTCCTCACGAGGGCGCTCCGCCACACGAAAGCGAAACGGTGCCTTTGGGAGAAACCGCGCCCCACAACGGAGTGGTCGAACCACCTCGCGGGGATGAGCGCCCGGAGGCTTGCGATGCCATCGTGTTGCATCCCTGGCGTTGCTACGCTTGCGGTGAGATGACCTATCGCGCCGCATCGGGCGTGCTGCTCGACGGCGATCTGATCGCTCATCCTTTGCGCTGCACGATGCGCCACCTCTTGCATCGCCCGCCTTCTGGGGGCGAAGGCGAGCAAACGCGAAGGCGACGACGCAAACGATCCAACCCTTGAGCGGCAATGATTGGCAACGCAGCCGGACGGCGGCATAGGAAGCAAAGAGGACATCGGCAAAGGTCGCGTGAACCTGCCCGCCTCCTACTGGAAACTTTGCCGTCAGGCGACGATCTGGCGCGCATCAACGCCAAAACGCGCGTCGTCGCCATCAACATTCCCAACGACGCCCTCCTGGAAGGCAAAACGTGGCGGGAATGATGGTGAGCGTGGAATCAGTGAAAACGGCGACGGGCTACGATTTTCTTTCTAACCGGGCAACAGTTGGATGATGCCCTCGGGTCGCAGGCCCCGCGACAGGCGAAATGCCGCCGGGAACTCCATCGCCCGCCCATCGTGGTCGAGCAGACCGGGGTAATGCGGGAAAAGCTCGACGCGAAAGCGATGCCGCAGGGAGAGTTTTCGCACCGGGCTGTCTTCGCTTGGTTGCTTGGCAGCGATGTTCCACGTCCACTTCAAGGCATGAGATTGTGCCCGACGCGCCCCTGCCAGCCGTCGATGACGATCCAAAACAGCATCATTGAAACGTCGCCCACGACTAATCCCAGGAAAAAGGCGTTCAAGCGCCGTGCCGATTCCGCGCCTCCGAATTTGACGATAAGCGTTTTACAAGCCCATGCTATTAGCACTGAAGGCCAGAACACGAACATCGGGTAGCTCACCGACACGGCGTAACCCAGAGGATGAAAGGGAAACCAGGAAAAATAAGAATGGCACCAGGTCAAGACCATCATCCACACGAAACCCAGAACGATCCACACCAGGAATCCCGGACTTACATCCTGCACGCCGCTCGACATCGAGGACACGCTGTTCGCCGCGACGTGCGGGCCATCTTTACCCAGCCATGATTGCAGCGCCAGTCCGCCGTTCTGGTAACCTGACCGCACGTTCATGGCTTCGGCGACTCCCAGACCCACGATGATGACGGCGAATAGCAATACATACAACTTGCGCGCATGAATGCCCTGGTCGGCTGCCAGTTTGAAACTTTGCACGAACGAGGGCATCAGCGACCCGCGAAAGTCTTCGACCAGCGACGACTCAAACAAAGCCGCAGGAGCCAGACCGTGTCCGATGGAAAGAACCGTTCCCTGTCCGGCTCCCAACAGGTTAGCCATGCTGCCCAAAGGCAACCAACTCGAATGCACGAACAACAAACCCGTTTCCGCGATGATGCGCGACAAAACAGTGGCGACCATCAAATAAGCCAGGCCCAACACTAAGGTGAGCCGGAAATCAATGCCCGCCATCGTCATCCAACCGATGACAAAGCCAAAGGACAGCACAAACCCCCAGAATGCCAGGGGATAAGGCAACGCTTCGCGCGCTTCTTCGAGTGAAGGTCGCTCGCGGCCCATCGCGCGGCGAAGAATGAAGCCGAAATGTTCGCGTCCGCGCCACAAAATCAGCGTGATGATGGCGGCGTAAGCCCCGATTTCTTGAAACACCAGGAAAATCTGTTGTCCGCCCCACGCCCCGATACCTCGCGGCAAGGTGCCGGGATTGTAGCCCAAGTAATAAGCGATGACCAACTGAAACTTGGAAGCCAAGAAGAAGAACCACAGCGAAAACGAAACTTCACGAGTCAGGAGGTAGAACACGCCCACCGCGATGGGAAACACCCGCAGCGGTAGCGAGCCGATCTGGTTCCAGGGAGCCTCGGAGAACAGCGGCCCCGTGTTGATTTCCAAAGGAACAGCGGGCACTTCGGGGAAATACAGGTTGAGGCCGTTCATCAACTGGATGAAGGCCGCGATGCCAAATCCCATCCACATCAACGGGTTGCGCAAAAAGCGGCTGCGCGTCGCGCCGGAATTGTTTTCGTCCACTTCCGTCAGTTCGAGCGGCAAGCGCAGAAGAGGAAAGCTGAGATGTTCGCGCGCGCCCCACTGCGCCCGAACCATCACGGCCACGCAGCTCATCATGATATAAAGCGCCAGCAAAAGCGCGCTCCACGCCGCGAGCGGCACGATCCAGGCGTTCCACGGAATCGCGCCTCCCCCCGATGAGCCGTTGAACCAACCATCCACCACTTCGCGGTTGATCGAGCCGTCGCGGTTCAAAGCGGGCGTCATCCACCAGGGCAAAGAGTGGAACTTTTCGATCCAGTGGTTTTCGGGTGTGCCAAAGTAGAACGGCCCCAGGATGAACGAGACCCAGTAATTGTTGCCGCCAACGCCCGCGACTGTCGCCGCGAACAGGGAACAAAGATACGTTGTGAGCAACTCGTTGCGCGAAAACTGGCGCCATCGCAACACCCACAAAAGCGGGTTCACTACCACCAGCAAAAGCAACAAGGCTCCCAAAGCGCCTGGTGGCAGATGCGTGGCGCCCAAAAAGGTGTTGGAAAACCGGTAGTCAATGACCGAAATCGCCCACGACAAAGCGACCGCCAGCACGAGGCACAGACACACGACGCGCGGTGTCACGCCGGGGTCGGCGCGCTTACCTGGAAGCCGGGTTTCGGGCGGATGAGCAACCAACGTTGCGGCAGATTCTGGTTCAAGACCAGAAAGAGAAGAGTCTTGTGCGGGCATGACGACCAATCGTTAAGAGGTGGCTTTCTCTTAGGTCGGCTTGAAAGGTGTGTTCGTAGATAGAGGGATGAACACACCTTTCAAGCCGACCTAAGAGCTACCGTTACGCATCTCACGGTTCAGGCTTCGAGGTTGAGCCACTGGATTTCACGGGGCGAAAGCTGCACATCGAAGGCGCCCAGCGAAGAGCGCGTTTCGCTGATGAGGCGCGGCCCGATCAGGGCGAAAAGCGGAAACGGTTGCGCCAGGATGTAGGCCGCCGCGATGTTGATGGGCGTGGTATTTTTCTGGCGAGCCAGTTGTTGCGCGCGCTCCAGGCGCTCGAAGTTGTCGTCACTATACCAGCAACGCACCAGTTCTTCGTCTGCGGTGAAGTTTCTGTCGCCGCGCACGAAAAAGCCGCGCGCCTGGCTGCTCCACGAGAACAGCGGCAACTGGTTTTGCGTCAGCCATGCCCGCGACTGTGGGTCGGACGCCGACACGCAGCCCTCCCACACCGGGCTGACCATGCGAGCGAGCGAAAAGTTGTTGGAAAGCGCGCTGAACCCGACCAGGCCACGTTCCTTCGCGTAGGCGTTGCCTTCCTCGACGCGCGCCAGGCTCCAGTTGGAGCCGCCATAGGCGCGGATGCGACCGGCGCGCAAATGCTCGTTGAGAACCTCGACCCACTCGCCGATGGGAACCGCCAGGTTGTCGCGGTGCATCAAATACAAATCGACGTAACCCGTTTGCAAGCGGTCGAGGGTTTCGAGCAACTGCGACGTGAGCGCTGTGGGGTTGCAATGCGGCGGATGCATGCCTTTGCCGATAATCATCGCCTGTTCGCGCAGCCCGCGCGCCTGGATCCACTGGCCCAGTTGCCGCTCCATCTTGCCGCCGCCGTAGATAAAGCCGGTGTCGAAGGCGTTGCCGCCGCGCTCCCAGAAGTCGTCGAACATCGCGGCGGCGTGGGGGAAGGTTTCCTGGTTGTCGCAGCCCAGCACCAGACGCGAGATCGCTTTGTCGATGCCTGCGACCTGCCCGTATTGCATCTTCGCGTCGGCGCGCTTTTGCAAGTGGCCGCGCACCGGAAGGTGATTGCCCGGTTTCTCGGCGGGATAAACCAGCCCGATCTCGGCGCGCCAGCGGTCGAGCAGCGCCATGTTGCCAAGAGCATCCTCGCCCGACATGGCGGGCGACTGGACGGCGCCCTTTTGCACCGCCTCGAACAGCGCGTCGGCTTCCAGGGCGTAAGGGCTGCGCTCGCTCGGAACGAACACCTCTTCGCTTTGCCCGTCGCGCGTCAGCACGATGTTGGGCCCGCCCTTGGCGGGCGAGCCAAACCAGGGCGAAGGCACCAGCAGGTGGCCTTTGCTACCGAAAACGCGCAGCACGTTTTCCTGATTCAGCGAGATGCTCGTGGAAATCTGCGCCACGATGTCGCCGGGAAACTGGAGCGTGGCCGCCGCCATTTCATCGACCCCGCTTCGTCCCAGCACGCCCGCACCGCGCACCTGGGTTGGCTCGGCAAACGGCAAACCCCGCGCGGCGCCCGCCACCAGACGAACCATTGAAGCGGCGTAACAGCCGACATCGAGGATGCCGCCCCCGCCCAGCATCGGGTCGAACAAACGGCTGTGGGGGTCAAATCCCGCCGCAAAACCGAAAGAGGCCGTGATGAACTTCACCTCGCCAAGGGCGCCGCTCTGAATCAGTTCGACCAGGCGCGTGGTCTGCGGGTGGCAGCGATACATGAACGCTTCCATCAACTGCACGCCGTGTTCGCGCGCCGCTTCCACGACTGCCATCGCTTCGCCCTGGTTGAGCGTGAGCGGCTTTTCGCACAAGATGTGCTTTTTCGCCTGCGCACAGGCAACGGCCCACTGCGCGTGCAGGGGATGCGGCGTGGCGATGTAAACCGCGTCGATGTCGCCGTCGGCTAGCAGATCTTGGTAAGAGGCATAACGCTTTTCGAGGCCGAACTCCTCGCCGAACTTGTCGGCAGATGCCTGGCTGCGCGAGCCAATGGCCACAAGAGTTCCGGTCTGCGATTCGCGCAGACCGCGCACGAAGATGCGGGCGATACTTCCCGCTCCCAGAATGCCCCAGCGTAAAGTTGAATTATCGGTCATTGATCTTCTTCCTTCATTAAGAAGGGGTTAGAGCGACGCCCCGGCTTTGCTTTGGGTGCGCCCTCACTCAACCACTTGGGCAAAAGGTTGGGGAATGGGGCAGAGCCTCCATTAGCTCTCGCTGACGGGGCGCGATTGAGCCGCGTCAACGAGGGTCGATGCTTTTCTCTGGCTCCACTCCATGATCTGTGATTTTGGAAGAGGTCTGCGGACTCAGACGACACGAAAACCCGGCTCGTATTCACCGGCCAGAAACCTGTGCCAGATCGCGCGATGCGCCAACTTCGGCTTCGATGGTCACGCCTTGCGGCGACCTGCCGTCCTCATCGAAGATCTCAACCGTATTCGGCCCGGCTAACACCCTGGAACCTTTTGGCGCTGGGGCCGGAACGGGCAATCCCATCGCTTCCAGCTTCGACGGCATCATCGCCTGCGACGTGGCTTACAAACAGAACGCCTTCGCCCAATCGCTGCGCTCGCTGAACATTCCGTTCGTTGGCATCGGCATGAACTTTCCGCCTGACCGCGATTACGTGGCCCTGGATTTTACCCATGTGGGCGTTCTGGCCGTGAGGCACCTGCTCGAACAAGGCTGTCGCCGCATCGCCCACGTCACTACCTCAACAGACGGCGATGATGCGCGGGCTGTCGCTTACGCCGACTTGATGACAACCGCGGGACATCCAGTGGATTTGATTCATATCCGCCACCACCACCGCAAAGAAGCGCGCGAGCGCCTCCTCGAAACCATCCAGAAACGGAAAGCATTGGGGCAACCACTGCCCGACGCCCTGTTTTGCATCAACGACGAGACCGCCATCGGTTGCTATCGCGCCTTGTGCGACCTTGGCATCGCCGTTCCCGCTGAGATGCTCATCGTCGGTTGCGACGGCATCGAAGACACCAGGTATCACGCCTGCCCCTTAAGCACCGTTGTTTTGCCTGTGGAACAGATGTGTTCTCTCGCCTGGGATTTCCTGGAAAATCGGATCCAAAACCCCCAGGCTCCATTGCAGCAAGTAACACTGCAACCGGAACTGGTCGTGCGCCAATCGGCGCTGCGCTCCCAAAGCGAAGAACCTCGGTTCGCAGCCGCAACGTGAACTGAAGCTGCGGATTCGACGTGCTGTTTGTCGCGCCTTATTGACACCACTCACGCACGGTGCAGACGTTCTATCGCGTCACATGACTGAAGTCGCTTCCACGTCTGGCACGGTGCCGAAAGCTGCTCCCCCAATGGATGAAACGTGTGTCGATGCTCATCTTAGCTGGCTGAAGTGGGCGCTTGCCCTTTGGCCGCTTGAAGAAACGCCTCGACTTCGTGAGCGCGAAAACGCATCGAGCGCCCGATGGAATAGAAAGGCAGTTGACCACGTTTGGCCATGCGGTAGATGGTCATTTCGGTCACGCACAGCATCTGAGCGAGTTCTTGCGCGGTGTAGAACTCGCGCGGTGGGGATTGCAAAAGAGAGGTCATAAAGGTGTCCTTCGGCTGGCGGTTAAACATGTTCCACTGGCGATGGCTCAGGAGCGTTTGCAGTTCTGCTCGCTTCTTCTTTCTCTTGTCGCTCATCTTCCATCATCTCGAAATAGCCGATGCTCTTCAAGAACTCGCGCGCGAGTATGGGATTGCCCTTGATGTCCTCGCGGAACTTTTTGGAGTAGGCGAAAAATTGTTCCAGTTCTTCGCGCTCACCGGATTTGAGGAAGATGTTGTCCAAGTTCGGGCGAGTCATGTTGTTTGGCTCCTTGTAGATGAAAGTTTATTGTCGCAAATCGCGCGCGCCATTCACAGCCCCAAAATGGCTTCATCTATCTCTTCTTCTCGAAAAGACAGATAGCTCACCGTCGAGTTGATGTTCTTGTGTCCGAGCGCCCGTTGCGTTTTGATGAGGTCGTGGCCGAGCCGGTCATAGATTTTGTCGGCGAAGGTCTTTCGCATCGAGTGCGTGCCCAACTTCCCAGAAAGTCCCGCCGCGTCGCACGCGCGCGAAAGCAGCCGATAAGCCTGCACGCGCGAGATCGCGGCGTTTGGCCCTGTGCGCGATTGAAAGACAAAGCACTCCGGCGTCATGTAGCCGAGTTCGTAGAGTTGAACGAGCCACATCGCCAACGCTTCGCGCGCTTCGGGATGAATCAAGACGGTTCGCCCTTCAACCTTCTTCTTCATGTTCTTGCGGGCCACCGACACGCGCTCGGCGATGCCGCCGCGTGTCACGATGTCACAGCGCCGCAGTGAAAGCAATTCCGAGATGCGAAAGCCCGACCGCACGCCCAGGAGGAAGAGCGCGCGGTCGCGCAGAGCGTAGGGGCCAGAAAAATTTTCCAGGACAAGAGCGACTTCAGGGTCAGAAAAGGGGCGACAGCCTTTCATGGGTTCTCTAAAACGTTACCTTCGTGCCAACAACTTTCGCTTTGACCTGTTTTAGTTGCTCGCCAGTCTACGTGAGTTGACTTTTGTCACATCTGGGTGTGTGGGTAACAATTGAAAAGAATGTTACCTTCATCTCCATCCAGAGGAAGCAAAAAATTATGATGGCCCTCACTCACGTTGCTGTCGGGACTCTGGGTTATGCGGGACTGGCCGCGCTGTTTGGCGCCGAAGTGTCTCCGCCTGTCTTAGGCGCTGCTGCCCTCGGTTCACTCTTGCCCGACGTGGACACGCCTTCGAGCCGCGCCGGGTTTTGCGTGTATCCCCTCGCGCTGTGGTTAGAGCGCAAGTTCGGGCACCGCACCGTCACGCACTCGATCACGGGCATCAGCGTCTGCGCGCTTCTCTTCTCGCCTCTTCTGTTCTTTGGCTGGGGTCACGTCCTCTTTATGGCGTTGGTGTGCGGCTTCGCGCTTCATCTGGCGGGTGACGCTTGCACGAAAGCGGGCATCCCGCTCATGTGGCCGCGCCGCGAGCGGTGGGTGTTTCCAGGTGATGCGAAGTTTCGTCTCAAGACCGGCTCGACCGCCGAGTGGATCGTGCTGTGCGTGGTGATGATAGTGGCGGCGATGGTGATGCCGGTCGCCCGCATGGGGCCGCGCCGGTGGCTTCATGTGGTGCGCGGTGACATCGGCTCGGCTGTGCGCGACCAGCAGGACTTCGCGAGCCGCTTTGCAACGGAAGCGGAAGTCGAAGGCTATGACGTGCTGACGCACAAGTTGGTGAGCGGGCGTTTTCCTGTTGCCGGGCTGCAAAGCGATGATGGCCTGATGATCCAACGCGAGGGCGCGTTGTGGATGGTGTCGAAGAGTGCCACCTCAGCCGACCCCTTTCGCATCGAGCCGCGCCATGTGAGGGTTTACGCGGTGCGTCCACTCGAAACGCGACAGGAAACGCTACTCGCCTCGAACATCACGCTATCCGCGCTGGCAGATCGCATTGTGTCGCCGGTTGATGCGATGCCGCCTCCCTGGGAACGACCAGCGCATGAGGATTTCGCCGTGCCCGATATTCGCGTGTCAGGCGTAGCGCACTGCTTCCCGTTCCCTAAAGGCACCGACGCGCCGCGCGACCAGCCCAACAAGCCGGGCATCAAGCGGGTGGAGTTTTCAAGCGGCGACCTGCTCACGTTGCGCGATGCGAATGTCTTCGACTTGCGCTCGTGTGGCGGCGTGACCATCCACTCGGCGCAGCTTTCTCTCACCATCCCGAAGAAGATGCCGCTCCCGAAGCTGCTCTTCCAAGGGCAGACGCGCATGGTTGAAGTGCCGCATCTGGCGCGTCATGCCGATTTGAAAGCGCAAGTCGGGCAAGTGGTGTGGAAGGATCACGTGTTGGGCCAGCCCTTCGCGCAGGCGCTCAAGCACGAACCAACGCCCGAAGAACTTCTTCGGGAAGCGGCGTCGAAAGTGGCTCAGAAGGAACTGGCTGGATTGGACGCCGAAGAAGCGGCGATGCGAAAGAGCGAGTTGTGGAGCCAGTTCGCTGGGTCGTTCGCGCAACGTCGGGTCGCTTTGAAGAAACAGGCCGGCTTCCATCTTCCCCAACTCAAAGCCCTTTCCGCACCACCTGCGGTGAAAGCTCCCTTTTCGGCAGTGGTCGAGAGCATCGAGTGGGAAGCACCAACGGTTTCAACGCTTCCGGGCGAGAAGCCAGAACACACGGCCCACGTTGTTCTCGCGGAGGTGGCTACAAGATGAAGAACAACGGGCCTGGATGGACGGTAGCGCAGACCGCGCGCGCCTGGGGCATGAGCGAAAACGCGCTCCGGCGCCGCGTGCGAAGCGGGCACATCGAAGCCTTGTCCCAATCCAGCGCGGGGTTGCTTATCGAAGCGGCGACCGTTCAGGCGCTCCTGGCTGCGCGTTGGTGTTCGCGCGAAGAAGACGAAGCGCAAAACGTGCGGAAGGTGGTGTGCCCATGACGCCGATTTTATCTTTGCTACGAAGGATCGTCATCTTTCGCGGGCACTCTTGCTGGTTGGCGAACATCCCGGACTGGAATGCCCAGGAGGTGCCGCTTCCGTTTCGGGAGTTCGCTTGCGCGTTGCAGGTGAAAGAACATCTGCGCCGTCTGCATCCGCATGCGCGCATCATCTTCGAGGAGGAAGTGCGATGAAAGCGTTGCGCGTGGGAGAAGATTTCTATGTCAGCGCCGGAAGCGTGGACGTGGTGCAACGCTATGGCACGTGCCCCGGAATGCGTGAACTCAAGCGGGCCAAAGAAGCCGGGACGCTACACAACGCCACGCGCGGCAAAGAAGCGCGCTCGGTTGTGACGCTGCGCTCTGGCTGGGTCGTGCTATCACCCAGCACGCCCGAAACGCTTGTTTCTCGCCCCCTCATTCTGCCCCCGACGCGGCCCAGCGCACGCGCGGCGGCGAAGGACGAGGAAAGCGACATCGAGGAGTTGAAATGACCTCTCGAACACCCGCCGGGCAGCGTGAAAAGAAGCAGGTTGTTCTTCTGCTTCTTCTTTGCCTTCTACCGCTTAGTGTCGCAGCGTTCATCGAGCGCCGAAACGCGCCGCTCGCTCGATACACCGACAAAGTTCCCCTGGGTGGGAGCGGTTTTGTGCGGCTCCATACCGAGAGCCTCGGATCAGGCCCGGACCGGTTCTGGAGCATCGAGGTCACAGGGATGCGGCCACCGCTTCAAATGCACGCCCAGGCGCCGGACGGCTGGCGCGTGGAGTTCGTCGAAGAACTGCCCCCGCACAAGGGCGCTCCGTCTCTGGGTGTGAAGGTGACGGCGCCACACCACGCGCGCCAGGCAGTAGGAGCCGATGGCTTCGTGTCGTGGCGGCACGACCGCGATGGAGCGCCCTTGCTTTACACCGGCTCGTTTCGAGTCGTCCCTGGCTCATGCCCAACTCCTCACGCCTAACCGTCGCTCAAGCCGCCCGCGCGCTGGGCATGAGTGAGCGGACGCTGCGCCGCCGTGTATCGGGCGGGAAAATCGAAGCCGTGAAAGGCACGGCGCCCGAAACCGGCGTCACGTGGTTCATCGAACAGGCGACCGTTGACGCACTGTTGGCGCCTCGCAGTGGTGAAGAACAAAAAGAAGATGTTCCTGTTCTGGCGCTGGTTGAACCGGAACGAAGCGTCGAGATCGCGCGGTTGCGCGATAACGTGCAGCAAATCAAAGCCTTTTTGCTCGGCCATGTGGTAGCCGAAGGAAGTGCCGAACTGCCGCCGAATCTTGGAGTTGTCATCGGCCAGGCGATGCACGAAACGCTCGCGCCTCTGGTCGAGCGCATCGAACGGCAGAGCGCCGAAAACGCGCTCCTCAAGCAACAACTGGCTGAATCTCAGGCGCGCGATCAGGAGCGACAAAACGCCTCAGCACGACGTTCCTGGTGGCCGTTTCCGAAGCGGCACGAGTAGAAGAAGACAAACAAGAACAACATCCAATGGCAACCTCTCTTTTCGTGGGCCGCTCGCGGCTCCTGGACAAAGCCCGTCAAGCGGTAGACGGTGGGCTTCATGTGCATCTGTGCGGCGAAGCGGGCACGGGTAAAACCACGCTTGCGCGCCGCGTCACATCGGGTGCCGTGTTCGTGGAACATCCGGCGCCACCCTCCGATGTGCTGGCGACTCTGCTGCTTCATGCTTATGCGAGTGGCTGGTGGACGCCACCCGCGCCGACTTCTTCGCGCTCCTCGTCTTCTGACCCGGATGATGATTTAGATGAAGCGGCTCTGGTCAAGATCATCCGCAAGCTGGGCCAGAAGGCGGCAACCGAAGCGGCGGTCGCGGCCTTTCGCGTCGCCACGCCTAAAGCCGTCATCGTGTTCGACAACTTCGACGCGGTGCCCGCAGGCGTTGTGCGTTTGGTGCGCGCTCTGGCGGAAACGGCGACGATCATCGCTGTTTCGAGCGAGACGCCCAAAGCGCACCAAAAGCCGTTCTTGTTCGGCTGCACGCGCATTGAGGTGAAGCGCCTCACGTCGCGCGAAACGCAGGAACTGGTCGAGCGATTGGTCGAGCCGCATCCGGTGCGGGCCAACGAGAAGGCGCGCCTGGTGCGGCACTTAGTCGAAGAGTCGCAAGGTCTGCCTACCGTTGTTCACGAACTCATCAAGCGCGCCAAAGCCAGAGGCGATCTGTCGCTCGCGTCGCTGCGGCGGGAGCAGGACATCAACGGGCACAAAACGGTGGATATGACGCCGGGCTTCGCGCTGCTGCTGGCGTTGCTGATGATGGCGCGCGGCTTCTCTCGTGGCTGGGGCGACGCCGATTTGCGCGTCGCCTTCGCCGGATTTGGCGGGTTGATGATGGTGGCGCGCTTCTTCGCTTTTCGGGCGACTGCCTCGCGCCGTCGCTGAATCAAGGACGTGCGGCCATAGTTGCGGCCAACGTCCGGCCAAACCGCGTCTGTCCGCATATACGGGCAAATAATACATTATGGCCGCAATGTCGGGCCAAAATGCGGCGAAGGCGCCTGAAAACCGCGTGTTTGCGCGCGGATGGACTTCCAAATGAACCCAAAACCCTTCTATAGCTTTTTCGCGCTTGCGTTTTTCTTCCTGGTCCCCTCCCCTTTAGCTGTGTTCAGTTCAGGAGAGGGTGCTGCCCGCGCGCAATCGGTAGGTGCGGCCACGTCTAAAGCGGCGCCCATGACCTTCGGCCACATCCGCCGCTTGTCTCTCGAAGAGGTGCGTGCCCTGGCCCTCGAACGCGCGTCCGCCATCGCGCAGGCCAAAGCGAAGATCGAAGCGGCCCAAGCCGAGGAGAAGGAGTTGAAGAAGAGAATCGTTCCGCAGGTGGGAGGCGGCATTGACCCCTTCTCCGGTCAAGTGCGCTACTACATGAACCTTGATCTTCAGAGACTTCTTCAACTCAACAAGGCTGAGCGCCAGAAGGCGCACCGCACTGTCGAAGCCGAGCAGCAGGGCCAGACACAAGCGCAGAACGCGGCCATCGCTTCGGTGACTGCGGCGTGGTTTGGTTTGAAGCGCGCTGAGGCCGGACACGCAACGGCGCGGCGCAACCTCATCACAGCGAAAGCCATCTTCGTTTCCGCCGATGCGCGCTTTCGCGCCGGAACCGGCGAACTCGGTTCGGTGCTTTCGGCCCTCAACGGCAAAGCATCGGGCGAAGACGCCGTGACCTCGACGCGGCAAGGATTGTTGCTCGCGTGTCTCACCCTCGCACAAGCGTGCGGCTACCCCACTGCCGAAGAAATGGAAGGCGCTTTAGGTGCGGTCACCCCAAGCACGGCGCAGCGATTCGGCGCCCTGCCAATGGATGAAGAAGAGAAACAGCAAGAACAAGAAGACGCACCACCCATCGAGCCAACCGACTTCGAGAACGCTAGCGAGGAGACACCCGACACACAGGTGCCCTTTTGAACCAACCTCTACCCGATGGGTTACCACCACGTGGATAAAGCAACATCATCCACAACAAGATGAACTTCCCGTTCCAGCGCATCGCGCTGTTTTGCGACTCGCTCAACCCCTCCGACGTCGGGCGCGTGATGGACACCCTCGCCCGCCATCTCCACCGGCGCGGCTTCTCCGTCTTCCTCATCTGTGATGAAGGCGAGGGCGCCGATGATCTCTGGCATCGAGCGCGGCCCTTTGTCTGTGACGGGCTGCGCCTTCGACTGCGAACACCCAACGATCACCAGGCGCGGGCGCAACTCCAAGCGAAGCTGCGCGAGTGGGGGATCGAGGTGTTCCACGCGCACAACGGCATCGCCTGGGAAGGACACGCGGGTCTGACCGCAGCACGCGAGGCCGGTGTTCCGCTTGTCGTGGCGACAGAGCATCTGCCAGCGTGGAAGGAGTGGGGCGACTTCTTGCCCTGGAAGCGGGACGCGCTGCGCGAGGTAGATGCGCTTTTTGCCGTGTCGCTGGGCGTGCGCGATTCCTTTGTGTCGCTCGATCTGGTGCCGCCGCTTGAGCCAAACGCTCAAGCTGGGCGCGTCGAAGCGGTAGACAACGGGGTAGAAGAAGACGAAGAACAAGACAAAGAAGAAGCCCGCCGCGCCGTGAGGTGTGAGTTGGGCTTGCCGCAGGGCACGCCGCTTCTGCTTTTTTGTGGGCGCCTGGTCGAGCAGAAAGACTCTTACGCCCTCTTCAGATTCGATTGCGCGTCTTCGCTCAAGCGGAACGCTAAAGCCTCTTCTTCCTGCTCATCTTCTTGTTGTAGGCGACGGGCCACTGTGGGAGCACTGTCTGGCGCGTGTTCGGGAGAACGATCTGGAAGCGCGCGTCCACTTCTTGGGCAAGCGGGGCGATGTTCCCCGCTTGATGGCCGCGAGCGATTGCTTCGTGTTGCCCTCGAAGTTCGAGGGGTTGCCGCTCGCGGTTCTCGAAGCGATGGCGGCGCGGCTGCCCGTTGTCGCCTGCGACGTGATCGGCACACGTGAATGTGTTCGCCACGAAGAGACCGGCTTTCTCGCGCCGCACGCCGATGTCGAGGCACTCACACAGGGAATGAAGCGGGCGCTCGGTGAAGAGGGGCTTGGGTGGGCCAAGGCGGGACGCGCTCTGTTCTGCCGGAAGTTCACCGGCGAGGCGATGACCACGCGCCAACTCGAAGCGTATGAACGCGCGTGGCAAGCGCGGGTAGAACCGATGCGGCCACCATCTTCTTCTTTGTGATGTTCTTCTGCTTGGTGGAGAACTGACGGTGACGTTGAGGTGTGTGATTGTGATGGAGAGCGGGGTGGGATGCTCGAAGCG
>JAABUM010004723.1_pt1 | contig 15049 bp, 16 predicted proteins | sample 5559161 | NCBI WGS metagenome assembly JAABUM01 (sample SAMN10711868, study PRJNA513369) | rock metagenome | isolation source: Antarctica rocks | place: Antarctica: Victoria Land, Siegfried Peak nord
ATCCGCGCAAGCGGTCGTCAGACACTGGAACGCCGGATACGCTGAAAGGTGGACGTCCGGTGTGGGGAGGGGCCGACGGAAAAGGAGCGGGCAACTGCCACCTCGCCGGCGGCCTACTCTACTCACGTGACTCTGCTGCGGCCTACGCTTGGCGCTGCGATGAGGCGACTCAGCCGCTGATGAAGAGTGGAACGATGACCGAAGGAGCCAGGACAGGGGGCGACGACGCGCACCCCTCAGGTGAGTCGCTGATAGTGCCGCATGATCGCACAGAGACGCTCGAGCGGAAGGGCGTGGGCGGTTCGTCAGCTTGCCGAAGATGGTTGACACGTAGTTGGCCACTGTCTTCGTCTGCAGCCCCAGCCGCGCCGCGATCGCCGCGTTGTTGGCCCCCTGCCCCAGGAGATGGAGGATCGCGTGCTCCCGCTGGGTCAGGGCAGGGAAGGTCCCCGCCGGCGCGGCGGGCGCGCCCGCTGCCAGGAACGCGATCACCCGTGCCGCTATGGCGGGACTGAAGATGGCTTCGCCCCCCGCGACAGCGCGGATCGCCCGCACGATTTCCCTGTGCTGGCCGCTTGGCTCATCCGGCCTGTCCCTCAGGGCTTTGTGCCATCCAACTGCCTGTTCAGAAGCAGCATAGTACTGTCAGCGATCAGCGCCCACATTGCCCGAGGAGAGTGGGCGGCAGGCGTGCGGCGTGCCGCATAGTCAGCCGTGGCAATGCATAAGAATACATGGGTAATAATCGATGGGCACGGTGCGCGTGGGGGCCTGAACGAGGCGATTCTCACCGCCGACGGGAGCGCATGTCTAATATCACCAGCGCAGGAACAGGCCCGGATGAACCAAGTGGCCAGCACACCCCCTATTACAACGCGGATACCGCCTTGACCAACACGTGGGATAAAATGGCCAACGGTTACCTGGCTGGCGCCATCTCCCTGGATACGGCCCTGTCCACGCTTGAACAGCAGCAGCAAGCGGTAGCCACCAAGCTTGCCGCCGCGATGCATCTCTAAAACGGCCCCCAGGGCGCAACCCGCGGCGTGCCACAGGTTGCGCCCCACGGAATGGAGAAATCTGTGCCGCTTCAGCAGAGCCCGTCCAGCGTTGCCGGTAGCAGCGCCGTCGCTCTCCCCGGGCGGCGCAGGATCCGGCGTGGCTGGATGGCCAGGCTGGCCGCCGGCAAGCTGGCCTATCTCTTCCTGCTGCCCTCCTTCATCTTCATCCTCGTGTTCAGTTATTATCCGGCCTTCTCGGCAGTCTACCATTCCTTTACCACGTGGGACGGCGTCACGCCGGCCACCTGGGCCGGTGGGGACAACTTCCATCACATCTTTGCCGATCCCGAATGGGGCATCGCCGTGGCCAACATCCTCAAGCTGACCGTGTTCTGGATGGTTCTCGCCATCACCGTGCCCCTGGCCGTCGCCCGCCTGATCCTGGGAGTCAGGAGTTCGCGACTGCAGTTTGCCTACCGCCTCTGCTTTATCCTGCCCTTCGTGGTGCCCCAGGTTGTCGTCATCCTGCTCTGGCAGTTTATCTACGCGGGCAGCGGCGTGCTCAATGAGCTACTGGCCCTGGCCCATCATGCCGGCGCACAGCAAGACTGGCTGGGCAATCCATCCACCGCCCTCTATGCCATCATGGCCATGGGCTTTCCCTACGTCGATGGCTTTGGGCTGCTGATCTATACGGCCGGCTTGCAGGCGATCCCCATCGAGATGAAGGAGGCTGCTGCCGTGGACGGCGCCAGCTCTCTGCGCACGTTCCTGACCATTGAAGTGCCCCAGATCACCGGTCAACTGCGCCTGATGTGGGTGCTGGCTGTCATCAACGGCCTGCAAAACTTCACCCAGGTGCTCATCCTCACCCAGGGCGGCCCCGGCTACACGACGATGGTGCCCGGGCTGATGATGTATCAGGACGCCATGAGCAACCAGGATTTTGGCCGGGCCAGCGCCATCGGCACCATCTTGTTCGTGGCCATCCTAGCCCTGACCATGATCAACCTGCGCCTGGGGCGGGAGCGCGGCACGCGGACCTGAAAGCTACCCATGCTGGGCCACCCTGGCCGTCCCGCAGGACAGGGGGTGAGCACGCGGCATTAACATATGAGGAGGAGCACGGTGGCCCCGCGACAAGCATCCACGGCATGGCTGCGCCACGCGGTCCTGCTCGCCCTGGTGACCATGACGCTGTATCCCATCTACCTGATGCTGGTGACCAGCGGCAAGACCAACGCCCAATTCGCCGACGACTTCCAGGGCATCGCCGTGCCCTTTCACACGGAGAACTTCACCCTGGCCTGGGGCGAGATCAGCCCCTATATCCTCAACAGCACGATTGTTACCGTGGTTACCGTGGCCGGCGTGGTGGCCTTCAGCACGCTCGCCGCCTACGCCTTCGCCCGCATGCATTTCTTCGGTAAGGAGCTGCTGTACTATCTGGTGATCGCCCTGCTGATGGTGCCCGGCGTGCTCACCCTGATCCCCCAGTTCATCCTGATCAAGACCTTCTCTCTGCTCGATTCACCCTGGGCGCTGATCTTGCCCTACATCAGCGGTGGCGTCGTCTTCGCCATTTTTGTGCTGCGTAGCTTCTTCTCCTCTCTGCCCGATGAGCTTTTTCAGGCCGCGCGCATCGATGGCGCCTCCGAACTGCAGGTCTTCTGGTCGCTGGGGCTGCCCCTGATCCGCCCTGCCGTGGGCACGGTGGCCATCCTGCAGATCCTGGGCACCTGGAATGACTATATCTGGCCCAGCGTGGTCCTCTACACCGACTCCCTCTTCACCATCCCTATCGGGCTGGTCGCCTTCCAGAGCAAGCATACCACCGAGTGGGGTCCCCTGATGGCCGGGTACACCCTGGCCGCCGTGCCGCTGGTGGTCCTGTTTGCTCTGACCACGCGCACCTTTATCGCCGGACTGACCCAGGGAGGGCTGAAGCTATGATCAGACGGAACGTAGCGGGCGCGGGACAGCGGCCCTGTGCTCTGATCCTTACCCACATCTGATTGGTTCGCGGCCCGGCGAGGGCTCCCAGGCGGCTCATTGCCGGTCCGGATCTTGTGCAGGAAAGTAGGACAGTACATTTCTTCTCGTTTCGGCTAGCAGAAAACAAGAAGATGATCGCTGCTACGCTATATAGGTATTCCCAGCCCATGGCGATCTGCACCACGTCGTGCAGGCCTGGCGATCGTCGTCTCGCTGGTAACGAGCAGACGCCGCCAGGCCAGCGGGCTGATATGCCGCAGCGTGACCTAGAGTTGAGAGACCGGTGCACTGGCTGGTGTCGTGACCGCGCTCATGGGACCCCTCTCCCGCGTGTGGCCCTGTGAACGACGATGTGCAAACAAACGACCGTTTCCCTGCCCTGGCGCTGTCGCGCGCTGAGCCTATTTGGTCGCGATGCGCGCGACTTTATCGCCGAACTCCTCGGTAGCCCACAGGCTGCCATCAGCACCGGACACGATACTGATGGGCGCGGAGGAGGCCGTAGCAAGGACATACTCGCTGAGCGCGCCGCTGGTGGTGAGATGCCCAATACGGTTGACTCCCGCCTCGGTGAGCCAGAGGTCCGAGTTGGCGCCCGCCGTGATGGCCACCGGCTGACTACCCTTGCTCAGGGTGAACTCGGTGAAGGTGCCGCTCGTGGTGAGGCGGCCGACTTTGCCCGCGCTGTTCTCGGTAAACCACAGCGCACCGTCGGGACCGGCAGTGACCATCAGCGCGTTACTGTTTGCGGTGGGGATGGTGAACTCCCTGAAGGCGTTCGTGACCGCGATGCTGCCGATCTTATTGACGAACGGTTCCGTGAACCACAGCTTGCCGTCCGGGCCACGCGTGATGCTATAGGGATAGGCAGAGGCATTGGGCAGGACATACTCGGTGAACGTCGCGCGGCTGCCAGTTCATCCGGTGTCCACTGCCGCTTCATGTCTGTCCCCCCGTGTCGCTACCCCTCTTTCCAGACCAGCACGCAGTGCCGAGAATTGGTGGTGTCGGCACTGTGCTGCGGTGAGGACGAGTATAGGAAGAACCGACTCCTGAGGAAAGACTCCTGTCCACGCGGGGATGATCTTCTCTACACAGGGTAGAAATGGTCGAAGTGCCCTATCCAGGGACACATGCGGCACGTAGCACACCAGGAGGCTCCCACTATGACACACGCTGCTGATGACGCCTATCCGCACCTCGCCCGCTGGGTCGCTGCCTATGGCTGGGTCGAAATCGGCCACGATGAAGTCAGCCCCTCCTTCGTGCGGGCCTTGCAGGAAGGGGGGATGGTCTGGGAGGGTGCCGCAACCTATCCCACTCTCGTTGCTGCATTGGCAGCGTTAGACGCGGGCATTGGTCAGTGGCTGCGCGAGGAGATGGGCGAGGAGTGAGTGGACGGCGCGCCATCGCGTGCTGAGGCCCGCCTGTGCTGGCCGTTTGGCTCGTCCGCCGTTACCACGCTCCGGCAGTGCTCAGAATCCGGTGCTTGATGATCAGCAGCAGAGTCCGACCCCAGCGCCACCTCCTCGGCGCAGCAGCCGACCGGCAGGAGATGAGAGCACGTCTCCCGACAGGGCAGGCGGTGACTCAGACGGACGTGGTGGGGTAAACGGAGGTGGTTGGGAGAGACGCCCGGTCGTCGTGACGACGGAAAGAACAGCCTCATATCGACATGTCTGCTGATCAACAGCCATGTGCGCCGACGTAACGTGACAACGCCGTCAGGAGCCCCCCATGATCTGGCGCCGCCCACCCCTCCTCAGTATGGACGCAGCGGCGCGGTGTCTCGGGAGAAGCCAGAGAGGTCGTTCACGGCGCCACGGTCCTCAGCTCTCTGTGCCTCAGGGCAGCAGCGCTGGCTGGACGCCGTTCCCGGGTCGGCATGGATCTTGCCCTGAGCGAGAGCGGCTGGTGGCAAGAATGTCCCCAGGGGCAGCAGCGTAGGGCTCCACGCGGTCTGTAGAGACCAGTGAGCCAGATAGGGAGAGCCAATCAGCATGGCCGGACTTGCGAACATCCTGTGGACCGTCATTGTTATCCTTTTCGTGCTGTGGGTGCTCGGCCTTGTGCTCAAAGTCGGCGGCAGCCTCATCCATCTGCTGCTCATCGTCGCGGTGATCCTGGTGGTGTGGAATCTGCTGCAGGGGCGGCGCGCCGTCTAACGCGGCCGGCGGCGGCGTGCGCGCGTCGGGCGGGCGCCGGGTGGTCTGGGAGAGGGATTTCCCTGGGTGGCGGCATCCGCCTATGTCGTATCTCAGGGTCCGTCAGGGTACAAAGTGAGCAATAATCGTTAGCGCGCCTAAGCTCCGGGTCAACGAGTGAGCACGGGTAAGACCTACCGGTGCAGCCCCTGCCGTGCCCCGTCGCCGCAGTGCCGTGCCGGGGACCAGCAGGGGCCGCAGCGCCGCCAGGTCGTCGCTCCTGAGAGAAGAGGTGTGTCCCGCTGCTCCCCCAGCCCCCCGCACGACTGCGTTGTGCGGCGAGGGGACAGACAACTTGTCCCAACGCTTATGCGCGCTAACCCTTCTTGGACAGTCGTGGGGCGGCTGGCTGGCTCAGGACTATATGCTGGCGCAGCCGTCGGGTGTGGTGAGCCTCACTCTCGCCAGTTCCGGCTCCAGCATTCCACAGTGGATGGCGTAAGCGCGCAGAAGGTCTGGGGTAGGTGACCCTGAGAGGTGATCCGCCATCTGGCCCGGCGTGCCTCTGCTCTGGAGCGATGCCCCCTGTGAACCAAGTGCTCTGTCCCGTGACCAGGCTACCCCAGACCTTCTGCGTGCTTACCTCCTTCAAGCCGGTGCTGGCGGCCCAGCAGGCCCGGCCCGCACACGCCCTGCTGCTCACGCCCTCTCAGACCAGCTCAGAGACGCCAGGGGCCGGCACGACCTTGAGCACCCCGGGAGACGCCTCGTAGGGCACCTGATTTCTAAAGCCCCACAGGCGAAGCAAGAGCGGTGAGGCCTGCTCTACAACCTCCCGGTCGAGGGACCGCGTGTGGTCATGCTGCGGCTTCATCCAGGACCGGCAGAAGAAGCCGTGCATGGCATAGCGCGGCGTGCTCGACCTATTGGCGCCACCGCCATGCCAGAGGCGCGCGTCGAAGATCAACAGTGAGCCGGCCGTACCCGTCACCGCCCTCGTGTCCGGCGGGTCCTCCGTCCCTCCGGGAGGACCGATGGGGCGCACATGCGAACCCGGCACAAAGCGGGTCGCGCCATTCTCCGCGGTGAAGTCGTCCAGCATCCACACGCTGTTGCAAAAGGTGAGGACGGGCACGTGGACGGTGAAGTCCAGGTCGCGGTGCAGACCCTGTGCCGTGGCGCCCGGGAAAGACGTGCGCGCGTTGAGGCTGCCGAGCACACAGTCTGTCCCGAGCAGTGCCTCCATGAGCGCAATCAGCAGTGGCGTCTGAATAGCCTCGCGGAAGAGCGGGTGCTTATTCGTCAGGTTGTAGGCAAACTGCACCTCCTGTTCTTCTCGCCCCCGTTGCGCCGCCTCACTCGTCAGCACCTCGTGCAAGGCGGCCTTCAGTCGCCTCACTTCCTCGGCCGAGAACACGGTGGGAACGATGGTAAACCCCTGCTCTTGAACCTCGTGTATGTGCTTCTCCGTGTCCTGCACGTTGACCTCCTGTTCGAAACTTACAGATGCTCTGTGCCACTCATTGGCGCGGCTCACCAGAAGGACACTGGAACAGCCTGGCCCTGCGTCGTCCGCGGGGCGAGAGCAGTGCCCTGCGCCCCTATTCCACGGACACGAACGCGCGCCCCGCGCCCGCGCCCTTTATCCTTTGACGCCGGTGAAGACGATACCCTTGATGAACAGGCGCTGCGCGAAGAAAAAGACGACGAGGAGCGGCATCAGGGCGACGAACGAAACGGCCATCAACTGGTTGATCTGCGTGGCAACACGGGCATCACCCTGGAAGTAGGTCAGGCCGACTGCCACGGTGTATTTGCTGGGGTCGGTCAGGTAGATGAGCGGCGTAAAGTAATCGTTCCACGTCGTGTTAAAGCTGAAGATCGCCACGGCGACTAGCGCCGGGCGGGCCAGCGGCAGCATGATGCGCCGGTAGATGCCCACATAGGTGGCGCCGTCGATGCGCGCTGCCTCCTCCATCTCGCGCGGGATGGCCAGGAAGAACTGCCGCAGCAGGAAGATGCTGAAGGCGTCGCCAAAGAAGGAGGGCACGATCAGCGGCTTGAAGGTATTGAGCCAGCCGAGATTGACAAAGACGGTATAGACGGGGATCAGCGTGACGGTCCCAGGCAACATCACCGTGGCCAGGACCGCGTAGAAGATCAGGTTGCGTCCCGGCGCGCGCAGCCGCGCGAACCCATAGGCCGCCAACGAGCAGGAGAGGAGTGTGCCGACGATGACTGAGCCACTGATGGCGGCGCTGTTCAGCGCGTACTGCAGAAAAGGGAACTCGGTGAAGGCGTCGGTATAGTTACTCCATTTGGGCGACAGGGATATCCACTGTGGCGGGAAGACATAGGTGTCGCCAAGGGTCTTGAGCGACGTGGAGATCATCCACACCATGGGCGTGAGGACCACGACGGCGCCGGCGAGGATCAGCGCGTAGCTGATCCCGTGGCGCAGCCGCTGCCGCAGGCGATTGCTCTGCCGCCAGCCGCCCTGCTGGTCCCCTCCACGTGGCGTCGCTGAGTGGCGCATCAGCGCGCCCTCTCACCCTCGTAGTACACCCAAGATGAGGCGGAGCGGAAGACCAGCATTGTCAATAAAAAGATGAGGGCGAAGAGGACCCAGGCCAGGGCCGAGGCGTAGCCCATTTTGAGGTACTGGAAGGCATTCTGGTATAGGAACAGCACGTAGAACAGAGTGGCGTTCTCCGGGCCGCCCTGGGTCATGACGAAGCCCTGTGTAAACGTCTGCAGCGACCCAATCACCCCGGTGATCAGGTTGAAGAAGATGACCGGGGTGAGCATCGGCAGGGTGATCCGGCGGAACTTGGCTCCCTCTCCCGCCCCGTCGACGTCCGCCGCTTCGTAGAGGTCCGTGGGGATGCCCTGCAGCCCTGCTAGATAGATGATCATGCCACCGCCGACCCCCCAGAGGCTCATCAGGATCAACGATGGGAGCGCCCAGGTGGGGTCGCCTAACCAGTCCGGGCCGCGTAGACCCACGAGGCGGAGGGCCATGGTGAGCAGCCCAAACTGCGGGTTGAAGATCCATACCCACAACAAGGCGACAGGGACCCCGCCGAGCACCGAGGGCAGGTAGTATATCGTCCGCCAGAACGGCAACCCGCGCACTTTCTGATTCAACAGCAGCGCCAGAGTCAGTCCACCGATCAAGCCCAGAGGGACGCTGGCCAGGCTGTAGACCGTGGTCACCCGCAGCGACTGCCAGAAAAGAGGGTCGGCGGCCATCGTCGCATAGTTCTGCAACCCGATCACATGCGCTGTCTGCCCAATCTGATAATCGGTCAGACTGAGGTAGAGTGACGTGACGATAGGCACGGCGGCGAAGGCCAGCAACCCCAGCACGGCCGGGGCGATAAAGAGATAGCAGGCCAGCGCCTCGCGGCGGGCCAGCGTGCCGCCTCGGTGGGCCTGGACTGTTGCGGGCGTGGCCGGTGCGAGCGGCAGGGGCAGGGAGCCCTTGTCAGCCATGGTGTTCTCTACCTCGCCCTCTGCTCCACGACGTGCCCCGGAGCAGAGGGCTCTATCTCCAGGGCGCGTGATGTCAATATTTGACGGTCTTCAGGAAGGCGTCCGTGCCACGACAGATCTGCTGGGCCGCCTGCGCCGCAGTGAGCTTGCCCTGCCATAACTTCTGCTCGGTGGGGGTCCAGTAGCGATTCAGCACCTCGCTCCAGCCAGGGAAGAGCGGCTCGCCAAAGCGCGCGTTCTCCAGGGCACGCAGGCGCGCGTCATAGTGCGGGGGCGCCCACGACGGATGAAGGAACGCGGCCGATTTCGCGACATCAACCCGCACGGGGATGCCGGCTCCCAGGTCGGCAAACTGCTGCTGTGCCACCTTATCGGAGGCCATATACTTGATGAGCGCCCAGGCCAACCCCGGATTCTTGCTGTCGCGCGCAATGGAGAACGGCGTGGCCCAGAAGGTGTTCTTGCGGCCCAGGGGACCCTTGGGCGGCAGCGCCACATCCCACTTGAAGGATTTCACCGTCTCATAGGTGGAGAACGACCAATCGCCGTCGAAGCTCATGGCCACACGCCCACTACCGAAGGGTGAGGAGCCACCCAATCCCTTTGCCTGAGACGACGAGGGCGCGACGTGGTAGCGGGCCGTCAGGTCAGCCACAAATTGCAGCCCCTTGACGGCAGGGGGTGCGGTCAGGGTGCATTTGGTGGGGTTGATGTTGTGGTTGAAGAGATCCCCGCCGTTCTCCCAGATCGGCGTCCAGTAGCCCCAGTACGCGTGCAAGGAGTTGACGTCGATGCCGAACTGCACGATGTTGGTCGGATCAAAGTTCTTGTCGGAGGCGTTGCGCCCTTTGTTGTCCAGCGTCAGGACTAGGGCGGCCTTGAGCAGGTCATCCCAGGTCCAGGTATCGCCGGGTTCCGCTAGATGGCTCTTCGCGAACAGGTCGCGATTATAGTAGAGCACCATCACGGAGAGGCCGATAGGCGCAGCCGTGATCTGCCCGCGCAACGATGGGACGCTGACCCAGGCATGTGTATAGAACTGCTTCGGATCATTGAACAGGGAGTCGGTGGCAATGTAGGGACGCAGGTCGGCAGCGACGCCGGTGTTGTAGAGCTTCCAAAACCCTGTGTCCTGCTGGAAGACATCGGGGGTGGAGTGGGTGGCCGCCAACAGCGGGAACTTCGTGGTCCAGGTGCCGTAGGGCAAGACGATCACCTGCACGTTGGTGCCGGGATTAGCCGTCATGAAGCTGGTGGCGATCTTCTTGTAGGCGGGGAGCCACGCGGGCCCGGCCGACCACGTCATGAACTGGATGCTGCCGCTGAGGCGTGCCGCCGCTCGCGGTGTTGCCCCCGCCAGGGTCGTGACACTCACGGCCCCCAAGAGGGCAGCCAGAGCCAGAGTCCGCACGTTGCTGCGCATGATGTCCTCCCTCGAGCGTCCTGTTCAGGGACGCCGTGACAACTACGTTTGCGACACAGAAGCTTTCCTACTGCTGTCGATAGTGCGCCGGTCTCCTCCTCTCTGCCCCTCCCGCTCACCTGTGGGCTAGGTACACTGCTGGAGCCTACCTGGTGGTGTGGGCCCGCCCCCATGCCTGCTCGCGTGGCACGGCAACCCTGTCTGTGGCCCGCTAGGAGCACCACTCCACGTGCTCTGTCACCACCCGTGCACAGATGGCGCGGAGCGATCGGGTCGCTACGGCCTGGAGGACGCGGAGCGCATCGCCGCTGTCCCAGTCTGCTGTGCGGCGTCTGGCTGGACGCCCACCATGCGGCGGTGCACGTGATCAGTGCTGGCGCAGCGATCATCATGGTGTTCCTCTCTCAGGGGCGCCTGTTCTGGCCATCGGCGTGCTGAGGAGGTCCAAACCCACGACATAGTGCTGGCGCAGCGCGGCCAGCGTCGTCACCTCGTCACCGCTGCACAGGCCGCGCAGGATCTCTTGATGCTGCACGGCCAGACGCGGCAGCACGGGAAAGAGGCGATCGGTCACGACCAGGAAGGCGCGGGCCACATCGCTGATACCCTGCCAGGCCCCCAGCACAAACGGGTTGCCGGCCAGGGTGAGGAAAGCATCGTGAAAGGCCAGGTCCAGTTCGGCAAAAGGCTCCAGCGCGCCCTCCGCGGCCTGCACGACCATGGCCTCCGTCATCTCCCGCAGGCTAGCCTCTGCCTCGGCCGGCACCCGGCCCAGCGCGACGGTCACCACCTCCTGGTCGAGCAGAAAACGGAAGCGATAGAGGTCGCGCACATAGGCCGGCGATGGTCGTACCACCCGCGGCCGCCCGTTGGCGCCGATGGTCACCAACCCTTCGCGCTCTATCTGCCCGAGCGCTGTCCTCACCAATGGTCGGCTGACATTCATAGCGTCGGCGATACGCTCCGGCACCAACCGCTCGTCCGCAGCCAGTTCTCCACCCACGATAGCCACGCGTAACGCCCTGGCAACACGCGCTGCCAGGTCAGCTGGACGCGCGAGCGGCCCCAGTGAGGACGCCCTGCCCGGCCTCTCCACCGTCTCGAGAGGGGCGGCGCGGGCGCCGCCCGGTGTGGAATGATGCGCTGTGACCATGTGGAAAGCACCTCAAGATGCCGGCGGGGGCACAGGTCCGGGGCCTCCCCGTGGAGACCCTGACTGCGCCACTCCCCTCTTGACAGCTCTGTCCTGGAGGGGCTACACTGCCCGTCAGGCACAAAACTGTTTTCAGATCGTGGCCTTGACCATAGCAGCATCGCTGTTGCTTGTCAAGGCTGAGGGAGGTCTACCGGCGCATGTCGTCCTCTGTTGCATCCTACGTCACCGCTCTCGCCGAACAGGGGTATGTGGTTGTGCCCGCTGTCTTCTCCTCGACCGACGTCGAGCGCATGCGGGACGCCATTGAGGCCATCTTCGTTCGCGAGGCGGACGCGCTGGCCGGCCATGGGGCCAGCGTGCGCTTCTCCATCAACCTGACCAACAAGCACGCCGCCTTCCGCGACACGGTGCAGAACCCTGTGCTGATGGACCTGATGGCCGCGCTGCTGGGGGAGGACTTTGTCCTGGGATCACTGCATACCCGCTCCACCTATCCTGGCGCGCCCAAGCAGGGGCTGCACCGTGACTGGATGCTTGATCGGCGCATCCCCTTCCCCACGCACGTGAACAGCATGTGGATGCTCGACGACTACACGGTCGAGAACGGGGCGACCTGCATCGTGCCGGGCTCGCACCTCTGGGAGGGTGAGCCGGAGCCCCACATGAGCTATCCTCAGGAGACGCAGGCCACCGGCAAGGCCGGCTCGGTAGCCATCTTTGACGCGCGCCTCTTCCACGGCGGTGGCGCCCATCGCGGCAGTGGGCCGCGCCGCGGCATCACCGGCTTCTTCTGCCGCTCGTGGGCCCCCGTGCAGGAGGAGCACACGCGCAGCATTGATCCCGCACTGCTGCCCGCTGCCTCGCCCCTGCTGCTCCGCCTGTGGGGCTTTCATCGTCAGGTGGGCTGGGAAGATCCGGCCAGACCCAATATGCTCCGTCAGCTGCCCGCTCCGGGCGTGCCCGAGTGGCTGCCCGGCTAAGGCGAGGAGCGTTCCCCATGCGCATTACCCGCGTCGACGTGATCAGCAGGCCAATGGCGGCCAGCTGGCTCACCGATGCCGTGATTGCGACGCCGCTCTCCGGCTATGCTGCCTACCGCGAGCAGCGCTCCTCCTGGTTTGGTCGCATGGTCGCCGCCGTGGTGCGCATCGAGACCGATGCGGGCCTGAGCGGTCTGGGCTACATCGGCGGGGGCAAGGCCGCGGCAGCCTCCATCGTCGAGGACCACTACGCCGCGCTGCTCTCTGGCGCCGACCCCTTCGATACGGCACGGCTGTGGGACGTGCTGTTCCGCGCCGCCCAGATGCATGGCCGCCGCGGGGCGGCGATGGCGGCCCTCTCCGGCTGCGACATCGCCCTGTGGGACCTCGTCGGCCAGACCACCGGCCAACCGGTCTACCGGCTGTTGGGCGGCGCGACCAAGCCGGAGGGTATCCCCGCCTATCCCACCGGGAATGACGTGGCGCGCTACGCCGCCCTGGGCTATCGCGCGGTGAAGTTGGCCATGCCCTATGGTCCGGCCAGCGGCCAAGAGGGCATGCGCGCTAACGAGACGCTGGTGCGTCAGGCCCGCGAGACCCTGGGGCCTGACGCGGCGCTCCGCCTGGACTGCTATATGAGCTGGGATGTCCCCTATACGGTGCGGATGGCCCGCATGCTGGCCGACTACACCATCGATTGGATCGAGGAGCCCGTCCTGCCCGACGACCTCGATGGCTACCGGCGTATCCGCGATGTGCTCACCGGACTGGGCATCATGGTTACCGGCGGTGAGCACTGCTACACCCGCCATGAGTTCCGCGCCCTGCTGGAGGCCGGCGCGGTCGACCTGCTGCAGCCGGACATCTATCGCGCCGGGGGCATCAGCGAGTTGCGCCACATCGCCTCACTGGCCTCAGCCTATCATCTCGCGCTGATTCCCCACGGCATCGGCGCACCAACGTATCACTTTGTGATGGCCACGCCGAACTGTCCCGCCGCCGAGTTCGTGGACGTCTTCGCCGGGGGCGGCGCCCTCCTGCTGACCGGTGAGCCACAGCCCCAGGACGGCTTGATCTACCTCTCGCCTACTACTCCCGGCTTCGGGTATCACCTCAACCATGCGCTACTGGCCACCGAGCAGGGGCCGGTTCCAATCTGGTGATCGACCCGCAGCCTACCGCGCGTGCGCTTGAAAGGGGCGAACGTGTTGTCGCGCAACGCCGTCATTGGCGCGGCAGAGCGGACCGTGACGCTGACCACTTGGTTGATCCGACACAAAGTGCTCTTGACGCTCACGCCAGGGTTCACCGGCGCCGTGACCTTGAGGGGTGGCAGCGTGGACGGGCACGCTGCCCTCTGGCTGGGCGGCGGTCGCGTACAACGTGAGCGATGGCCTGGTGGTACGCACGCTGCATCCAGGTGCACAGTAGCGCCCCGTTTGGGTAAGAGAGAGTGCCGATCTTTGTTGTCGACACGGTACTTCGGCCACTGCTGAACATCTCAGCACGCCCCTTGCGAACCGTTCACCGACCGAGAAGGGCCGCCACTGGGCAAACCCGGCACGTCTGGACGGGCGACGCATCGATCATGACTGTGGCCAAGCCACGCGAGGCCCTTACTGTGCACGTGGCTGCAGCGTGCGTACCACTGGGCCGACTTGTCACCCGTGCTTCGACTCTACTATATTTAAATAGGTGAGATTTGAATAGGGCAGAGTCGAAGGTGAGCGGGGAGGCGTATGGCGCACGGTCTACCGGGAGGGATGCTGGAGCTCAACGCGGTGATCGCGGTGGACGTGGTGCTCTTTTCGGTGCGGGCCACGGAGAGCATTGAGGAGGCCTGGCAGGTGCTGCTGGTCCAGCGCGACGACGTCGCGTTCACCGGCAAGCTGGCGCTGCCCGGCGTGCTGGTGCGTGCCGACGAAACGTTCGACGCGGCGGCGCGACGGGCGTTGCGCACGAAGGCCGGCCTGGACGCGGCGGTCTGGTATCTGGAGCAGTTGGGCACTTTTGGGGCGCCCGAGCGCGACACACGCGGTCGGGTCGTCTCCGTGGCCCATGTGGCGCTGCAGCGCTCCGACGATCTGCTGTTGGCCCCGGGTGGAGGCATCATGAACGCCGACTGGGCGCCGGTGCGGCGCTTGATCGGCGAGCCACTCGCTTTCGATCATGCCGACATGCTCACGGCGGCCGTGCAGCGGGTGCAATCCAAACTGCGCTACTCCTGGCTGGCCTTTCAACTCTTGCCCGAGGAGTTCACCCTGCCGCAGTTGCGGGCCATCTATGCGGCGATCCTGGACCCCATGCTGGTCCGGCTAAACACCAGCAACTTCAAAAAGGCCTTCGCGCCGCTGTTCGCCTCCGGCGCCCTCGTTCCGGTGGGCGCGCGCGCTCTGAGCACGCGGGTAGGCCGGCCTGGCGATCTCTACCGCTTCCAGGGACCGGTGGTGGGGACATGGAACCGTGAACTGCCCTGGCACGAGCAGGAAGGACTAGGACATGATCTCGCGTAATCCCTCCACGCCGGCACTGATCGTGGTCGGCTCTGGCCTCGCCGGCCTCTCCGCGGCGCTGGCCGCGGCCGACAGGGGCGCCGCGGTGACGCTGCTGACAGCCGGCGCGCTGCTCTCGGGCTCCAGCCCCTGGGCCCAGGGCGGGATCGCCGCCGCCGTGGGTGAGGATGACAGCCCCGCGCGACACGCGGCGGATACGCTGGCGGTGGGCGGGGGTGGACCTGCTCACATGACTGGCTACGTTTTTGGGAAGGGCGGCTTCCACACATTATAAGCGCTGATCTCACAAAAATTGACTTACTGGCGGTATTATTGCGCTCATACCGGGTACAATGCTTATTT
>JAABUM010004726.1_pt1 | contig 15041 bp, 10 predicted proteins | sample 5559161 | NCBI WGS metagenome assembly JAABUM01 (sample SAMN10711868, study PRJNA513369) | rock metagenome | isolation source: Antarctica rocks | place: Antarctica: Victoria Land, Siegfried Peak nord
ACGCCCACCCCCGATCCCCGCTAGCCGTGCCGCGCGATCATTCTCGCCGGCCCCTGGCGCGCGACTCCGCCGCAAACGGGGGTTATCGGCGCAGTCTGCCCCGCGATCTGCTCTCTTACCGGCGGAGTCGCCGGGGGCGATCCCGGCGGAAACTCCGCCGGTAATGTCACCGCGCCGATAAGCGAGGGGGGATGGACGACGAGGCGATCGCGACCTGGGCGCGCCGGCTGGCGGCGCAGACCGACCTGGCACCGGCGACGGTGCGGCTCTACGCCGCCGACACCCGCCGCTTCGCCGCCTGGCTGGCGACCGCGGGGCGGGCCGGGCTGCTCGCCGCCGCCACCTTGGGCGATGCGAAGGACTACCGTGACGCCCTCGTCGCCGCCCGCCTTGCCCCGGCGACGGTCAACCGCGCGCTGGTCAGCCTCGCGCTCTTCTACGACGAGGTCGGCCGCTGCGACGACAACCCCTTCCGCGGGGTGGCGCGGGTCGACACGGTGGCGCGCGCGCCGCGGGCGCTGACCCGCACCGCCTGGAACGCGGTGCGCCGGGTGGCCGAGGGGCGAGTCGCGCGCGACGGGGGCCTGGCGCTCGCCCTCGCCTGCCTCATCCGCCACGCCGGCCCGCGCGTCGGCGAGGTCGCCGCCCTCCGGCTCCCCGACGTGCAGCTCGGCGCCCGCCGTGGCACGCTGACGATCCGGCGGGGCAAGGGGTTGAAGCACCGCGCCGTGCCGCTGGTGCTGGAGGCGCGCGAGCCGCTCCAGGCCTATCTGGACCAGCGCCGTCGCCTGGTCGAGCGCTGGGCGCGGCGGGGTGGGGCCGGGGGCGGGGCGCCGTCGTGGGCGGCGTGGCCGGACGGCCACCTCTTCCTGGGGCAGCGGGGGCCGCTCACCGAGCGCGGCCTCCGCGAGATCGTCGCCGCCCTCGGCATGGCGGCGAAGCTGGCCGACCCGCTCGGTCCGCACGACCTGCGGCACACCTTCGCCAAGGCGCTCCTCGATCCGGCCGCCTACGGCCTGGATCGGCCGCCGGCGCCGATCACCGCCGTGCAGGAACTCCTCGGCCACGCTGCCATCGCGACCACCGCCCTCTACACGCGCGCCTCGGCCGCCGATTTGGCGCGGATCATGGGCGAGGCGGGGGAGGAAGACTGATGCGGGCGGCGACCGCGCGCGGAGGCCCGGATGCCGGTCGCCTTCCTGTCCGCTGAGCAGGAGCGGCGCTACGGGCGCTACGCCGACGAGCCGACGCCCGCGCAGCTGGCGCGCTACTTCCATCTCGACGACGCGGATCGGCAGCTGCTGGCCGAGCGCCGGGGCGACCACAACCGCCTCGGCCTCGCCCTCCAGCTCGGGACGATGCGCTTCCTCGGCACCTTCCTCGCCGATCCGACGGACGTGCCGCCCGGCGTCGTCGCCCACCTCGCCGCGCAACTCGAATTCGCCGACCCGCCCGATCTCGCCCGCTACCGCGACGGCGAGGCCCGCTGGGACCACACGCGGGAGATCCGCCGGCTCTACGGCTACCGCGACTTCTCCGAGCAGCCCGAACACTTCCGGCTGGTCCGCTGGCTCTACGCGCGGGCCTGGACCGGGGCCGAGCGCCCCAGCGTCCTCTTCGACCTGGCGACGGCACGGCTCGTCGAGCGCAAGGTGTTGCTCCCCGGCGTGACGACCCTCACCCGTCTCGTCGCCGCGGTGCGCGACCGCGCCGCCGCCCGCCTCTGGCACCGGCTCGCCGCCGCCCCCGACGCCGGTCAGCGCGCCCGCCTGGAAGCCCTGCTGGTGGTGCCGGCGGGCGCCCGCCAGACCCCCCTGGCTGCGCCGTGCCCCGCGCCGCGTCAGCGCCGCCGCCCTGGTCGACGCGCTCAAGCGCCTGGCCGAGGTGCGCGCCCTGGGCGTCGGCGCCCTCGATCTCGCCGGCGTGCCGCCCGGCCGCGTCCACGATCTCGCGCGGCAGGCCGCCGCGGTGCGCGCGCAGGCCCTCGCCCGGATGCCGGAGGCGCGTCGGGTCGCCACCCTCCTCGCCTGCGCCCGCGCCTTGGAGGTCGCCGCGCAGGACGACGCGCTCGACCTGCTCGACGCGCTCCTCGCCGACCTGGCGCGCGGCGCGGCGCGGACCGGCCAGCGCGCCCGGCTGCGGACGCTGCGCGACCTCGACGCGGCGGCCCTGCGGCTGGGGGAGGCCTGCGCCCTCCTGCTCGACCCCCGCCACCGCGACCCCGAGGTCCGCGAGGTGATCTTCGCGCGGGTGCCGCCGGAAGATCTGGCGGAGGCGGTAGCCGTTGTCGCGGCCCTCACCCGCCCGCCCGGCGAGGACTACCAGCGGGAACTCGTCGAGCGCTACCCGACCGTCCGCCGCTTCCTGCCGACCCTGCTCCGCACCATCACCTTCGCCGGCACCGCCGACGCCCGACCGGTGCTCGACGCCCTGGCCTTCCTCGGCGACCTGGAGCGGCAGCGGACCCCGGAGCTGGCCGACGCGCCCCTGGCGGTGGTCACGCCGGCCTGGCGCCGGCGCGTTGTCCGCCCCGGCCACGCGATCGATCGCCCGGCCTACACCCTCTGCGCCCTGGAGCAGTTGCGCGAGGGCCTGCGGCGGCGCGACCTCTTCGTGACGCCGAGCGCGCGCTGGGGCGATCCGCGCGCCAAGCTGCTCGCGGGGACGGCCTGGGCGACCGTCCGTCCCCAGGTCCTCCGCACGCTGGGGCGCGCGGCGGACCCGCGGGCGGAACTGGCCGCGCTGGGGACACGGCTCGACGACGCCTACCGTCAGGTGGCGGCGCGGCTGCCGGCGAACGCGGCGGTGCGGATCGAGCGGGTCGGGGGGCGCGACCGGCCGGTGCTGACCGGGCTGGACAAGCTGGCGGAGCCGGCGAGCTTGGTGGCGTTGCGCGAGCGGGTCGCCGCCCTGCTCCCGCGCGTCGATCTCCCCGAGCTCCTCCTGGAGGTGCAGGCCTGGACCGGCTTCGCCGGCGCCTTCACCCACTTGAGCGAGGGGCGGGCGCGCGCGGCGGACCTGGCGACGAGTGTCTGCGCGGTGCTGCTCGCCGAGGCCTGCAACGTCGGCCTCGGCCCGCTCATCCGTGCGGATACGCCCGCCCTGACCCGCGGTCGGCTGGCCTGGGTGCAGCAGAACTACATCCGCGCGGAGACGCTCGTGGCGGCGAATGCCCGGCTCGTGGACTACCAGGCCGGCGTCCCGCTGGCGCGGGCCTGGGGCGGCGGCGAGGTCGCCTCGGCCGACGGGCTGCGCTTCGTGGTGCCGATCCGCACGCTCAACGCCGGCCCCAACCCCAAGTATTTCGGGATCGGGCGCGGGGTGACCTACTACAACTTCACCGCCGACCAGTTCACCGGGTTCCACGGCATCGTCATCCCCGGCACCCTGCGCGACTCCCTCTACATCCTCGACGGCCTGCTGGAGCAGCAGACGACCCTGCGCCCGGTCGAGCTGATGGCCGACACGGCGGGCTACTCCGACATCGTCTTCGGCCTGTTCTGGCTGCTCGGGTACCAGTTCAGCCCGCGCCTGGCGGATCTGGGCGACAGCCGCTTCTGGCGCCTCGACCCGCGGGCGAACTACGGGGCGCTCGACGGGGTGGCGCGCCACCGGGTCAACGCCGACCTGATCGCCGCCCACTGGGAGGACCTGCTGCGCGTCGCCGGCTCCTTGCAGCTCGGGACGGTCAGCGCCTCCGAGCTGCTGCGCGCGCTCGGGGCGGGCGGGCGCCCGACGGGGCTGGCGCGGGCCATCGGTGAACTCGGGCGGCTCCCCAAAACGCTGCACCTCCTCGCCTTCATCGACGACGAAACGTATCGCCGGCGGACGCCTCGCCACATCATCGGTGACACCGGCGTGCAGTATGCGTGGCAGGAAATCGCCGCATGTACAACCAGCAGGAATGGTTCAGGAAGACGAAGCCCCGAGGAGCTCGTCCGAGAAGAGCGGGCGCTGCACCGCGTTTCCACCGCCGTGTCGTTGGCGCGAAGCATAGGGCGTGGCGCGCAAGGCCTTCAGCCATTGCGCATCATCGAGTGGGAAGAGGAACGGCTGCGGGGAGCGGAACGGCGTCGCGAAGGTCCGCAGCAGCGTGACGGTCTTGAAGAGGCGCTTGCCAGGCGCGTACGCGATCTGGAATTGCGCGAGGGGTTCGTCGCGGTGCTCGACCGTGAGTTGCGGCCCATAGAGCCACAGACCCACCACCCGGCCCGCCAGGCCGCGTTCCCCATAGACTTTCCAGTGCCGGAAGCGCGCATACCCGCGAGTGTCGAGGACCCGTCCGAAGCGCAGGGTATGGAAGACACGGTGGAGTTCGGCCTCGGCGACGGGGCATGTGACCACGCGGTCCAGCATGGCAGCGGGGGTACGTCGCCCGTCCTCGCGGTCGCGGTGCGCCCAGTGCGACTGGCCGTTGAAGTCGTCCACCCACTGCTCGTGGACGCGCAGCAGGTCCTCCCAGCTCATTGCCCGGGCGAACCCGTGGTCGGCCATCCGCATCTGGGCACCGAAGTTGGCCTCGATGAGGTTCTGCCAGGGTTGTCGCCGGGCGATCTCCGCCTTGCGGATGCCGAGCGCCGCGTAAATGCGCTGGGCCTGGGCAGCGAGGAAGACCCCGCCGCTGTCGGTCACCAGCGCTTCCGGCGTCCCGTGCTGGCGGATCGCGGCATACAACGCTAAAAGAACGGCGGCGAGATCCTGGCTGCGTGAGAGGAGGCTGGCGAGGATCGCGCGCGAGTAGCCCTCGAGCAGGGTGATGGTATAGACCTTGAAGTTGCCCAACTGGTGGTCGACGTAGCGGATATCGAGGAACCAGTACTCGTGCGGCCGGGTGGCGCGGAAGGGATGCGGCTTCGGCTCACGGGAGGCAACCTCCGGGCGCTTGAGGCCGTAGAGCGCCCGGTGCTTGGCGAGGATCCGCCCGCAGGTGCGCGGGCTCAGGTAGATGCCCTGCTGGCGGAGGGCGGCGTGGATGCGGAACTCGCCCAGGCGCGGGTTCTCCTGCAACTCCTTCACGGTAGCGATGGCGCGGAAAGTGACCGCGCGCGGCACGTCCGCGCGGGCGCGCGACTTGTCGTCGAGGCCCGCCACCCCCTCGGCAACCCACCGTCGGAGGGTGCGGTACACCTGCTGCCGACTACAGTCGAGGTAGGCAGCGATGCTCTTGACCGCCCAGCCCTCGCTGTGCAACCTGATGATGGCGAGGCGCGCCGCGACGGGATCCGCGATCTCCTGGTAGGGCGGGAAGCGGCGGGCGGTGCGGGCGGGTAGCGGGTCCTCGGCGAGGATGCGCCTGACCGTGTGCGGGCTGGGGCGCTGGTCGAAGCGGATCGCGCAGATATCCGCGATCTCGTTGGCGTAGAAGGTGGGGTTTTCGGCCTTGAGGTCGCGAATGGCCGCCCGGACCTTCGCGGGCAGCCGCCGGTGCTTCTCGACTTTCGGTGTCGGGAAGAGGCTGACCATCCCCTCGGCGTCGAAGCGCGCCGCCCGGCGGTAGAGGGTGCGCGCCGCCGTGCCAGTCTCGACCGCGCGCTCGGCGGCCGGGCGGCCGAAGAGGACAATGGGGCGCAGCAGCTCGTAGGCGCGCTGCTCGGGGAACGGGGCCAGCAGTTGCAGCTGCTGCCAGTCATCCGTCGGCTCGTTGCGCGGACGCTTCGACGCTGGCATGGCCATCCTCGTCTGCCGCGCGGGGCGTGGTGGGCGACCTGGGACAGGCCGTCATTGTATGCTACGGGGGTGGGAAGGGGAGATGGTGCGATGCCAGAAATGAACTACCAGAACGTCGACCGCCAGCTCATCGAGGCGCTGCCGCTCTTGCTGGTGCCCCACGCGCGCTGCCTCGCGCAGGACTTCGACGGGGAACACCCGGGCCAGTACAACGTCTTCGAGCCGGTGTTCCGGGCGTGCCTCAACATGCTGTTGGCCCTCCCGGCCAGCCCCGCCAGGGACGATCTGTTACGCCACGCCTTCGCCTTCGTCGAGCGGATGTTCGCGAGCGCCGACCCGGCGGTGCCGAACCTGGCGAAAATTGCCATCCTCGAGGACCAGTCGGCCTGGTGGTTCGCGCGGGCGGCGGTGTTCATCGGCCCGGCGGCGCGCGCCTTCCTCGACATGTACGAAGAGCGCTGGCGTGGGGCGATCGGGATGACGGCGGCTCCCGACGCAGAATACTACCTGCTCGACGGGTTCGGCGTCCGCGAGGCGCTGCTGCGGGCGCTGGGGTCCGAGGTGGCGGGACTGCCCGCCATCCCTGGCATTGGTGCCCCCTACGAGTGGCAGCGCTTGGTCGCGCTGCCCGGTGCCAGGGGGAACCCGGACGCGGTCGTCTTTCTCTCTTGCTACGGCACCGGCGACCCGCTGGTCGTCGCCCCGGTCGCTGCGGTGGCGTGCGGCCCGGTGGCCCTGCTACAACTCGCGCGGGATCTGGCCGCCCGTGCCCGCCCGGAGTCCGACGGGCGCGAGCACGCGGAGAGCGCCTGTTACGCCATCCCGGTCGGCGAACGGGTCTGGCGGCTCCGCGTCGGTGCCCAGGAGCACGGGCGCTATACGGGAGCGCTTTGGGTCGCGCCGCAATTGCTCGCACAAGGGATCGTTGGACACGTCGGTCAGGTTCTCGTCGGGCGACAACGCCGCATCCCGCCGGTTTCGCCCTGACCGCGACCACACAGCGCGCATCCAGCACGTATACGACTTATTTCCTGCCACGCGTACTGCACGCCGGTGTCACCGATGATGTGGCGAGGCGTCTTCCGCGAGGACGCCTCGCCGTATGATGGGATCCCGATACGTGCAGTCGCCCTGGCAGGAAAACGGCCGCCGTCGTACAGGTTGTCCCCCGCCATTCCTGCGTTTGAGGCGCGCTACGCGAGCAGCGTGCTGAGGAGCTCCTCGGAGAAGAGGGGCAACTGGTCGGTGCTTGCATCGGCGCGTGGTCGGCGCGGCGCATAGGCCGAGACGCGCAGCGCCTTCAGCCACTGGGCGTCATCGAGCGGGAAGAGGAGCGGCTGGGGCGAGCGGAACGGCGTCGCGTAGGTCCGCAGCAGCGTGACCGCCTTGAAGAGGCGCTTGCCGGGGGCGTAGGCGACCTGGAACTGCGCGAGCGGCTCGTCGCGGTGCTCGATGGTGAGTTGCGGGCCGTACAGCCAGAGGCCCACCGGCTGCCCCGCCAGGCCCCGCTCCCCGTACACCTTCCAATGCCGGAAGCGGGCGTAGCCCCGCGCGTCGAGGACCCGCCCGAAGCGCAGGGTATAGAAGACCCGGTGGAGGTCGGCCTCGGCGACGGGGCGCGCGACCACGCGGTCCAGCACCTCGGCGGGGGTGCGCCGACCATCCTCGCGCCGCCGATGCGCCCAGTGCGACTGCCCGTTGAAATCATCCACCCAGCCCTCGTGGACGCGCAGCAACTCCTCCCAGCTCGTCGCCTTGGCGAACCCGTAATCGGCCATCCGCATCTGGACCCCGAAGTTGGCCTCGATGAGGTTCTGCCAGGCTTGCCGCCGCGCGATCTCGACCTTGCGGATGGCGAGCGCCTGGTAGATGCGCCGGGCGTGGGCGGCGAGGAAAACCCCGCCGCTGTCGGTCACCAGCGCCTCCGGCGTCCCGTGCTGGCGGATCGCCGCGTAGAACGCCAGCAGCACCGCGGCGAGATCCTGGCTGCGCGAGAGGAGGCTGGCGAGGATCGCGCGCGAGTAGTTGTCGAGCAGGGTGATGCTGTAGACCTTGAAGTCGCCGAGGTGATGGTCGAGGTACCGGATATCGAGGCTCCAGTACTCGTGGGGCCGGGTGGCGGCGAAGGGGAAGGGTTTCGGCTCGCGCGGTGGGGCCTCCGGTCGCTTGACCCCGTAGAGCGCCCGATTCTTGGCGAGGATGCGCCCGCAGGTGCGCGGGCTGAGGTAGATACCCTGCTGCCGGAGGGCCGCATGGATGCGGAACTCGCCCAGGCGCGGGTTCTCCTGCAACTCCTGCACGGTGGCGATGGCCCGGAGCGTCACCCGCCGTGGCCCGTCCGTGCGCGCGTGCGACCGGTCGTCCAGCCCCGCCACACCATCCGCGAACCACCGCCGTAAGGTGCGATAGACGGTGCGCTTGCCGGTCTGGAGATAGGCGGCGATGCTCTTCACCGCCCACCCCTCGCTGTGCAGTCGGACGATGGCGAGGCGCCGCTCCGCCGGGTCGGCGATCGCGTGGAACGGTGGGAAGCGGCGCACTGTCCGAGGCGGTGGCGGATCCTCGGCCAGGATGCGCCTGACGGTGTGCGGGCTGGGCCGGTGGCCGAAGCGCACCGTGCAGATGTCGGCGATCTCGCTGGCGTGGAACGGCGTGTGCTCCCCCTTCAGGTCGCGGATCGTCTGGCGGATCTGCTCCGGCAGGCGGCGATGCTTCTCGACCTTCGGCGGCGGGAACAGGCTGGCCATGCCCTCCGCGTCGAAGCGGGCCGCGCGGCGGTAGATGGTGCGCTCGGGCGTGCCGGTCTCGCCTGCCCGCTCGATCGGCGAGCGACCGAAGAGCACCACCGGACGCAGCAACTCATACGCACGCTGCTCGGGGAAGGGGGCCAGGAGCGTGAGCTGCTGCCAGTCATCGGTCGGGTTTATCCTGGGGCGCTGCACTTCCGGCATCGCTGCACCACACCTCCATCGGACCAACCCGGACCTGGCTACCTGGCACGCGCGAGGTCAGGGGTAAGCAGGACGACGAGCGATATACACCGAGCTCTTCGCTGCCCTGCTATTGCTGCACGGCAGTACGTGTCGATGGGTCACGGCGGGGGTGCTCGGCCCCCCGCTACTCGTCGCGCTCCTGCCCCGGCATGCCCGTCCCGACAGCGGCATGGGGCACCCAGCACGTGGGCGTGGCCGTCGATACGGCGTGGCACGGGTGGCAGCGGGCCTAGCGCGCGGCGAGGGCCGTCAGCAGTCGCTCGGCGGCGTGGGGGGTCCGCACGCGCACCGCCGCCGCGTGGTCCAGCGCGGGATCGACCAGCAGCCTGGCGAACTCGCGGCGCCGGGCACCGTGCGTGCGCAGCACCCAGAGGAGGAGCGAGTCCCGGTGGAAGAGCTGGACCCGGAGGCGCTCCCGATTCCCCACCCAGAGGACCTCCCGGTGCCACCAGCGCCGCAGTGTCCGACGCAGCAAACGCGCGAACACCATTGCCAGCGAGTAATCGAGCCAGACGAAGACCTGCGCGCGTGGCCACACCAGATCGCGCGCCCGCGCGTAATTGCCGTCAACGATCCAACCCTGGCCCGCCGTTGCCGCAACGATCCGCGCGCGGAACTGTTCAACCGGTGCTTTCGTCCAGCCCGCCTCCCAGTACAGGGCGTCCAGCTCGACGCACGGGACACCCAGCCGTCCCGCCAACTGCGCCGCGAGCGTCGACTTGCCCACACCGCTCGTGCCGAGCACGACGATGCGGCGGGCGTCCGCGACAGCCGCCGCCGCCCGCACCGGGTCGACCGCCACCCAGCCCGCCGACCGACCCACGCGGCCACGGTTCCCGGGTCGTCCGCCGGACATAGCGGCCAAGGCCGCCCCCGCCACCATCGCCATATCCGTCGCGCGTCTCACCAGCCACCCCTGTGCCTACGTCTCGACGTGCTCGCGCACCAACGCAGGATACCTATCCGTGGTCCGCACGCGCAAGGGCAACACCCGCAGCGCACGCGCACGTGCCGCGCATCCACCACCGCTCGTCACGACCAGGAATGCCCGATGTCCACCCGGTCCTGAGGCGCGGTGTCGGGCCCGGACGTGCGCATTTACGGCCCGGATGACCGACGCCCCGCGCGTGCCTACGGGCGGGGGCTTGTGCACGCGAGGCGCTGGTTCGAGGCGAGCGCGATCCCGCGTCCGGGGGCACGGCCTGCGGTGGCGAGGCCGCGCCGGTCGCCCCACCTGTCGCGACTGCCCGCCACGATCTGCCCGGCATGTTTGACGACCGAATTGCACCGACGGATTACGCACCTCGTATACTGCGGCGGATCCAGCCGCAATGGCCACGGACCCAGCCGCACATGGACGCGCTACCATACTTTGGCCGGGACATTGCCGATCCCGGCGTGGTAGTGCGCCGCATCATCCCGCCCTGCAGCCCGGAGCTTTCCTGCCAGGGCGACTGCACGTATCGGGATCCCATCATACGGCGAGGCGTCTTGCGGGACGCTGTGATCGAAGGGCCGAAGTCGCGCTAAGAGGACGTTTGGTGAAGCGCAAGGTCGGCTGATTCCATACGTTCTGGCCCCTGAACACGCCGTACCCCCGCATCGGACAGACGTGGATAGTGTCCGCCTGCAACGCCACCTTTCCCTCGTGACCGCTCGCCATCGGCGTCCCCGCCCTTCACGCGCGTTGTTATACTCCCGCTAACGGGTCGTTCCCGGGCTGGAGGTCATGATGCGGCTCTATCTCCTGCGTGTCGCGACAATGGACGCGGATACGCCCGTCCCCAGCTACCTCATCCGCACCGACACGGGTCGCAATATCCTGGTCGATACAGGGTTCTCGCCCGCGTTGGTCGCGGCGGCCCGAGAACCGGGCTATCAAGGTCCGCCGATCCGCGATTACGTTTCGGTCATCGACCACCTCGCGACGCTCGGGGTGCGCCCGGAGGAGATCCACACCCTGATCGCCACCCACCTCGACCCGGACCATGCGGGCGCGACCGATGCATTCCCGGGCGCGGAGATCGTGATCCAGCGGGCCCAGTATGAGACGGCGCGGTCCAGCGCGGACTTCCGCTATTCCCTGGCCCGGGGGAACTGGGACGCGCCGGGCCTGCGCTATCGCCTGGTGGGCGGCGACACCGCGCTCGTGCCGGGCGTCACCCTGATCGAGACGAGCGGCCATGTCCCGGGGCACCAATCGGTCCTCGTGCGCCTGTCGGCGACCGGGCCGGTGCTGCTCGCCATCGACGCGATCGGCACCGTTGCCAGTGCCGATCCGGAGACGCGCGTGATCCACGGCTTCGATAGCGATGCGGTGGCCGTGCGGGCGAGCACGCGCAAGCTGCGCGACCTGGAGGCGCGGGAGGGCGTGGCCTTGACCATCTACGGGCACGATGGCCCCCAGTGGCAAACGCTCCGGCTGGCCCCGGACTATTACGACTAGAGAACTGCGCGGTGATTCATTATGCGCTCCTCGCAAGCCGCCGGACCAGCACGCGGATGAAGGCGACCTCGACCAGCCTCGCGCTCGTCTGCACCTTCCGTTCGTACTCGATCCGCAGGCGGCGATTGCGCACCAGCCAGGCCAAACTCCGCGTTACGACCGTGCGGAGCGTATGACGTGGCCAGCGCGCCGCGTGCGATTAGCCGGGCGATGTCGTTGCAGGCACGCCCATTGGGCGTCGGATAGGTCGGAGGGGTACGCCGTATTCAGGGTACTGTCAAGTTAAGCCGCGCTGGGCAGGGAACGGGTGCCTGTAGGCACGCTGAAGGAGGGTCGTGCTGGCCATCAGGCAAGGGCTGGGGTAGCCGGTGACGGCGCGCCAAGTGGCGCAGCGCCACTTGGCGCGTCGTTGGCGGTAGGCGGTGGCGGCGCGGGCGGCAGTGGTCGGCGATCGGCCTGTAGGCCGCGAGGAGCCGCTGGGCGGGCCCGGGCGATTTGCACCGCCGCCTCCGCCGCTCCCGCTCCCGCAAGGTGCGGGCGACGCCGACGCAGCTCGTTGGCTGAAGTTGCTGCACTTACGCGGACAGGTTACGACTAGGCGGCGGGTCGACGCAACAACAACAGCCCGTCCTCGAAACTCGCAGGCGCTTGGTAGGTCAGCGCCGAGTGGGCACGCTGCCGATTGTAGAAGACCTCGATCCACGCGAAGATGGCCGTCCGGGCGATGGCGCGCGTGGCCCAGTGTTGCCGTCCCACGAGTTCGGCCTTGCGGGTGGCGAAGAAGCGCTCGGCCATGGCGTTGTCGAGGCACTCCCCCGAGCGGCTCATCGAGCAGACGATACCGCGGGCCCCCAGCTGCGCCTGATACGCGGTCGCGGTGTACTGGCAGCCGCGATCGGTGTGGTGGACGAGTCCCGCGCCGGGGCGACGGGCATGGACGGCCATCGCGAGGGCGTCGCGCGCCAGTTCCGTGCGCAGATGGTCGGCCATCGCCCAGCCGATCACGCGCCGCGAGTGGGCATCGAGCAAGACGGCGAGGTCGAGCCAGCCCTCCCCGGTGGGCACAGAGGTGCTGTCCCCCAGCCAGAGACGATTAGGCGCAGGCGCGGTGAAATCCCGCGCCACGAGATTCGGCGCGGGCCGCTGCACCGGGTCCACGACGGTGGTGCGGGCGCGGCGGCGGCGGTGACAGCCCGCCAGTCCACCGGCGCGCATGAGGCGCGCCACCCAGCGGCGGGAGGTGCGGGTGCCCGCCGCGCGCAGGGCGGCGTGGATGCGCGGCACCCCATCCGTCGCCCGGCTGCGGGCGTGCGCCGCCGCGATCTGCGCGGCCCGTGCCGCATCGGCCTGGGCGCGGGCCGACACCCCGCGGCGCGCCCAGGCGTAGTAGGCCGCGCGGGCGACGCGCAGCACCCGGCAGAGGACCGTGACGGGATAGTTGGCCCGCTCCGCGCGGATGAACCGGTAGCGGCTCATCGGGCATCCTGCGCGAAGTAGGCCGCCGCTTTTCGGAGGATTTCCCGCTCCTGCTGGAGCGTCTTCACCTCGCGGCGCAGGCGGCGCAGTTCCTCCCGCTCGTCGGTCGTCAGGTCGCCGGGTTGCCCCCGACCTTCGTCCGCGTCGGCTTGCCGCAGCCAGTGGCGCAGCGCCTCGGACGAGATGCCCAGGTCGGCGGCCAGCGCCGGGAGCGACTTCTCGCTGCCCCGGGCGAGGCGCACCGCCTCGGCGCGGAACTCCGGCGGGTAGGGTGGGTGGGTACGCGGCATCGGAGCACCGCCTCTTCTCGGACCACATCATCGAGTGTCCGTGTAGGTGGCTCTCCCATAAAGTTGGTGCTTCGGGTCGATTCCGCTCCGAAAGTGGGGAGACGCAGTCGGAAGCAGCGGGAGATCGGTGCGGAGCGGCCGACATGCCGTCGATTTCGCGAGCGATTTCCCTACTTCGAAACCTGACGCACCAACTGTACGGGAGTCGGCATGCCGCCGCTGGCGCACCGGCGCGCCATCCTGGCCGCGCTCCTCGGCGGCGAGGCGGATGTGGCCGTGCTCGCCGAGCTCGCCAAGGGCAAGTTGCGGAAGAAGCGCGCCCAGCTCCAGCAGGCGCTCAGCGGCCAACTCGAGCCGCACCATCGCTTCCTGTTGACCGAATTGCTCGGGCAGATCGACGGCTTGGACGAGACGATCGCGCGCTTCGACGCGGCGATCGGCCGACGTTGTGCCGCCGACGAGCGGGAGGCCGTGGTCGAACTGCTCGACACCATCCCGGGGATCGGGCGGGCGATGGCCGCGTTGCTGGTCGCGGAAATCGGCAGCGACATGACGAAGTTCCCGACCCCGAACCATCTCGCGTCATGGGCCGGCGTTGCCCCCGGGAGCAACGAGAGCGCGGGGCACCAGCGCTCCGGGCGAACGCGCAAGGGCAATACCTGGCGCAAGACGGCGCTGGTCCAGGTCGCCCACGGCGCGGCGCGGACCAAGGGGACCGCGCTGGCCGCCAAGTACCGGCGGGTGGCCGCGCGACGCGGTGCCCGACGCGCGATCATGGCGGTCGCCCACCGCCTGCTGCTCATCGCCTACCAGGTCATCGTCCGGCGCGAACCCTACCGCGAGCTCGGCCACGACTATCTGGAACGCCGTCGCTCGCCGGGGACGGTCGACCGACTCGTGCAGCAGCTGCGAGAACTCGGAGTCGCAGTGACCCTGACGGCGGAGGCGGCTGGTCCCACTTTGCGGGCGGACGCCATACTCGCCGCCACGCCCTAAATCGGTGAGTTGCAGGAGAGACTCGGTAGGCTGTGCGGGGTTTGTTCAACACCCCCATTCGGGCTATCCGGGTGCGCGCGGGTACCGCGCGGCGCCGGGACCAGTGGGCGATGCCCGGCCGCGCGGCGGCCCGCTACACTCGGGATCGACGCGGGGAGGCCGCGTCGCGCGGGCGTGCGACGCCACGAGGTCGGCGCCCCCCCCGGAGGTCCGATGGTCGCCGCCCCTCGTCATCGGCACGCGCGCACGCTGGCGCTCGCTTGGCTCGTCGCGCTCCTGCTGCTCGTCCCGGCCGCCTCGCGCAACGCGCCCGGCGTGGCGGCCGCGCCCAACCCCTTCGCGGGGAGCCCCTGGTACGACGATCCCGACAACCCCATCAAGGGCCAGGCGCATGCCTGGCGCCAGAGTCGGCCGGGGGACGCCGCGCTCCTCGACACCGTCGCGCACGAGCAGTATGCGGACTGGTTCGGCGCGTGGTTTGGCAATGCGACGACCACGGATTTTGCCAACCGTCGCGTGACCCAGATCGCGGCGACCGGGGCCGTGCCGATCATCGTGGCCTACAACCTCCCGAACCTTAACTGCTCGCTGGGGAACGGTTCGGCCAACGCGGCGACCTACGCCGCCTGGGTGGATGCCCTGGCGCGCGGGATCGGCAACCGCAAGGTGGCGATCTTGGTCGAGCCGGACGGCCTGACCGTGACCGAGTGTCTCAGCGTCGCCCAGCGCAACGAGCGCTTCGCGATGGTGCATGCCGCCGTGCGGCGCTTCAAGCAGAACCCGCTCGCGACCGTCTATCTCGACGGCGGCGACGACGTGCGCAACACCCCGGACGAGATCGTCGCGATCCTCCAGGCGGCGGGCGTCGGCGACGCCGACGGTTTCTCGCTGAACGTCACGGTCTACCAGTTCGCGACCGCCGAGGTCGCCTACGGCCACGACGTGGCGACGCGCCTCGGCGGCAAGCATTTCGTGGTCGACACCAGCCGCGACGGGCACGGCCAACCGGGCGGCGTCTGGTGCAACGCCCGGACCGCGGCGATCGGGTTGCGCCCGACCGCCAACACCGGCGACCCGCTCGCCGACGCCTTCCTCTGGGTCAAGCCGATCTGGCAGTCCGACAACACCTGCGATCGCGGCGACCCGGCCGCGGGCGCCAACTTCTTCGACTAC
>JAABUM010004728.1_pt1 | contig 15040 bp, 13 predicted proteins | sample 5559161 | NCBI WGS metagenome assembly JAABUM01 (sample SAMN10711868, study PRJNA513369) | rock metagenome | isolation source: Antarctica rocks | place: Antarctica: Victoria Land, Siegfried Peak nord
GCCGCCGCCAGATCGTCCGCGATCTGGCGATGCAGCGCCACCGGACTGTCCCGGTCGATTATCACGTCGTTATCCTTCTCCGGTCGGTCGCGATCGCTGCCTCCTCCGGCGCGAACGTCGCGAGCGACCATAGTTATCTACATGCGCGCCGGGTGATTCACGGCCAATGTGGCGCGAATGCTTGGCAAACCGCCGTACTTGCCTTATAACAATATAATACAAGTAGTTAGCGGCGGGTGTCGATCGGCGGGCCCGACCCAATCGAGTATAGACCAGGAGGGATCAGCGATGCGTGCCCCGAGCGGCGATGGTATGGTGCCGGGCGAGCTGGCGATGTTGGTGACGCGCGGGGCGCTGACCCGGCGCGCATTCATCGGACGGGCGGTGGCGCTCGGCTGCACGACCGGCGCGATCGCCGCCGTGCTCGCCGCGTGCGGCGGCACGCCCGCGACGACCGCGCCGGCCACCACGGCGTCCTCGGCGGCCCCTGGGGCGACCGCTGCGGCCACGACCGCCGCTGCGGTCGCGCCGAGTGCCGCCGCGACCGCAGCGGCGACGAGCGCGACCGCCGGTGGGGTGGCGACCGCGACCCGCGCGACTGGCACAACCCCCGCCGCCGCGACCGCGACCCGCGCCGCCAGCCCGACCACGAGCGGCACGGCCAGCGCCCTCGGCGCGCCGACGACCTCGCCTCTTGGCGCGGCGGGTGGTGTCGGGCCGGGTCCGCGCGGGCGCGGCACGGCGGGGACGCTGAAGCTCCTCTACTGGCAGGCCCCGACCACGCTGAACCCGCACTTCTCGTCCGGCGGGCAGAACTCCGATCCGGCCCGCCTCGTCCTGGAGCCGCTGGCGAACTTCGATAAGAATGATCGCCTCGTGCCCTGGCTCGCCGCCGAGATCCCCACGGTGGCGAATGGTGGCCTCGCCGCCGACGGCAAGAGCGTGACCTGGAAGCTGAAGCAGGGCGTGAAGTGGAGCGACGGCCAGCCCTTCACCGCCAGGGACGTCATCTTCACCTGGCGCTACGTCTCCACCAAGGAGACCGGTGCGACGACCCTCGGAGCCTACAGCGCGATCGAGAACGTGGAAGCCCCGGACGATTACACCGCCAGGGTGACCTTCAAGGCCGCGAACCCGGCCTGGTATCTGCCTTTCACCGACGCGATCCTGCCGGAGCACATCTTCAAGGATGGGATCGGGGCGAACGCGAAGACATTTGCCGGGAACCTGAAACCGATCGGCACCGGTCCCTACGTGGTGGACGATTTTAAGCCAGGCGACTCGGTTTCCTACAGCGTCAATCCGAACTGGCGCGACGCGAACGGCCCGGCCTTCAGTCGGGTCGACTGGAAGGGGGGCGGCGATGCTGTCTCCGCCGCGCGCGCCGTCTTCCAGACCGGCGACTACCAGTTCGCCTGGAACCTCCAGGTGGAGCCGCAGATTCTCGATCAGTTCGTGAGGCAGGGCGCGAACCGGGCGAAGCTCGGCCTGACGCCGGGCGCGGGCGTGGAGCGGATCGTCTTCAACTTCACCGACCCGAACAAGGAAGACCCGGCGACCGGCGAGCGCTCGTCGATCAAATTCCCGCACCCCTTCCTCGCCGACAAGCGGGTGCGGCAGGCGTTCAACCTGATCGCCGATCGCCAGACGATCGCCGATAGCCTCTACGGGGCGACGGCGGAGCCGTGGGCGTTGGTGCAGAACTCGCCCCTCTCGGCGCTGCCCGACGGCGCGACCTGGGAGTTCAGCATCGACAAGGCCGGGCAACTCCTCGACGCGGCTGGGTGGAGAAAGGCGGGGCAGTATCGCGCCAAGGATGGCGTGCCGATGAAGCTCCTCTTCCAGACGACGACCAACTCCGTACGGCAGAAGACCCAGGTACTCCTCAAGGACGCGCTGGACAAGCTCGGCGTGCAGGTCGAATTGAAGTCGGTCGATTCGGGCGTCTTCTTCTCGACCGATCCGGGCAATAACGACACCGCCAAGAAGTTCTACGCCGACTGGGAGATGTACGGCGGCTCGTCCGGCAGCCCGGACGGCCAGCGCTTCCTCGACTACTACACGACCGCGCAGATCCCGCAGAAGGCGAACAACTGGGGGCTGAACAACGACAGCCGCTACTCCAGCGCCGATTACGATCGGCTCGCACAGCAGGCGACCGCCGAGCTTGATGCGGCGAAGCGGAGCGCCATCTTCAAAGCGGAGTACAAGCTTCTCTACGACGATGCGGCGGCGCTACCGCTCGTCAGTCGCAAGCAGGCGTACGGCTATGCCAACGGCCTCGCCGGTTTCGAGGACACGCCCTGGAGTCCGCTGACCTGGAACCTCGCCAACTGGACGAAGTCGTAATGGTCGACGCGGGCGCGGGGGCGGCGGTGTCGCCGCCGCCCCTGATCCTCGATGTCGATACCGGCTACGACGACGCGCTGGCGATCCTGCTGGCGTTGCGGTCGCCGGGAACCCGGCTGCTCGGCATCACCTGCGTCGCGGGCAACCATGCCCTCGATCAGGTATCGAACAACACCCTCCGCATCCTCGATCTCGCCGGTGCGCCGCCGATTCCGGTGGCGCTCGGCATGGATCGCCCGCTGCTCGAGGCGCGGCGCGAGCCGTCGCTGCTGCACGGTCGCGACGGCATGGGCGATACGGGATTGCCCCCCTCGGCGCGGCCACTGGTCGCCGAACACGCCGTCGAGTTCTTGCGGCGGACGGTCGAGGCGGCGGAGGTGCCGCCGACGATCGTGGCGCTGGCCCCGCTGACGAACATCGCCGCGTTCATCCGCCTCTACCCGGCGCTGGCGCGGCGGCTGGCCGGGATCACCGTGATGGGCGGCACTTACATGTCGCATGGCAACACCTCGCCGCTGGCGGAGTTCAATCTGCGGCAAGACCCCGAGGCGGCGGCGATCGTGCTGGAGAGTGGCCTGCCGATTCGCCTCTATCCGCTCGATCCGTTCCGCCAACTGACCCTCAGCGCCGCCGAGATCGCGGCGCTGGCGGCGGATGCGCGCCCGATCCCGCAGATCGTGGGGCGGATCACCGGCTACGTGGCGGACTACCTGGGGCGCGACGCCTGTGCGATCGGCGACGCGGGCGCGCTGGCGATCACCCTCGATCCGTCGCACGCGACGATCGCACGCTTCCCGGTCACCGTGGAACTGACCGGCACCGCCACGCGCGGCATGACGGTGATCGATCGGCGCACCCCCCGGCAGCGCGCGGGCCTGATCGAGTGGTGGGAGGCCGCGCCGCGCGAGATCGAGGTGGTGACCGCGCTCGATGTGGACTACTACAAGGCCATGTTCCTGCGCGCGCTCGGCGTCTGATGGATGCCGACTGAGGGCGACAGCAGTTGGGCATGGCGAAGCTGGAGGAGGGGACGGTGACCGGGCGAGAGGCAAATGCGGGGACGCGCCGGGCGTTGGTCGAGGCGGCGCGGGGCGACCGTCCGCTCGATCTCGTGATCCGGGGCGGCGCGCTCCTCAACGTCTACACCGGCGAGACCTATCCCGCCGACATCGGCATCCTCGGCGACCGTATCGCGGTCATCGACGCGGGGAGCCGGTGGGGGCTGACCGGCGCGCAGGAGATCGATGCGCGCGGCCTGACCGCGATCCCCGGCTTCGTCGATACCCACGTCCACATCGAGTCCACGATGGTCACGCCGCCGAACTTCGCGCGCGGCGTGCTCCCCTTCGGCACCACCACCGTCGTGATCGACCCGCACGAGATCGGCAACGTGACCGGCCTCGCGGGCGTCGAGTACATGCTGCGCGCGAGCGAGGGGTTGCCGCTGCGGGTCTACGCGACCGTGCCGTCGAGCGTCCCGGCGGTCCCGGCGATCGAAACGGCGGGCGCGACCTTCGAGGCGGCGGAGGTCGCCGCGATGCTCGCCTGGCCGCGCGTCCTCGGCGTGGCCGAGTTGATGGACTATCCCGGCGTGGTGCGGCAGGAGCCGCGCACGGCGGCGATCGTCGAGGCGGGGCTGGCGAGCGGCAAGACCTTGGAGGGGCACTGCCCGCTCCTGGCCGGGCGCGAACTGGCGGCCTACCTGGCCGCCGGGGTCGATTCGGACCACGAGTGCCGCAGCCCGGAGGAGATGGTCGAGAAGCTGCGCGCCGGGATGTGGGTCTACGGGCGCGAGAACACCTTTCGGCACACCGCGCCCTTCCTGGCGGAGGCGCTGCGCGCGGTGCCGCTACCCTGGAACGCCGCCCTCTGCACCGACGACATCGAGCCGGACGATCTCCTGCGGCACGGCCACATGGATCGCGGTGTGCGCGTCCTGATCGAGCGCGGCGTCGCTCCGGCGCTGGCGATCCGCATCGCCACCCTCAATGGCGCGACCCGCTACGGCCTGCACGACCTCGGCGCGCTCGCGCCCGGCAAGCTGGCCGATATGGTGCTGATCCGCGATCTCGCCGCGCCGCGCGCCGCGATTGTCGTGGCGGGTGGACAGGTCGTGGCGCGCGACGGGGTGTTGGTCGCCGACTTCGCCGACCCGGCCCCACCGCCGTACGGCGACAGCGTACGGATCGGCGTGTTCGGCGTCGAGGCGTTCACGCCGACCGGTGGCGGGCTTGATGGCCCGGTCGCGGTGCCGGTGATCGCGATGGACGCGAATCGCACCACCACGCGGGACACCGTGACGCTGCACTTCGCGGACGGAGCGCTCGCCGAAGCGTTCCCCGCCGACCTCGTGCTACTCAGCGTCGTGCCGCGTCACGGCCAGTCGCATCCGCCGACGCTGGCGCTGCTGCGCGGCCTGCCGTTGCGCGAGGGCGCGTTGGCGACGACGATCGCGCACGACAGCCACAATTTGATCGTGGCAGGGAAGGATCCGGCGGAGATGCTCGCCGCCGTGCGCGCGGTTGCCGCGATGGGCGGCGGGGTGGCGCTGGTGCGCGACGGCGCGACCCTGGCGCGGGTGGGGCTGCCGGTGGCCGGGTTGATGTCGGATGCGCCGGCGGAGACGATCGCGGCGGAAGTCCGCGCGTTTAACGACTGCGCGCGGGAACTCGGACTCACGGGACCATCGCCGATCCTGGCGATCTCCAGCCTCGCGCTGCCGGTCGCCCCCTTCTATCGCCTCACCGATCGCGGGCTGGCCGATACGCTGACACAGGAGTTGCAGGCGAACGAGCTTCGGTGAACATGCGGCCCGTTCGGGCGACGTGCGGCGCTTGCCCCTATCGCTATGCGTTGTAGCGTTCCTGCGGCGGGGTGCCGCCCGCCGCCCCATAGTAATTACAGACCCCGGTGAGCGGGCATTCGGCGCAACGCGGCAATGGTGCGCGGCAGATGCGCCGCCCATGCGCGATCATATTCACGTGGAACTCGTACACCTGCTCCGGTTCGAGTTGCGCCTGCAACGCGCCGTGCGCCCGGTCCGCACCGACCTTCGGCCCGATCAGCCCGAGGCGGCGCGCGACCCGGTGGACGTGTGTATCGATCGGCAGGGCGGGGCGACCGAGGTCGAAGAGGAGGACGCACGCGGCGGTCTTAGGTCCGACACCGGGGAGGCGGCGTAGCCAGGCGAGCGCGTCTTCGAGCGACAGGTCGTCGAGCACCGACAGGTCGAGTTTGCCTTGCGCTTCTTGTACTGCCGCGAGGGTTTCCTGGATGCGCCGCGCCTTCAGGTTCGCCAGGCCACCGGAGCGGATCACGTCCGCCAACTGCTCCTCCGGCGCGGCGAGGACCGCCTCCCAATCGGGGTAGGCGGCGCGCAGGGCACGATGGGCGCGCCCGCTGTTCACGTCGCTCGTCGCCTGCGAGAGGATCGTGCCGACCAGCCCGTCGAGCGGATCGCCATCGGGCGTGTTGTGCTTCTGGCCGTAGGTTTTTTCCAGCAAAGCATAGACCCGGGCGATCTTCGTCTCGCCCTGCGCCTTCTGCGACCGGCGGCGCGGCGTCGTGGCCTTTGTCGGGGCGATCTCCTTGCCATGCGCCGTGGTCGCCATCGCTACACCCCTCGCCCTGTCCCATCCATGTCAAGCCTCCCGATTGGTCTTCCAGTTGCGAGATCGGTGCCACCGGCGAGTGTGCAGAGTTGACGGCGGGAGGGCTCGTCCGATGCCGACGGCTTCGGACGAGCGTTGATATCGGTACGGCATGGCGGGCGATACCCGACATGGTGTGCCGTAGTGCCTGGTGGTGTGGGTTTGCCGCGCTACGGCTGTTGCACGATGATGATGTGCGGCTGAACAGAAAGTCGGGGTGTCGCCGCGATGCCGTCGGCGAGGCGTGCCCGATCGATGTCCGCGGCGTCCGCCCGCACGAAGACCGCCGGCGCGATCGCGGTATAGCCCCAGCGCGCGAAGAGCGCGAGGTCCTGCGCCGTGACCGAATCGACGTGGGCGATCACGTCGGGTCGGCGCGCCGCGATGCTGTAGGTGTAGTCCCACTTGTTGTGGCCCGGACGGAAGGGTATCGCCCGTCCCGGCTCCATCGCGATGACGCGGTCGGACTTGCCCAGGAGGTCGATGGTACGCCGGTGGGAATAGTATGTCGGGGCACCGGCCCAGGCGACGGCCAGGGTCGCCTCGCTCGGCGTGGTGTCGCGCAGCAACAGCCCATACCGGGCCATGATCGCATCTTCTTCCTGATGATAGGCCCCGTCGCGCCAGGAGCGCGCAACGTCGGTGCCGCTGATACTGAATATCAGCAGGAATGCGAAGCCCCCAAGCGCCCAATGGCGGAGGTGCGGGCGAGCCGGGATGCGTGCGAGGAGCACGCGCCCGCCGTAGAGGGCGCTGATGAGCACGAGCGGCATGACCGGAGCGATGTAGCGATTCGCGTAGCCCATCCACTCCCAGGCATCGCCGCCGACGTAGACCGAATACGCGCATTGCCCGAGGACGATCGCGCCTATGAGCCACCCGATACGCGGTATCGCGCGTGGTCGGATCAGGAGTGGTAGCCCACAGAGGAGCGGTAAGCCGAGATGCTTCTTGCAGAGATCGATGAAGACTTCGGTGCCGTGGCCGACCCGCGTCACGATCGGCACGCCGGTCATCTTCAGGTAGTAGGTGTTCGGGAGGGGTTGCCCGTAGTAGAGCAGACGCCCGAGGGTATGGGCGAGCAGTGTGCCGACCAGCGCGCCGCCCAGGAGGAAGGCGACGACGCGGCGATCCTGCGCCCGCACGCCGGAGATGACGAAAGCGACCGTGAGTGCCGCCGGGACGATGGCGTCGGTGCGGGTCAGGATGGCGAGCGCGACGACCAGGGCCAAGGCGACGACCGCCCTACGCTCTGGGCGTGCCATGATGCGTGCCGCGAGGACGATCATGGCGGCGATCAAGGTGGCGATCAGCCCGACTTCCATGCCGCGCAACGACCAATAGTACAGCGGGTAGTAGAGCGCGGTCGCCCACATCGCGAGTAGCGGTAGCTTGGCGGTATCGCCGACCAGGGCGGCGGCGGCCAGGCCGACCAGGCGCACATTCACCGCCAGCAACGCGGCGCTCGAGAGCATGACCAGCAGGGGGAGTTGCGCCTCGACGATCGGGAGCCGGTGGAGACTGGCCATCCAGAGGGTCCAGAGGAAATTCGTGTAGCCCTCGACCGGTACCTCGCCGGGAAACCACACGAGGCCCGCACCCGATGCCAGGTTCCTGGCGTATTGCATCGAGATCATCGCGTCGTCGAAGAGGGAGAAGTAGACGGTCGTACCAACCAGGAATGCGCTCCGGGCAATGAAAATGACCGAGAAGAGCAGGCTGATGGCAACGGGGAACCAGTTCGCGTTGCGCTGGTGCCACGGCTGTGCAAGCGCTATCGCCCGATCGCGACTGTTCCACATGTGTTAAGTACCTTTCGGGACGGTAATGCGGCGTCTGGTTCCCGGCTATCGGGACTGTGCGACGGATGACGCCGCTGATTCCTCGCCTGTATCTGTAGCATGACAATGATTTGTTTCGCGGAGTAGGCGACAAAAGGCGGTGTTCGATGAGCCGATCGGGCCAGGACATCTGTCGGAACGTGCGAAGTACGGTGTCTTATCGCGTTATGGTTATCTATTTGGCGCATCGCCACTGCGCGTTGCGGAAGATTTACCATACGTTGGGCACGGTAAGGCAGACATAATTTGCCCCATCCATGAGGGGAGGGCGCGCCCAACTGTGCGGGCGCGCCCTCCTCCTGTTCACGTTGCGAGCGCCGCGCCGCAATGCACCCTCAGCGATTCGCTCCTACACGCTGCCGATCAATTCCTCAAGCGCCTCGGTCAGCGCGCGGAGTGTCGCCACGACCGCCGGATCGGTCTGCGGCGCGATCGCGTCGAGCGCGGCGCGGGCGGCGGCGACGTTCGCGGTGATACTCGCGACGCGGGCATCCTCCGCCGCCTCGGCGTTCTCCTGAAGCCCGAGCGCCAGCCCCTCGGTCCATTGGGCCATCAGCTGGTCGCGCGCGCGGGCGTATTGCGGATCGGTGGGATCGATTGTCGTCAACTACCGTCCTTTCCGTTGCCAGGCCTGCCGTGTCGCAGTGTTCATGCCCTGAAAACCTCGACGGTCGGCAGTTGCCTTCAGGTCCGATGTGACCAGGTTGTGGCAGGGCCGCCGCTATCCGTGGGCTAATCGGCCCCTTCGGTGCGCGTCATGCCCGGCAACGCGACGGCGGCGTCATCGCCGGTGCTGACCGCCGCGCCCGCGCTCGGCAGGGACGCGCGCTCCTCCGCGACAAGATCGGGCTGCATCGCGATCGGCTCCGCTGGAACCTTCACGAAGACGAGCGCGGAGCCGCCCGCATCGGGCGCGTCGGCGCGGAGGGCGTCGCCGGGGGCGAAGGCACCATCGGTCAGGCCGTCCACGATCGCGTCCTGCACGAAGTCTTGCACGATGCGGCGGATCGGGCGCGCGCCGAACTCCGGCTGGGTATTCTGGTCGAGCAGCCATTCCTGCGCGGCATCGGTCAGTTCGAGGCGCAGCCCGGCGGCGGCGGCCATCGCGTGCACGCGCCCGAGCGCCAGGTCGAGCACCTTGCCGAGTTGCTCGCGACTGAGCGGCGTGAAGGTGACGATCTTGTCGATCCGGTTCAGGAATTCCGGGCGGAAGTGGCTGCGAAGCACATCGTCGATCTGCTCGCGCGTCTCCTCCGGCAGCGGCGCGCCCGCGTGCATCGTCCCCTCGGCCAGGATGTATTCGGTGCCGAGGTTCGAGGTCATGATGATAATCGTGTTGCGGAAATCGATCCGCCGCCCCTTGCCATCGGTCAGCCAGCCGTCATCGAGGACTTGCAGGAAGAGGTTGTAGACATCAGGGTGTCCCTTCTCCACCTCATCGAAGAGGACGACCGAGCTCGGTTTGCGCCGGACCTGCTCGGTTAGCTGCCCGCCCTCGTCGTAGCCGACGTAGCCGGGAGGTGCGCCGACGAGCCGGGCGACGGTGTGTTTCTCGCCGTATTCCGACATGTCGATCCGTATCATCGCCTCCTCGGTGCCGAAGAGGAATTCGGCGAGGGCACGGGCGGTTTCGGTCTTGCCGACGCCGCTCGGGCCAAGGAAGAGGAACGAACCGATCGGGCGCTTGATGTCCCGGAACCCGGCGCGGGAGCGGCGGTAGGCGCGGCTGATCGCCCCGAGCGCCTCATCCTGGCCGATCACCCGCCCGTGCAGTTCCTCCTCCATCCGCGCCAGCCGTTCGCGCTCCGGGCCGACCATCTGGCCGACCGGCACGCCGCTCATCGCGCCGATCGCCGCCGCGAGGTCGCCCGCATCCACGGTCGGGTCGGGCGCGATCCCGGCGGTGCGGAGTTCGGGCGCGCCGGACCCCGCGAGCTGGACCAGCACGCAGGCGCGCTCGATCGCGGCCAGGGCGGTGCTGGGGAGCGCGCCGGGGAGGTATTGCTTGGCGAGCGCCGAGGCGGTGGCGAGCGCGTCGGGCGTGAAGGTGAGGTTGTACTCGCGCTCGAAGGTGGGGCGATGCAACTCCAGGATCGGCACCGTCTCCGCCACGGAGGGGGGCTCGAAGCGGAGCGGCACGGTGGCATCGGCGAGCGTGCCATCGCCGTCGAGCCACTTATTGAAGCCCTGATGCGAGGCGGTGCCGATCAGGCGGAGGCGACGGTCGCCGAGCGCGAGGCGGATCGCCTGGCCCGCTTCGGCGTACCCCGGAAAGGCGCTGCCGCCGAAGAAGAGCGGCAGATCGGGGATCAGCAGGATCCCGCCATCGGCCACGCGCAGCGCCATCTCGATATTCGCCTCGGGATTGCCGAGCATGGCGGCGGGTTGCAGCGCCCAGATGCCATTGCCGAGTCCCGCTGGCAATTGTCCGCGCGCGGCGAGTTGGGCGAGCGCGGAGACGAGCGAGCGCCGCCCGGCCCCCGGCTCGCCGACGACGATCGCGCTGTTGCGCCGTCGCTGGAGGAGGATGTTGACCAGTTCGCGCAACGGGGCGGCGCGCTCGGTCACGCGGGGCCAGGTGCTGGTCCGCGCCGCCGCGACGAGGTCGGCGACGATGGTGCTATTCCCCTCGCCGACGGCGTTGACCTTGCCGCCGTTGATCTGCACCAGGGCCTCGTCGATCTGCTGCGGTGTGACGTTGAAGCGCTTGAGGATCGTGTTGGCCGGGCCATCCACGACTGCCAGCGCCGCCAGGAGGTGATCGGTGCCGACCCAGGCGAGGCGGTAGCCGTCGGCGATGATCCGCGCGCGGTCGAGGATCAGGGCGAGGTTCGCGGCGAGCGGCACGTTGCGTCCGCCGTCGGCCTCGAAGGCGAGGTCGCTGGGCGGCGCGATGCTCGGCAGCGCGAGGTAACCTTCCACCGCGCCGCGCAGCGCGAAGATGTCGACGCCGAAGTGCAGCAGGATCTTGTTGGCGTTGCCATCGCCCTGATTGAGCAGTGCCAGCAGGAGCGCCTCGCTGCCGAGCGCGCGCGTGTTGTAGCGCCGCGCGATCGCCACGGCCATGTTCAACGCGCGGATCGCGGAGACCGAGAAGGTGTGCAGATCGAGGACTTCGGGGGTGTGCGGCTGCATATGGTGCTTTCCCACTGGTGAGTGATCAGTAAGTACGAAGAGCGAACGACGAAGTGTGAACTGGATGACATACCCGCTGACGAGGAACGAAGCTGACGGGCGAACAAGCTGGCGGCTCGGAGACGGTCGCTCCCATCTACGCGCATTGGCGCGGGATAGTAGCAGAAGTGCCCGAGAACTGGCCGGAAGTATATCAGGGATGGCGCGGCGCGCGGCGTGTATCAGCGTGACTCCGTCGGTCCCTCGCTGACATGGCCGTACTGGCGCACTGTGCGCGGGTCGATGCGGCGCTGGTGGACGGTGATCAGCGGGTCGAAACCGAGCCTTTCCCAGGCCAGGTGCGCGCTGCGGTTCGCCGGGAGGTAGGTGACGAACAAGCCGACCCCGCCGCGCGCCACCGTCTCCGCCATGAGCGCGGCGACGAGCGCGCGCAGGGCACCGCGCCCGCGCGCCTCCGGCTCGACGTAGCCGCTATCGATGAAGGCGCAAGGGGTGGGGGTGGCCGAGGGCATCCAGAAAGGGAGCGTGTCGATGAAGAAGGCGCTGAGTCCGCCGAGGATGCGCCCATCGGCCTCCGCCAGGAAGATCGGCGACCCCGGGTCGGCGAGGTTCGCGGCCACATCGCGCCGCCGTGCCTCGTCGCGTCCCGGCGGGGCGAAGGTGAAGATCGGGGCCTGGTGATGGTGGTGGGCCTCGGCGAGGTTGAGGTGGGTCGCCACTGCCAGGTCGGCGGGGGTCGCGCGGCGTACCCGCACCCCCGCTGGCGCGGGCCGCGCCGCCGCGCGCGGCAGATATGCGTAGCGATCGTGCCGCGCGAAGCCGAGATCGAGCCAGGAATCGGTCAGATCGTCCCCCGCCGCGATCGAGAGGAGTTGCGCGCCCGCGCCGCGTTCGAGCCCCCAGGCGGCGAGGGCGGCGTAGAGCGCGTCGAGCGCCGCGCCATCGGCGGGATCGGCGAGCGCCCACCCTTCGGGGCCGATGTTGATGAAGTGATCGGGCGCATAGGTGCGATAGCCGGACGTGCGCGACAGCTGTACCTCGTCCCCCAACAGGTACGCGACGGGACGTGCGCCGCGCCGGGCCAGGAAGGCGGGCGCGGCGGCGCTCGCCCGATCGAGCCGCGCGCGCAGCATCGCCTCGACCGCGCCGCGCCGCGCGGCCAGACTTCGCCGCCAGGGCGCGGACTCGGCGGCGGCGTTGCGCCGCCGATGCGCCTCCCAGATGTCGAGCAGGGTGGGTAGGTCGCCCGGCGTCGGTGTGGCGAGGTGCAGGGCGTCGGCGTTCACCACGGCCCGAATGCATGCGGCAATAACTCGTCGAGGCCGATCGTCAGGGTATCGCCGCGCAGATTGGCGCAGATGACGGTGCAGCCCCGCCCGAATTCGGCCAGCACCTGCCGACAGGCACCGCAGGGTGTCGGCGGCTCGGCGCTATCGGCCACGATGGCGACGGCGACGATCCGTGGGCCTTCATCCGGCGGGCCGAGCTGGCCTGCCGCGCGGGCGGCGAAGATCGCCGTGCGCTCGGCACAGTTCGTCAACCCGTAGGAAATGTTCTCCACATTGCAGCCGCCGACGATCGTGCCCTCGGAGGTGAGCAGCGCCGCGCCGACACGGAAGTGCGAGTAGGGCGCATAGGCCCGTTGCCGCGCCGCATGGGCGGCTGCGAGCAATGCCGCTCGCTCGGTATCCGTCGGCGTCCGCGTCGCACCGTCATCGCGCTGTGCTCCGGTCACGGTCATCCCCTCCCCGGCAGTCCCGCTCATCGCGGGTCAGTATCGGTTTGCGGTACGGCTGGCGCAAGGCGCGTGCCGAGCGAGCGTCGTGCTGTACGGAGGGCACGACGTATGAGGACGGGCACCGGGTATCGCTGCGAAGGGTGGACACACTACCCTACAGTATCCGATGTCGGATATCCGCTGCGCGAAGGGCTTGACGAGCGCGCGAAAGTTGGTATACTTTTCCAGCGCAGTGGGGAAACCTCACGAACGCACGGGCCGCTAGCTCAATTGGCAGAGCAGCTGACTCTTAAGCTGGATTTCCGATCCGCCCCGTGACGCCCCCCATGCACTGCGCTTTTCCTCAGCAGCATGGGGTTTTTGCTTCCCGCCACATCCCCCGAAATCCAGGGTCTCAGCCACTTCAGAGAGGGCCGGATCGGGCCGGATTTGTAGCGATTTCGCCCCGATCAGTTGCTTCCCATCATGGATGCGGACCCCGGCGCCACCCCCTCGCCACAACATGGTCAGCCGCCGGTCACGTCGCTCGACAAGGCCGGCGGGGAGGCGTATGCCTGTACGGGGCGTGACCGGCTACCTGCTCAGCCAGCAGCACCCGCACGAAGTCGGCGAAGCCCTCCTCCCGCAGGAAGCGGGCGACATGGTCGGCGATCACGATCGCCGGCTCGATCTCGCCGCCGCCGAGGCGATGCAGATAGGGGGCCACGGCATCGAGGGAGACGGGGCCGCCGAAGACCTGGTCGAGCGTGCCGTCCCGCTCGGCCTCCGCTCAAGCGTAGCTCCGCCGCTCGTGGATCTGTTCGGCCTGTCGCACCCGCAGCGACATGGCGAGCCTGGCCAGCCATGCGGCGGGCGTTTCGACAACGGCCGGTGGCAGAGCCTGGCCCTGTGGTTTGGCGCTGGCGTCGCGTTCGGCGTCGTTCATCGGCTCGCCATCCAGCAGGCTCACAAACGTCCGCGCTAACCCTCGCAGATAGAGCGGCGGATCATGCCAATACCGATCAATTATAGCCAGCCGATCGTCGCGCGCTCCGCTCGGGAATCCCCGTCACGGCGGACGATACGAACGATCTTCCTTCTATCACGCCAGCGTGAGCGGACGAGCGAACGCCGCGCCACAACAGGGGGGAAACACCCCCGCCCCGCGCGCCAACCGTTGCGTGAAATTCCGCCGCAGCCGATATGCCGCGTGCGGGGAGTGACGTTCGGGGCGGCGGTCGGGGTCTGCTACTTGTCGGCGGCGGGCAGCACGATCCGCTCGTGGATGCGCACGCCCAGCGCGTCGGCCACCGCCTGGAGGCGCGCGAGGTTGGCGCTCGCGTAGCGCGTCGCCTCGTAGCGCTGGATCTGCTGCTCTTTCAGCCCGAGGCGGTCGGCGAGGGCTTTCTGGGTCAGCCCGGTGGCGATCCTGGCCCGGATGAGCGCGTCGGGGAGCTCGCGTAGCGAGTCGGTCTCCAGCACCGCGACCTGGCCGCCTCGGAGCGCGTCGTACTCCGCCACCTGCTCGCACAGTGTCTGCACCTCACCCGCCATGCTCTCGCGCAGGGCCTGCTGCAGCAGGGGATGGCGCTCGGCGCTCCCCGCCTCCAACCGGTCGAGGGCCTCCTCGAACCGCCCGATCGCCGCGTTCGTGATCCGGTATTCGCGCTCGTTGCCGATCATGGCTGCTCCCCCAGGTCGATGGCGACGATCCCCTTCGGCTCGCCGGTCCGCTTGTCGCGCTGGAAATAGTCGAGGAATTGCGCCCCCGCCGCGTCCGCCGGGACCTCGGCCGGGAAGAACTCGCCGCCGAAGCGCGCTTTCTGCCCGGGGCGTCCCGGTCGGAAGTCGAAGAGGTCGGGCGCGGCGAGCGCGAGCGCCGGGAAGTCCACGCCCGCCGTCTCCCAGCAGGCGTCGAAGTCGCCGGGCGGGGCGCCGAAGCGGGTCTCCTTCGCGGTGACGAAGCTGCCGTCGAGGTAGGCCCGCCGGCATCCCGCCGCCCGCAGCGCGTCCAGCCCGGCCTTCGGCCCTGAGAGGAGGGTCAGGCGATGGGACGTGTGGCCAAAACGCGCCACCACCTCCGCCCACGGAGCTTCGTGGATGCCGGGCGGGAGATTGCCGCTGGCGGGATCGAACGGCGGGATCATCAACACCCTCGATCTGGCTACCACGCGAAACGCTCACTCGATCCGATGGTAACACAACAACTTCGTTGTGTCTATCAGTCCGGGTAGTCGCGCAGGGGGATGTCAAAGTCGGGCGGGGAGTGCGCCAAGGAGGGTGAGGGCGCGCGTGGCATAGGCCCCGTAGTGGCGCAAGGCGGCGGCGATGTTGGTCCAGCCGCGCAC
>JAABUM010004729.1_pt1 | contig 15038 bp, 14 predicted proteins | sample 5559161 | NCBI WGS metagenome assembly JAABUM01 (sample SAMN10711868, study PRJNA513369) | rock metagenome | isolation source: Antarctica rocks | place: Antarctica: Victoria Land, Siegfried Peak nord
CTGCACCGCGTCCGCCAGCTGTGGTACCGTGGTCATCAGGAAGCTCCTTTCGCCTGACAAGGTCATCTGCATCCTTATCGTGCCAAAGGAGCCCTCCTGCGCGCTTCTTAGGTTGATGCGTATGGGTCCACGGCTGACGGTATCCCTAGCAGATCAGCGTGGAACTGGCGTGGAACTGGCGTAGACGACACGCCAAATAAGTGGGGGCTCGGGTGTGGACGTGGCGTGGAAGTGACCTTTGGGACCGTCCACACTGAGGGTCAAAGAAAAGGGCGTGGAACTGGCCTCTTGCGCGTGGAACACCTCTGGAGAGTGGGGCTGGCACCCGTCCCTAACATTCTAGGCAGCAAAGTGTGGCGCCGAACCGTGGAACCTGCTGTCGCGCAGTGCTGCTATCCAGGGGCGCCCGCGGCCAGCAGTGGCGCGGCTGGGTTGGTGGTCATGCTGCGCCAGATCGTGGCCAGGGGACCGTGCTGGGCCAGGTCCGCCACGGTGGCGGCGCGCATGAGGAGGGGGCGCGTCAGGGTGGCGTGGGCGAGCTCGTCGGCCAGGTCCAGGATGTTGTACAGCCGCTCCTCGCCTGTGGTGAGGAACAGCAGGGTGGGGAAGTGCAGCGGGCAGAGCGCGCGGTCACGGGTGTAGAGGCCACTGGCGCGGTAGGCGCGGTAGGTGTCCAGCTTCTCATAGACGTCGCCCAGCACGGCCGTGCCCCGATCATACTCCAGGTAGAAGGACAGCGTCTCCGACCCGGCCCGGTAGACGCCGGCGGCGTCGGGCCGCAGGGTGTGCCAGACGCCGCTGTACTCGAAGTGGTGGGCCAACGCCCACTCGCCGCGCCACAGGTCCAGGGCGTGGTCGGTGTGGGCCTGGGCGGCGCGCACGAAGGCCAGGTAGACCTCCTGCAGGCCCACGGTGTGTTCCAGGTAGCGCTGGAGCCAGACCAAGCGCGTGCCCGCGAGGCGGCCCTTGCGGGGGAAGGGTCCGGTGTTCTGGAGCGTGGTGGCGCGGGCGACGAGTTCGCCGGCCACACTGCCGGTCTGGTCGGCATAGAGGGCGGGGGAGAGACCGACCCGCGCGGCGAGGAGGTGCAGGCCTGTGGGCGTGCAGAAGTAGCGGCGGTTGGTGTGCGCCTCGTGGAGGGTGGGCAGGTCCCAGGCGATCAGGCCATGGCGCTCCAGGGTGGTGAGGGTGCGGCTGATGCCCAGGGCCGAGGCATCGGTGAGTTCGGCCAGGTGCGCGGCCAGCAGGAGGGGCTGGGTGGCGATCTGCTGGAGGGTGCGCACCTCACGTGGCCGCAGGGCCAGGCTGACCAGGGCGCGCTCTCCCGCCGTGCGCGGAACCGTAGCCTGGGCCGCCCGGGCCGTGAGGTCACCCTGCACCAGGATGCGCGTGCGGGGGGGCTCCGCGTCATCGTCCTCCTGGCTATCGTCTGCTGAGCCTGGGGAGCGTGCTGAACCCAGGAGCTCAGGCACGGGCTGGGCATGGAGGGGGAGCGCGGCAAGAAGGGGGCGCTCGTGGCCCCATGCGTCCTGCCAGAGCGCCTCCAGGGGCGTGGCGAGGTCGAGCGCCGCGGCGTCGGCAGTGCGCAGGTCGGGGACGCTCGTGCCCTCGTCGTGGGCGATCTCGGCGGCCAGAGCGCGCAGGTCCTGGCCGCGGGCCGCTCCCTGGGTGATCAGGAGCACGGTGGGAAAGGCGGCGCCGGTGGCCAGATAGTGCCACCAGGAGGCCCGGACAGCGCGGAGGAGGGCACGCAGGCGGGACCGCAGGGCGTCAGTGGAGACATGGGCCGCGCCGTCGTAGAGCAGGACAAAGGAGGACCAGCGCAGGCCTTGGGCTGTGGGGCGGGAGAGGGCGGCCGCGCCGTCGAGGGGGAGGGGATGCTGCGTGTCGCGCCAGCGGTAGGACCACTGCAGGGGCCAAACCTGCCAGGTATGGAGGGCGAGGCCGGGTTCGTTCTGGGCACGGACATCAGCCAGCAGGTCAAGCAGGAAGCCACGCGAGGAGACGAGGTGCTCCAGACGGACGAGGCGGCGCAGCAGGCCGGCGTCGGTGAGGCGCCAGTGGTGGGCGAAGGTGGCGGGGTCGCGGCCTGCCAGCCCGGCGGCCTGGAACACCCCGGCGTTGGTGAGGTAGTAGTACCACTGGGGCTGGAGGTCCTCACTGGAGGGCACGACATGCGCGACGAGGCCCTGCTGCGCGAGGCGGCGCAGGCGGCGATGCACGCCACTGTGATCCGCGACATCAAGCACGATGGCCAGGTCATGGGCGCTGAGGAAGGGCAGGCGGGCCAGCCACAGAAGCGCGGGCGCATCGTGCGGACGGAGAGCGGGCGCGGAGGTCACAGGGCACCTTCCCTCTGCTGGCCAGAGCAGCGCTTGCGCAGGAGTCTGCTAGACACAGCGTACCGCGCGGCAGGGAGATGGGGAAGTCTCTATTCCACCGCGTAGGGCACCCCCTAGAGCAGGGCCGCCCCGGGATGTGAGGAGCCCCAGCCTAACCCGGGTTCTTACCCCGTAGCCTGAGCGCCATCATGGAGATGGATCGGCCCCGGCAGCGCCCTCTTTCCCGGGCCCCTACGCCCACAATACAGCGGTAGCGATGCAAAAGGCACCAGCGTCGGTACCGGTACCGGCTGGAGGCGCGAGTACCGGTCCAGTACCGCCGTTTCGTGCGTGAAAATGGCCACCGGTACCGGTGCAGTACCCGCCTTTATCGGGGCCGCGCTCCTCGCAAGGCGGGTTCCATGGCCGTCGGCGCGCATAATGCTGACTCCATTTCATCACGTGGCCCCCGCCGCCGCCGGCCTTTCTCTCTGGCCTGGCGCGGTGATCACCGCGCCGCAGCGCGGGCGGGGAAAAGGGCCGTGCGCAGTGCAGAGGCACAAGGCAGAGACAGCACAGCCCGTAGGGCAGGCGCTATACCGCGCTGGAGGTCTATGCCGCCCCAGGGAGGTGCTGTCTCTGCCGTCCCCGGGCCACCCAGCGGGCCACAACGGCGGAGAGGGCGTCGAGGTCGAAGGGCTTGGTCAGCGTGTCATCAACGGCCATCCCCGCCGTCAGCGCCGTGAGGTCGTGCCGCGCCGAGACAACCACGATGGGGATATGCGCGGTGACGGGGTCCGCTCGGAGGCGCCGGGTGACCGCCGCACCGTCCATGAGAGGCATCATCAGATCCAGCAGGATCAGGTCGGGCGGCTGCGCGTGGGCACTGTGCAGCGCAGCCCCATCGACGCAGACCCGCACATGGTACCCCTCATCTTCCAGAACCGCCTGCAGAAGGTCAAGGATCGCCGCGTCATCATCAACGACCAGAACCGTTCCCTTGCTCATCACGCCCTCCCCACGTGCAGCCGAAGCAGCAGGTGTCCTGCTGCTTCGGCTGCACGTGGGGAGGGCATAGGGGATACTGGAGCATGTGTCTACCCCACAGCGTGGCGACTCGGGCGCTACAGCGCCACGGCTGCTCAATGGGGCAGAGGGCACTATGGCCCCGCGCTGCGCGCATCGTCGCCCCCCTGCGCGCGCAGCGCGGGGCAGAAGGCGGGCTGCGCACCTCGCATGAGGTGCGCAGCCCCGATAAAGGCTGCTAGCACTGTGGCACCCGCCAGAGACAGAGGGTGCTAGCAGGCGCGTTGGAGAGCTAGCAGGCGGCTAGCAGACTCAGCCCAGGGCCTCCAACAGCCGGGCCTGGCCGCCCGTGATGCACACAGGCCGGCGTGGGCGTACGGCTAGCCCTCTCGCGGCGCTGCAGGCTTTCGTGGGCTGGCCCGCCAGCGGGCCTTCTCTGCTCTGTCCTGGCCCCTCTGGACAGCCTTGTGGGCGTCGTCCTGCTGGCGACGCGCGTTGGCGTCCCTGATCGCCGTGCGCCGCGCTGAGCCGGGGTCCACGCCGTTCTCTAAGATGCCATCACCAAGCACACCGGGCTCAGCAGGCGTTTCCTCGTCTTCTGGCATAGCTTTCCCTCCCTCCTGGGCGTACACGCCCCTCCCTCTCCTCGCTCTTGCGTTCGGGGCATGTTCGGCGCCACACTGCAGGGTAGGGCCAGTGCTCACGGCTACACCGACGCCCGTGGGTACGGACTGAAGCCCACCTCTCCCTGCGCACATTCTTCCTTCCATGCGCCGGGTCGGATGGTGGGCTTCTCTTTGCCCACGGCCATGCTTGGCCCAGCACTCAGGTTTATGCAGGACGGCGGCCCCGGCTTGCAGCGGCCACCCTCCGGAGCGGGGCTGGTGTCGCGCGCCGCGAGAGCGTGCGGGTGCGCGTCGGGGCCGTGGCCGGAGCCGCCTCTCGCGCCGCAACCGCCTGCGCCCTCAGGGCCTCCTCACGGGCAGCCCGCGCCTCCAGGTCTTCGAGCTGAGCGAGCCACACACCCCGCGCCGCCGCCTCCGCCGCTTCTCTGGCCTCCTGGCGAGCGCTCTGGGCCTCCGCCGCGCCGCGACGGCTAGGGAACTCCGCCGTGCGCACGGCCACGTCCTGCGTGTCCTGATCCTCCTTGGCGGAGATCTGATTCTGGCGGCGCTCGTGCTCGTGCGCGCTTATCTTGCCCGCCTCCAGGGCGGCATCGGCCGCGCGCCGGGCGGCCCAGTACGCGTGGCTGACCACGGTGCTCCAGGCCTCGTGGCGCTCGTCCCAGTAGGCGACGACCTCCCTCCAGCGTGGCTGCAGGTCCGCGGGCATGTCCTCCACCACAGGGGGGCGGTTCAGGTTCGCCAGCCACAGGGTCTGCTCTGAGAGGGTCAGATTGGTCGGGTTCATGGTGTGTCTCTCTTTCTTCTTGCGGCTGCTTCTATATGCGCGTGCGATCTGTTCTTGTGTGGATGCGTGGTGGGGGGCTACCAGCCTCGGCGTCCTCCAATGTGGACCCGGTCGCGTTCAAACTCCTGCTCCTGCTCCGGTGTCCAGACGTCGTCCCACGTGACAAGCTGCGGCGTGGCTTGCTCGGGCACCCACAGGCTGAGGGCCAGCGCTGTCACCATGTCGTCGAACGCCCCAGAGCGGTCCGGCGCCCCCAGCTTGACCGCCCCACTGGCCGAGAGGGTGTACTCGTAATAGCGCAACTCCGTGATGAGATCCTGTTCAGGGGGGAAGGTCAGCAGGTCCCGCTCCAGGCTCATCACCAGGTTGTCGATGAGCTGCTGCTTGGTCGCGTTGGTGAAGGTGAAGCCATCGCACCACACCCCCGTGGCCCGTAGTTGCTCCAGCAGGGCGGCGTTGCCCGTGCAGTCCATCATCACCGAGGCCCCGTTGTACTGCCCCGCCAGGGCTGCTATGGCGGCGATCTGGCTGGAGTAGTCCCGCCCCTCCAGTCGCCGCGTGGCCACCACACGCAAGGGCTGGCTCGTGCCGTCGAGCACGATCACCGCCGAGCGATCGCGGTACTTGGCTGGGTCCCACCCGATCATGTAGCGATGGGCGGGCGCAGGCTCGGCCACCGTGCCCTGGGTGGCCCGCTCGATCAGCGCCCAGGCGAAGACGGTGGCCTGGTCGTCCAGGAACTCGGCCAGCCACTCCGCGCGGAACTGCGCTCCCGTCATGGTCACCCGCTGCGCCTCGATGTAGGCCTGGCTGATATGCGGGTTCTGGTGGCTGGGGAACTGGTACGAACGGCACGTGGGGTCGCCACCCTGGCCACGCATGAAGTACTCCCAAAAGGTGTTCCGGCCAAAGGGGGTGGAGATTAAGACGAGCTGGCCATTCGTGTCCGCCAGCAGGGGCAGAATGGCCTCCTGGATGGTCCGCTCCGAGACGAACGCCGCCTCATCCACCACCACCCGGTGCGCGCCCCGGCCGCGCAGGTACTTGCCCTCATTGGCCGCGCTGCGCGCTCGGATCACGCTGCCAGTGGTCAGGGCCACCTCAAAGAAGGGAGCGTGGGTGATGCTCCGCACCAGCGGGGACAGTGGCCCATTCCGCAGCAGGCGCTCCACCTCGTCGCCGATGATGGTCGCCTGATCCGCCGTGGGCGCCACAATCATCTGCTCGGTGGGCGCGCCCTCCGCGTCCCCGACCACGGCCAGGTGCAGCACGTCCAGCGCCGCCGCCGTGCTCTTGCCCCACCGCCGGCCACACGCGGCCACCTTGACTGGGGAGCGGTCCTCCAGGAACTGCGCCTGGGTCGTATGCGGCGTCACGCCGGCCACGAAGTGGCTGAACAGCGTGGGGCTGGCCCGGATCTGGTACGGCGCCGCGCTCCCACTTCCACTCCTACTCCCCGTCGGCTCGAGCGCTGGAGACAGGGGCAGGAACGGGGCTGTGGGCGCCAGGGCATGACGCATGGCTACCGCCTCTCCCCGCTCAGGCCGTCCTGGTGGGACACCACGGCGCGCAACTCGGGCGGGATCTGCTCGGCGGGCACACTCAGGTTGAGGATCTGCTCAATGCGGGTCAGGTGGACGTTGGCCGCGGGCGCCGGCTGTAGCTGGCCTAGCAGCTCACCCATGCGCTCCAGGTAGGTCCGGGCCACTGCGGCGCCCCGGAAGATAGCCAGCGCCGTCTGTGGGGCAGGCTCGGTCCGCTGCATCTCCCGCAGGGTGTCAATCTCCTCAGAGAGCATCCGTGCCTTGCTGGCCAGCTCGTCGTAGAGGTTGAACTGCCGCTCGGCCAGGGCCACCCCCGCCGTCTCCTTGCGCGCGGCCACCGCGCTCTGCATCTCGGCCTCCATCTGCTTGATCCAGGCATAGACGGTGACTTTGGACAGGCCCCACTCACGGGCGATGTGCTCGATGGGCGTGTCAGCGGCGAGCAGGTCCTGCAGCCGCTCTTTCACACCGGGGTCACTCAGGCGCATCCTGGCCATCAGTCGGCCTCCTGCAAAGTGAACGGAAACTGTACGCGACTGAACAGTCGGGGTGGGCCGGCGCCACGGCCCATGCGTGTCTCCTTGATGCCTCTAACGCCGGAGTTGTGCGACTGGGCACGCTGGCTGCGGGTCGTGGTCATGTCGGGGTCCTTTCTGCTCGTGGTTCGCCCGCGGCGTTAGAAGTTGAGCACGCCCATGATTTCAATGCCGCCGGGGGTCGTGCCATTCACGCTCACAGCGCTGGGTGTGTAGATATGCAGCACGGCCAGCGTCATCTCGTTGCCCCAGAACGTGACGCCCGGCGCGACATAGGCGCTGCCCAGGCTGGCCGGACTGTCGTAGGCGTAGTAGACGTTCACGCTCGAGTTGTTCACGATGCGCAGGCCAAGAATGGGGAAGGGGGAGGCTTCCAGCGCCTCAAAGTTCAGGGGCGTGTCTGTGTTGGGAGTGGTCGTGAAGAAGGCAGGGTAGCCGGTTGGGTTCCGGGGAGAGACGGTGGCGGGCATAGGTGCGGTCTCCTTTCTCTGCGGTCAAGCGCGCCGGTTGTGGTCATGCAGTGGCGCATGGGGGATGGTGGGCCGAGGCGCCACGGGGCGATGGCCTACGGGGGTCCGTGCGGGGTCAATAGTGGCCGTCTGGGGCTTGATCGTCGCCGTGCCCAGGGGCCGCCCGTGCTCGTCCCGCACGTCGAGCGTGCCGGTCAGGTGGACCTTGACCTGCTGCGGAGGGCTGCTGGCCGGGATGGAGCCTAGCGTGTCCATGAGCTGGCCCGCTGAGCCCATCACCGCTGCCCCGTAGGCCGCGCTGCCGTTGTAGGCGCTGGCCCCGGCCTGCCAGTCGTTCCCGTTCTGCTCGTAGTTCTGCCTGTTGAGGTAGGCCGACAGGGGGATAGCCTGGTGCCAGTTCTTGGCCGCCGCCAGGGCCTGCGCCGCGCTCATCCCAAAGATAGGACTCCCCCTGCGCTTGCGGAGCGTGTCCAGTGTCTGCGGTGTGAACTGAGCGATACCATAGCTGGTGTCCCTCGGCCCGTTGTGCCGCTCCGCAGTGGGGTTGAGGTCACTTTCCTTGGCCAGCTCGGCCATGAGCAGGGCGACGGGCACCTTGTAGCGTGTGGCCGCCTGGACCACCTCGCGGAACATAGCCGGGTTCATGGTGTCGAAGCCGCCCCGGCTGTTGGGGATGCGCGTGCCGCCTTTAGGCAGGTTATACGTGCCGCTGGGCGTGGGGTAGCCCATCAGGGGCAGGGTCGAGTAGACGCTGGCCGTGGCGCCGGGGAGGGGCGTGCCCGCGCCTGTGGTGGGCACACCGTGCGGTCCCACATAGGCGCCGCCGTCCCCGATGACCCGCGCCCGTGAGAGCCGGTCCGCCGCCGCGTTGATGTTGTTGCCCAGCCGCCCCAACCTCAGGGCCACGATGTCTTCCTGAATCTTGATATGGAGGCCCCCGTCAGCAATGGCCCCCGCGGCCTGGGTGCCCGCACGATTGAGCTGCGCCGCCCACTGCGCGTCGGTCATCGCGCCCTTGGCTCCATTCGCTGCCCGCTGGGCGGCATCGGCCCGCTGTCGTTGCTCTTGAAGCTGCTCGGCGGCGCGTGGCCCCTGCCGGATCATCGCGCCGACGACCCGCGTGGAGTTCGTGGGACTGGTGTGGGTCAGGTCAAGCAGGCCCGCCGCCTGCATCCCCCCTTCCACGTAGTCAATCGTGGTCTGGTCTGTCTTGCCGCCTGCCCACTTCCGCGCGACGTTCGCCACAAGATCGAACATCTGCCCCCCGTTGCCGGTGTCCTGTATCTTCTGCAAGCGCTCAGTGGAGATACCCAGCATCCCCGCCATGTTGATAGCCTGGAAGCCCGTGGCCATCATGGGCTGGCCCACGACTTGCGCGGCGCCCACCGACGGCCCCAGGATGCTCTGCACCGCCGCCAGGCCGTTGATCTGCTGCGTGCCCCCACCCGTGGTCCGTAGCAGGTCCTCAAGCGACGTGACCAGTTTGGCCACACTCTGGCCGCTCTGGTCGGCGGCGGCTTGCAACTGCGCGTAGGCGGCGCCCACTTGCGTGGCGCTCATGCCGCCCTGCACCATCAGTTGACTGGTCAGACCCGTTATGCGGCTCAGGTCCTGCCCACTGGTCCGGGCAAAAGCCATGCTGTTCCCCACGGCGCTGGGCATCTGGCCCGCCGTGACGCCCGCGCCGCCCAGGGCGTCTGCCGTCTTGACCGCGTCGGTCGTCCTGTACATGTAGCGGGCGCCTACAGCGCCGATGCTGCCCAGAAAGGCGCCCACGTCACCGGTTGAGCCGATGCCGCCCACGTTGCCCCGTAGCAGGTACTCTTGGCCAGCCACTTGCTTGCGCACTTTGTCCAGGAGCAGTCCGGCCCCCGCAATGGCCGCAATGCCCGCCCCGATGAGCGCCACGGGTCCCGTGACGAGAGCACCTAGCCGGCCGATCATGCTGGCTTCCCCGGTGCCCGCCGCCCCGGCCGCTCCCGCGCTCATGGCCCCCTCGGCAGCGCCACCTGCACCACTGGCAACCCCGCCGACCGCCGTTGCCGCGCTGGTGGCGGCGTGCGAGAGCGCGCCACGTGAGAGGGCGCGGGCATAGCGCACGTCGGTGGCCATCGTCTCCAGGAAGGCCCGCGCGATGGTACGCCCACCTGCCGCGTAGTCACCATGGGCAAAGGCCCCCATCACCGCGAGGGGCCGTGCGCGCTGCACGTTCTCAGAGAGGCGCTCACTGAAAGGGCGTGGCCGCTGTGGGGGCCGCTGCGGCTTCGGAGAATGACCCCTCTCCGTACTAGCGGCCGGTTCCGCTCCGGGTGGCGGGCCGGTCATGGGCGGGGTCGTGGCAGGGCGACTGCCGGTCACAGCGCCGGTGGCTAACTGCTGCTCCATGCGCGCAATCTGCCGCAGTGCGGGCCCTAGATCGGAGACGGCCTGGGCGATGCCGGGGTTGCGCTGCACCGTGGCAAGCATGTGCTCGTAGGGCGACACCTGCGCGCCCTGGGTGGAGATGGGCGCCCGACTCGCCTGGCCCATGCTCTGCTGAAATGCGCTGAACGTGGCCACGGCCTGCGCGCGCAGCCGCACCAGTTCCTGGCGCAAGTCCTCGACGGTGCCCTCGAAGCGCTCCGCCGCCTGCTGTGCCTGGGAGAGCGACGCGGTATCGATGTCGAGCGAAAGTGGGATTCTTTGGGTGCCGCTTGAGTCGGAGTTCATGCTGTGATCCCCTCATCGCTGCTGCTGGCCAGCCCCACGGGGGCGCGTGGCACGACGTCCGCCGGTGGGGTCGAGAGGGCCAGGACGAACTGTTGGGCCAGGAAGCCCATGTCTCCTGGCCCGTCGTACGAGCGCAGCGCTTGTAGCGCGGCACCCAGGTAGGTGGAGCAACCGCGCACCTCCGCAATCAAGCGGCTACGCTCGGCGAACTCCGCATCCGAGAGCGGATCCTCTGCGGATCTGCCATCGAGGAGCACAGCCCTCGTCACCTCGGCGTCGGATCTGAAAAGGAACAAGTGGCGGCCCGCGCTGGTCAAGTGCCGCAGGGCGGCGATCAGGGCCAGAATCTCAGCCGCCTCCAGAGGCTCCCCCCGCAGTGCCTTCGCGCACGACGCCGTGGTGAACTCGAACCACCCCTCTTGGGATAGTCGCCCGTCGGCCATCTGCTCCAGCAAGAACTCGCCCTGATCTGCACCGGTCTCGCCCCCAGGGGCGTCGTGCGTTTGAGCGTTCATTGCGGCGCCCTCCCGCGTGCTAGCGTGGCCGTCGCCGGCGGCGTCACGAGCGCATCAAGGTCTTCGCGCCGAACGCGGTAAGATTTGCCGATCCTGGAGGCTGGGACCGTCCCACGCCGGATCATGCCCAGGCAGCCCTGATACGACAGGCGTAGTTCGTCGGCCACCTCTGCGACCGTCAGCAGCCGGGACGTGGGCCGCTCGGCGCCTATTGCTGCCTGCATCGTCGTGCTCCCCTCGTGCCCCTTGTCTTCTCGCCTGCGGACACGTGCCTACTCTTCACTCTACACTCCTATGCATCGAATAGCTATGCCTTTATCCACGATGCATAGAAATACTATGCATCCGCCTCGCTGGGGGCGGGGCTGTGCCTGGGGCGCACGGCTGCCGATAGTAAGGGTGTTGTGCGCCTGCCCCCAGCGGGCGCACAACCAGGACCACTCTGGGGTCGGAGACCGACCGGCAAGGAGAGAACCATGCCCCGCATGCTCGCCCGCCAGGAACCCCCACAAGAGCCGCTGGGGGGCGCCCCTGAGCCGTGGTGTGACGCCTTGCTCGTGGCCGGGCAGGATCGTGCCGCTGCCCACAGAGCACACATCCGCGCGTTGAACACGGCGCGTCAGGCCGCGGAACGGGCGTCCGCAGCGAGACCACGCCGCTCAGCCGAGGACGACAGCGCGGACGCATGATGCCGTCCCGTGGCCGACGGACGCGCTGCCTCGGCATGGCCATCTCCTGCGCCCCGGCGCCCGCCCTGCCGTGTGCCGGGGCGCGCTGCCCTTCTCTCACTGCCCCCCCATCTCAGGGGCCCTGCTCGTCCTGGAGTGTGCGCACCTGGCGCTGGACTGCGGCGTCCACCTCCGCCCTGATAGCCTCACCCTGCAGATGGCGGCGCACCGTCTCCTGGACCACAGCCCGCCAGTGCCGGGTCGCGTCCTCAACCAGGCCGTGGGTCATCTGCTGGCGTAGGTCAGCAAGCGGCAGGTGGGCACGGGTGGCCGCCAGCACCTGCGCGGTGATCTCGGGCACATGCAGCAGGCGGGCAACGGCGGCCTCCACCTGGCCCTGGACCTATCAGGGAAGCTCGCTAGCTCCTACCTTTGACCGTACAGGTCACCAGCGCTATGTCCATAGGTCAGCGCACTAGGGGCCATCCCTCACTAGAACGCTGTGGCGAACCCGTAGCCCGAAAAGGCTATAGCCTGTCCACGGTTGAAAGCGGTAAAGTAACTGTCAAGGACAGGTGACGGATTTGTCCGCATATGTTGACGGAGGGATGGACTGATGGCACGAAGACGACGGGGATCATAGAAGGGCAGACGGCGTGGCTATGACTATGACGGGAGCTATGGCGGAAAGTCTGAAGCAATCAAGCCAGGGTCAGCAGACCTCGCATTCTTCGTGATCGTCGTCGTGTGCCTCGTGTGGCATCCCTGGTGGCCCCAGATTCAACACCTGGGGGCGCAAGTCCTCCAAACCCTCACGGATAATCTGCTCCGGCCCCACACAATGCACAAGTAGCGCCAAGCACGGCTACTCATTACGTGCAGCGCTCCAAGAGAAGATCCGCCGCCGCGTTGATGGCGGCCATGGCCTTCTCATCGCTGCCGGCATCGGGATAGTGCAGGCGGGGCTACCAGACCAGCACAGGAGGGGGGCACTACTGCGTCAGCCGCTTGATAGTCTCACTGACCAACGTGGCGCGGATCTCCTCCACTCTGCCTAGAGCCTTAGCAACATCGAAGTGAAGCACCCCCAGAAGCGTTAGCAGGGTCGCCTGGTACTTTGTGAACTCCTCATTACTCATGTAGTTGTTGTGCGCGACCGCGTTACGTGCATCCTTGAGCTGTTGGTAGAATAGTCCCGCCTCCTGGGGAGAGGTTTGGTCGCCATTAGGCTGCACCAGAATAGCGCGAGATCTGCTCCTGTCGTGTAGGTATCGCACCATGCTCACGAGCCAACCGGTGGTCACATGCTCCAGAAACTCGCTGGGCGTCGCCGGTGTGACGATCTCCTTGCGCACAATAGCCCCAGCCCCTCCACGGACTTCCCTCGCTGTGATATGCCCGAAGGGTTTATGCGCCTCAAGGAACTGGTTCACACTGTTGATGGACAGGTACTTCTCCGGGGAAACATGCCATGTCGCACCAAAGAGGGGTACGTAGTGTGCGTCGAGCTGCGAGCGTAGGCCTGCCTCAGCCCAATGAATCAAACCATAGAGATAACTGAGGCGGGCGAGATTGCCATTGTAGACCTGGATGGTATAGGCCCAGGGGTTGTCAATCGTCTCCTTTTTCGCTTGGCTGGCCGTGTAGCGGGCCGCGTCCAGCACACTTCTGTAGCCATTACATTGGATAAAGGTCCTCAGGCGACGTCGGTCCTCAGGGTCTGCATGAGGGACGTGCAGGGTAGCCAGGATGGCCGCAGCCCGCTCATCAAGGGTTACAGGCGGACGTGATCCAGGGTTGACGTTCATACGCATCTATCCTATACTATCCACGCGGGGCACTGCCCTGCCAGTGTGCGGGGAGCGGGGAACCTTCTGTGTTCACACCATCCGCCGTACCAACTAGTACCTGTAACACGAAGGCCTGCGCATATCACGCGCAGGCCTTTGTGCTTTTTAGGCCAGTGTGCTCCAATTCAGCCGTTGGTCCCGGTAGACGTCGGAGCGCTTCCGCCAGCTGGCCCACAGCATGGGGTAACCATCAGTGTAGTCGTAGACCAGGGCGTCACTCTTGCCCGGCGCCGTGCGGCTCACCCGGCCGAGGTACTGCACAACGCGCCCCGCATAGCTGACCGGCGTGGCTAGAAACAGGGCATCGAGCCTCGGGCAGTCGAACCCCTCGCCGACTAGAGAGCAGGTGGCGACCACAACGTCGAGCTCACCGGCGCCGGCAACCGCCACGACCTGGGTACGCGCCCGCTTGCGCTGCTGGCCGTGCAGTGCTGCGGCGGCCAGGCCCTTGGCCTGCAGGAGTGTCGTTAGATATTCCACGTGTTCCACGCGGTCGCTCAGGACCAGGCAGCGCCGGCCCTCGGCCACGGCCTGGGCCACATCCCGGGCGATGAGCGTGTTGCGGCCGCTGTCGGTGGTGAGCCGCGAGACGAGCTCGGTGAAGCTATCGCCACGGACGCTGATGCCGGTCTCACGTTTAATCACGTGCGGTTTGACGAGTCGGTCGGCCAGGGCGCGTTCATCCATCGTGGCCACCACGGGCCCCAGGAAGAAGTTGATGACCGGGTCGAGCCCATCGCGCCGGTAGGGCGTGGCACTCAACCCCAGCAGGTAGCGCGCCGGGAACTGGCTCAGCACCCGGTCGAACATGTCCGCCGGGCAGTGATGCGCCTCATCGACCACGACATGGCCGACCTGTTTGACGAGCGCGGCGGGGATCTCGCCCTGCAGACTCTGGACCAAAGCAATGGTCAACTGCCGGCCGATGCTCCACTTCCCGCCGCCGATCATACCCACCTCGCGTGGGTCGAGGCCCAGCACGCGCTCCGCCGCCCGTAACGCCTGTTGGGCCAACTCACTTGTGTGAACAATGAACAGGGCTGGCTGCCCACGCCGCGCGATGGCCACGCAGGCAATTGTCGTTTTGCCCGCGCCGGCCGGGGCGACAAGCACCCCCATGCGTCGGCGCAGGACCTGGGCCACGGCCAGCTCTTGGGCTGCGGAAAGGGGCAGGCACTCGGAGAACTCTACCGGTGGGGCCAGGTGCGTGCGGTTGTCCCAAGTGACCGTCAGGCCGTGCTCCTGGGCCAAAAGAAAAGCGCCCTCGGCATCCCCTCTTGGGAGTGCCAGGCCGCCATCTGGTGTAGCGTGCCAGTATCTGAGATGTCTATCTATGTTGGCCGTGGCCCGATCGTACTTGACCGCCTCCAGGTACGCGGGGTTGGGAACCGTGTAGCGGTCAATCAAGGCGCGCCGCAACGCCGGCGGCATGTCTGCCGGAGCCCGGACGTGCGTGTCCACGGTAAGGGTGAGGGCCTGAGCGGCCACAGTGGGGTGCGTGCGTGCGGCTACCATCATGCGCTGGCCCTCCCTTCAGACATGCGACGCTCTGCGTCAGCCACTTTTGCTGCGCGGGCTTCGAGTCGCCACCAGTCGGGGCACGCCTCAGAGGGAACCTGGTGCAACTCGCCCGTAAAGGGATCGCGGACTGAGAGGTCTCCTTTATTCCTGCCCCAGCGTATTTCCATGCGGAAGCGCACGGGGGGCAGGGGACCCGCGCCCGAGGGAGGCGGGGCCGAGAAGGCGTCAGCCCATCTTGCAAGGTCCGGCTCGTCTGTGGGCGCCGGTGGCATAGCGGCGACGGTCGCCACTTTGGGCTCAGGGACGATCTCCGGCGGGGCGTGGCGGGCGAGTTGGTACACGGCCATTTTTGCCCAACGCACCGAAAAGGTAAAAGTAGGTCGAGGCTACGATTCTGGTCCCTCGCCCTCTCCTTCCTGCAGTGACCGGCGCCAGATGTCCGGGTCGCTGTAGCGCGCCGCGACCGCC
>JAABUM010004730.1_pt1 | contig 15033 bp, 14 predicted proteins | sample 5559161 | NCBI WGS metagenome assembly JAABUM01 (sample SAMN10711868, study PRJNA513369) | rock metagenome | isolation source: Antarctica rocks | place: Antarctica: Victoria Land, Siegfried Peak nord
TCCAGGTGCGGACCCGCGTCCTCAACGACGATCTCCGCCCGACCTTCCACCGCTGGTATCCGGCCCTGGCGGTGCCGTCCGACCGCGAGGGGGGGCAGCGTAGCCTCCCCCGGTTTTGCACGGTCTCCATCCGGGGAAGCCCATGGCCCGCAATGCGGCCCACAAGACGGCGGCATGGTCACAACCGGCCCCCCAGCGGGTGCGCCAATGCGCGACATACGGACTTGTCGCCCCCAGCAGCCCCTGCCGCCGCACCCGCTCCAGGGCGGCAGACGCGCGCAGGTACGTGCGGACCGTCAGCCGTGTCAGCCCCAACTCCCGGGCAATCGCGCTGACGGTTGCCCCGGCCTCGTGCAGCGCGTGGATCGCCGCGAAGCGCTCCTGCTGCCGCACGTCGCCGTCCGCACGCGGCGCGGTGTCCGCCACTGGTAACGCTGCCGTGGGGGCGGCCACCGGCACCACAACGGCTGGGGCAAGCTGGTCGTCAGCCCCTGGTGCCGCCGTTAGCACGGCGTCCGACGGCGCGGCGGGGTCTGGGTGCGCGGCAGCACGGATCGCTGCGCCGTGCTGGCTGACCACCTGTTCCAGGGCCTCCCCGAGATTGTTCAGCAGGTGCCAGCGGTCGGCCACTGGCGTCGCGGCGGGTGCGCCCTGGCGTGCGCCTGCCGCGTAGGCTCCACCGCGATCCCGCGCGCTGGTTTCGACCTCAGGAGGGGCGCGTAACCAGGCCGCGACTGTTGCGGCACGCCGGTCGGCCAACACCTCCACCGGCTGATGCGTGTCCAAATCGATGATGATCGTGCCATAGCGCCGCCCGCGTTGCCGCGCGAAGTCGTCGATCCCGATGCGCGGCAGCCGCGACCGTGTCGGCACCGGCGTCCGGCGGATCAGGCGCAGCAGCGTCGCCGCACTGGCCACCATGCCGAGGACGGTCACGCGCCGGGTGCCGCCCTCGCCGCCCAGCGCGAAGGCGAGTTGCGTGCGGACTGCGACGACTCGCGTGGTTTTACGGGCATACCGCGTCGCCACGGGGGGCAGTTGTTCGGTGCAGCTGGTCTGCGCGCAGGTCCGCTGGTCGCACCGGAAGCGGCGCACCTGGCGGCGTACGCGCACCGGGATCCCTTGCCAGGGTCAATCGGCGCGGGTACGCCAAGAGCGACTCCGGACCCGGGTGGCTGGCCGCCCACAGCGGGGACAGGTCGCCGTCGAGGCCGTCAGGGCCGCTTCTATACTGCGTGCCCCAGCACTGGGCGCGAGCTGCTGAACCGTGCCCTGTACCGCCGTCAATGGCAAGAGCGTCGCGGTCGCCATCACCCCACCTCCACTCGCGTGGCGCACCCATGCCGCGCCGCGAGGCGAGCGTATGATCCGTACTCGTGCCTTGTGCAAGCGGTAGTTCTCGGAACCGTTTGTCACCCTAGTCTACGCAGCAAAAGTGCGGGTGAGCCCGTTTTCGCCCATCCCGAGCCCGGATCATCCCTCACCATTACGGGCGATTGTGGGGGGTTGCGCCACTTCCCGACCCCCCTGATCGGCCCAAGTCGGTCCCAGGACAGGGTGGAGTCAGGGTCAAGGGTGGTCCGAAGTCAGGCCCAGGTCAGGGGCGCAGCTCACAGGAACTGACTGCCGGTCGCCTCGCTGAGGAGCAAGGACAGACCGAGCAAGGCCAGGACCACGCCCGCGACGAGTTCCGCGCGTTCCCCGAGCCGCGCGCCGAGGCGCGTGCCCAGGGCAAGCCCGACGAAGGTGAGCGCGAAGGCTTGGAGCGCGATATACGCCAGCGCCGGACCGAGCGGGACATGGAGCACCCCCAGCGCGAGGCCCACGGCGAGTTCGTCCAGGCTGACGGAGAGACCCGCGAGCAGGAGCGCCCGTGGTCGTTCCGCCAGCCCCGCGCGGGCCGGGCCGTCGTCGTCATCGTCGTAATTGTGCAACGCCTCCCTGATTTCGAAACCGCCGAGGACGAGCAGGATCCCGGCCGCCGCGTAGGTGGCGAAGGCACCCAGGCGCGCGCCCAGCCCTTGCCCTAGCAGCAGGCCCGCGATCGGCATCAGCCCCTCGAAACAGGCGAAGACGAGCCCGACCCGCAGCCAGCGGCTGCGCGGCAAGCCGCCCAGGCCCAACCCCAGGGCGACGGCCAGGGTATCCAGGCCCAGCGCGAGGAAGATCAACGCGGTCGCGATCATGCGTTCCCACCCCACCAACGCCACACACGCCCCCACACGCCGCGCGCCTCTCCTGTGCCCCTAGCCGGTGCCCCCGACGTTCCTGGGGCCACCTGCGCGGCGTGCGCGGCTTCCTCCAGCACCTGACACCTATTCCTCCTCACTACCCACCCCCATGCCGGGGCACAAGAAAGGGGCGTGGCCGATGCCACGCCCCCCGGGTGCGCTCGTTGTGCTCGCGCCGCGCGATGCTAGACCCGGGCGCGGTTCCCGGAGACGGCGCGCAGGATGGCGATCAGGATCATCGCCCCGACGATCGCCACGATGATCGAGCCGAGGTCCAGCGTGTTGTACCCGCTCGAGTTGCCCGTGATGAGCCCGTAGAGGAAACCGCCGAGGAGCGCCCCGATGATGCCGACGATGATGTCGCCCACGAGGCCGTAGCCGCCGCCGCCCATCAGCTTGCTCGCGACGAACCCGGCGATCAGCCCCAGGATCAGCCATGCCAGAATGCCCATGTGGTCCCCCTCTGCTCTTGCCTACCGGACCCCAGTCGGCCCGGTGCACCCGCCACCCACAGATGCAGGGCGCGTGCCACGGCTGCGTGGGCACAGCGCGCAGTTGGCGTGGGACGGCCGGAGGCAAAGGGGGACCGGGCACGTGACCGAACGACACGCCCAGAGGGGGCACGGCGGGCCACACCCGGAGGTGTTCGGCCCTCGTCGCCCGGTGCTCGGCGGGTGAACCGGCGCGCCCGGTCTCGGGAGCCCTAATGCAGGACGTGTGCCACGTCCCGGTGCGCGCACCGGGCCTCGGCTTCGTGCTGTCGCATCGTCCTTGCTCCTTACGTCCCGCCCCACCAGCGGGGCATTGTCAAGTTACCCATTGTGCTATAGCCTTTCGGGTAAAGATCTGGACTACGCCGCCAGGGCGACCGGCCCCGCTGCCGACTCGACCTCGGCGAGCGCGGCCATCTGGTCGAGATAGGTGCCCATCAGTTGCCTGACCTCGGCGGGCTGCGCCTGGAAATGGGCGAGCGCCGTGTCGACCGCCGCAGTCAGGCTGGCGAAGGTGGGGAAGTAGCGGTTATGGGTGTTGCGGCGCTTGATGTTGCGCCACAGGTGCTCGATCGGGTTGTAGTCGGGCGAGTAGGCGGGGAGTTGGTGGGCGGTCAGACGGGCGGCGTGGGTGGCGAAGAAGGTCAGCGTCTCCTTAGCGGTGTGGTAGCGCGCCCCGTCCTGCACCAGGACGAGGGGGCGGTCCGTGGCCGCGAGCACGGTCGCCAGGAAGGCGCAGTAGGTCGCGGCCGTGAAGCGCTCGGCGTGGCCCTGCGCGAACAGCCGCCCGCTGAAGTCGTCGATCAGGCCGAAGACCTTGTAGCCCTTGCGCTTGCCGCAGGTCGGGACCGGCGGCTGCTCGCCGCGCGGTGCCCAGGTGTAGCCCAGCGCGCCCCACTGCGCGAAGCTGGCCTCGTCCCCGAAGAGCAGCAGCGCGCCCTGCCGCCGCGCCGCCCGTAGGATCGTCGGCCAGGTGACGGTGCGCCAGTGCGCCCGTTTGGCCTCGTCGAGGTGGTCGGAGACGAAGCGCGCCTGCTGATAGGAGAAGCCCAGGTTCCCCAGCAACTCCGCCACGTACTGGATGCTGTACAGCACGCCGAACTCCCGCCCGATCAGATCCTGCACGACCGCGCTGTTCCAGCAGCCGGTGGCGTACCCGGCCGCCTCCGGCCCGGCCGCGACCAGCGCGCGCAGCCGCTGCTTCTGGGTCGGCGTCAGCTTCGCCGGGCGACCCGGCGAGGTGCGATAGACCAGACTGGCGCAGCGCTCGATCAGGAAGGCGTGCAGCCAGCCGTAGATCGTCGAGGCGCCCTGGCCGACCCGCTCGGCCACCGCCGGGACCGGGTGCTGATCGGCCAGCAGCAGCAAGGCGGTCGCCCGCCGCACCACCCGCCCGTCGCCGCGCCGCACCGCCCGCTGCCACACCGCGACCAACTCCTTGACCGTCGCCCGACCGAACGGTATCCTCATCCTCACGGGAGACCTCCTCGACGTCGTGGTTGCCAGCCATACGCCGCAGGATACGGTCTCCCGCCCTACTTGTCAGCCCGATTCCAACTCTTTAGCCGCACGACTATAGTAAGCGATGAAGGCCAGGACGCGTGCCTCGAGGTCGGCGACCGAGGTGAAGCTGCCCCGGCGCAGGAGCTTGCGGGCCAGGATGCTGAGCCAGAGCTCGATCTGGTTGAGCCAGGAGCTGTACCTGGGGGTGTAGTGGAAGACGATGCGGTGGCTGGGGTCGCGCAGGAAGGCGGCGCGGCGCGCCTGGCGGGCGAGGAGGCCGCGCTTACCCTTCTCGCCCAGATCGGTGTCCAGGCCCAGGTCCGCCGCGACGAAGCGCACCAGCGCCTCGGACTGGTGGATGTTGCGGTTGTCGACGACGAAGTGCCAGCGGGTGGCCGCCGGGTCGGTGGCGACGGTGCGCTGGATGTGGGCGAGGAAGTCGGCCTCGGTGCGGGTCGGGCCGCAGGAGGGGGCCACGACCTCGCCGGTGACCACGTCGCGATTGACGATGAAGGTGGTGGTGCCGTGGCGGACGTACGCGAACTCGCGGCGCTCCACCTTGCCCGGGGCCAGCGGCAGCCCCGGGTGCGCGCGCTCCAGCGCCTGCACGCCGGTCAACTCGTCGGTGCTCAGGAGAGACCGGGCACAACGTCGGCGGGCGCTTCCTGGACTACTGGCAGGCCACCGGTGACCTGGCCGACTTCGGCTTCCCCATCACCGAGCCCTTCATGGAGACCATCGACGGCAAGGCGTACACCGTGCAGTACTTCGAGCGGGCGCGCTTCGAGTGGCACCCCGAGAACCCCGCGCCCTACGACGTGCTGCTCGGCCAGTTCGGTCGGCAGATCCTCGCCCAGGTCGACGGCATGCGCTGACCAGCCACAGGCGCGAACGCGCGGGCGGGACGGCAAAGCCGCCCCGCCCGTTCCCGCAGCACCCACAATACGAGGCTATCGGGGCGGCTGATTGCAAGGGGTGTTGGCGAATGGTGAGCAGGGAATGTCCACGGCACCCCGGTACCAAGCATCGAGGGTAGGGCGATGACGCGACTTGTGGAGGCGGTACACGCGCTCGGCCTGGACGCGGAGGCCGATCTCGGCGGCCACTGGGTGCGGCTCCAGGGCGAGCGGGCGCTGGTCTACGTGGTCGAGGTGGCGCAGGGCAGCTACTACACCTGGTGCGATGGGCCGGGAGAGCGAACCGTCCAGTTCTACGGCGGCCCCGCAGAGGCGATTCGGGCCGGGCTCGGGCGCGCCACCGGGCCGTTGGGGTGAAAGCGGATCGCCGCCGGGCGAGCATGCTGCTCGGTGGTGCCGGTACCCGAAATATCAACGTGCCAGCGCTGCTCCGGGAGGGGCGTTACCGTATCCTCGATGCGGCCGTCCGATGGCATTGTCAAGTTAAGGCGCTTGGCGGCCCAATGACGTCCGAAAGTGGGGCCTGGTGGGCAGGGATCAGCCGAGATCGCGCCTCGCGTGCTCCCCACACGGGCCGAAACGTCCCCAGGTGGGGAGCGGAGAACGGGCCGCAGGTTAACTTGACAATGCCCAGCACAGGCGTGCCGACCGGATCCAGCGGACGACCGCCGCCTCCTCCTCGGTCTCGGTCTCGTCCGGCCCCTGGTGGGAGAAGACATAGCGATCCTCGAACAGGGCGGCATCCGCCGGCCCGAAGCAGTGATCCTTGCCGAAGAGCGCCAGGCGATAGCCGGCCTCGTTGAGCACGGCGGCGAAGTGGCGCTCCCCCGGCGGCATCGGGATCGCGTTCGTGCGCGCGCCGTGGCGGTGGGGGTAGCGGCCGGTCCAGAGCGAGACGCGGGCGGGCACGCAGAGCGGGTGCGGCGTGTAACACCCCTCGTAGCGGACGCCGCGCGCCGCGAGGCGCTCGATCGCGGGCGCGGGGATACCGATCGCGTTGTCGAGGCGAAGCGCGCTCGCCTTCTGCTGGTCGGTCATCAGGATGAGGATGTTCGGGGGCTGCGTCATCGTGGTCTTCCCGCGCGCCACACCGATGATACACGAAGACACGCCGTGCTGGTATGCATCCTGCATTCTGCGCCCATAGTGACAGCGCGCGGCACGGTAGCAAGGAGGGAACAGCGATGGCAATGGAACGGGCGAAGACACGGCCAATGCTCGGGGGACTCCAGAGCGGAATTATCGTGCTGGCGCTGGCGGCGGCGGTGGCCCACTTCTATGAGGCTGCCGTCGCGCCGGAGATCCGGGTACTCTTCACCTTTAATGGCCTTGGCTGGCTCATCCTGCTGGCGGCGCACTACCTGCCGGTCCTGGCGGATCACCATCGCCTGACGCGGTGGGCCTTGCTCGGTTATGCCGCGCTGAATGTCGCGGCCTACTTCGTCTGGAATTTCATTCGCGGCGAGTGGACACCGCTCGGGTGGATCACCGTGACCCTTGAAGCGGTGCTGGTTGGCCTGCTCTGGCTCGAAGATCGCCAGGCAGAGGCGTAACCGGCCCCCCGACCGCCTGCAGAGGGGTCAATACGGGGCGACGCGCGGCGGCCCGAGGTCGGCCGCCAGCATCGCCGCGTCGAAAGCATGCCCTAGCAAGTCCGACGTGACGGCCGCGCGCGCCGGGTCGTCCCACAGGTTGCTGAACTCGTCCGGGTCGTCGCGCAGATCGTAGAGCTCCTCGAGTCTTTGCCCGTGGTAGACCACGAGCTTGTGGCGCTCGTCGCGGAGCATCGTCGCCCGACTACTCCCAGGCAGGGCGAGGGCGTCGTGGTACTCGCATCGCACGAAGGCACGGTGCCGGTCCGGCTCAGCCTGACCCGCCAAGAGGGGCAGCAGCGAGCGCCCCTGCATGTGGGCGGGGATCGGCAGCCCGGTCGCCTCCAGCAGGGTCGGCGCGAGGTCGAGCAACTCGACGAGCGCGGCGCTCCGCAGCCCCGCCCGCAGTTGCCCCGGCCAGGAGACGATCAGCGGCACATGGACCAGCCCCTCGTAAAAGCGGCAGCCTTTGAGCCGCAGCCCGTGGTCGCCCAGCATCTCGCCGTGGTCGCTTATGAAGATGACGAGGGTGTCCTCGCGCTGCCCGGTCCGCTCGAGCGCGTCGAGGATGCGCCCCTGTCCTGGCTCGTATATTAGGGGTGTTCCGAGGTGGCGGTGAGGCCGTTGTCCTGGCAGCGGCGCCGACCGCGATACGTGGAGGGTGGCCCCCTGTCCTGGCTCGTATATTAGCGGTGTTCCGAGGTGGCGGTGAGGCCGCATCGCGTGGCCCCGACCACGCAGCACGAGCGCAGGCCAGCGCCGTCCCGGGAACGCCAGTCGCCACGATCGCGCAGACGGAGGGCGAGCTGGAAGAGGGGACCGTCGCGTAGCAACGCTACGTTGGCATCGACATCGCGGCCGATACGTTCACCGCCGCGTGGCGCACGCGGGCCGGTAAGCCGACCCTCCCGTTCACCGCAGAGCAGACGCCAGCCGGCTTCGCGGCCCTGCAGCGGCGGCTGGCGGCGAGCGGGGCGGCCTCGGCAAACGTGCTGGTCGTCATGGAAGCGACGGGGAACTCCTGGGTGGCCCTCGCGGTGACGCTGCACGAGGCCGGCTACCGGGTCGCGGTGGTCAACCCGCGCCAGGCCCACCACTGTGCCAAGGCCCAGTTGCGCCGCGCGAAGACCGACGCGCTCGACGCGCGGGATCTCGCCCAGTTGGCCGCGGCGCTCCAGCCTACCCCGTGGACGCCGCCCCCGGCGGTCTACCACGAAGTGCGGCAGCGCCTCGTCGCCCGCGACGGGCTGCTCGCGATGCGGACGCCGGCGCGCAACCAGCGCCACGCCCTGCAGCAGTGGCCGGTGGTCGTCGCGGGGGTGCGCCAGCACCTTGACGCGCTGATCGCGGATCTCGACCGCCGAATCGCCGCGCTGGAGGCCGAGATTGCGACCGTACTCAAGGAGAGCGTGTGGGCGGAGTCGCTGGCGTGCCTGACGAGCGCGCCCGGGATCGGCCTCGTCACGGCGGCCCGGCTCCTGGCGAGTACGCTGAATTTTGCGCGCTGTACCGGGCCGGAGGCCCTCAGCGCCTACGCCGGGCTGGCCCCGGTGCCGCGCGAGTCGGGGCGCAGCATCCGCGGACGGGCGACCATCGGCCACGACGGGAACGGCCGCCTACGCACCGCGTTGTCCATGGCGACCCTCAGCGCCGCCCACTGCAACCCGGCCATCAAGGCCTGCTACCAGCGCCTGCGCGCGGCCGGCAAGCCGATGAAGGTCGCGCGCTGCGCCGCCGCGCGGAAGCTGCTGCACCAGGCCTGGGCGCTCGGCTCCAAGCTCCAGCGCTTCGACCCGGATCATCAACAACAACGAGACCGCGAAGTTGTGATGTGCTCCGAGTCAAATCGCCAATGCCTGGAAAAAGATTTGGCATTCTGGCAGCCTTTCCCGCGTGGCGAAAACGCCTAGAGCAGGGTGCAAAAAGGTTGGCCTGGTGATAGGCTTGGATGATGAGCGCATACAGCATGGACCTGCGGGAGCGGGTCGCGCGGGCGGTCGCGAAGGGGATGAGCAAGGCCGAGGCGGCGCGGCGGTTGTCCTGGCCGCTTGGCTCATTCAGGGGTTTCATGCGGCGCGCTGGTAGGCATGGTGCAGGCCACCGAGGATCGGGACGGACTGCACACTCCTGCCTTGCCCCGACCGGGGCGTCGCTCCGGCGGGTGCGTCGGGGACTTGCTGGCGCCGGCCCTGATGGGGCCGGTCGCGATTGTAGTACGCCGCGTACTCGCGCAGCACCCGCCGAAGGTGCGCCTCGCCCAGGATCAGCAGATGATCCGTACACTCACGTCGCACGCTCCCGAGGAAGCGCTCGCAGGTGGCATTCTGCCGAGGCGCGCGGTAGGCCGTCCGCAGCTCCGTGATGCCCGTGGCGGCTTCGACGCGTGCGAAGGCCGGCCCGTACTTGCTGTCGTTGTCGCGGATCAGGTAGCGGGGATGCTGGCCCAAGGGCGTCGCCTCGCGCAGCTGCTGGGCGACCCACGCGTCGGTCGGGTGGCGCGTGACGCCCACATGCACGACCCGGCGCGAATCGAGTGCGACCACGAAGAAGGCAAAGAGCGGCCGGAAGAGCAGGTCGGTCACCGGCAGGAAGTCGCAGGCCCAGGTCTCGCTCGCATGGTTGCGCAGGAAGGCCGCCCAGGTCTGGCCGGTGCGCTGCGGCGGGCGGGCCTCGCGCATGTGGCGCTGGACCGTGGTATTGGCGACCCGGATGCCCAGCTTCAGCACCTCGCCGCGGATGCGCTCCGCGCCCCACAGCCGATTCGCCGCGGCCATCTCGCGGATCAGCGCGATCGTCTCGGCCGCTACCTTCGGCTGCGGTGCCGATCGAGGCCGCGACTTCCGTCGCCAGACGAGGCGCAAGCCCTGCCGATGCCAGCGGAGCACGGTCTCCGGCTGGACGATCAGCAGCGCCTGACGCCAAGCCCGGAGGCGGCTAGAGAGCAGCACCAGGACCGCTCGGTCGGTCGGCGTGCAGCGCGGGCGCTTGACGCTGCGCCGGAGGATGATGAGCTGCTGGCGCAGGAAGGCGTTCTCGGCGACGAGGGCGGGCCTGCTGCACACGACATCGGCGAGCGCGCCCGCCGCGACGCCCTGGGCGGCGGGCCTCGTCGCGATGGCCAGGCGCTGCCGGAGCGCGCGAGCAAGGGAGCGGCCGAGTTGGGCACACGCACGGCACAGGCGATTCAGCATCGGGGGACTCCTCATTGCATAATCGGGGGACTCCTCATTGCATAGCGGTGGCGAAGAGTTCGCACACGCCGGTGGCGCGCTGTCGGAGTGTAGCGCTGCCGCTCGTCACGTCAATGTGGCGCCGGACCCGAACGGATATCCCAAGCGGCCAACACAGGCCTCGGGTGAAGGCCAAGCCGGGGAGGTACGCGACGCAGATACACCTCGCGGAAATCGCTCCCGGGAAAGCAAGCGCGAGGGTGGCAAGCACGTGAGCGAGGGTGCGAGTGTGGAGTGAGATCGGCCCGGAGGAAACGAGGCCGCGAGGCGATGAGCCCGGAACCGATCGCCAGGGGCGCAGGAGGGGCACAACCCGGATGGGGCAACCCCGGGGATCGAGGACGAGCGAGGAGGAACGCAACGCCGTACCGGTGGTGGGGCGCGTGCCTCGGGGACTGGTGCCCCCGAAGAACACGGGAAAGGCAGAAGGCATCCGCGGGGTCCGCGAGAGCGAGGCCGGAAACCGGGCGGGGGGAACAACGGAAAAGAGATGAATAACGATAGGGGTCGCGCACACGACGACCCGATTTGCCGCGCCATTGCTGGGAAAAGCGCGATCGGACCCGGGTCGATTTAAGCACCCAATTTGAGTGCCGGTAATGTAAGCAGGCGGGGTCAGTCTACCCGGATTTCGGGCGTCCGAAGCCCCCGCCCAAGGAGTCGGCCCGGGGGCCACGGGCCGCGAGGGCGGCGGTGTGCGGGGTGGCCCCGGGGGTGGACTCGGGGGCGCGACGAGCGCGCTCGGTGTCCTCGTCCAGGGGCGCGTGCCCCGACCGGCGCCCGGCGGGAAACGCGGACCTGGGCGGCCGCGAGGGGGGCTCCCTCCCCCCCACGGGCGCCCGGGGATCGTTGCCTATAACCGGCTCGCTGCTAGAGGGTGTTAGGCACCCCTGGTTGCCGGTTGTCGATTATGGTGCCGTTATTTCGTCGTGGAGGCGATGCTACGTGGACCTGCCACCCCAGACGAGCACCAGCGGGCCGTACCGGCCCGCTAGCAGGCGCGATGCGCTCGCCATCACCTCCCTCCTGTATATTGGATGCACAGTCATCACCAACAGGTGCCTAACACCCTCTAGGGGTGTAACGCGGCGTTACACCCCGCCCGGGGCCGGTCGTGGGTGACGTCGCCCACGACCGGGAAGGGCAGCCCCGGGGTGCCCCGGCCGGGGGTGTAACGCCGCGTTACAGCCCCCCGACCACCCCGCGCGGGGGGCGGTGCACCGGCGACGCCCGGCCGACAAACGCCCGGGGATCGTTCCCTCGGACCGGCCCGCCGCCGGGGGTGTAACGCCGCGTTACACTCAACCCGACCGCCCCGCGCATGCGGCGGTGCACGGGCCACGGCTATCCGGGGTGACGCCCGGGGGCCGTCGCCGGCAACCGGGCCGATGGTGTGGCTGTAACGCGGCGTTACACCGCTGCCCCGCACGCCCGGGTGTCCGCCGGGGCAGGGAACCGGCGGGGTGTAACGCCGCGTTACACCCCGCCGCGGCACCCGAGCGGCCGCCGGGGAGGCCCGCGGTCACCGGGAACACCATGCGCCGAGGGGCGCTGTAACGCCGCGTTTCAGCCGGCCGGTTCCCGCGGGATCGCCGTTGCCCGCCGGGGTGACCGTGCATCGCCCCTGGCGGCGGTCCGGACGAAACGGACCACACGATTATCCGGGCCTTGCCAGGCCCGGTCGGCGCGCTGTAACGCCGCGTTACAGCGAGGCCCCCGCCGGCATCTCCGGACCGGGTCGCGACACGGGGGGGGGTCGCGCGCGACCGCGCTCCAGCCTCGTCGCCTCAGCGCGAGTTCGCTCCGGCCTTCGTCCTCCACGTCCGGTGCTGGCCCCGCCATCACGGGCGACGCCGTGCTCCTGGTGGCTCGCCGTCGGCGAGGGCAGGGGGCACCGTGAGTGCTTGCCGGAGGGTCTCAGGGTTAGCTCGTGAGGGCCCTGCCACGGCGGCGGTCACGGGGCGTTGGGGAGCATGGTATACGCGGTCGGGCCGAGCGAGCGCGGTCGCCTGGCCAGCAGGGTCTGTCCCGGGCTCCCACTGGACCCTGAGCCCGCGCACCGGCAACCTGGCGACATCCGCCGCAAGCGCTACCAGATGAACTGGAGGGGCGGTGTAACGCGGCGTTACACCGCCCCCGACCCGGTCCGCCGCGCCCGGGCACTGGGTTTGTTCCCGGCCAGGGGCGCGTTGATCACGGAGAGGATCGGCACACGAGCGCGGTTACCGCGGCCTTGGTCGTCGATACCCGTGTCGATCGCGCCCCGCCGCCCGGTGGCTTCTCCCGGGTTCCGGGGATGCCTGGCGTAGTCCAAGGTGGCCTGGCCGCGCGGCGAGGCGACCGTGCACGCCGATACGGAGTGGCAGGGGGCCGGGGGCATAACGGGGCGTGGCGCTGTAATGTTGTCATTACAGCGCCACACCTCCTTCCGAACGGCCTCCCCCGCGCGACGGGGCGACGCCTCACGCCCCGCCTATCGCCATCGCCCCATCGCCGCGGGTTGTTGCTCGCGCGTGGTTCCCCCCTGGATACGTGGTCGCCGACCGACGTCCATCCTCCCCCTCCCGCGGGCGGGCAACCGTCCGACACAACGGATCGGGCCGGAGTCGGTGGGGTGCGGCGCGATCTCCGGATGCTCGGGTCGCGGCGGGTGGTCCAACCAGGGGCTTCGGCATGACACCCGGCGGCGTTGTCCGAGCGGGCACCCCGCCTGCCTCGCATCCTGACCATCCTGCTGTAATGACAACATTACAGCAGGGCGCCTCGGCGATGTACCCCTCCGTCCGGAGGGCGAGCGAGCGACGTATGATCGGGAGAATGGTGTAGCAGTGCGGGCGACGCGCGCCTCCGCGACCCCCCTTCGTCACGCTCCATCTTGTACCCGCGCGCACAATGTCCTCGTGCTCCGATCGACTGGGCGCGCGCGATCGGCGAGGGCTCCCGCCGTCGCATTAACGCCCTTGGCGAATGTCAGGGTCGTGCACCTCCCCGTCTTGTAGGCCCTGCCGGGCCATCACGGTCCAAGCAACGAGTGCCGGGGGACCGCCCTGACCAGACACCACGCCCCGGCGCGATCGGAGCAGTTGCCCCCGGGGCTGTAACGCCGCGTTACAGCCAGACCCAGCGGCGAGTCGCGACCGCGACCGGGGTAAACGTCCGGGGGCGTAACGCGGCGTTACAACAGCTGCGTTGCCCAGACCCGGGACCGCGCCACCAGGCATCTTCCCTGGGTGTAACGCGGCGTTACAGCGAGGGGTGCTTGGGTCGGCGACCACGCCACGGGCCTCCCGCCGTGGCTGTAACGCCGCGTTACAGCGCACCCAGGCTGATCCGCTGAGGATGCGAGGAACCCCGGCACGCCCCTTCCGTATCTTCCCTGCGGTGGGTGGCGGCATCCCCCTCTTCCACGCGCTGTAACGCGGCGTTACACCCACCAGCGAAGCCCCTGCTCCCCGGGACCCTCCGCCCGGCAGGGCCCGCAGCCCAATGGCGGCCCCTGGCCGACACGTACCTGGAGATAGGCCTGGCCCCCCTTGTCCCCCGTCTCGCTCGCGCGTCGAGACTCCGGCCGCGGGAGGTCGCAACGTGGATGCTGGCGGCGACCGGTCCGAGCGAGGACGTCCCCGATCTTGGGATCCGGGTCGAGCCCGATCCCCGCCCAGTCCTCCCCTCCCGGCCTCGTCGGGGTCGCCGGTAAGAGCCGGGATATGCGCGGTTGACGCGGTTACACATCGCCGTCTCCGCTCGGGAGTGTGCGCTCGCCGCGGTCGTCGCCATGTCGACCGCCGGGGCTCACGCGCGTATGGCCCGGTCGCGGATGGGTGTCACCGATCGCCACCGCCCGACGGCCGAACGAGCCCGCGGCTCCCTGTCGGTAGGGGGGATCGGTCGGCGACCCGGGCCGGGTACAGGGCGAGGTATCCCGTGGGTGTCTACGCCGACATGTCGCGAGTTGGCAGCGCGGGGCCGCCGGGGGGGCGACTCCGCCCCCTCGGCGGACGACCCCAGAACGTGGGCCGCGAGGGCAGGGCCGCAGGAGAACAGTGGCATCGCGAGGGGTGCCGCCCGGGTCGGGAGCACCTTCCCGGAAACAGTCCTGCCCCGGAGCTGGCTACCCGAGCGTCGGCGAGTGCCTTGCCGACCATGATCGTTCGGCGAGAGTACCATGGACGGCTCGACGCGCTGCGGCGAGCAGGGCGCGCGGCGACGGTGGGAACCGACGGTAAGGGGACCGCCCCCGGATCCTGCCGCCGGCGTGGCTGGGAAGCACGGTCAGGGAGGGGCGGCAGGGCGAGAGCCCGGGCGAACGATGACGAGAAGTGCCCGGGAGCAAACACCCCGGAGGGACGATCCCGGAGGGACGATCCCGGAGGAAGGCTCCCGGAGTGGGCCTGATTCTGAGGCATGCCCTGGATGGAGGATCCGGAAAGGGCGACCCGGGAAGCGTCTCGACCGCCGCAACGCGGCGATGCGTGAGGGTAGGGGATGCGGACGAGGACCGCGAGCGATGATCGGGTGCTCCAGGTGGGATACCGGAGAATGCCCTCTGGAGGGGGATGGCCCCCAAGGGTGCTCACCGGCGGACGAACCCCGAGAGCGGGGCCGATCCTGAGGCGGGACCCCGAATGGAGACGCTCGGGGGCAAAGGATGCCGTGGGGTACCCGAGTGAAGATTCCCGAGGAAGATACCCGCAGGAGGCGCTGGGTGGGACGCCCGGGGAACGCGTGGGGCTCGATGAATTGGTGCGCGGTCGCCAAGAGGGGAGGACCCGGGAAGCGGAGGGGCCGCTGGATCGCGGATCGCTGGTGGTGGCGGAGGCGAGACCCGGAGGTGCCGGGAGCCGCCGGTGGAGAACGAGGAGCGCGGACGAGAGGGGCGTGGGGCGACAACGAGAGGCAACCGAGAGGGACTCGTCGTCCGCAAGCGCGCGGCTGAGAATCTCCCGGGTGGGGTGGCGAGCGCCAGGCGGTGATACACCAACGGGAAAAGGATGAATAACGATAGGGGTCGCGCATGTGCGGGGCGGATTTTCCCAGCGCCAGAGCCAAAAACGACGTGCCGGGTCGGG
>JAABUM010004731.1_pt1 | contig 15033 bp, 11 predicted proteins | sample 5559161 | NCBI WGS metagenome assembly JAABUM01 (sample SAMN10711868, study PRJNA513369) | rock metagenome | isolation source: Antarctica rocks | place: Antarctica: Victoria Land, Siegfried Peak nord
CTGCCCTGGCCTTGCTGGCCTATCAGCAGCGCCGCAAAGCCACGGCCTACCGCTCCCACCGCAAACGGCGGCTGCGCCAGCTTGAAGCCTTGCTCTATCTCCCATGATGTCTCGCTGTAATACTAGGGGATCGCCCTGGTGGGCTGTGGCGCAGGGCGCGCTGGGGCCGCGGCCTGGTCATCAGCGATCTCAAGGGCGAGCTGGCCCTGAGGACCCTGGCGGCGCGGGGGCGCACCCACCGCTGCCTGGTGGTGGACTTCTACGCGCCCCAGACCAGCGCGGCCTACAACCCCCTGGCCCACGTGCGGACGCCGGCGGAGGTGGCCGAGTTCATCGACTGCTGGTTCGACAACACTGGCGGCGTCTCCAGCAGCGACCAATACTTCGACAACTCGACCAAGCTAGTGTTTCAGGCGGCCATCCTACACCTCAAGGAGACGCACCGGCGGGGACGGCTGGGCGCGCCAACGCTGACCCACCTCGACGCGTTCCTGGCTCAGGGGCCAGCAGCGGTCACCGCCGCGTTGCTGGCCAGCCCCTCCGAGGAGGCCTACGGCGTGGGCAGCCGCTTCCTGGCCGTCGCCGCGGCCAACGAGAAGATCATCAGCGGGGTGTTCACGGACATCCCCAACCGCCTGCGCGTGGTGCAGGACCCCGCCGTGCGCGCCGTCACCGGCTCCAACGAGATCGACTTCCGCGCTCTGGCCGATCGGGCTCGGCGGCCCATCGCCCTCTACGTGGCCCTGGACCCGGCCAAGGACCGCGTGTTGCCCGCCGTGTTCTTCAGCCAGCTGTTCACGGCGCTACGCGAGACAGCCCGGGCGCACGATGGCGCGCTGCCCCGCAAGGTGTACTGCTACCTGGACGAGGCGGGCAACTGTGGCCGGATCACCAACCTGACCACGGCGCTGACCACGGGGCGGGCTGCGGGAGTGGGTTTCCTGCTGATCGTGCAGACGCTGGCCCAGCTGGAGGCCCTGTATGGCCGGGAGGGCAAGGCCACCCTGATGGCCGGCTGCGGGTCCAAGATGGCCCTCTCGGGCACGGGGGACGCCGACGCGGAGTGGTTCAGTCGGCAGACGGACAAGCAGACGGTCACGGCGGCCAACGTGGGGGAGCAGCGCAAGATCGGGGCGTGGCGGCCGCAGAACGACAGCGCGGGCTACACCGAGACGGCCACCGAGCTGATCACGGCGGGCCAGATCCGCACCCTGCCACGGGACCAGATGGTGCTGCTGACGGGCAACGTGCCCCCGGTCAAGCTGGCGCAGCGGGCCTGGTACCAGAAGCGCTACCGCGACAACTGGCCGATGCTGCTGCAAGCGCGCATGCGCGTGGGCGGGCCGCGCTGGTGGCCCTGGGTCGGGCCGCCGCCGACCAGCTCCGGGCCACGCCGGGCCACCCCGCTGGCCGCGCCCTGGACGCCGCGCCTGGAGCGGCCCACGCCGATAGATGCCCTGGACCTGGAGGAAAGCGAGACGTCGGCGGTGGGGGCGTCGGCCGGCCACGGGGTGGGGGCGCCGCCTGGGGGACCCGTGGCCACGACCTTTGGCCGCTTGACCCTGGCCACTACCCCGGCGCTGCCCAGGGGGGCCGCCACACCGCCCGAGGAGGAGGGGGAGGACACCGACGTTCCGCCGCCGGAACGGGGGAGCGTGCCCCCACCACGGCCCCGCTCCGGTGTGATGCCGGCGCCGGGGCGGCCCAGGCAGGGTAACCCCTGGGACAAGGCCGACGCGGATGGGGCCGTCCTGTAGAGCGCACGGACAAGGACACAGGCAAGGGGGGAGGAGGCTGAGCGATGGCCACGAACAAGCCGGGGGAGCGCACAGGCCATGCAATGGCGGCCCAGTTGCGGGCCATGGGCGTCCAGCAGGTTGAGGTAGGGCTGCTGCACGGCCCGACGAACCGCATGACCAGCCGGGTCTGGACACCTGACGAGACACAGGCGGCGCTGAACTGGCTGCGCCGCGAGAACATGCGGGGCTGCAACGTCTACGTGCGCCCGGTGGCCTGGCAGGGAGCTACACCTGCCAGCGCGGGCATCGTGCTGGTCGACGACCTCACGCGCGAGGGGGTGGCCCAGCTGCACCGTGACGGTCTGGGCCCGGCAGTGGTGACCGAGACCAGCGCGCGCAACTACCAGGCGTGGGTGCGCCTCTCGCCTGCCCCGCTTGCCCCCCTGCTGGCCACGCAAGCGGCACGGGAACTGGCCACCCGCTATGGCGGCGATAGGGCCAGCGCTGATTGGCGCCACTATGGGCGCCTGGCCGGCCTGACAAACAGAAAACTCAGCCGGGTACAGCCCGACGGCCGCTACCCCTATGTGCTCCTGCACGAGAGTAGCGGCCAGACTGCGCCACGTGCCGGGGAGCTGCTGGAGGCTGCGGCGGAGCGCCTGCGCAGGCTGGAGCGCCAGACCGAGGCACTGCAGGCTGATGAGGCGCGGCTGCTCACGCGGGTCGCCGGGTCCCACGACGCGGGCCGGGGTGGGGCCAGCCTTTCTCCCGCCTCTCGGGGGAGCGCGGTGATCGTGGACCTGGGCGTGGAGTATCGCCGGCACGCCGCGCGGCTGATCGCCCGGTACCCCCACGCCGACATGAGCCGCCTGGACTACACCGTGCTGCGTGACCTGGCTATGCGGCGGCCCGCTGCCACCCGGCAGGCCCTGAGCCAGGCGCTGCGTCTGGGCAGCCCCAACGTGGCGCGGCGCAAGACAAACGAGCGCTGGCTGACCGCGTATGTCGAGCACACGACCACGGCGGTGCTGCTCAACCTGGAAGTGCAGCGGGCGCGTGCTGCCTACCAGCGGGAGCAGGGTGGCCGGGGACGGGGGCCGCCCTGGACCAACCCGTCAGGACCGAGGACGCGGCGCACATCTGCTGGCGGTTCTGACGGGCGCGGGTGTGCTGTCTCCTCGGCGTGAAGCGTGTGCCTGTGTGACGCCGCCACGGGGGAGGAACAGCCTTGTGTAGGACCCACTCGCGCGCCTACAGACAAAAAAGCCCGTCATAGCTACGACGGGCCTTGATGCCGATCCTGGCGCCAACGACGATCAAGAGTTCACCAGGATCAAACCCTACAGAAGTGAGACGTTGGTTCCCCTCTCGGGTGGCGCCGAGAGTGGTTCCAGGGTCTCGCAAGAGGCCTGTGCGCCTCAAGAGGAGAGAGCTATGTCTGCTGCACGGCATCATGCCACGCTGCCCCCGCGCGGGCAAGACCATGATAAAGAAGGCGCGCCGGAGCCAGGCACGCTGCTCATTGAAGATGAGACGCTGCGTGCCGGCTTCACCCAGATCCCCAACCGGGTGCTGCACGCGCGCAACCTGTCGCGCGATGCCAAACTCCTCTACGGCTTCCTGCTAAGCTACGCCTGGCAGCAGGGGAGCTGCTTTCCCGGCTATGCCCAGCTCTGCGCGGACATGGGTGCCAGCCCCTCCATCGTGCGCAAGTATCTGCATGAGCTTAAGGTCGCGGGCCTGCTCGTGCAGAAGCGGCGGGGGCTGGGCAAGACGAACCTCTACACTCTGTGCTCGCTCAGCACAGCCACCCTGGAGCCACCCGTTCCACCTAGAAGGGCAGAAACTGACGATCAGGATGCGCCGCTTTCTGACGCTCTGGAAGGGAACCCATGTAGCGAGGAAGAAGACTCAACGGAAAAAGACACAGACGAAGAAGGATTCGACTCGAAAGGCACAGACCCCCATGCGGACCATGCTGACGAAGGTTCAGTGCGGCAGCCGATCAAGGGTCAGCCCCGAGGCGCTGGGCGTGGAAAGGCCAGGCGGCCGCCGGCGACGGCTTCTGAGCGTATCTTGCCGACACCGCCGACACCGCCGGCTGCTGCCGCACCACCCGCGCTGGATGTCGTGCTGCCCGGGCCTGATGACCAGGCGCTTGTCGTGCTGCTGGCCCAGCTTGGGGATGAGTTCGGCGACTGGGCGGCGCGGTCCAGCCTGACCCGTGTACGGACCCTGCGGCAGCGGCATGGCCTCGCTGTGGAGGAGGTCACTCGCCACCTTGATCAGGCAGCGCTGCTCACCCGGGCCTGCCGCACGGTGCAGCCGGACAAACGCATGGCCTACCTGCTCACGGTGCTGGAGAATAGCATGGCTGCCCCGCCATCGGCAGCGGCGGCGCCGGGGGTGTCCGCGGCGCAGCGACTCTGGCGTCACCCTACCACACCGACTTCCTTGAACCGGCAGGGGATCAGCCGGTACATCGGGGGCAGCTACGGCGTGTGCGCGCACTGCCTGTCCGCACCCTGCGAGGCGGACTGCCTAACGCGCACCCACGAGGTAGCAGGGCCTGCTGCTGTACCCACGGCGCGGGCTGTCGTCCAGCTACCGGAGATGGCGCAGAGCAGCTCTGCCTACTCCTGAGTAGCAGAGACCTGGTGCTCGCGATGCGCATGCTCAGACCGCGAGCAACCAGGAGAGGGTGACCTGTCCTCGGCTCGTGTGGAAGCGCAGACCTATGACGACGACCATATCAGTGCCCCGCCCTCCTGGTCCAGCTCCACCGTCGCCCGTGTGGCCCAGGCGTACGGCAGCGCCCCCACAGCCCTGACCTCCCGCCGGCGCGCTCCCTGCTCGCGGCGGCCTGCCGGGTGGCGATGGCTCTGAGGAGGATCGTTAGGAGGCCACCACCCCACCCCATGCCCCCCACACCGTCGGCCCCCCCCTATCATCGTGGCTGCCTCCTTCTTTCGTGCTGTGCTCTCCTCGCGCTCCCCACATCCTGGCCAGGGGGCAGGGAGCACCAGGTCGCCCCATCATCGGTCGCCGTGCTCCCGTCATGGCAGCGGTGGCGGCTAGCAACGGGGGCATCACGCGCCCAGACGTGGAGCAGGCAACGCCACCTCGTCAGGCGTCGGGTGGAGTGGAGCCGCCCTGGCCCCGTCCACACGGGCTTTCTGGACGCTCTCCACCAGCGTCGCGAGGGCACTCCCCTTGAGCACGACGGCGCGGGCGCCGGCACGTTCCAGCGCGGCAGCCTCCCCGTCGTCCAGCGAGGAGGTGAGCACGACCACTGCGGCGCCCGTGGCGGCCAGCACGCGCACAACGGCGGTGGGGGCGGCCGGCAGGGTGCGGGGATCACAGACGATCACCTCGGGGAGCAGCTGTGCGGCCAGGCGGACGGCGGCGTCAAGATCGCCGACAGCCACGGCGGCCGTGATCCCCGGCGCCTGGCGCAGTCGGCGGGCCAAGGCCACCCGCACGCCCGCGTGGCCGTCGACGATGAGCAGCGTTGTCGCCCTGCCCCCGGTGGTCTCCCTGGCCAGCATGCGCGTCCTCTCCTCTCTGACTCCTTGTCTTCTGGGTCTGTCTCCCCGTACCTTACAGGCTGGGGCAGCCCAGGAGATAGGGCCGTTCGGCCCCAAAACGGGGGGCACTGTGGCGCGTCGCCGGACGAGCCGCGGACCGATCCGGGCGGCACGCCACCCGCGCGCCACCGGCACCCGTGGGTGGCTACCTGCGTCCCCCCCCAGCAGGCGCGCGCCGTGTACGCCCCCGATCCGTCGCGCCTGCTGGGGGGGGACGCCCCGTGACGAACCCGAGAAGCCCCCGCGGCTCTAGATGACCCAGCGATCCGGCGCGCTGAGCCGGGGATCGAGCGTGGCCGCGGGCAGTGGCCAACTCACGTAGTAGCCCTGCGCCGCATCACAGCCCAGCCGCTCCACGAGGGCATAGGTCTGCTGGTCTTCCACCCCCTCGGCGACGACACGCATGCCCAGTCCGTGCCCCAGGGCGCTGATCGCGCGGACAACAGCCGCGTCGTTGGCGCTGCCCTGCCGCAGGAAGGAGCGATCAATCTTGAGCTCGTCCGCGGGGATGCGGGTGAGATAGGCCAGGCTCGAATACCCCGTCCCGAAGTCGTCGATCACCACATGCACGCCCAGGCTGCGCAGGCCCTCCAACACGCGGATGCTCGTCGCGGGGTCCGCCATGACCATGCTCTCCGTGAGCTCCAGGCGCAGCAGCGTCGCGGGGAGCCCATGCCGCGCCAGTGCTCCCGCGACCATGGCCCGCAGATCCGGGTCGCGCAGGTTGGCCATGGACAGGTTGACGGACATGGTCAGCGGGCCAGCAGCCGCCCGCTGCCAGAGGGCGCACTGGCGCACTGCATCCTCCAGCACCCGCGCCAGGAGCGGGATGATGAGGCCCGTGCCCTCGGCGAGGGGGATGAAGTCCTCCGGCAGCAGGAGGCCGCGCTCGGGGTGCGCCCAGCGCACCAGCGCTTCCATCCCCACGATCTGACCACTCGGGGCGTTCCCGGCCCCGCCCACGCTGACCTGGGGTTGGTAGTACACGACGAGGCGCCCCGCCTGGATCGCCGCGCTCAGCTCGTCGCCGCGGCGACGGCTGGTGGGGCCGCCGTGCTGCCGCGCGTCGTAGAGGGCATGGCCGCTGCCCGTGCGCTTTGCGGCGTACATGGCCATGTCGGCCTCCCGCAGCAGCGTCCGGGGCTCCGCGCGCCCGTCCGTGGCGAGGGCAATGCCGATGCTGACCGTGACGTGCAGGATCTGCCCCTCCACGGTGATGCTCCGGGTCACGCCAGCGCGGATCTTGCCCGCGGTCTCCACGGCCCCGGCCTCGTCCGTGCCCGGCAGGAGCAGGGCAAACTCATCGCCGCCCAGGCGCGCCACCGTGTCGGAGGCGCGGAGCACCTGCGTGAGGCGGGCAGCCACCTCCTGGAGCAGCCCATCGCCGACCTGGTGCCCGTGCGTGTCATTGATCTCCTTGAAGTGATCGACATCCAGGAGCAGCACGGCCAGCGGACCCTGCGCGCGCGCCGCGGCGCGCGCGGCCCCAGCGAGGCGGTCCTGGAACAGGCTGCGGTTGGGCACGCCGGTCAGGGGGTCGTGCAGGGCCTGATGGTGCAACGCCTGCTCCAGCCCTTTGTGGACGCTGATGTCGCGGATGACGATGACCGCTCCCGCTGTGCCGCCGGGGGCGATGGGCTGCCCCCGCGCCTCAAACCAGCGGCGTGTCCCCGCCGTTGTGGCGCTGAACTGCAGGGTGAACGCCGCGCCGCGCTCCACGTGGCTCCAGGGCGCCTCCCCCGGCGGCAGAGGCTGTCCGTCCCGGCCCTCGAGCACCGTGCCGGCCGCAGGGGGGCCGATCATCCGCGTGTAGGCCGCGTTGGTGAGCACGGGCTGGCCCTGGGGGTCAACCACCATGACGCCGTCGGGGATGCAGGCCAGGATCGCCGCTAGGTAGGCCCGCTCGCCTTCCCGCATGGCAGCCAGATCCTGCTCCCGCAGCCCGGCGATGAGCAGCTGCTCGTTGACAGCCCGCAACTCCCCCAGGGTAGGCCCGGTGGGCGTCGTCCCCGGCGGCAGGTCGCCTGGCCGTCCGTCGCGTTGGTCCATGTGGTCCTTTCCGTGTGGCGTGCGTGCCGGCCGTGGTGGCCCGCGGTCAGCTACGAGGAGGAGCGCGCCACGGCCCGGTACACGGTCGTGGCCTCATCCCCGCGGGTGGCAGAGCGCAGTGCGATCAGGCGCTCCAGCACGGTGACCAGGTCGGCCTCCCCGACCCCCGTCCGCCGCGCCAGGTCCTCGATCCGGGCCTCGCCCAACTCGACCAGTCCCGCGAGAACCAGCGCCTCCCGAGCGGTCAGCCCGGGGTCGGCGTCGTCTCCGGCCCGCGGGCGGAGCCGGGCCCGCGCCACGCCGACGCCCCGGGCATCGCGCAGGCTCTGGCGCACGATCAGGCCCTGCGCCGTGATGTCGTAGAGCCACAGCTCCTTGCTGTGGTCACTCTTGCGCATCTTGATCACCGCCAGGCTCTTGCGCAACTGCCCCTTGATCTCCATGTGGCGCAGCAGGAGGATGTCGTCGGTCAGGAAGGAGATGATATGGGGACTGAAGCGCAGCTCGCTGGTCGTCTGCACGATCTCCATGGTCATCAGCACGATGACCCCCGTCCCGGTCAGCGCCCCCACCAGCCGGTACAGCGACTCGCGGAAGTCCTGCCGGAAGGCGGGCGCCAGGGCCAGCTCGAAGCCGGAGACGGAATCGATGGCCACCCGCCGTGCCCCGATCCGCGCCACCGCCGCGCGGATGGCCTGGAGGGTCTCGTCGGGCGAGAGGTCCAGGGGCCGGATGGAGATGATGGCGAGGGAGCCCTGGCGCACCATCTCCTCCAGGTCCTGACCCAGGCTCCGCGCGCGCTCCATGTACTCCTGGGGGTGTTCCTCGAAGACGGCGATGACCCCCGGCTCGCCCTGCCGCACCCCCTCCGCGATGAACTGGGTGGCCAGCGCCGACTTGCCCGTGCCCGAGGGACCGCTGACCATCACCGCGTCGCCCCGAGGCAACCCCCCGCCCATCAGCGCGTCCAGGCCCGCCACCCCTGTGGTCGCCCGCCCCGCTAGCGGCGGGTGATCGCCCCGCTCTTGACGGCTGCTGATGCGCGGGAACACCTGCAGCCCCGCCTGATCCAGGCGGACCGTGTGCAAGCCGGGCATCAGATCCTGACCGCGCATCTTGACCACCTGTAACTTGCGGACCACGGAGTTGTCGTCGGTGACCTGGGACAGCCAGAGCACCCCGTCAGCCACGGTGAAGACGGGCTCATCGCGCAGATCAGCATCCTTATAGTTGCCCAGCAGAAAGGTCGTCGCCTGCCAGCTGGTCAGGTGCAGGGCCAGGCGCTGCACGAAGCCCGCCACATCCAGCCCCCCCGTTCCCGGCCCGCCAGGCACCCGGGCGATGTTGTGAAAGGAATCCAGGACGACGAGGCCGGGGCCGCGCTCCTCCACCCGCCGGACGATGTCGGCCAGGACCTGATCCAGATCCCCGGCCAGGATGGCCTCGCTCAGGTTCACGAAGTCGATGGTCCGGCCCACCTTGGCCGGGTCGAAGTAGTCCATCTGCTGCTGATAGCGCAGCATCTTGAGCGCCGGCTCACCCAACACGCTGAAGTACAGGGCCGGGCGCGCCGGGGTGGCCAGGCTGAACAGGATCTGGTGCGCCAGCGTCGTCTTGCCCGTGCCCGGGGCGCCGGCAATCACCGTGAAGGTATACTCGGGCAGCCCACCTCCCAGCACCTCGTCGAGGCCGGGGACGCCGGTGGGCAGGCGTGTGATGGCCACGCGTGCTCTGTCACTCATGCTCGTCTCTCCAGCGCCTGTGGGCCGGACGTCAGCTCCGGCCAGGCCTCACGGACCAGGCGCACCGCCAGATCCTCCCCGATGAACACGATCAGCAGCTCGATGATGTGGGCCAGGAGCGCAGCCAGGCCCTCCGCGGCAGCAACCGGATCGCCACTGCTGGCCAGCGTGAACGCGCGAAGGCCCTGCAGTCCGTCCTCTGCCTGGGCAGCGACGGTGACACGTGTCAGGCCCGGGCTCTCCGCCTGGGCCAGGCGCACGGCGCGGGCGACAAGGGCGCCGTACCCGAGCACGCCGATCAGGTCAGCCAGCCGGTCGCGCAGCCGGGCGTAGGCGTGGTCGGCGGCCTCGACCAGCGCAGCGGGCTCCCGCTGTCCTCTGCCCGTGTCCAGGAGCGCCCGCCGCGCCAGGTCACGCGCGGTGGCTGAGATCTCTGCCATGAGCCCTCCTCCCACGGGGGCCTGACCGTGCCTGCGCCGATGGTCACCCGGGAGAGCGTTTCCCCCGCGGTTGGGCAGCGCTGTGGTCCACACCGCCACCATCGTAGCACAGCGACCCGCAGCGCGGCCACTGCCCCTCCGGGCACGGCGTCCGGGGAGCGCCGGGCCGCGGCCCGGCGCCACACGTGCTCGTCTCCACCCGCGGGTGTGCCCCTCTGACCGCGCTCCAGAATCGTGGGCACGGCGACCCCCTGGTCCCCCGTCGTGCGTCTCTGGGAGCCTGAACGTGTCCGCGCGAGCACGCGCGCCATCGCGAGAGCGCCTGTGCGGGTCAGGGCTGGTGGACACTGTGCCAGCGCTCAGCGCCGGTGCATCACGGTGCCAGCAGACTCAAGATCAGCAGCAGAGTCACGTGCTCGCGGCGGGGCGCTGACACCGGTCCCCCTGGCTGCGCCTCCTCCCGGTGGCCGAGTACCACTCCAGGGTGGGTGCGGACGTCTCCACGGCGATGCGTGGTCTGAAGCCACGCGTACGAGCCCCCGACCGGACCTCATCGGTTAGGGACAGGGGCGCACCGTGGGCATGACGTGCGTACCAAGGGACGTGGATGCAGCACGTGGCCGGCACAGCAGTCCCTGGCGCCCGCGGGTGCGTGTCGGATGCACGACCGGGCACGTGGATACCCGTGGCCCGGCCTCTGTCCCCCCTGCTGGCCTGCCCGCGAGGCGGCGTCCCGGCTCCGCGCATGGAGGCCGCACCGCTGGTCCGACCTGGGGGCCAGCAGCCGCACGCGCTCAGGGTGCCCCGGCGTCGCGGTTGCCCTCGGTGAAGAACGCATAGGTGTTCTTCCCCCGCCTCTTTGCGCCATACATGGCGCGATCGGCGCTCTTGAGCAGCGTGTCGAGCGTGTGACCGGCGAAGGGATACAGGCTGATGCCAATGCTGGCGGTGAGCGCGAGCTGGCGCCCCTCCACCACGCAGCCGTGACTCAGGGCGTCCAGGATCTTGCGGGCCACATCGGCGGCATGGGCGCTGGCGCCGATATCGGGGAGCACGATGACGAACTCGTCGCCGGCCAGACGGGCCACGCTGTCGCTGGCCCGGATGGACTGGCGCAGGCAGCGCGCCACCTCCTGGAGAACCCCATCACCCACCGCGTGGCCCCACGTGTCGTTCACCTCCTTGAAGCCGTCGAGATCAACAAAGAGCAGCGCGATGATCTGGGTCTGCCGCCGCGCCCGGGCCAGCGCCTGCTCCACCAGCTCGCCAAAGAGGGTGCGATTGGGCAGGCCGGTCAGCTGATCATAGTGCGCCTGGCACGCTACCCGCCGTTCCTCCTCCCGGCGCTCCGTCACATCGACGGTGAAGACAACACGCCCGGGGCGACCCTCCACGCCGGGCAACGCACTGCTCGTGGCCAGCACAGTCACCGTCTCGTCCTGCTTGGTGCGCAGGTCATAGTCGCGCTGACTCGCCCGCTGGTCCGCCCCCCACAGCCGCGACGCGGCGCGCAGGGCCGGCCCCTGCTGCTCCCCCACTAGCACACTGAAGCGCTGGCCTACCAGTTCCGCGGGCGTGTAGCCGACAAGAGCGGCCGCTGCCGCGTTCACCAGCTCAAAGCAGCCCTGCGCATCCACGATGCTGATCCCCACCGGCGCCGTCTCCGCCAGCGTGCGGAAGCGCTGCGCACTCGCCCGCAGGGCCGCAGCGGCAGCGACATAGCGCTCAGCGATGGCCAGACGGACCTGCAGGACGTCCAGATCGAACGGCTTGGCCAGGTAGTCATCAGCGCCCGCAGTGAGCGCCATCTGCATATCCACCTGCTGCACGTAGGCGGTCAGCAGCAGGATGTGGCTGTGCGCACCATGAGGCAGCGTGCGGAGGCGACGGCACAACTCCAGCCCATCCATGCCCGGCAGCCGCCAGTCCACCAGGATCAAGGGAAACGCCTGCTCCTGGAGGAGCGCCCACGCTGTCTCAGCGTCAGCACAGGCGGTGACCGTATGATCCCGCCGTTCCAGCACCTGGGTCAGCATCGCTCTGATGCCGGGCTCATCCTCCACAAGGAGCGTGTTCATCGTCACGCACATCTCTCTGGCGCTGCCGCCGCGCGTGCTCGGGCTCTGCCTCCTGCGCCCTGCTCTCCCGCCGCCTCACGGAGCGTGAGTGCGCACCACGTCTTCTAGTATAGATGGTCTGTCAAGGCCAGACGTGTAGCCTGGCCTCCTGCTGAGCAAGGGTCGTGCCTGATCGGTGCGCTGGCTCCTCGCAGAGGTGGTTCTGCTGTCCTGCCGCACGGGGCGTCTGTGGTCAGCCGACCGCGCCGACGCGTACCAGGAGCGCCCGGGTGGCGGAGCCCTGAATACGGCACGAGGCCTGCCCTGCGGGGTGATCAGGCCACCTGTGCCTGGGATGTGGCGGTGACGCGAGGGTGGCCGCACTCCCGCAGGATGCGCCCAGGTGGGCGCCCAGCACCGTGGTCAGGGGCGGCGCCTCTCCCTGGGTCACCGCAGCCTCTCAGCCCGCTCCTGTGTCTCGTGTGCGTCAGAGCGCCCTTCTGACTGAGCATGCTCGCGCCGTGCTGTCTCTGCCGCCCTGGGGCTACCCCGTGCGCGGTCAGCGCGGAGAGGTCAGTGAGGGCGCAGGGCGTGGGCAGCACAGCATCCCCAGGCAAGAGAGCTGCCAGGGCAGCCAGAGTGTGCCGGACTGAGACGGCCACACGGGCGATATGCCCGGTGAGCGCATGCGGGCGGAGCCGCTGGGTGACCTCCACACCGTCCATCACGGGCAGCCTGCTGTCCATCAGGAGCAGAGCGGGCGGCTGCGCAGGGGCGCTGGGCAGCGCGGCCTCATGGGTGATCTCTGCACACCTGAGGACAGCCTCCCCGCTCGCCCGTACGCTCCTGCTGAGGAGATTTCCTCAGCAGGAGCGTACGGGTCGCCCGCCTGGCGGTTTCAGCGCTCCCGTGTCTCCGTCTCCGCGCGGGACGCGTGTGGGTCGCCGGCGCGCAGGGGCAGGCGGACGGTGAAGGTCGTGCCCTTGCCCCAGGTGGAGTGGACGGAGATGGTTCCCCCATGGGCGGTGATCAGTTCGCGGCAGAGGTACAGGCCCAGGCCCAGCCCACCCTGAGCAGCGTGCTCAGCGCCCTCCACCTGGGCGAAGCGGGCAAAGAGCCGTTCCTGATCGCCCTCGGCGATGCCCGGCCCCGCGTCCTGCACCTCGATCACCGCCGCCTCGTCGCCCGCGCGGCGCAGCCGCACCTCGATGCGCGTGGGGCCGGGCGCATACTTGATCGCGTTGGTCAGCAGGTTGAGCAGCACCTGCTCCAGACGCCCCGCATCGCCAGTGACCACCACCGGTGCCGCGCCCACGCTGACGCTAACCGTCTGACCCGTGGCCAGGTTCCGGGCCGTCTGCGCGGCCTGCTCCACCAGCGGGGCCAGGTCCACCGGGCCGAGGGTGAGGGAGAGCTTGCCGGTCTCCAGGCGGGTCACATCCATCAGGTCGCCCACCAGCGCGGCCAGCCGCTGGGCGTGGCGCAGAGCCACGGTGGCGTGGCCGCGGGTCTCCTCGTGGTCCGGCGGCGGGGGCAGCCGCCCGAGCAGCAGCTGGAGGTGGCCCAACACCAGGGTCAGCGGCGTGCGCAGCTCATGGCTGGCCAGGACCACGAAGTTGTTCTGCAGCTGGCGCTGTCGGCTGACCGCCGTGATGTCCCGGATCACCACCACGCCCCGCGCCGGCAGGGCGTCCAGGATCGGCCGGCCAGTGGCCTCGAACCAGCGCTGCGTCCCATCGGTGGCGGTCAGGGCAAACTGCATACTGAAGGACTCGCCCTGGGCGACGCGCTGCTGTGGCCACAGCACGGTGGGCAGCGCCGCGCCGAGCGCATCCTGCGGCGCCACGTCGGCGTGGCCCAGCATCTCCTCGTAGGCGGCATTGGTCAGCACCGCCGTCCCCGCATGATCCACCACCAGCACCGCGTCGCCGATGCTGGCCAGGATGGCCGCCAGCTGCGCCCGCTCGGCGGCGAGTCGCTCGGCTAGCTCCTGCGCCCTCAAGCCGGCGATCAGCAGCCGCTCGCTGACCGCCCGCCGCTCCTCCACGCTCAGCACCGTCACCCGCGGCCCCTCCCGCTCACCCCAGGGGAGGCCGTCTGGTCTGCCCTCTCCTTCAGCCATCTGACTCCTCCCTGTGCGCCGCGCCTGGGCGTGCGGCGTCGTTCCGTCTGCCTCCTGGGGAGAGAGCGCCACGGGCCGGGACGCTCCCATGGCCTCAGCGCTCCGCTGGGCTATGCCCAGGGCGTGCGCACGGGCAGCGTCGCGCGCGCCACGGCCCTGTCTCCCGCTCGATCACGGCCGCGCCCTGTGGAGGAGGCCGCGGAGACGGCGCACCGCCCAGGGTGGAGGAGCCGGATCGTGGTGGTCGCCACCCCAGGGGGCGGGCAGTGTGTCGCCTGCGGGAGACGCGTGACTCCCTCCTGCACCCTGGCCCGGGACTGTTCAGCCGGCGAGAGCAGCACCTCGCCCGTGTGGACCTCAGGGGCAGCGAGGACCTGGCCGGCCGTGTCCTGCACCCAGCCCTGCAGACGCGCCTGGCCCGAGTCGGCGTGGTGCTCTGTGTCGAAGGTGAAGACGCTCACCAGCACGTCCTCGTGTTCCCGTGCCGTACACGTGTGGGAGGAGAGCGTGCCGGGCAGACTGCGGGCAAGGGTGGCCATCCCTTCCTGTCCTCTGGGGGCGTTCTCCTGCACCTCGGCCGATGTGTGCTCGCCCGTCCATGTCACCACGGCACCCTGCCTAGAGGCCATCGCGCTCCCTCCTGTCCAGGCGCACGGTCCACAGTGTGCCCACCGCTCTCCGTGTCGTTCTGTCCTCGCCAGTGTACCATGATCCGCTCGGCGGATCGTGCTGGTGCTGGGACGCGTCAGGTGTCAGGACGCGCCCCACGTCGCGCCAATCCCGTGCCCACGCGCCCCGCACAACAGCCGCTGATTGGCCACGGCACTCCCTGTGCTGGCCGCTTTATCCATCCGTCCCCAGAACTCCTGTCCGTACATCATCACGGGACACGATCGCTGCGGCGTCCTGGGCAGCGCCTCCAGGACTCCTGTAGAGTTCTGCGGACGAAGGAGGTTGCGGCGGCCACCCGCTCGTGAAGCGGGCGGATGAGCCAAACGGCCAGCACAGGTATTGGCATGACCCCTCAAAAAGGTGCATCAGGCTTTTTCACAAGCAGGAACAATCAGGCAACGAGCCAATTTTTGCCCGATCCCGCTAAAAGTAGCGTCGCAGAAGGTACACTTTTCGAAACACCCGCCGTCACGTGTCGCAAAATTCGTCTCAGACTGCCTCTAGTGGTCTGTCAAAAAGGAAGTGAGATGTTGAAAAGCGTGTGAAACGCGTGGACTCAGGCAGCGTGCTTGCGGTCCGTGGGCGTAGACGCGGTGCTCTGCGCAGCAGGCAGGGTGACGAGGGG
>JAABUM010004733.1_pt1 | contig 15032 bp, 28 predicted proteins | sample 5559161 | NCBI WGS metagenome assembly JAABUM01 (sample SAMN10711868, study PRJNA513369) | rock metagenome | isolation source: Antarctica rocks | place: Antarctica: Victoria Land, Siegfried Peak nord
GTGATCGCCACTTCCTTACCAGCGCAGTCGTCGACGTGGCACGCTGAGCGGGCCGGATTTGTGGACGGACGGGTTTAAGCGGAAACGAACGATCAACCACGGGGGCCCCGCCTCGGGGCAAAAACCGATGTCCCCCACTTCTTCTCCATTATTCTCCTTTGCTTCCTCCTCCTTCCCTCTACAGACGTCCACTAGCCCGCTTCCAGATCTCCCTAGTCCACGCTGCTGACTACCGCTCTTGCTGCTACTGCTGCTCTGTTTTCCGCCGCCGCCGATGCCGCCACTGCTGACTGCCGTCCCCTCTTACCCACCTCTTCCCCAGTCGTGCTAGGGCTGCCGCAAGCGCCCTTGTGCACATGCAGAAAACGGCAGGCGAGAATCACCAGCACAATTGTTTTCCGCTCCCACATATGGACGTTGCATCACGCCAAGAGCAGATGCGTGTGTCCAGCTCACAACACCAGCTTCACTGTCACGCACGTACCGTCCCCACCTGCAAGGAGCCGCTGCGAGTCTCATCTGCTGTGGCCGCGCTCCCGCCGGCGCTCCCACGCAGCCAGGACCAGCGCCAGGGTGCTCCACCTGAAACAGCCGACCGCAGCCCTGGTCGTCGTGCTGCAGGGTGGATGCGCCTGGACCACACGAAGCCCAGGCAAAGCACGCTGTCACGGCGGGCAGCCTTGCTATGCTGATGGTGTGAATGATGCACAATAGCAGTGCCGCACCTTCAGGCTCTCCCACGGCCGCACACACACTGCCTGATGCAACGACGACGTGCGGTGACATGCAGACAGTGGTGAACAACAAGGCTGTGCCCTCCGAGCTAGCCCCGTTTGATTTTCATCTGATAGCAATACAGGCGCATCAGTTGACAACGTGACTCCAGTTGTAACCCAGCGCCGTCTGATTCGCGCCAACCAAAATCACATTTCTGTTCTCAACTTGCGCAACAAACTCGTTCGCCAACCCACATTCAGTGTCAGGCCCGCCTGTGCCAGCAAGTCTGCCAGGTAGTGCGCCTAGAGATTCGCGCCAACCAAAATAACATTTCTATTCTCAACTCTCGCCACCGAAACGCTCGCCAAACCATGTCCAGTATCCGGCCCGCGCCTGAGCCAGTGCCAGGCAGTGCGCCTGCAGCGCCGTCCCGTCTGTTGCCAACTTGACTTGCGCCGTCAACTCCGCAGAAAACCTTATGCCAGCGCAACCTCTGCGCTTCAGCTGCAGCTTCGCAGCGGGCATGCGCCGGCGCACGTAGCTCTGCCATGCGCCTCCAGCGTGGCGCGTCCATCGCCATGGATTGGCGCCAATGGCAACCGCAGATCCCTTTCATCCTCCGTTGCTGCTGCCGCAAGATTCCGTTCGCTCAAAAACTTTATTTATGCTTCAGCTTCTGAGGCTTCGCCTGCGCCAGTAGCTCCGCCAAGTAGTGCGTCTCTGGTGCCGCGGCATCCATCGCCGTGGTTTTGCACTCAGTTATCCTTTTCCTCGTGCCACCGCTGCCGCAGGACTGTGTATCCAAATACATTCTTTCACGCCTCAGCCTTGGCGTGAGCCTTCCCGCGCCAGCAGTTCTGCCAGATAGTGCGCCTCCAGTGCCGCGGCGTCCATCGTCGAGGTGTCGCGCGCGGCAACACGCTGGTACAGCTCCAGCACCGCCTGCGCATCCTCCCTACGAATGCGAATGGTCGCAAGGTTCTGATGTTCTGCTGCTGGACCGCCTTGGTAAGTTACGCCACGTCTTCTCTGATCATCATAACGATGGTGTGGCGTCGGCCTTCAGCAACAAGTAATTCCAGAATGAACATTCGGCCTGTTCCATGCATCTGTGTCGGATCACACCTGGCGCTGTGGCGGTCGGCCTGGATGGTACGTCCCAGTAGCCTGGCCGCCAGCGCCGCCAGCGAGCGCGCCTGGCCGCCGGGGCCCTGGAAGGCGGCGCACCCCACCGTGTCCACCGTCAGGTGCCTGCAGTGCAGGAGACAATGAGCGCATGCATGCAGGTGTCGACAGGAAGGATGCGAAACGGAGTGAGAGGTCACGTCGGTGACCCAAATGATGTAGCTGAGCTGCAGTTTTGCTCGTACCGCAGAAGCTCGCTTACAGCCTGGACCGCAAGCTCGGCAGCATACCTGGGGTGCTGGATGTCGGGCGCCAACAGGTCCTTTGCTGGGCCATCAGCGTTATCATGGTTGACGCGAGTGCAAACCAGAACCAGGGTCAGAATCCCTGCACGCCTGGGGTGCTGGATGCCCAGCGCCGTCAGGTCTTTTGCCAGCCCGTGGCCCACCAGCCGGTGGCCCGCGACGGCGGCGCGCACGCGCGCCAGCACCTCCCGCAGCGGCGGCGCCGTACCCCACAGCGCCTCCGGCACGCCGCCGGCAAAGCAGGCATTCTGCAGCGCTTCCTGCCCTGCGTGACAGGATGGCAATTGTCCTTTGTGCGCTGCTGTTGTGTCATGCGGCGCCGGCAGCTGCGCCGACACCCTAGGCGCAGAGCTGATGCGACCCCCCAGTGGATTGTTCATCACCTCCGCTGCCCATGCCTTCATGCATCACCTCCCCGGTCTGTGACTAGAGTTCCAGGCTCAGGGCTGCAAGCGTCTGTGTGCAAAGTATACAGTCAGCATCGCTCATGCATGTGCACGCGCCACCTGGGTGGCAGAACTCGTGCAGGACGATGGCGCCGCTCTGCGCCATGAGGCACACCTCCGCCGGCAGGATGGTCACGCGGCCATGCCGCACCGCCCGTGCCGGCGCCAGGTGCAGGTACTCGACATCCAGGGCCAGGATATCGCTCTCGTCACTGCCCAGCGCGATGACTGTTTTATTGCTGGCGCGGCTGGTGGAGCGAGCGACGCCGCACCGGGTGGGCCGGAGAGGCCCGCTGAAAAAGGCTGGGCTGCACCGCGACGGCGCCGGAGCGTGCCGCCACGGCACTTGTTGTTCTGGTGTCGAGCAGCATCTTAAATGCCGGGACTGGCTGCTGCCGCGGCTGTCAAGCAGCGCCCGACGCTGCGCCAGCGGCGGAGGGGTGGCGCCCAGCGCTACTCCCAGCATGCGGGCTCAAGCGCGGTCGGATTACATCAGGGAAAGAGCTGCAGATGTTGAGTCGGTATGAGCGTGAGCAAGGCGGTTGTCTGACGAGCAGCCGATATCCGATGCTGCCGCAGATGTCTGCCGCGGCAGAAATTCGCTCAAGCGAGCCTATGATCTACGCATTCAACGTCCGCGACATGGCCAAATGTCTAACAGCCCAAAAGTGATGTTAAACACGGAAAGCCTCAGATCATAGGTGCAAATGCCGCCTGCCGGGTGAAGTCATGGACCTTGCTTGCATCCAAACCAGCAGAAAACCTGCTGGCCCAACCAGGCGCACTGACAGTCTTGGACGTCCAGAGTGATCGGAAAGGCATTCAGACTGCGAAGTATACTGCCCATTCCCTACACAGCATTTCAGCTTCGCGATTCCCTGCAGCACTCTTTGCAGTCCCACTTCCGGAAGCATGCACGAAGGTTGCAGCTGGACGAGGTTGGTAATGCATACATCCACTACACTGCCCAAAAGGGAAACACGTCAGCTCTCATCCAGCTGCATGCGGCGCACGCCGACTGCAGAGGCCGGGCAGCGGCTGTGAGTCAGAGGGGCGCGGCCTGCTTATCAGCCGCTCTCGCTTCAGCGGCTTGTCAACAGCCCTGCAGGTTCCCTAAGGTATGAAAACTAACCATGTCATCAACTTTGCACAGAACTCACGCTGATCACCGCGAGCATACGTGATTCATCCGCTGTCACCGTGCTGTTGGAGTTCCGTCACAAACACGAACTCGTCTTCAAGGCGGTGGAAGGCCGCCTTCACGGTTTGAAAGCATATCTGCAGCCTCCCAGACGATTTCGGGACATGCTGAAGTGCTGGCACGGCCTCGGTGGCATTCCGAGTGTTCCGGCACGAGCTTCGATCACGAGCACGGCCGACATGCTTTGCCTCGCTGCAGTGTCGATGAAGCCTGGTAGAGCTGCATTGGCGATTTAGAGAGTGCTACATTGCAGTCTAGTCAGTTCGCAGGCGCCTGGGTGTTGGCGGAAGGGCGAGCATGACACCTGCAACCCTGCACAGCGCTGCAGGCTGTGCATGACACTGCCTTAGGATCTGAGCGTGCATGTGCAGGCGTCCAGAACACGCCACGATGGCTTCATTGCGTCGGAGGCTGTCGGGACGGCCGCCGACGCCCAAGCCCAAGGCGCAGTGGGCGGCCATCCTGGCGGACGCTCCGCTGCCGCATCAGGACATCGCGCTGGGGGCCACCAACCCCATCACTGGCCAGGCAGGCCCTCTGAGAACGATGACTTATTTCATTGTGCAGTATTCCATGTACCAGACCTCCTTCGCGTCATGGTGCATGCCTGCATCCACCAGCCGATGGGTGCATGCTCCATGGCGCTGCCGTGTGTTAGGCAAGTCCATGCAACTCGCAGCTCTGGGACCTCAGGACACCAACCTCAGGACACCAAAGGTCAGGCTAGATACGATAAGGTGCATTGTGTCCAGGCCTACAAGATCGCGCCGCCAAACATGCACGAGCAGCACCCGGGGCATGCGGTGGTGTTCAACCTGGCGCTGTACGCTGCCGATGAAGACAAGTCTTCAGATGACGCACAGCCAGTGTACTGCAGCGCGCTGGAGATGCAGCTGGCCAGCAGCTACGTGTCCAAGGCCTTCGAGGCGCACGACGCCGGCGCCAAGGCACGCACCTCTCCTCCAAGCATGCCACACTGCTGAAAGCACGTGCTTGTCAGGCGGGTGCCCAAGTTCAGCAATGGTGCTGCAGCTTGCTTGAGCAGTAAACTGTATCCTGAGGTGTTACTCAGACCAGTTGTTTTTCTCTTGGCTGCAGGGCGGTCTGAAGTGGGAGGGCAAGCGCGCGGTGCTGCGGGTGCCGGGCATCCGCGGCGCCCACCTACATGCGGCACTCGACGCCTTCAACTCCGGCCGCATGTGCGTCTTCTGTGTCTTCTTACAAGGTCCAAAAGCGGTCTTTTCATAGCTTTGTGGCATTGAGCGCCACATATGGCTGCTGATCGAATATGAAACAGCCTGAGTGCGTCATTACACACCTGTCTCCCAACAGCTGCACTAGCGCAGTACTGCGGCCGGCACAAGGCACATAGACCTGCAGCTGTCGACGGTTTCCACGCCGGTGCAGGTCCCTGGATGCGGGCAACATCGAGTCAATGCTGTGGACGGCCATTGTGCTGGGCCTCGAGCGCCTGACCGAAGGCTGCATGCAGTACCTGCTGACCCGTGATGTCATCGTGGCGGCACCCGCGAAGGTAAGCTTGCGCAGCCGCACATAACGGAATTCAATGTGTCAGCTTGCTGGTTCCCAGGTAGTCTGCTTGGAACTCGTGCATGCGACACAGCATCTGAACCATTTGATGAGCTGCGCTGATCAGCCCCCGCATCACAGAGATGCCTCAGTGTACGGCGCCTGGTTAGCTCGTGACTGTCCCCACGCCACCATGCTGTTCAGCCTGCCGCAATGTGTGTATCCCAACCGTACATAACTAGGGGTAGCCGCAGCGCCGGAAGTCTTATAGCCGGACACATCTTGAAGCTACCCGATGTCGTAATGCGGTGCAGGTGTGCCAGCTGGCCAAGACGGCGGGGCGAGCGGACCTGCTGCCGCAGATGCTGGAGGAGGTGCGGGGCGCGTTCGCAAAGCTGCAGCCGGCCGCCGTGGCGGACCTGCTGTCGTGGCTACCGCAGGACCTGTCTGAGGCGCTGCTGCATGCCGACGTAAGCAAGTATCTGCAGCCAGAAACCAACCAATAAGCATGTGCTGACGCGATGCGCTGCAGCCTGTCACCTGCAGCCCCCGAATGTGTTCAAATGTGCACACAGATAGACAGAGGTCTGCCCGTCATTGACCGTGCAAGTTACAACAACAGCATGGTATGCTAGTTGCTGCGCATCCTACCAGCCAATATGCATGTTCCTGTTTCGAATGCCAGTGTTTCAATGCTGCTACAGAACCTGGAAGTCGTCACCGAGCTGCAAGTCGCCGAGGCGCTGCTGCTGCTGCCCGGCGCGACCGCCGCGGCGGCGTCGCCCCCCTCCACCCCCTCATCGATGCTGTCGACACACAGCGCGGACGCGTTTGGCCAGGGGTCGGGCCGGCTGCCGCTGTGGCGCGCGCTGCGGGTGCGGGCGCTCCACCAGGCAGAGCTCTTCGCACTGCAGAGCCGCGCAGCTGCGCTCGCCGACCACTCCACCCGCATGTGAGACTTGCCGCCCCTGTCTTGGTTGCCTTGCAGCAATGATTCGTGCACATCCTGTGCCCTCCCACACCGCCCAAGTTCTGCTGTGCATGGTCCGCAGCGACGAGACGGACATCTTGGACTTGTCCCATGCCGTGAGGGTCTAATGCCAATATGAGCATCTGTATTTGCTCGACATGCGGATGGCACGGTCCATCAAAAGACATCGCATGTGCTGTTGGTGCACAGGTACGTCATGACACAGCTGAACGCCGCGTGGGCGGCGGAGCTGAAGCGGGTGGCTGGGCCCCAAAGCGTCCGCAGCTCGCAAACAAAGCGAGCACAGGTGAGCATGTTACCTGCTGTGTATCAATCATGGTAATCCAGCCTCCGCGTGCTCGCCTTTGTTTTACCACTAAGATCGTGGCTCAACATGAATCCAGCAGTCCGACTCGCAACAATCAAAGGTTAAACAGCGTCAATCATCTCATGTTCCTCGTACCCTGCAGGAGGCCGTCCAGATGCGCTCGCCCTTCGGCGCCGCCTCCTACCAGTCGCCGCCGGCGAGCCCGCTGTCGGACGCGCCACGCTCCCCGGGGTCGCGTACCGCGTCGACGCGGCGCCCCGCATGCGAAGATACACTGTTCTTCGAGGTGCCGGTGGCAGAGGCGGAGCTGCTCGCGGGCGGGTCGCGGCTGCCGGGCGGCGATGCCGCCAAATGGACGAGCACGCCCCAGGTCAGTTATTTTACAAGTCTATGAAGTGTATGAATCGGACACGGCAGTACGTTGACGGAGGCGGAGCTGCTGGCCGGCGGGGCGCGGCTGCCGAGGGGCGGCGCCGAAAAGTGGCCCAGCTCTACCCATGTCAGTGTGAGTCAGTGGTGGACGGAGCTGCGGCAACAGCGCCAAAGAGGTTGCGCTGGTGGAGGTGGACCTGCGTGTGGGCGGGGCGCGGCAGTGTGGACGAGCTCTCCTCAGGTTGGTAGATGGTACGACCCATTAGGAGCAGCACCAGAGGAGTGTCGCTTGCGGAACCAAGCTGCTTGCGTGCTGGACTCAGCTGTCCAGGGCCGATGCCACCAGATGAATCTGCATCCCGCCGGCGTTACCCTTTGACTCTTGACATCAGCAGTTTGGCTGCAATGCTGCCATTGCCACTGCAGATGTTCCCTTGCCTTGTCCTTTACTACCCTACAGCGCATGTGGCTTGCCGATTCAGGATCGCCGCACCACCAATCTCACGGTCTGTTAGCAACATGAAAGCCAAGTGTGCAGATGCCTGCAAGGCCTGCATCATGCCGTCATGCATCATCCTCTGCCTCATAGTCCAATTATGTGCATCTGGCACTATAGCAAGAGTCAATGCTCATCATTCAAATGCTGAGCATCAAAAACCACATGCTACTGGCCAACACAACGATGTCATTATCTGCAGCTGAGCATGACCAGTCCCAGAACAAATATCTCTTGAAACCTGAAACGATTCGCAGCACAACTTTCTATACCGGTTTTGATCGATTAAGCTTTTCCGACGACTGCCGGTGCTGGACGAGCTGCCGCAACGCGCTGGTGTGCGCAGGCGGCGGAATCTGTGCGCAGGCGGCGGAATCTGTTGCGAAGCGGCAGAGCTCCCAAATAGACAGACAGAGAAATCCCGTGTATCAACCACACCCAGATATTGTATTTGTGCAATTGCAACTCCTGTGCAGGTGCTGCATGGGCTGCCGCTGAGGCTGGTGGTCGTGCGGACGCCCACGACACAGGCGGTCGAGGCTGTGCATGCGGCGGCAGACTTCCCTGTTCGAACAAACTCAAACACAACCTCGTACGAACTTCTGCAACTGCAAACTTCCGCAGATGCTGCACGGGCTGCCGCTGCGGCTGGCGGTGGTGCGGACGCCCGCGGCGCAGGCGGCGGAATACGTGCGCGCCGCGGCGGATCTGGTGTCGCGCTCCAGCTCCTCGGGCGGCTCGACGCCCGCTGGCGGCGCGCCGCTGGAGCCGCTGTTCTGCTCGCTCAACGTGGTTGGAAAGGTACGTTTTGAGCGATGTGCGCATCTTGGTGCAAATGCTGAGATGATGCGTCAGTGGAAGCCTGAAACAAGGCGCGGATCTAGGGGCCCGCGCACCAGGTCCACTTGCGGTGCACGGCATTATGGAGTTGATATTGGACCACTGATTCAGACCACTCGGGACAAGTGTAACTGGATCGAAGTGGTATTTGCTTATGCAATGGAGCCCTGTCATGTGCACTCATGGAGCATTCACGGCCAGCAAGGAACCATCTCCCTAAAGTATCATTCCAATCGAACGCCTGTCGCCTGCCCTGCGCAGCATGACGACGGCGACATCCGCCGCAGCGGCCGCTGGGCGGGCTGCGCCACCGGCGGCGCCGTCAAGTCGGTTTCCCCGGCGAAAAGGCCCCCGGGGGGCGGCTGCGAGTACCTGGCGTCGACGCCCGCCTCGGCGCACCGCACCGGCGGCGACGGCGGGCGGCGGCTGGTGGGCGGCTCATCCCCCTCCCGCGGCGGCGGAGGCAATGCAGCCAACAGCCCGTGGCACACGTCCAGCAGGGTGCGCCGCCGATGAGGCACAGCAATGTATGGGGATGCTCCCCCCAGCTGTGCTGACGTACATATGTATGATCATGCAGATGGCGTGTGCATGGATGAAGATGATCCCCCCAGCTATGCTGTCTTGGACGTGTGCACATGCAGACGGCACATGACCGGCTGCATACGGAATGGCATGCAATGCTCAGCAGCACAAGCACATCTCTGGACCAGTGCAGCACTGCTTAGTCCGTCTGCTATATAGAACAGAACCAACATCATCAGGCTGCAATGCTGTATTGCCCTTATCACAAGAGCAAGCTGCTTGTGGCGTGCAGCCGGTGCCGCGGTCGGAGCTGTCGCTGTGCGATGCCACGCGGCGCGTGGCGTCCAGCCCCGCCACCGACGGCAGCAATGCCAAGAAGGCCCGCTCCAGGAGCGTCGTGTCGATCACCGCCACGAGCGGGTCGGCCGTCAAGCCGGTGAGCGCCTGGTGCACCAAATCACAAGGCTGGAATCAATTCGCGAGAGTCCCACCGCAGTTGTGCATCGTACTGTTCCTCCAAGCTCTGCTGGTCGCTGGTCGCTTCACGACTCAGCCCCAGCCCGTACGACCCTCGTTTGGCAGCGTGCCACAAACACAGTCCACTTTTTTTCACACTTGCATTCGCGTGTGCAGTCAATGTCGGTGCCGCCCCAGCTGGAACTGCCGCCGCCAGAGGAGGATGCACGAGGCACTTTTGATCATTTGTGTCCAAACCTGGACTAAATCATCTGCGGCAGGCGGCGTCAGCGGAGCTGCGGCTGGAGCTGCCGCCACAGGAGGAGGAGGACCTTTATGCAGAGGCGTCGTGGAGCCCCGCCCGCTGGGACAACCGGCCGGCCCGCACGCCGCCGTGCTCGCGCCGCTCGCGCAGCAGCCTCAGCCCGGTGCGCGCTGACAGGGTTCCACATAGTTTTCAAGTAATCTGCATCAAACTTGAGCGCCAAGGCATGGTGGAGCCCCCTCTGCTGGGGCAACCGGTCGATCGCCCGCACGCCGCCGCGGCGGCGTTTGCGCAGCAGCCTCTTCTAGCCTCCTCGACCGACTGGACATGGAGGAACTTCAAAGAGGGATACCAGAGCTCAAACGTGCCCGCTCATGTGCCTTTTAGCTGCTGCGTACGGACCTCGGTGCACAGTTGTTCTGGCGATGATGGCAGCCTGCGTGATGAGCTTCCCAGCGCCCCTTGTAAGCAGCCAGTGATGATCATGCTACCACAGTCAGGAGTAAGTGCGTGCAGGCCGCCAGCGTCCCGTCGCCCAAGCGCTACACCAGCGTGCTCGCCAGCCCGCTGTCCGACGCCGGCACACCGCCGCCCCAGGGGCCCCGGCACGTGCTGGGCCTGCAGCTGCTGGGCGAAAGCAGCGGTGCCGGCGGCGAGGAGGGTGCCAACGGCGAGGAGGCGGTGACGGCGGCGGTGGAGAGCTTTGACGTCTTCTGCCTGGCGCAAAGCACAGGTGACCTCGCTCAAAGTTTGGTGGTTTGGTGTCGTGGGTCGATGTCTTCTGCTTTGTCAAGCGTGCAGGTGCTGCTGCAGTGCGTCCGATGCGCCACGGCTGTGAAGGCGCTCATGCGGCAGTCGCTGCACTACAGCCCTGGCACTCCATCGGGTTCTGGCTTTCTGACGACGCTTAGGATGCACTGATGTCCTGTCCTGTCTCTGCCGCAGTCGAGCCCGAGGGTATGGATCCGCTGCCGCGGCTGCTGGGCACACTCACCACATACGAGGTGCGCTGCACACGGACCAAAAACGCAGCCAGCTATTCATGAGCGCCGGCCGCAGTCCAGGGGGAGTCGGCGTAGAAGTTACGGTGAAGACGAAACGCTGAAAAGGACCTGGAACGTACTGTGCGTCACTGCTCCCAGCTGAGACTCCCCGCAATTCTTCCGCAGATACCGCAGCACCTGCAGCGCAGCCTGGGCTGCGGGCCGCCGGACTTTGTGAGCCGTGTGCTGACGTGGCGCTCTGCAGCGTCTGAGGGCTCTGCGCCCACCGTCTGCATCGGCGTGCGCGTCAAGTGGGCCGGTGCCACGCCTTCCTGCTGACAAGATCTCCAGAACTTCTGTTCATCGGCTCCGGTTGTAAAAGGTGCCGGGAAGCCGGTGCGTGATTGCCAAATTGCGGTAGCTGCCACCAGCGGCAGCGGCCTGCGCTGCAATGTGCGTACTTGAGCTGCCGGCGACCGGAACTGTCGCGCGGACACAGCATTGCAGTCATCACGAGTTGCGTGGTCGAGAGTTTGGTTAGCATTTCACACGACGGTAGAAACGTCCGAAGACGCTTAGCTGAGGCCAGCCAGGAACGCTGCTAGCTAGCGCTGATGCGCATTGAGGGCCTGTTTTCTTGCGAGTTTTTCAGTGATTGCGCCATTCCTAGGACATTGCGATTAGGGCTGTGGCTGATGCACTGCTATTCTACAGAGCGAGTCATGTTGGATCACTTGGTTTTGGCTTCTTACACAAGTGGTCAACCTGCTCTGCCACCCAATGTATACATGCCACTTACTGCGCGTGCAGCGCTGCCAGCCTGCTGACCAGTTCAGAATCCCAACTGCTTTCTGACAATTCCAGGAATCTGAAAAAGCTGCAGCACACGAGTCGCATCGACTGCCCACACAGCCTATGGTTCCGAGAAGTTTTGTCCCTGTCCCCATGTTTCACACGCATGCTGCAGCAGCTTTTGAGTCGGCTGACGTGATCATGTCATCATGCCCCTCGTGCCTCGCCACCCGAGGCTTCATCAGTCTTCGGATCGTTCAGTGTCTCAAACATGTCATGACCCCACTTGCCGCCGCCGAATCCGCCTCCGCCACCAAAACCGCCATTGCCGCCTCTGCCAAAGCCGCCGCCGTCCCCACCAAAGTCTCCGCCGCGGCCGGCTTGCCACGCTCTCCTGCACGAGGAACAGAATGTCCCATGTCAACCTGGCAACTCGTTCCTACCTTTAAAACGCCTCGCCCTCCTGCACTGGAATCTCGTTCGTGTGTGCATGCGAGCAATTCCCGTCGGTTTGGTGCTCTGCACAGACAGCGCAAGGACGAATCTGATGCAGGTGCGCACCCGCCGGCAAACCGGCCGCTGTTATCTCCCCGCGGCCGCCGCCTGTCGTCGTCCCGATGCAGGCCAAAGATGCCCTCAGAGGCGCCGCCGCGCGGCCTGCGGCGGCGGCCCTCCATCGGCTCGGCCGCCTCCGACGCCCAGTCGCCCCGAGGCCGCCGCGGTGCCGGAAGCCGCTGCTCCTCGTCGTCTGCCCCCCACCGCCCCCTGCCGCATGCGCAGAAAGCAATGGACACTGCTGGATTGGCGCAGCACATGTTGAGCGTGAATTAGAATCTGTAGCCAGCATCTCCTGGGCTCTGCGTACGAGTGGAGACAGATCATTCCGCAGTGCTCCGTGGGACAGGTGCGCACCTGATGTCCTCGAGGGAGGCGCCGCCCGACTGGCGTGAGTCCACTGCCGCGGCCATGCCCGCTGCCGGGGCGCCGGGGCGGCCGGGGACGCCGCCGCGCGGCTCTGCGTCGCGGTCGTCATGCTGCAGGGTGGGCGCATGAGTCAGAGAAAGCGCAAGCAAGACGCAATGTCACAGCAAACATTGTCACCTGGGGGCTTTGGTGCACCTGGGGGCTAGGCCCGACGTGCACTAGGCCCGGAACTCGAAGCAATGAAGCAGTGTATACTATTAGGCACGCTTATGTTGTGAACGCCGCAGATTCATGCTGTGCGGACACTGACAAGCCTACAGCTGTGGTTGGGATGCGAACAGATGTGCACCAGGTATGTCGAACTGCAACTCCATTAAGAGAGGGCCAAACAGAGGGCGCACGTCAAAGTAATTGCCGGAGCGTGGCACTACGACGTCGGACTCGTCGATCACGCGCGCGTAGATGCCCTGCGGGTTGATCCGCACCGGCTGCTGCAGCGACGCCTGCTGCTGCTGGTGCTGCCGCGGCGGCGGGGCCTGCTGCCGCGGTGCGTGCTGCTGCGGGTTGCGTGGGCCCGCACCGTTCTCTGCAAGCCAGACCGCCAGACATCAGCCTTGGAACAACATCCCACTATGAGACACTCCAGGTTTACTGTATCAGCAGACGCAGCTTACCACAGCGCATTGGCAAGCGATTGACGGCATGCTGCAAGGCAACAGGCACCTGTTTGGGGCGCCGGGGCGCCAGGGTGGCTGCCATGCCGGTGGTGCTGCCGCTGCGTATCGTCAGGGGTTTCCGCTGCTTCCTGCTGCTGCTGCTGGGGTACCATTGCGTCCAGCACCGCCGCCGCCTCGGCGGGCGCGCGCATGCGGCTTCGCCCGTCGTGTTCCGCCTCTGCTGCAGGGTGGGGATCCTGGGGACGCGCCGCGCGGGCGTCATGCCGCCGGCTGCGGTCGCCGTCGTGCCCTCGGCTGCGGCTGCGGTGCCTGCTGCTGCGGCTGCGGTGGCCGCCGTCCTGCCGGCTGCCGTCCCGTTCCCGGCCTCTGGAGTGTGCACTGCGGTCTCTGTTTTGCGGATGCCGGCGTCCACAGCCGCCAGGCTCGTGCCGACCGCCGTGTCTGCCGCTCTCTCTGGTGCTGTTCGGCCGGCCGCCGGATGCGTTTCCTGCGCCGTGGCTGGGCCGGCTGCCGTCCCTGCTGCTGTGGCGCCGCCGCTCGCGCGAATGGCTGCGGTCGCGCTGTCTCTCCGACATCTCAATGCGAGGCTTACTCAAGACCCGAGACAGGTGTTATCGGCTTTATGCACTCGATTGTCAGCTTCTAGAGTATCTCGGCAAACTCAGCTCGATCTGACCCAGACGCGAGTTGCAGAGAGGAGGCATCCAAACGTCAGCAATCTGACATCAACCGCCAAGCAAACGCTGGCAGTGCGTCCTCTGCGATTGGCGATCCCAAGAGATGCAAGTCTGAAATGCCGAAGCAGGAAATTCTTGCACTCAGCGAGCTCTTCAAGAGTCCCGCACAGGATTCCATTTAGCATACAACGTTTCACCAACAAATTTCGTTTGGCAAGGTTGTGCAGTAGGCCTTTCATACTCGCAGGCTTACTGCACAGATCGTCCGGCGTTCTTGCAGCGTTTGCACATCAAGGTCGCGGCAATCACGCAGATCGCGCGCAGTGCATGCAAGTCAGATTGCTCGTGAGCTGGCGCCGCAACTGTCTGACGGACCGTAACACAGTCGTCAGCTATTCCAAAGCGTGTATCGGCTGCTGCTGCAGCTGTTGCTTCCTCCGCGCTGACCGCCAATTTTGAATTGCGGCACCGCACCTACTGGACTTGACACTAGCCCGGCGCGAGGCCGGGATGGGCGAGACAATCACAAGCAAACCGCAGCGTGACATGTGAGGCCTGACAGGAGCCCGCCATGCCGCGCGAGATTGTGACGCTGCATGTCGGCCAGGCCGGCAACCAGATCGGCACAGAGTTTTGGAAGACGGTGCGCGTAGTGCTTGCGCTTGCATGCCGCTGGGGGTCCACCTTCTTGCGTTGGAATGCTGGCGGCCTGATCCACGGATTGTCGCACCTGAATTGGCGTTGAGTGCTGGAATGACATGATGCCCGCTTTGCGCCGCAGCTGTGCCGCGAGCATGCGATCGACCACGACGGCACGCTGAGCGCGTCGCGGTCGGCGTCAAACGAGGTGCAAAATTTTCCGACCTACACAAAAGCGTGTTCGGTTCCCCGAAAAGAGCATCGCTGGTTTTGCCGGAGCCTTCTGCAGCCACCGGCGGCACAGCGGCGGGCGGGCTGCGCCTGGAGCATGCGGCCCGCCAGATCGGCTGCCGCACACTCATAAATGTCCGCAAATGCAGCAGGCAATCAGAGTGTGAAATGCGATGAGAAATGAAACGAAATTCCACGCGCGCTGCAGGGGCCGGACTGCCGGGAGGTGTTCTTCTATGAGGACGACGCCGGGCGGCACGTGCCGCGTGCGTTGCTGCTCGATCTGGAGCCCAGGTCAAAATCTCTGCATGCCCAAGAACCTTCACACAATATGGACCATATTCTCTAGCCTTATGGGTTTACGCTGATATGGATGTTGAGGCTGTATCCGGGCGAGTGGGCGAACACCTCGCTGCTGGTGGCTGGGCGTGGCCACCAGCAAAGGCGGCGCTGCGGGACCATGGATAAGCCTTGGGACGGGGAAGTAGCACGGCTCTTCCATCTGTATGCACAGAAGAAGCTCCAGCAAACCA
>JAABUM010004734.1_pt1 | contig 15030 bp, 12 predicted proteins | sample 5559161 | NCBI WGS metagenome assembly JAABUM01 (sample SAMN10711868, study PRJNA513369) | rock metagenome | isolation source: Antarctica rocks | place: Antarctica: Victoria Land, Siegfried Peak nord
CCTCGTAGGAGACGACGCGTCCCTCCGGACCGACGGCACGCAGCAGCGAACAGGTCAGCGCGCCCGAGCCGGCGCCGGCCTCCAGCACCCGCGCACCGGGGAACACGTCGCCCTCGTGCACGATCTGCGCAGCGTCCTTGGGATAGATCACCTGGGCGCCGCGGGGCATCGACAAGACGTAGTCGGTGAGCAGCGGCCGCAGAGCGAGATAGGCGGTTCCGTTGGCGGACTTGACCACGCTGCCCTCGGGAGCACCAATGAGGTCGTCGTGGGCGAGGGCGCCCCGGTGCGTGTGGTACTCGCCGCCGGCGACCAACACGATGGTGTAGTGCCGTCCCTTGCTGTCGGTGAGTTGAACTCGGTCACCGGCGCGGAACGGTCCGCTGTGCGCCATCGTCTGGGGCTCCCTGCTGTTTCCTGCGGTCGGTGGCCCGGAACTGTCGGGACCAGCGCCTAGGGTGCCAGACATGAACGACGCGACCGACCCAGCACCCGAGCGAGCGAGGACGACCAGCACCGAGCGAGCGACCAAGGCCACACCACGTCGGCCGGCGCTCTCGCCTTCGCGTGCCGGCGACTTCAAGCAGTGTCCGCTGCTCTACCGCTTCCGGGCGGTGGACCGGCTTCCGGAGACGCCCAGCACCGCGCAGATCCGCGGCACCGTGGTGCACGCCGCGCTGGAACAGCTCTATGCGCTGCCCGCCGCCGAGCGCGACCAGGGAAAGGCCCGCGATCTGGTGAGTCCGGCCTGGGAGCAGACCCTCGCGGAGTCACCGGAGCTGGCGGAGATGTTCAGCGCGCAAGAGCTCCCGGATTTTCTCGACGCGGCCCGCTCCCTGGTGGCGCGGTACTTCACCATGGAAGATCCCAGCCGCTTCGACCCGGAGGCGTGCGAACTCCGGGTCGAGATCGAGCTGGCCGACGGCGTCCTGCTACGGGGGTTCGTCGATCGCCTGGACGTCGCACCCACCGGCGAGCTGCGGGTGGTGGACTACAAGACCGGAGCGGCACCGCGGGAGATCGGTGAGGCGCGGGCGATGTTCCAGATGAAGTTCTACGCCGTGGCCCTGTGGCGCTTGCGCGGGGTGGTGCCCACGCAGCTGCGCCTGATGTACCTCGCCGACGGGCAGATACTCACCTACGCACCGGATGAGGACGAGCTGCGTCGGTTCGAGCGGACCCTCTCGGCGATCTGGCGAGCGATCCTGCAGGCCGGTGTCACCGGCGACTTCCGGCCGAACCCGAGCAAGCTCTGCGACTGGTGCGACCACAAGGCGCACTGCCCGGCCTTCGGCGGAACCCCGCCGCCCTACCCGGGATGGCCGCAGATCCCCGATGCCGGCGAGGAGACCCTGTTGGAGCGGGCGGGATGAGCCGGCCCACGTCGCCGGTCGGCGAGGCCTACTACGAGCAACTTTCGCCGGCACCCGACGGCGCCGAGCGCTTCGCCTCCTCCGAGCACACCGTCGGCCCGTGGTCGGCGACCATGCAGCACCTGAGCCCGCCCGCGGCGCTGCTGGTCCGGGCATTGCAGCGTTGCGCCGACCGTCCGGGCACCAGGCTCACCCGCGTCACCGTCGAGGTGCTCGGCCCGGTGCCCCGCGCCGACCTGACGATCCGAGCCCGGGTGAGCCGTCCCGGTCGGCAGATCGAGTTGCTGGAAGCTGAGTTGTTCGTCCTGGACAACACCGGCACCGAACGGGCTGCCGTGCGGGCGACGGCATGGCGAATGTCCAAGACGGACACCGCGAACGTCGCCCTGAACACCGGAACGGCGATGCCGCCGCGATCCGGCGGCGCGCAGCGCGAGCTGCCCTCAATCTGGGTGCCGGGCTACGTGGACAGCATCGAGTGGCACTGGCTGTCCGGGTACCTGGACGATCCAGGCCCTGGAGCGGCATGGGGCCGGCCGACGCTGCAGCTCGTGGCCGGGGAGAAACCCAGCGCACTGGAGTCCTTGTTCACCGTGGTGGACTCCGCCAACGGCATCGGCTCGCCCTTGGACGTCCGGGAATGGACCTTCCTCAACACCGACCTCAGCGTGCATCTGTTCCGCGACCCGGTCGGCGGGTGGACCGGGATTGAGGCGAGCACCGATGTCGGTCCCGACGGGGTCGGCCTGTGCTCCGCCGTGCTCCACGACGAGCACGGCCCGGTGGGGCGCTCGGCCCAGATCCTGCTGGTGCGACCCCGGAGCTGACTGCCGCGAGGACGGCGCAAAGGGCAGTTCAGAAGCGGCAGGCCCGAATGTCGGAGGCGAGAATTGCCTTGGCACCCAGGGCGGAGAGCTCGTCCATCACGGTGTTGACCTCCTTGCGGGAGACCATGGCCCGCACCGCCATCCAAGCCTCGTCCGCCATCGGCGACAGGGTCGGTGACTCCAGGCCGGGGGTGACCCGAAGCGCCTTCTCCAGCAGCTGGCGCGGGCAGTCATAGTCGAGCATCAGATACTGCTGGGCGAACACCACGCCTTGCACCCGGGCCGCCAGCTGATCGCGCGCGCCGTTGCCCGCTGGGGCACCCGCGCGTTCGATGAGTACGGCTTCGGAGGCGCAGAGCACGTCCCCGAAGGCGACGAGGTCGTGCTGGCGCAGGGTGCGCCCGGAACCCACCACGTCGGCAATGGCGTCGGCCACCCCGAGCTGGATGGAGATTTCCACCGCTCCGTCCAGCCGGATCACCGTCGCCTCGATGCCCCGGGCCGAGAGGTCGGATTCGACCAGCCGCGGGTAGGAGGTGGCGATGCGCAACCCGGCGAGACCCTCCGGCGACCAGTTCTTGCCGGCCGGGGCGGCGTAGCGGAAGTTGGAGCCGCCGAAGCCGAGCGCAATCCGTTCCTGCACCGCCGCACCGGAATCCAGCGCGAGATCGCGTCCGGTGATGCCGAGATCGAGTTCGCCGGAGGCCACATAGATCGCGATGTCCTTCGGCCGCAGGAAGAAGAACTCGACCTGGTTCGCGGGGTCAAGCACCGTGAGGTCACGGGAGTCGGTGCGACGGCGGTAGCCGGCCTCGGCCAGCATGTCGGCAGCGGACTCGGACAGCGAGCCCTTGTTCGGGACAGCAACACGCAACATGAACGATTCCTTAGGGGTGGGCACGGCGGGCAAGGACATGTCCGTCACAGGTGCCGGTAGACGTCTTCCAGGCTGAGTCCCCGCCCGAGCATCAGCACCTGGGTCCAGTACAGGAGCTGCGAGATCTCCTCGGCCAGCGCGTCGTCACTCTCGTGCTCGGCGGCGATCCATACCTCACCGGCCTCTTCGAGCACCTTCTTGCCCTGCGCATGCACACCGGCATCTAGGGCCGCTACCGTGCCGGAGTTCGTTGGCCGAGTGGCTGCACGCTCGATGAGCTCGGCGAACAGCGAGTCGAAGGTCTTCACGAGACGTCATTGTCCCATGCGGGCCGGCCGGGCTACGAACCCCGCGGACCACGCCGCCCTCAGCGTGCCGGTGCTCAGCCCTTCCAGGGACTCCCGGAACACCCTGGCCTCGCCTTCGGCCACTGCCACCTCGCAGGGAACGACGAGCACCGGGCAGCCGGCGGCCTCCGCGGCGGCGACCCCGGTCGGCGAGTCCTCCACCGCCAGGCAGCGCTCCGGTGCGATGCCGAGCAGCTCGGCGGCGCGCAGGTAGGGGTCGGCGGCGGGCTTGCCGTTCGGCACTTCGTCCCCGCACACGGTTGCCGCGAAGCGCTCGCGGCCCAGCGTGCCCAGGGCGCGCTCGGTCAGGTCGCGACCGGTGTTGGTCACCAGGGCCATCGGCAGGCCCGCGGCGTGCACCAGATCAAGCGCGGCCCGGGCCCCCGGACGCCAGCTCAGCCCCGTATCGAACAACTCCCCGGTGCGGGCCAGCAACCAGCTGCGTGCCTCGGCCACCGCGCGGGGGTCGGGATCGAGCTGTAATGCGGTGAAGAGCAAGTCCATGCTCCCGGCCATGGTGCCGCCGACCATCTGCTGGCGCACGGCATCGCTGAGCTCGCCCCCGAGGTGGCGCGCCAACTCGCGCAGCGAAACGTCCCACATCCGCTCGGAGTCCAGCAGGGTGCCGTCCATGTCCCAGAGCACCGCGTGCGGTCCGCCGAGCGACTCCCGGTCCCGCAGGCGGCCGTCGCGCAGCCCGGGATCAAGCATTGAAGTACTTGGCCTCCGGGTGGTGCAACACGAACGCATCGGTGGACTGCTCCGGATGCAGCTGCAATTCCTCGGACAGTTCCACCCCGATGCGCCCGGGCTCCAGCAGATCCATGATCTTGGCGCGGTCCTCCAGGTCGGGGCACGCTCCGTAGCCCAGCGAGTACCGCGCGCCGCGGTAGCCCAGCCGGAAGAACTCCGCCACCTCCGCGGGGTCCTCGGCGGAAACCGGTTGGCCGTCGGGCATCTGCAGCTCCTCCCGGATGCGGCGATGCCAGTACTCGGCCAGCGCCTCGGTGAGCTGCACGCCGATGCCGTGCACCTCGAGGTAGTCGCGATAGGCGTTCTTGGCGAACAACTCGTTGGCGTATTCGGCAATCGGCGAGCCCATGGTGACCAGCTGGAACGGCAGGACGTCGACCTGACCGGCCTCCTTGGCCTGTTCCCTGGTGCGGAAGAAGTCGGCCAGGCACAGGTGCCGGTCGCGGCGCTGGCGCGGGAAGGTGAACCGGAAACGTTCGGGCGCATCGTGTTCGGGCGACTGCAGCACGATCACCGAGTCGCCGTCGGATACCGCGGGAAAGTAGCCGTACACCAACGCGGCGTGCGCCAGGATGCCGTCCGTGCTGAGCCGGTCCAGCCAGTGCCGCAGCTGCGGCCGTCCCTCGGTCTCCACCAGCTCCTCGTAGGAGGGCCCGTCCTTGCGGGAGCCCTTCAGCCCCCACTGGCCCAGGAACAGGGCGCGCTCGTCGAGCAGCTCGGAGTACTCCGCCAGCCGGATGCCCTTCACCACCCTGGTCCCCCAGAACGGCGGGGTCGGGACGTCGACATTCTCGGCCACATCCGAGCGCGCCGGCAGCTCGACGTCGGTCTCGGCGGCCTTGCGGGTCTCGGCGATGCGCTTGGACCGCTCGTGCCTGGCCCGGCGTTCGTCGATCTTCGCCTGCTCCTCGGGGCTGACCGCACCCAGGGCGGAGCCGCTGCGCTTGGCCTTCATGATCGAGTCCATCGTCCGCAGGCCCTCGAAGGCGTCGCGGGCGTAGGCGACGTGACCATCGAAAATCTCGGCCAGGTCGTCCTCCACGTAGGAACGGGTCAGTGCCGCACCGCCGAGCAGTACGGGGAGCTTCTCGGCGATCCCGCGGGAGTTCATCTCCAGCAGGTTCTCCTTCATCACCACGGTGGACTTCACCAACAGCCCGGACATGCCGATGACGTCGGCCCGCTCGGTCAGTGCCGCCTCAAGAATGGTGCCGATGGGCTGTTTGATGCCAAGGTTCACCACGTCATAGCCGTTGTTGGTGAGGATGATGTCGACGAGGTTCTTGCCGATGTCGTGCACGTCGCCCTTGACGGTGGCCAGCACGATGCGTCCCTTGCCGTCCTCGTCGGTGGCCTCCATGTGCGGCTCCAGATGCGCCACCGCGGTCTTCATCACCTCGGCCGAAGCGAGCACGAAGGGCAGCTGCATCTGACCGGAACCGAACAGCTCACCGACCGTCTTCATCCCGGCCAGCAGCGTCTGGTTGATGATCTCCAGCGGGGGCTTCTCCTGCATGCCTGCGTCGAGATCGGCCTCGAGCCCGTTGCGCTCGCCATCGACGATGCGCCGCTCAAGCCGCTCGAACAGCGGCAGCTGCGCAAGTTCCTCCGCTCGGGTGGCCCGGGCAGAGGCGGCCGAGACGCCCTCGAACAGCGACATCAGCTTCTGCAGCGGGTCGTACCCGTCCCTGCGACGGTCGTAGACCAGATCCAGCGCCACCTCCCGCTGCTCATCCGGGATCCGCGCCATCGGCACGATCTTCGAGGCGTGCACGATGGCCGTGTCCAGGCCGGCCTCGGTGCACTCGTGGAGGAACACCGAGTTGAGCACCTGCCTGGCTGCGGGGTTGAGCCCGAAGGAGACGTTGGACAGCCCGAGCGTGGTCTGCACGGTCGGATGCTGGCGCTTGATCTCGCGGATCGCCTCGATGGTCTCCAGCGCGTCGCGGCGCACCTCGTCCTGCCCGGTGGTGATGGGGAAGGTGAGCGCGTCGATGATGATGTCGCTCTCCTGCATCCCCCACTCGTTAACGAGGTCGGTGATGATCCGGTCGGCGATCTTGAACTTCTTGTCCGCGGTGCGAGCCTGGCCCTCCTCGTCGATGCAGGTGACGATGACGGCCGCGCCGTGTTCCACCGCCAGCTCCATCGCGCGGTCGAACCGCGATTCCGGCCCCGTGCCGTCCTCGTAGTTCACCGAGTTGATGACGCAGCGCCCACCCAGGTGCTCCAGGCCCGCCCGCAGCACGGCGGGCTCGGTGGAGTCGATCATGATCGGCAGCGTCGAGGCGGTCGCGAGCTTGGCGGCCAATCCGGCCATGTCCGTGGTCCCGTCGCGGCCGACGTAGTCGATGCACAGGTCGAGCATGTGGGCGCCGTCGCGGGTCTGGTCCCTGGCGATCTCGATGCACGCCTGGTGGTCCTCGGCGAGCATGGCCTCCCGGAAGGCCTTGGAGCCGTTGGCATTCGTGCGCTCACCGATCATCAGCACACTGAGGTCCTGCTTGAACGGGACCGCGGTGTACAGCGAGGAGGCGCCCGGCTCCTGGCGAACATCGCGCACGCCGCGCTCGTGCTCCGGGATGGCCGACACCGCGTCCACCACGGCGCGGATGTGCTCAGGGGTGGTGCCGCAGCAGCCACCGACCATGGCCAGCCCGTATTCCCGGACGAATCCGGCCAGCGCCGTCGCCAGCTCCTGCGGGGTCAGCGGGTACTCGGCCCCGTTCTTGCCCAAGGTGGGCAGCCCGGCGTTGGGCATCACCGAGATGGGCAGCCGCGAGTGCTTGGATAGGTGCCGCAGGTGCTCGCTCATCTCGGCCGGCCCGGTGGCGCAGTTGAGTCCGATGAGGTCGATGCCCAGCGGCTCCAGCGCGGTCAGCGCAGCACCGATCTCGCTGCCCAGCAGCATGGTGCCGGTGGTCTCCACCGTCACGTGGCAGATGATCGGGATGACCGTGCCGAGCTCGGCCATGGCGCGCTTGCTGCCGATCACCGCGGCCTTCACCTGTAGCAGGTCCTGGCAGGTCTCGATGAGGATGGCGTCGGCGCCGCCTTCGACCATGCCCAGCGCCGCCTCCTGGTAGGCGTCGCGCAGGTCGGCGAAGGGGGCGTGGCCCAGCGTGGGCAACTTGGTGCCCGGCCCCATCGAACCCAGCACGAACCGCGCGATCCCGTCGCGGCCTGGTCCCATCTCGTCGGCCACCTCACGGGCGATCTGCACACCCTTGAAGGACAGCTCGCGGATGCGGTCGGCGATGCCGTAGTCGGCGAGGTTGGGCAGGTTGCAGCCGAAGGTGTTGGTCTCCACCGCGTCGGCACCGGCCTCGAAGTACTCCCGGTGGATCGTGCGCAGCACGTCAGGGCGGGTGTCGTTGAGGATCTCGTTGCAGCCCTCGTGGCCCAAGAAATCCGTGTCCACGTCCAGTTCCGCGGCCTGCAGCATCGTGCCCATCGCCCCGTCGCCGATGAGCACGCGCTGGCGCAGGGCTTCGTGCAGGGGGGATGAAGCGGGAGCAGGCATGGCCTTCAGCGTAGTGGGCGTAGAAGTTGGGGGTCCGTCGTAGGCTGGTGATTGTGACGGAAAAGGATGTGGCGCCTGCCGAGTTGCCCCGTCTGCTGGACCCGATTCTGGTCGCAGCATTCGAGGGGTGGAACGACGCCGGTGACGCAGCGACCGGAGCCGTGGAGCACCTGGAGCTCTGCTGGGATGCCACGCCTCTGCTCGAGCTGGACTCCGAGGATTACTACGACTTTCAGGTGACCCGCCCGACCGTACGGATGGTGGAAGGCGTCACCCGGCGGATCGACTGGCCCGTGACCCGGCTGACGGTGTGTCGGCCGCCCGGCTCCGCGCGCGATGTGGTGCTGCTGCGCGGCATCGAGCCCAACATGCGCTGGCGCACCTTCTGCGCCGAGCTGCTCGGCCACTTCGACCGGCTGGGCGTGAACACGGTGGTGACCTTGGGTGCCTTGCTCGCCGACACCGCCCACACCCGTCCCGTTCCGGTGACCGGCAGCGCCTACAACGTGGCCTCGGCCAAGCGCTTCAACCTCGAGCAGACCCGCTACGAGGGGCCCACCGGTATCACCGGGGTGCTGCAGGAAGCGTGCGTCCGTGCCGGGCTGCCCGCCATCTCCTTCTGGGCGGCGGTGCCCCACTACGTGGCCCAGCCCCCCAACCCCAAGGCCACCATCGCGCTGCTGCACCGGGTCGAGGAGGTGCTGGACGTGGAGGTCCCGCTGGCCGGCCTGCCCGAGCAGGCAACGGAGTGGGAGGCCACCGTCAACGAGATGGCGGACGACGACGAAGAAGTCCTTGGCTACGTGCGTTCCCTCGAAGAGCGAGGGGATGCGGAGATCGACATGTCCGACGCCTTGTCCAAGGCCGACGGGGACGCGATCGCCGCCGAGTTTGAGCGCTACCTCAGGCGGCGCGGCCCCGGACCCGGCGGGAGCGCCGCAGGGCAGCAGGGCGAGTAAAGGACCAGGTGGGCATTTCCACCACCTGGAGTGGCTGGGCAACGGCTGCGACAAGCATGAGGGTCAGGGGCAGACGCCCGAGCGCGGCGTCACCTCGAGCAAGGCGGAAGGACCTCTCATGAAAAGACTGCTCATCGTGCTCGCCGCGGTGGTGACGACGCTGGCCGGCGTCGTCCTGGCTGCACCGACCGCTTCTGCGATGACGCCCTACTGCGGCATCGTCTGGGGCTCGCTGAACAAGGCGGCCGGCGACCTGTCCCCTGCCCCCGTCGTGAACGTGCGTGCCGGTCAGCACCCGTGCTTCGACCGTCTCGTCGTCGACCTCGCCGGCTCGGGCGGTGGGTACCGGGTCGGGTACACCTCCGCGGTGGTCCAGGACGGCTCGGGCCAGATCGTCCCGCTGCGGGGTGGCGCCTTCCTCAGCGTGGTCGTCCTCGACCCGGCCAATGACATCAATACCGGCGAGCCGACGTACACACCGGCGCGTCCTACCGAGTTGGTCGACGTCAGCGGCTACCGCACATTCCGGCAGATCGTTTACGCCGGCAGCTTCGAGGGGCAGACGACGGTGGGTCTCGGGGTGCGGGCTCGACTGCCGTTCCGGGTCTTCGTGCTCGCCGGCCCAGGCACCAACTCCCGACTGGTGATCGACGTCGCGCACAAGTGGTGAACTGAGCCGGGACCGCAGGTGTTCGGCCGCCCCTCGCTCAGAGGTCGCGGTCGGACACCAGCCCGTACTGCAGCGCGATCTCGGCCAGCCGGGCCCGCTTCTGATTCTGCGGGAGCTCGTCGATGGCGAACTTGCGGAAGAGAACTCGCAGATGTGTCTTGACCGCGTCGACGCTGAGAGCCAGCTCGTCTGCGATGACCAGGTTGGTGGCCGGCGACGCGTATGCACGCTGGTGCTTGTAGGGCCGGCACAGCGCCAAGAGCACCGCGTGCTGCGCCGCGGTGAGGGGCACTGCAGAAGCGAGTGGCTCGCCGATCAGGGTGTGCAGGCCGGCGTCCTCGGCCGGGGCACAGAACGTCAGCAGCGCGGCCCCGAACCGGATCTGGTCGCGGTCGTGCAGGGGAACCCGACCGGACACTCGCCTGCCGTTGACGAAGGTGCCGTTGCGGGACAGGGCGTCGTCGACGATCGTCCACACCCCGCCAACCCATTCCAGTGTCGCGTGCAGCCGGGAGACCAGCGGGTCGCCGTCGAGCACCACGTCGGCGAACGGGCCCCGTCCGACCGTGACCACCCGACCGCGCAGCAGCCAACGACGCTGCTCCGCCCGGACGTTCCAACGAGCGAGGTACGGCCCCTCCATGGCGGGGACAGCCATGTCGGACGGCTCAGCCATGCCGCCTCCCAATCTCGCCCAAATTATCCGTCGAGGGCTGAAATCGGTCAACGCCGCAGACGCACCCCGAGCAGCGCATCGACCGCATCGGCCATCGCCGCCGGCGCCTGGCTGTCGGCACCGCGCCGTTGCAGCGCCTGGGTGGCCCACGCGTCCACGGCGTCCAGCGCCCGCGGGGTGGCCAGGTCGTCGGCCAGGTACTGCCGCAGCCGGGCGATGGTGTCCGCGGCGTCCGGTGCCTGCTCCAGTGCCACCGCGTCCCGCCAACGGCTCAACCGGGCGACGGCGTCGTCCAACACCTGCGTCGTCCACTGCCGGTCGCTGCGGTAGTGCGCGGCGAGCAGGCCGAGCCGGATCGCCATCGGGTCGACGCCCTCGGAGCGCAGCCGCGACACGAGCACCAGGTTGCCCTTGCTCTTGGACATCTTCTCGCCGTCCAGGCCCACCATGCCCGCGTGCACGTAGTGGCGGGCGAAGCGCGCCGCGCCGGTGAGCGACTCGGCGTGCGCGGCGGAGAACTCGTGGTGCGGAAAGATGAGGTCGCTGCCGCCGCCCTGCACGTCGAAGCCGGTGCCGATGCGGTTGAGCGCGATCGCAGTGCACTCCACGTGCCAACCCGGTCGGCCCGGACCCAGCGAGGACGGCCACGACGGCTCTCCGTCGCGGGCGGCCCGCCACACCAGGGCGTCCAGCGGATCGCGCTTTCCCGGACGGTCCGGGTCACCTCCGCGTTCGGCGAAGAACGTCGCCATGGTGGCGTGGTCGTAACCGGACTCGTAACCGAACTGCCTGGTCGCGTCGGCCCGGAAGTACACGTCCGGGTACGCCGGATCGTCCACCACGTAGGCCGCCCCCGAGGCCACCAGTTTCTCGACGATCTCGGTGACCTCTTCGATGGACTCCACCGCACCGACGTAGTCGTGGGGCGGCAATATCCGCAACGCCTCCATGTCGGTGCGGAACAGCGCGGTCTCCCGCAGGCCGAGCTCGATCCAGTCCACGCCGTCGCGTTCGGCACGCTCGAACAGGGGGTCGTCGACGTCGGTGACGTTCTGCACGTAGTGCACCTCGTTGCCGGCATCCAGCCACAACCGGTGCACCAGGTCGAAGGTCAGGTAGGTGGCCGCATGGCCGAGGTGGGTGGCGTCGTAGGGGGTGATGCCGCAGACGTACATCGTGGCGGTCGGCCCGGCGGCGACGGGGCGCACGTCACCGTCCGCGGTGTCGAACAGCCGCATCGGAGGGCCCGCTCCGGGCGCGGTGGGAATCTCCGGGGCCGACCATGACTGCATGCCAGCGACCCTACTGGGCTGCGCCCTGTGCGTGAAAAAGGCCCACAGAGCAGCCCAAATCACTCACAGGCGCTTGCGCAAATAGTCGGCGACCACGGCCGCCCCGAGTCCGTCGAGATCCGGCGCGACCACGCGTCCGTGCGCCCGGCGGGCCAGCTGGTCCACCACCGCAGCCAGCCGTGGTTCCTCGCCCAACCGGAAGATCGTGACCTGGGCGCCGAGCCGGGCGATGGCGTCGAGTTCGCGCACGGTCAGGCCGAGGGTCTGCGGCAAGGGCGGGTAGTCGAACACCGCGTAGCCGTCGGGTTCCAGGTGCGCGGTCGGTTCCCCGTCGGTGACGATCAGCACCACCGGCTGCGTGCCCGGGTTGCGACGCAGGTGCCGTCCGGCGAGCAGCAGCGCGTGGTGCAGGTTGGTGCCCTGCTCCCAGGCGCCGTCGAGGGAGGTGAGTTCCTCTGGGGTCAGCGTCCTGGCATGCCGGCCGAAGCCGATCAGCTGCAGGGCGTCTCCGCGGAAGCGGGTGGAGACCAGCTGGTGCAGCGCAAGGGCGGTGCGTTTCATCGGTAGCCACCGGCCCTCGGCGACCATGGACCACGAGGTGTCCACCAGCAAGGCGACGGCCGCCCGGCTGCGTTGCTCGGTCTCCACCACCTCTACGTCGCTGACCTTGAGCCGCACCGGCGGCCGGGAGCCGGCCGTGCGCAACACCGCGTTGGTGACGGTCCGCGTGGTGTCCCAGGGCTCGGCGTCTCCGAACTGCCACTCCCGGCTGGCTCCGGTCGGCTCCCCCGCCGCCCCCGCCCGCCGGGTGTCCCGTGCCCCGCTCCGCGCGGAGATCTGCTCGGCCACGTCGCGCAGCGCCGACTCCCCCAGCCGCCGCATGGCCTTGGGCGAGAGCCGCCAGCTGCCGTCCGGGGCCCGGTCGAGGAAGCCCTGGCGCTGCAGCTCCCGCTCGATCTCGCTCAGCGTGCGGGCGTCGGCAACCGCCTGCGGGCCAAGCTGGCGCTCCAACGCGTCAAGGTCGACGTCTTCCATTCGCGCCCCGGGGTAGGCCTGCGTCAGCTGCTCGGCCAGTTGCTCCAGCTCGCCGATCTCGGCCATCGCCTGAGTGGCCTCGCCCAGCCCCATGCCCTGCTGGCCCCGGAAGTTCTGCGAACCGTCCCAGTCCTGTCCGGGCCGCGCCGCGCGCAGCATCCCGTCCAGCTGCGCCAACTGCTCGGCGAGCTCGGGACTGCCGAAAGCCTGCTGCGCCAACTGGTCGAGCTCCGCCTGCTGCTCGGGATTCAACGAATTGCGCATCCGCTGCGCCGCGGCCGCTCGCTGCGCCAGCGAGTCCAGCAGCTCCTCGACGTTGCCCGGGTTGTCCGGGAAGAACTCGCCATGCTCGGCCATGAACTGCTCGAACTGCTCCTGGGTGTCCTCGCCCTTGGCGTGCGCAGACAGCAGGTCGTTGAGGTCGGAGAGCATGTCGGCGACCCGCTGCCGGTCGGCGTCGGTGGCGCCTTCGAGAGCCTGCTTCATGCCGCGGAAGCGCTCGTCGAGCAGCTCACGGCCGAGCAAGTCCTTGATCTTTTCATAGTCCGCCCTGGCCGCGGCGCTGCGCCAGTCGTAGTCGGCGAGTTCTTGGACGGCCCGCGCGGTGGACGGACTGCGGGATTCCAGCTGCATCTCCGCCAGGCGGGCTTCGTCGTCGAGGGCCCGGGCCAGTTCCTTGCGCTCGGCCAGGACCGCCTGCTCCAGCAGTTGCCGCACCTCCTCGAGCGTTCCGTCGAGGTTTTTGCGTTTGAGGAGTTCTCGACGGCGTTTGTTCGCCCGGGCGGCAAGGTCGTCCAGCCCCCGCTGGCCCGGCAACCCACGGCGCATCAACTCGCGCATCGCGGCCCGCGGCGAGCTACCACCCATGATGTCCTCACCGATGGCGTCCAGGGCGTCGCGGAGGTCGATCGGCGGCGCCAGCGGGTCCGGTCCGTCGTGGTAGGGACCGTAGGCGTAGCGGTTCGGGTGTGCGCGGCTCATACCTGGTACACCGTCCGTCCCAGTTCGTCGGCGTCCTTGGCGATGCGCCGAGCCAGGTACAAGCCCTCCAGCGCGAGCTCGGCTGCCGCGGCCCGTTCACCGTCCACCTCGGCCTGCACCCGCTCGTACACCTGGGTGAGCACACCGTTGGCGGCAGGCAGCGTGGCGAGCAGCTTTGCGGCGGTCACCGTGTCGCCGGTGACCACGGGGGTGCCCTCGTCGATGGCGGCGACCAGTGGGCCGAGATCCACCCCGGCCAGATGGGCTCGCGCGGTATCCGCGGTGGCCCGGCGCAGCAGGTGCTCCAGCACCTCCAGCTCGCGGCCCTCCTCCCCGGACTCGAACTCCAACTTGCCGCGCAGCACGTCGATCACCGTGCTGAGGTCCACGGCGCGGGCGATCGGCGTCTGCTCGCCAAGCACGGCCGAACGGCGCAGCGCCGCGGCGGCCACCGTCTCGGCCGCGGCGATCGACACCCGGGCGGACACCCCGGAGCGCTGGTCGACCGCCGTGGAGTCGCGCAGGTAGCGAGTGAAGCGGGCGATGATCTCCAGCAGGTGATCCGGCACGGTGGCCACCAGGTCGGCCTCCTGGGTCACCACCGCGATCTCGTCCTCGAGCTCCAGTGGGTAGTGGGTGCGTACCTCGGCACCGAAGCGGTCCTTGAGCGGAGTGATGATGCGTCCGCGGTTGGTGTAGTCCTCGGGGTTGGCGCTGGCCACCAGGAGCACGTCCAGCGGCAGCCGCAGGATGTAGCCGCGGACTTGGATGTCGCGTTCCTCCATCACGTTGAGCAGCGAGACCTGGATGCGTTCGGCCAGGTCCGGCAGTTCGTTGATGGCCACGATGCCCCGGTGGCTGCGCGGCACCAGTCCGAAGTGGATGGTCTCCGGGTCGCCGAGGCTGCGGCCCTCGGCCACCTTGATCGGGTCCACGTCGCCCACCAGGTCGCCGACGCTGGTGTCCGGGGTGGCGAGCTTCTCCGCGTAGCGCTCGCTGCGGTGGCGCCAAGTGATGGGCAGCTCGTCGCCGAGCTCGGCCGCGCGGCGCAGCGACGACGGGATGATGGGGTCGAAAGGGTGCTCGCCCAGCTCCGAGCCGGCGATGACGGGGGTCCATTCGTCGAGCAGCCCCACGAGGGTGCGGAGCAGGCGCGTCTTGCCCTGCCCGCGCTCGCCGAGGACCACCACGTCGTGGCCGGCGAGCAGGGCGCGCTCGAGTTGGGGAAGCACGGTGTCGGCGAATCCGACGACGCCGGGCCAGGGGTCGCGGCCCTCCCGGAGCGCGCTGAGCAGGTTGTTGCGGATCTCGTCCTTGATGCTGCGCTGGACATGGCCGGTGGCGCGCAGGGCGCCAACGGAGGTGGGGCGGGTGGTGCTGGCTGCGATGGTCACATCGACAACGCTACGAGCGCCTCGGCTGTGAGGCGAACCGGCGCCGCAGTCAGCCCTTGGGTGAAAGCCGCATTCACGCGACGAACTCAGGCGAAAGCCGCATTCACGCGGGAGTGCGGGGACTACCGTGAGCCCATGACTCAGCCAAGCACCGATGCCGTCGTCACCTCACCGCAGGAGGTTGTGCTGGCCTTCTCCGCGGCGATGGAAGCGCTGGACGCGGACCGGGCATTGACCTACGCCGCACCGGAGATCGTCTACCAGAACGTGCCGCTGCCGCCGGCCAAGGGCATCCGGGCCTTCGAGCGGCAGGTGCGGACCAT
>JAABUM010004735.1_pt1 | contig 15026 bp, 13 predicted proteins | sample 5559161 | NCBI WGS metagenome assembly JAABUM01 (sample SAMN10711868, study PRJNA513369) | rock metagenome | isolation source: Antarctica rocks | place: Antarctica: Victoria Land, Siegfried Peak nord
ATCTCAGAGATGCCCCTTCGTGCTGTTGAATCAGGTCCTAGACAAACCCGATTCTCTCAGTGCCAGGGGCATTCTCGCTGTTAGGACCCGCTCTACAAGCCACCCAAGTCGGTGGATCCAGGCTTAAGTGGAATCCTCCCCGGCCACAGCAGTTCTGTGCGCGATCACCTCGAACTGCACAGTTTCGCAACGTTGCCCGTTTGGTCGGGGTCGACGTCGAGATGCAAGTCGACAGCCCGTCGCTCGGACACCCCGCCGGCCAGCCCATCAAGACGACGCCCTGGCCATCTGTCGAGCACACCGTTTGCGCTGCAATCGATCTCCAGGTGCGCTGGTCCGCCCTGATCGACTGGTGCCCGGATCTGTGCAAATCTAAGCCGGGGCCCGAAGAGCAATCGGGCCCACCACTGTCGCCCGGTGACCGACTGCATCCGGGCCTGAACTGCATCATCTGGTGACACCCAGCGGTGATTCTGCGGTCAGCTGAGCACCAGATTCTTGGACCGGCCGCCGTCAAGGGCACCGGCAATCAACTCGCTGAGGACCAAGATCACGACCGCGGCGTATGAGGATGGCGGGCCGGACACCATCCCCTGGAGTGAGCCGGCAGCGGGTCACGCAACTAACCGGCAATCGGTGGTTTCCGGCGCCAGCGACACGTCTTGGGATGGGCGGGTTGTGGGAGTTGGTCGACATCGAACGGATGGTGTCGGGAACTGGTCGAGAACTGAACTACCCCGCACTGGAGGCATACCTCGCCGCGATACAGGAGCGGCACCGCACCGGCGAGGACGACCCCGACGCGCGGTAGCGGCGGGCTACTTGGCCAGGTGGTCCAGCAGGTCGGCTAGCTCGTCGGAGGTACCGTGCCACTGCACCGCGACGTCCTCGGCGTCGGCGTCGAAGATCGCGACCGTGCATCTGGGCACCTCGATCTCGGTGTTCATCACCGAGGCTGTGAACCGGCCACTGGGCCACACCAACGCGCCGGCCACCGACTCCTGCAAAGACGAGTCGGTGTGCGTCCCGATGATCGTGAACGCCTCGAACTGGCCCAGCCCGATCGGATGGGGCCAGCCGGGCCTGCGGCCCTTGAGCGGCCGGGGCCCCGCCCCCACAAACTCGCAGGGCTTCAGCGAACCCCAAACCCGACCACCGACAGAGCAGTGAAGCCGGCGGGAACCACCAGTCGAGTCGGCATCGCCGGCCAGGAGCGTGTCGACTGAGCCGACCGGCGGTTCGCCGCTTTCCCTACGCTTGGCTGTTCCCGGCGTCGTGAGCGCAGAATCTGTCCATGGAATTCAATCGCTGAGCACGATTTGCCGGGTCACCGCATACGACGGCGACGGCCAACCCTTCTCCCATGCGATCCGCACCGCCTCCCGGTGCACCTGCGCGATCTTCGGCGGCGGACGACGCAACCTCAAGCCCTCCACGATGGCGGCCAACTCGGCCGGGATGCGCCGGCGCTTGGACACATCCGAGCGGCCCGCCCGCTCCAACCCCGCCGCGCCGTCGGCGGCATAGGACATCAGCCACCTACGGTTCGAGCGGCCCGGTCCAGTCGAGTCCCGCTGGTGTGGCTGCAACCCGGGATGCGCCAACGGCCGGTCCGGTCGATCCTGGCAAGCCGATGACCGGCGAGGCGGTCCAGGAGCCGGCGCAGCCGAAGAAAGCTGTATCCGGTTAGCCAAATGACGAGGCGGTCGCTTCGCCGCCGGCCAGCTCACCATCGGGGAATCCGGCCGGGCGCCGCCGCCTGCGACACCGACGTCGCAGCGTGACGACGGTTCGGGACTTCGAACGACTTATAACGTTGGCGCCCACGACCTGCGCCTGACCACTGGATGTGCAGTCAGTGCAGTAGGTCGTCCCAGAGGTTGATCGGCACGACGCCGACAGCGCGCCCGGACTCGTCGAGCAGCCGGCCCATGCGCTTGATCTGACGCAGCACTATGAGGCGGTCGACCACCTCGACGTGGGGTAGCCGGTGGGCGATGGCCAACTCCAGTCGGTGAACCTCCTCGACGGTGTGCAGCCAGGAACAGAGCGCCAGGCTGGGTCCCGCGGTGACCGTCGCGCACAGTCTGGCCTGGCGGAAACTGCTCAGCGTATGCGCTGTGTCGTCGAGGCTGTCGACGGGCGAGTTCGCCCAGAGATACACCTGTACCGGCCAACCCACCGCCGGAGCGCAGACGTCGGTGCGCAGGCGGATGATGCCGGAGCGGATCAGCCGCGCCAGGTAGCGGCGAGCAGTCGTCGGGCTGATGTCGGCGCGCTCGGCGAGCTCGATGTAGGAGGCGCGGCCATCGAGGGCTAGATGGGTCAGCATGGCGTGGATGCTGTCGGACACGGACACGGCCACCGGCGCCTCGGGCCCCGCGTCAACAGTCTGTTCATCGCGGATCCGGCCCAGAGCCGTCACCGCGTCACCGGACAGTTCGCGCACCCGCCAGGCGGACCCTTCGGAGTAGATGCGGGTGGCCAGCCGTGCCCTGCTGGACAGCACACCTGGCACCTGACCCAGATGCTCCAGCAGGTAGTGAGACATCTTCGTCAGATCGCCGGCGGCGATGGTTGCGAGAATGTCTGCGCTGCCGGTCGTGAGCTCCACGGTGATGGCCAGATGGTGTTGCACCAGCGCGGTAGCCACCGCCATCCGCTCCGCTGGTCGACAGGTGATCTCGACATAGGCCAGGCACTGCGCATTGCGCTGCGCCATGCCCGGCGCCGCGGTGACCCAGCCCAGGCCCTCGTCCACCAACCGCTGCCAGCGCCGCGATGCGGTGGTCGCCGTCATTCCCAGGACCGAGCCGATCGCCGACCACGGTGCGCGGGGGGCTACCTGCAGCGCGTCAACAAGCAGCCGGTCATCCAAGGACAGGGTGGTGGATTCCACAACTATTGAGGCCTCCTTTGCCGATTTCTTGCATCGTAACCTTCTCGCAATAGAAGGTTCCTACCGTCCTTTCTATCGAAACGGAGATCATGGATCGCCGAGCTGCACGTCCGACGCCGGGCGGGCGGTGCTCAGCGCCAGTTGCCGTCATACCGCCTCAGCGCCGGGACGTAGATCGGCCAAAGGAGAAAATCTGTGAGTCGCGCCGTGCTGTTGACCAATGCAGCCGTTATCTCGCTCGACCCGGCGCATCCGAACGTCACCGCCATCGGGATCCGCGGTGACCGGATCGCCTGGGTCGGCGACCAGCGGGATGCCAGACAGTATTTCGACGATGCGGCCGAAGAGGTCGATCTGGGTGGCGCCACCGTCGTCCCCGGTTTCATCGATGCCCATCACCACGTCATGACGCTCGGCTTCTGGATGTCCCAGATCAACTGCTCATTTCCTGCGGTGCAGTCGATCGGCCAGATCGTGGACGCGGTCGCGGATCGGGCGCAGACCACCACCCCTGGCGAATGGATCCGGGGCAGGGGTTACGACGACAACAAACTGGCCGAACGCCGGCACCTGACCCGGCAGGACCTGGACGTTGTCAGCCCGCGTCACCCGGTGATGATCCGCAACGCAAGCGGGCACATGAGCGTGGTCAATTCCTTCGCACTGCGCCAGGCCGGCATCGGGCGCGGCACGGTGAGTCGGTTCGGCGGCCATGTCGACGTCGACGACGCCGGCGAACCGACCGGACTGCTACAGGAAACCGCTCAGGAGCTGCTCGGCGTCCCGTTCCTGCCGCACGACAAGGACGAACTGCGCAAGCATCTGCACACCGCCGGGAAGGCGTACCTCTCGGCGGGTGTCACCAGCGGGCACGAGGCCGGCATCTTCCACCCGGCCGAGTTCTCGGTCTTCCAGGAAGCCTGGGCCGACCGCACGCTGGCGCTGCGCACCTACATGATGATCCGGAACCCGTTCCTGGAATCACTCGAAGGGGTAGGACTGTCAACGGGTTTCGGTGACGACCGACTGCGGGTCGGGTCCATCAAGATCATCTCCGACGGGTCGCTGATCGGCCGGACCGCGGCGGTCTGCAATCCCTACGACCACGCAGCGGAGGACGACCTCGGGCTGACCATGTTCAGTCAGGAGGCGCTCGACGACCTGGTGTGGCGCGGCCACAGCGCCAGCTGGCAGCTGGCAATTCATGCCATCGGGGACCGGGCCATCGACATGTGCCTGGATGCCTACCAGTCCGCGTTGACCCGGCTGCCGCGGCAGGACCACCGCCATCGGATCGAGCACTGCGGCATCATGCGTCCGGACATCATCGCGCGAATGGCGAAGATGGGTGTGATCCCGGTCGGCCAGCCGCCTTTCATCGCGGAGTTCGGTGACGGTTTCCTCGAGCATCTCGGGCGCGACCGTTCCCAACTGACCTATCCGCTGAAGTCCCTGTTGAATGCCGGCATCCCGGTCGCCGGAAGTTCGGACTCGCCGGTGTCGTCCTACCAGCCGTTGATCGGCATCCAGGCGGCGGTCACCCAGCGCACCAGCAGTGGCGACATCTTCGCCCCTGCGGAGGCTCTCACTGTCGAAGAGGCAATCTCGATCTACACCCGCAACGCTGCGTTCGCCGCCTTCGACGAGCACAAGAAGGGCTCCGTGACGGTCGGCAAGTACGCCGACTTCGCGGTTCTGGGGCGCGACCCGCGGAGCGAACCGGCGCGCACCATCTCCGAGATCCCCATCGCGGCAACGATCCAGGGCGGTGAGTTCGTCTATGAGGCGAGTCTGTGAGCGGCGCCGGCGTTTCCCGGCCCTCGACCAGCTGAACCGACAGCAGGCGGTGATGAGGTGAACGGGCGACTGGCGTACGCGCTGCGGCGGGTGCTGCTGACGATTCCGGTGCTGATCGCCACCAGCGTCTTCGTTTTCCTGTTGATCAGGCTGGTGCCTGGCGACCCGGTGCAGACAATGCTCGGCATCCGGGCAACACCGGAGAACATCGCCACCGTGCGGCTGCAACTGGGACTCGACCGGCCACTGCCGGTGCAGTACTGGGAGTGGGTCACCGGCGCCGTCCACGGCAATCTGGGCGAGGACTTCATCAGCCACGAGTCGATTTCGACCCTGCTCAAGGTGGCACTCCCGGTCACTCTGGAGCTGACCATCCTGGCGATGGCGGTCGCGTTGCTCATCGGGGTTCCGCTGGGCGTCCTCGTCGCAGCCAAGTCCGGTTGGACCCGCAAGCTCTCCGGCGGATTCGTGGTGGCGGCCATCAGCATTCCGGACTTCTGGCTCGGCATCATGTTGGTGCTGGTGTTCACCGGTCTGTTCAACGTGCTGCCGCCCACCGGGTGGGTGTCGCTGACCGACGACCCGGTACAGAACATCCGCTACATGATCCTGCCCGTGGTCACGCTGGCGGCCGGACAGACTGCCTATCTGCTGCGCACCACCCGCGCTGCCATGCAAGGCGCCCTGGGACAGCCCTACATCGCCTTCCTGCGGGCGAAGGGCCTGCGCACCAGATCCATCATCGGGCTGCACGCGCTGCGCAACTCCTCCGGACCGATCGTGACGGTCATCGGCATCCAGTTCGGCGTGCTGCTCGGTGGCGCCATCGTGATCGAGAACCTCTTCGCCCTGCCAGGAGTCGGCCGCCTGGTGGTCACCGCCATCAGCGAACGGAACTACGTCGTGGTGCAGGGCGGCGTCCTGGTCATCGCCTGCCTGTTCATCGTCGTCAACCTGCTCACCGACCTGGTGCACAGCCTGCTGGACCCACGGGTGGAAGAGGCGGTGTCGGCATGAGTACATCCGTGAGCAGGGCCGCGACCGGCGCCGGCAAGCGGCCGGCGCGGTCGCTGACCGAACGACTGGGTGGCCGGGAAGGGTTGGTGGGCTGGTCGATCCTCGTTGTGCTGGTGCTGATCGCGATCGCCGCACCGCTGCTGGCCCCGCACGACCCGGAGACCATCGACAGCGCCAAGATCCTCACCGGTCCGAGCGGGACGCATCTGTTCGGCACCGACGATCTCGGTCGTGACGTGCTGAGCCGGGTGCTGTACGCCTACCGGGTCACTCTGAGCATCGCGGTCGGATCGGTCCTGCTGGCCATGCTGATCGGACTGCCCATCGGCATCCTCGCCGGCTATGCCGGCGGCTGGACGGATCTGGTGCTGATGCGCGGCGTCGACCTGCTGCTGGCGTTCCCGGCCCTGCTGCTGGCGATCTCGTTGATCGCCATTCTCGGCCAGGGCGCCACCGTCGCCCTTTTCGCGATCGCCATCATCTACGTCCCGATCATCGCCAGGGTCGTACGCAGTTCGGTGCTGGTGGTGCGTGGTCAGGCCTACGTCACCGGCGCTCGGGCCCGCGGCGCGTCGCATCTGGCGATCATCAGGGGCCACGTTCTGCCCAACTCCCTCGGGCCGGCCCTGGTGCAGGCCAGCGTGCTGATGGCGTTCGCCATCGTCATCGAAGCGGCACTGTCGTTCCTCGGCCTCGGGTCGCAACCACCGACTCCGGAATTGGGCCTGATGTTGGCCGAGGGCAACAACTATCTGAGTCAGGCGCCGTGGGTGGAAATCTTCCCCGGCTTGGCGATCGCCATCACGGTACTGGCCTTCAACCTCATCGGTGACGGCCTCCGGCGCAGCTTCGATCCTCACGGAGTGACCCGATGACGGCACCAGCACCCCTTTTGGAATTGCGCGACGTCAGCGTCGACTACACCGGGCGCAGCGGGTCCGTCTCGGCGGTGCAGAACGTGTCTCTGTCACTCCACGAGGGCGAAACGTTCGGATTGGTCGGCGAATCCGGCTGCGGCAAGACGACGCTGTCGATGGCGCTGATGGGGCTGCTCCCCGAGACGGCAAAAGTCACGGGCAACATGCTGTTCCGGGGCACCGACCTGACGACCATGTCCGAAGCCGCTCGCCGGCGGCTCCGCGGCGATCGGATCGGAATGGTCTTCCAGGACCCCGCCACCTCGCTGGACCCGACGTTCAGCATCGGTTCACAGGTCGCCGAGACGCTACGGGCGCATCGGAAGATGAGCCGCAAGCAGGCCAAGGTCCGGGCGCTCGAGCTCCTGACGGAGGTCGGCATTCCGGCGCCCGAGACCCGGTACGCGGACCCGCCGCACCGGCTCAGCGGCGGTATGCGGCAGCGGGTGGTCATCGCCGCGGCACTGGCGAACGACCCGGCGCTGCTGCTGGCCGACGAGCCGACCACCGCGCTGGACGTGACGATCCAGGCCCAGATCCTCGATCTGCTGGCCGGGCTGCAGAAGCGGCACAACACCACGATTCTGCTGGTTGCCCACGATCTCGGCGTGGTGGCCCAGGTGTGCGACCGGGTCGGGGTGATGTACGCGGGTCAGCTGGTGGAGGTCGCACCGGTGGCGCAGCTGTTCGCCGACCCGCAGCACCCCTACACGCGGGCGTTGATGGATGCCCTGCCCACTGCCAGCCACGCCACCGGCGCACTGCGGGTGATCGGCGGACAGGTTCCGGATCTCGCGGACCCACCATCGGGATGCCGCTTCAAGGACCGCTGCCCGCACCGGATGCCCGAATGCGACGGGCTCCCGCCGCTGGCCGCTTCCGCCGACGGGGCGAAGGTTGCCTGCTGGTTGCGGCCGGCGACGAGGCTCGCGGCCGGTCGGCGACCTCTGGCGTTGTCGTTGTTGTCGAAAGATGGTGAGACCGTTGGCTGAATTACTGGAGGCACCGCCGCTGCTACAGGTGCAAGGTCTGGTGAAGCACTTCCCGGTGCGCCGCGGGGTGTTCGGTCGCAGTGCCGTCGTCCACGCCGTCGAGGAGGTGGACCTGGTCGTCAACCGCGGTGAGGTGGTGTCGCTCGTCGGTGAGTCCGGTTCCGGCAAGACCACCGTCGGTCGGTGCATCACCGGAATGACGGTGCCGACCGCAGGCACCATCCGCTTCGAGGGTCAGGACATCGCCGGTAACTCACGGGCCGCGAAAGATGCCTTCCGGCGTCGCGTACAGCCGGTTTTCCAGGATCCTCGCAGCAGTCTGGACCCCCGGTGGAGCATCGAGCGCACCATCGGGGAACCGCTCGTTGCTTACGGGATCGGCAATCCCGAGCAGCGCTCGGCCCGGGTCCGGGAACTGATGGACATGGTCGGCCTGCCGACCTATCTGGCGCAGCGGCGACCGCAGGAACTGTCCGGTGGACAGCAGCAGCGGGTGGCCATCGCGGCTGCGCTGGCGCTGGAACCGGACCTGATCGTCGCGGACGAACCCGTTTCGGCTTTGGATGTCTCGGTGCAGGCGCAGATCTTGAACCTGCTGTCCGAGCTCCGGAGTCGACTGAACCTGGCGCTGTTGTTCATCGCCCACGACCTGTCGGTGGTGGAGCACCTGTCGGACCGGGTGGCGGTGATGTACCTCGGGCGGATCGCCGAAACCGGGCCGGTGCAGGACGTCTACCACCGTCCACAGCACCCGTACACCAAGGCGCTGATCGAAGCCATCCCCCGGCCCGACCCGACCCTGGTGATGTCGGCCAATCGATTGACCGGCGAGATTCCCAGCCCGGTGCATCCGCCCAGCGGCTGCACGTTCCACCCGCGCTGCCCGGTCGCCATCAACCGGTGCTCCACCGACGACCCCGAGCACACCCTCTTCGGCCCGCGGCACACCGCCGCCTGCCACGTGGCAGCGATGCATGCTGCCCAAACCCACACCCTGCAAGCAAAGGACCCTCGATGACAGAACCGACAGCCACACCCGGAACGGCGAAGGACCGGCGGGTCGCCGTCTCGCTGACCTTCGACTTCGACGCAGAATCGGCCTGGCTCGGGTCGTTCAAATTCGACACGCCTTCCGCGCTGTCCCGGGGTGCCTACGGCGCCAACGAGGGCGTTCGGCGAGTGCTGGCGCTGCTCGACAAGTACCAGGTGCCAGCGACGTTCTTCATTCCCGGCGACACCGCCGACCGGCACCCCCAGGAGACCAAGGCCATCGCCGCGGCGGGTCATGAGATCGGACACCACGGCTACCTGCACGAGCCGCCGCCCGGGCTGACCCTGGAAGAGGAGCGGGAGATGCTGGAACGCGGTTTCGATGCCCTGGACCGCCAGACCGGCCAGCGTCCCCGCGGCTACCGGTCACCGGCCTGGGAGCTGTCGCACAACACCTTCGACCTGCTCGCCGAGTACGGGATCCAGTACGACGCCAGCCAGCTCGGTGCCGACCGTCCCTACTGGGTCGAGAACAAGGGCGAGCGGACCGACATCGTCGAGATCCCGGGTGCCTGGGAACTGTGCGATTCCTCGCTCTTCATGTTCGCGTTCAACCCCACCCTGACCGGCCTCGCTTCTCCCTCCCACGCCCGGGAGATCTGGCAGGGCGATTTTGACGGCATGTACGCCGAGAATTCTGATGCTGCCTACGTTCTCACCATGCATCCGCAGATCATCGGGCGGCACCATCGGATCCAGCTGTTGGAAGGCATGATCAAGCACATGCTTGCGCACGACGGTGTGTGGTTCGCCCAGATGGGCGATATCGCCGATGATTTCCGCGCCAGGGAAGCCGCGAAGAGCTCTGCCGCTTAGACCTGCTCGTTCTCATCCGGCTCACCATTCTGAAGGAGACTGGCCATGACCACCGAACTACCCGAAAACCTCCGCGCCGAGGCCCTCGTGCACGGATTCCTCACCGGTCGGTTGAACCGGCGTCAACTGTTCCGCGGATCTGCGCTGATCGGCGGGGCGGCGCTGGCCACCACCACCCTCGGCCCGCTGTTGGCCGCCTGCGGCGCGTCGACCCCCAGCACGACATCGTCGTCCGGGTCCGCCGCCGGCAGTGCTGCCGCTGCGGCACGGGTCAGAGGTGGAACGCTGAACGTCGCACTGACCGGAAACCCCACCACGATGGACCCGGCGACCGCCGGCGTCTACACCAGCCTGCAGGTGTTGGACAACATCTTCTCGAAGCTGATCACCATGGACGAAGCCGGCAAGTTCGTCCCGGAGCTCGCGAAGTCGTGGAAGCAGAACGACCCGCTGACCTACACCTTCGACCTGGTCTCGAACGCCACCTTCCACAATGGCGAGAAGTTCACCGCGACCGACGTCAAGTACACCTTCGAACGGATCGCCAACCCCAAGACGGCGTCCTCGTACGCGTCGGCCTACACCTCGATCAAAACCATCGAGGTCAAGTCCCCCACCCAGGTCGTCTTCCACCTTTCCACCCCGTTCGCCCCATTGCTGACCAACCTCGCCCAGAACGGCGAGATCGTCAACAAGAAGGCCATCGAGTCGCCGGACTCAGCACGGAAGCCGGTGGGCACCGGGCCGTTCATGTTCGTTGAATGGGTACAGAGCGATCACGTCACGCTGAAGAAGAACCCGAACTACTTCGTTGCCGGGAAGCCCTACCTCGACGAGGTGATCTTCAAGTTCCTGGCCGTGGACCAAAGCCGGATCGAGGCGCTGCAGTCGGGCCAGCTCGACTGGGTGGACGCGATCCCGCTCAACCAGCTGACGGCGCTGAAGAAGAATTCGGCGTACACCTACGCGACGTCCACGCAGGCCGGCATCCCCGACTTCCTGGCGTTCAACACGAGCAAGGCACCGTTCAACAACAAGGCGCTGCGCCAGGCCGTGGCTGCGGCGGTGGACCGGAAAGAGATACTGAGCATCGCCTACTTCGGTGCCGGCGAGGCCGGTTACATGGACGTGCCCAGTGGTTCCACCTGGTACGAGCAGCCGCCGGCCACCCAGTCGGCGCCCGACCTGACGTTGGCGAAGCAGAAGATGGTAGAGGCCGGGTATCCCAATGGGTTAACCGTCACCTACCTCTCGCTCCCCCAGTACCCGGAGCTGCAAAAGACCGGTGTGGTGCTGCGGGACCAGCTCAAGAAGATCGGCATCACGGTCAACCTCGAGCAGCTCGAGGTGACGGTGTGGTTCGGCCGCTACGCCAAGGGCGACTACGAGATGACCTCGGCGTACTGGTCGGGCACCATCGATCCGGACAACTTCTACTCCACCCAGCTGCAGACCGGTTCGGCCAACAACGATATGAAGTACTCGAACAAGGCAGTTGATGCCTTGATCACCAAGGCCAGGGCTTCCACCGACGAAGCCGAGCGGAAGACGCTGTACGGACAGATCCGCAAGATCGTCTGGGACGACGCGCCGATCGTCTTCCTGCACTACGAAACCATCAACTACCTGATGCGGAACAAGGTGCATGGGTCCGTCGTCAACCCGCCGCTGGAGCTGGGGCTGGGGAACGTCTGGAAGTCCGCCTGACGTTTTCGCGGTTGAGGTGTTGCCTGGTGGCCGGTCGTTGAAGGGGTTCGGGGCGTGGCAGGGATGGTGGCTGCGCGCGGTCATCACCTCGGCCTTCTTCAACGGTTTTACGACGCTCTTATGCAGGACCTGGGGTGTCCAGGACGGGCCGCCACCGAACACCGTGAACTCTCCGCTGCGTGTCTCTGCCGTCCAGAGTCGTCGAAGCGTTGAAGCGAGGGCTTCGTGCAATTGCGCAAAGTTTTAGCCCGAGTCTTGTCGTCCTAACGAGCCAAGACCAAGCAACATCCCTACACTGCGGGCACCGCAATAGTTGGCCACCGAACAAAGGACCGATTCGTATGGTGAATACCAGAACCGGCGGTGCTACAGGGCCGGTGGTCGACGACGGCGACGCCCGGCTGCGACAGCTCGGTTACACGCCCAGGCTGGAGCGTGGATTGACCACGACGGGCTCGGTGATCTTGACGCTTTCGGACATCACGCCGGCGGGTTCACTGCTGATCGTCGGGATTGCGGTGGTGGCGTTGGCGGGCACCGGCTCGGTCATTGCCTATCTGGCGGGGGCCGGCCTGGCCGTCATGGTGGCGTTGTGTATGGCCGAGCTTGGCTCGCTGTTCCCTATCGCCGGCGGCATGTACAGCATCGTGGCTCGGGTGCTGGGCACCTGGGCCTCATTTTTGACTTTGTTAAGCTACATAGTGTTGGCGATCTTCCTGCCGGCCAGCATTGCGCTGGGCGTTGGAACCTACGCGAACTCGCTGAACTCCTCGATCCCTGTCAATCTCACGTCCGCGGTCGCGATGGTGGTGGTCACCGCACTGGCGATGCTCAAGATCCACGTCAACGCGTTGATGACTGCGCTGTTTCTCGCGCTGGAGATGGTGGTCATCGTCGTGATAGCGGTCGCCGGGTTTTCGCACCCCGCTCAGAGCGTCTCGACGTTTCTGCACCCACAGGGCCTGGTCAGCGGGCAGCTGTCGTCGTTCACGACCGGCGCCGTCGTCGCGGCTGTCGCTGTCGCCCTGCAGTCGGTGAACGGCTACGACGCAGCCATCTCGTTCGCGGAGGAGACGAAGGGCCCGACACGCAACGTCGGCAAGGCGGTGCTTTATTCCTGCCTCATCGGGGTGGTGCTCGAACTTGCGGCCTTCCTCGGCGCGGCGTTCGGCGCACCCGATCTGAAGACTTTCCTGGGTTCGAGCACCCCATTGACCTATGTCGTCGAGCAGCGCTTCGGACACACCGCGGCCACAATCTTGACCATCGGTGCCGTCATCGCGTTCTTCAACGCCTGTCTGGCGATCACGCTCCAGATGGCTCGGGTGTTGTGGGCAAGCGGACGGGACGGGATCTGGCCGGGACCGGTGAGTACCGCGCTGAACAAGCTACTTAGATCCACCGATGCGCCATGGGTGGCCACAATCTTCGTCGGCCTGTTCGCCACCGTGCTGTGCTTTCTGTCGAACATCGTTGCCGTGGTCACCTTCGTGTCGGTGTTGACGATCGCGATCTACGTCTTCGTCGGCGCCACCGCGATCGTCAGCCGGCTACGCGACAAGAACTCACCGCGGACGTTCCGGATGCCACTGTTCCCGTTGCCGCCGCTGATAGCGATCGTCGGCGCGGTGGTGGCAATGAGCCAGCAGACCACCCGCGATCTCGTCATCGTGGTGATCATCTACGCGGCGGGCATCGCCTACTACTTCATCTACCTGCGGTCCAAGACAGCCGCGATGGCTGCACTGCGCGCAACCGGAGCGGATAAGTGAACGACCGGGACACTGACATCGCCCACCTGATCGACCGGCGCGGCCTCACCGTTCCCCACCCGGATCGGGCACTGCTGTTGGAGTATTGGGAAAAGATCCGCACGCTGCGCGCCGCAGTCGACGAACGCCTGCTCGCCGGCAGCGAGATCGCGGTGACGTGGACGGCAGTGAGCCCCGATGGCGACTGAGCTCGCCGCCCTGTCCATCACAGAACTGTCCACGCTGATCGCGTCGGGGGACGTTTCACCTGTTGCGGTCGCCGAATCTGCGCTCGCCGCGATCGAGGCGCACAGCGACCGGCTCAAGGCATTCATCGACGTCTACCGCGAGAGCGCGTTGGCCGAGGCGAGGACCGCGGAGGCCGAGCTGGCGGCCGGGCACCGTCGCGGCCAGCTGCACGGCATCCCCATTGCGGTGAAGGACAACATTTACATCGGCGGCAAGAAGGCGACGATGGGCTCGAAGATCCACCGCGACTTCGTGCCCGACGCCGACGCCGGCGTCACGACGCGGTTGGCGCGAGCGGGCGCGGTCGTCGTGGGGAAGACCAACATGCACGAGTACGCCCTGGGTGGCACAACTGACAATCCGCACTGGGGTACCTGCCGTAATCCCTGGGATATGACGAAGACCCCGGGTGGGTCCAGCGGCGGATCGGCAGTCGCGCTGGCAACCGGCATGGCGGCGGGTGCGCTGGGTACCGACACTTCCGGATCTATTCGCATCCCGGCAGCCCTCTGCGGAATAGTCGGGCTCAAGCCGACGTACGGTCGGGTGAGCAGATTCGGTGTCTTTCCGGAAGCCTGGACGCTCGACCACGTCGGTCCGATGACCCGCACCGTGCGAGACGCCGCACTCGTCCTTGACGTGATCAGCGGCCACGACCCACGCGATCCGAGCTCACTTGAACTCCCCCCGACCAGCACGGCCGACGCGCTGCGGGACGGCTGCGATGGCATGGTCATCGGCGTCGAGGAGGACTTCTACTTCAACGGGGTCGATGACGCGATCGCCCAACTGGTACACAACGGCATCGAAGCGCTGCGCCGACTGGGTGCGACGGTGCAAAAAGTATCAATCCCCGGGCTCGCGGACACCGAGTTCGCGTTGACGGTCATCGACACATCCGAGACCAGCGCGGTGCACCACACGAACCTTCGCGACCGCCCCGGGGACTACGGCGACGATGTGCGGCTCCTGCTGGAGTGTGGTGAGCTCCCGTCGGCGGTCGACTACCTCGAGGCGCAGCAGCTCCGCCGGTCGCTGCGACGTCAGGTGCGCCGCACATTTGAAGGCATCGACGTCCTCATCGGGCCGACCCTGGGCAGTCGCACACCGACGATCGGCGAAGACACCGCGCTGGTCAACGGTAGACCGGTCAACGCCATTGACAGCATGATCCGACTTGTCGGGCCAGCCAGCCTCCTCGGCCTGCCCTGCCTGTCAGTTCCGTGTGGGGTACTGGACGGGCTACCGGTGGGCCTGCAGATCATCGGGCCGGCGCTGGGGGAGCAGGAGGTACTCGACACCGGGCACGCCTTCGAACAAACAGATCCGCTCGGCGGGCACAACCCGAGTGCATACCTGACCTGACCGCACGACTGTGAATTACCAAATTATTTGGTTCTGGCACAGGTTTCGTGAAGCTGATGGGTGGTTGATCGCGGCGAAGGTTGACCCCTGGTTCCGGCGGTAGGCCGTTGCCCGGTGACAGTGTGACCGGTGTTGCAGATGTGGCCGAGCGCCAGCCTTCAGGCCAGGTAGGGGTGCTCTGAACCCGCACATCCAGCGCCTCGACGCCGTCGTGCGGAGAACGTGCAGCCCTTGGCCGCACGAACCACAACTCAGCCAGGATCACGAAACTTGAGCCAGAACCAATTATTTGGCGTAGTTTGCTCGAGCTAGATGGCATAGTCTTCGAACGCTTGTACCGGGTGGCTGCTTGAGTCAAGTAGTATCTGGGCATGTCATCGCCGGTATCGATTCATCCAGTCGGTGGCGAGCACTATCCGTCGGTGGCGAGCACTATCCACGGACGTTTCAGGAGCTGCAGGCGTGG
>JAABUM010004736.1_pt1 | contig 15025 bp, 12 predicted proteins | sample 5559161 | NCBI WGS metagenome assembly JAABUM01 (sample SAMN10711868, study PRJNA513369) | rock metagenome | isolation source: Antarctica rocks | place: Antarctica: Victoria Land, Siegfried Peak nord
CCCAGAGATGCCCTTCCGGGTGGGTTGTTTGGAACTGTCGCAAGTCCCAATCTCCCAGCACGGCAGGGCATCTCGTTGTTACGCCGCGCTCACACCCCCAAACTCATCGGTGGATCGAGGCTTAGAAAGCAATCGACCCGCTGGCGAACAGGGAGGGCAGGAGTGGTGAGAGAAATGGCACCTGATGAAAGCGCACAACCGTTCGTACCCGTCGATGGTGTACAAAAAGCGTTGAGAGAAATGGCACCTGATGAAAGCGGGGGACGACCGGAGCGCGTTGCGTCCTCAGACACGATGGCTCTTGAGGCGTTCGAAGCGGACAATAAACCGAATGGTCTGATGCGTGAGTCACGGGGTGGTTCAAAAATCCATGGTCGACCCTGACAAATTGGAGTCTCCGCGAATTTTGCCCACGTGCACGTTACGAACCAGCCGGATGATCGGGCGGATGATCATTTCGATGCTGCCGATCAGGAACAGCCAGATTGCGAGGGTGCTGGTGGAGGCCCAGAAGAACAGGATGCTACCGATGATGAACCACAGCCCGACCAGGATGTCGTTGGCGATGCTGAGCACTTCGTAGCGTTGCCGAATGACCAGTTCGTCGTGGCCGACATGCAGGGTCAGGTCGTGGTCGGTAGTCATCGGAGGCGGGCGATCGTGGTGCCCACGTGCCGCAGCCCGGGATCGGTGTCGATCTGCGGGTTCAGACCGGCTTGGAAGAGAACGATGATGTCCGAGCCACCGAACTGGAAGTAGCCGAACTCCGCGCCCTTGGCCAACACGGTGCCTGTTCCGGCGGTCATGGTGACCGAGGCGACGTGGGACATTCCGACCGGGATCACGGCCACGATGCCGACATCGCCGCTCTGGCTATGGCGGGTGTCGAGGGTCAGTGCGCCGCGTACCTGGGTGAACTCGTAGCCGGACTCGGTGCTGTCTTTGGACTGCAGTTCGTGGTCGGCCAGGTCCACCTCCATGTAGACCGTCCCGCTGATCACAAATGATTCCTGGACAGTGCCGGCGACGGGGGTGTGAAAGCGGTGGTAGGAGGAGGGGGGCAGCATGTAGTGCACGAACGTGCCGCCGGCGAACGCGCCGGCGTACTGGCTGCCTTTGAGTAGATCCTTGATGTTGCCGTAGGTGTGGGTTTGCTTGATGGTGGTGGCGGGAATGTTCGAGTCGTCGTCGATGTCGTAGATGTGCTTGAAGAGGCAGTCCGCGGGCGAGGTGGCCACCTGGTTATCGCCCGGGGTGGTGATCGGGCGTAGTCCCGGGTTCAGCTCGCGGGCGAAGAACTGGTTGAAGGTGACCCAGCCACTAGGCGCGTTCGGGTACCCGTCGACCAGGGATTCCTCGATCGTGTACTCCGGCGCGTCCTTGATGAAGGAGTCCAAGATGTCGTCGGTGAACGATTCGGGGGTGTCCAGGAAGCTGCCCCATGCCCGAGCGAACCGTGTCAACCAGTCACCGAAGGCGCTGTTGTTCTGCACCGTCGAGCTCTTCTCGTCGCCGATCTGCTGATCAACCAACCAGAAGAAATGCGCCAGGCGGATGCTGACCTCTTTGGCGTACCGCTCTTCCGGAGCGGTGTCTTTCCACGCGGCGTCGTCGCTCTGCTGAGGTATCCAGCGAATGAACCCGGCCAGGTAGGCGTCGTACTCCTGCAGGTCTTGGGGCCAGTCGAGTGCGGCAAAGATCTTCGGGTCCAGATCCTTATGTGCACGGTGGTGGGCTTGCTTCAGTGACTGAACGAGCAGGGTCGACAGGTCACCTTCTTCCTGGTCGAGGATCGTGTGCAGCTCAGAAATAATCTGGTCAGGCTGGGTCATGGTTCTCCTAGGTAGGTCAGATGGGCGATGGCAGCGTGGTGGTGCGGGTACGGTCCAGCCACCAGACAGCAGCGGTGTGAGGCACGGTCAGCGCGGCGAGGTGTTGAACAGAGCGCGACGAGCCATGCAATGACTACTAATGTTGCACATCAGTAGTTGTCGTATGGCAACTGTAAGCGTCGTGGCGGCCGGTGTCGTGACCGGGTCGGTTCAGTGGCCGAGGCGGCGAACTGCGTCAGGCCCTGCAGCAGACTGCTCGACTGGCGGCGTTCATCCGCTGCAAGACCAGCTCGAAGTCATCACGCCGCGCCTGGGTAGCCGACGCGCAAGAGCTAACAGCACCCGGCACGTACGACACAGGAACACGCGGGACGGCGCCGTCCATGGCCTGATCCCGCAACAGAACCAGTGACTCAGCAGCAGCCGTCACCCGCGTGGCCCCACCACTGCACTGGCAGCAATTTGTGATCCGGTGACATGCGTCTTCAGTCTTCGATAGGTCGAGTCGCGTCTAGGAACACGGTTATAGGAGTGGAGAACAACCATTGTCCTGTGACATGTTTTACCGCGCAGGGCCCAGGCGGAGAGTAGGAGCCAGCGGAAACGAAAGTAACCCGTCACCCCACGAACACGCATAGGCGTTGTGTCATTCCGGCCTGGGATGGGGCCGTAGTCCGTACGGTCATTGCGTTGACAGAGAGTCGGTTTTGCATGTGCTTTTCACCCGAGGCTGACCTCATCGCTGGTGTTGCGTTACTCCCCGTGGCGGCGCTGTCGTTGCGCGAAGTACGACGCCTGAGAGAGGTTCCGTTCGCTGCACTTCCGCTGCTGTTCGCCGCCCACCAGCTCATCGAGTCATTGGTGTGGCTGGGGGTCCAGGGTGACGTCTCGCACACCGTCCAGCAGATGGCGGCACTGATCTACGTGCTGTTCGCCTTCCCCGTTTTACCCACGCTGGTGCCCACCGCCGTGCTTTTACTCGAGCCGCACGGGGCCCGCCTGCGGGTAGCGCCCTTCGTCGCCGTTGGCCTGGTGGTCTCGGCATACCTGGCCTACGTGGTGCTGAGTGGACCGCTGGTGGTGCAGGAGCATTCGCATGCGCTGGTCTACCGGGTCGGACTGCAGAACGGGGTGGTCTGGGCGGTGCTTTACATCCTGGCCGTGGTGGGACCATCGCTCATGTCCGGCTACCGGTCCATCGTGGCCTTCGGGGTACTGAACCTGGTCGGGCTCACAGCGGTGGCGCTGGCCTACCAGGTGGCCTTCGCCTCCATCTGGTGCGTGGTCGCTGCGCTGTCCTCAGTACTGGTCCTGCTGCACATGTACCGGCGGCGGCGGCTCACCGACCCTCACCGACTGCACGGACGCCCGCAGGCGGTCTCGCGCTGACTGCGGGTATGGGGGAGTTTTGTTTTGCTTTGGCGGGCCACTGCCAGGACGTCGCCCGGATGCAGCACTTCCGGCTCGAAAGACCCCGGTCGCCGGGACGCCAGCGAACCTAGAAGCCGAGGGTGGAGGTTGTGGATTGCAGCGCGGTGACTTACCTCCACCGCGCTGCCGAGCTGACAGTGACTCCCTCACCTACCGGGGCCGCGTCTCCAGCGGCCACACCGCACACAACCTCTCTACGTTGTCACTAGGCGTCTGAGCCGGACAGGGAGAGGCGCGGCCCGTTCGAAAGCAACGCGACCGAGGGCCAGAGGGGCGACCGGTGGCGCGGGATGCTCCGCCTGACGCAATACGCAGCTGCGACTGGAGATCATCAATATTCGAAGCTGTTGTGTATTCGGTGGTCGAGCGGTCCCATCCGACCGACGCGATGTCGTGGCGTTGAGACCATGTCGGCAACGGCTTTGTGAAGGTCTGAAGTAACGCGCTGGGAGATCGTTCCGCCAGCCTAAGCATCAGACCGGTCCGATTCGAGCCCGCCCGGTGAGCACATCGTTCATAAACCTGCTGGTCAGCGACTTTCGTGGCATCTCTGAGCGCACCGGTTCGTACCAGGCGAATCGGGACGTTGCACCTCACGCCGGTCGTTCTCGAAGTGTTGTTCTTGCAGGTTAGGAGTGCGCCGATACGGTCGGTCGGATGCGCCGGACGGGCGGCGCCAATGATGCATCTGATGCAATACGCAGGCTTCTACTTGTCATAATTGAGGTTATCGGCGGTGTGAAATAGTCCGGGGGATGAGTTGTGATCGGGGTGAGGGGATGGCATCCTCGAGGTCATGACGACACCGACATCGCGCAGTGATCTGGTGGCTCATCAGGAGTCGGTGACGTTGTCGGACGCGGATATCGTGGGCCGGTTGCGGGACGTGCTCGGTCTTGCGTTGGTCGCGTACTTGGGTGAGGTGAAAGAAACCCGCGCAGTCGCGCAGTGGGCTGCGGGTGAGCGCCGGCCCTCGGGCGCGGTGATGACCCGGTTACGGACCGCGTATCAGGCGGCCGCGCTGCTCGGCGCGATGGACAGTGCGGGGGTGGTGCAGGCGTGGTTTCAGGGGATGAACCCCCTGCTGGAGGACATCGCGCCGGCCCGGGTCCTGCGGGAGCAGGACCTGCACCAGGGCGGTCCCGCCGTGATCGCTGCGGCTCGCGCATTTACCGCGCGAGGTCGCCGGGTCGATTCCGGTGTCGAGGAGGTCTCGTCGTGATATCAGGGGGTGTTTTGGTGGCTCTGTCGGGTTTAGTATTAGTTCATCCCGTCTACGCGACCACTACGGCGAGGGGCACCCGCCATGAATGACGTCCTGACTGAGACCCACAACCGAACGACGACGCAAAATATCCATGAGACCACCCGGCAGTTGGTCAGCCACCTTGGTACCACCGCGGTCTCGTTCCTGGCCGGGGCAAAGGACAGCAAACAAGCCGGCAAGTGGGCTGATGCCGGCGGGCCAGAGCCTCGTCAGGAGCCTCAGCGCCGGTTGATGGCGGCTCATCGGGCGTGGCAGATGCTGGCCACGGTGGAAAACGATTACGTGACCCGGAACTGGTTCATCGGGACCAACCCGCGGTTGGAGGAGCTTTCGCCCCTGGAGGCGCTACACGACGGCGATATCAAGCAGGTACTCGATGCAGCGACCGCGTTCTGGGAGGGCACTGACGGATGAGCGTACGTCCTCGCGCGGACGACCCCGGGCTCTCGCGGCAGTGCGAGAAAACTGGGCTACGACTGGTTCCCACCCGTGGGCATCAGGTCGTGCGTATCGCACGCCCCTCGTACGGACCGATGAATCCCCTGCTACGTGGGACCGGTTTGTCCGGTGCTGGCTCCTGGGCCCGTTGGGACGTGCCCGCTGGCCGAACGATCTACGCCGCGGACAGCGAATACATCGCCTACTGCGAGCTGCTGGCTTACGTTGCACGCGCGGTCGGATTACGGAACACCAGGTTGAGCCAGGTTTTCGTGGAAGAGGAAGGGGCATCAGATCCGCGGACGCTGTTGGATGCGATCGCCTCAGAGTGGGAGCAGCTATTCAGCATCGACCCTCTGAAGATTGTTCAGGGATGGCGTGATGGTCGTCGGCGCTACACCTTGTCCCCGCCCGACACTGGATGAGCGGTGTTGGTTGAGCATGGCGACACGGTCGAAGCGCTCAACCGGGGATTGGCCCAGGACTCGGCGTCGCGAGGCATCCAGCGCCTGGACAGGTCGCACCTGTGCGGTGAGGACCGTTCCTTGACCGTCGCGCAGGGCAGTGGCTACGTGCTCAGGTCCTGGATGACGGAACCCTGGCTCACGGGATCTGCTACCCCTCTAAAAACGCCGGCGACGGGACCTGCTGGGCGATCTGGTTACGCCGCGTCGATGACGGTGCAGGATCCGACACCGAACCTACCCAAGTTTTCGCGGCCGACACGATCGAGGATATACATCACAACCCGAGCCTTAAGAAGACCGCGGACGCGCTTGGTCTCGTGATGCTCTGAGGTAACCGCGGTAGCGATCACGAGCGATGAGGTCGGCGGCCAGTACGAGCGGCACGGCCGCTGCGCATTAGCGGTTACTGAGTTTGCGGGTCGCGTCGACCCGTCCGGCGAGACGTACTTTGGGCTCAACGAAGGTTCACATCCCGGTGAGCGTCCCGGTGTGGTCGTCGTAGACGAAGCCGCGCTCAGGTAAGGCCCTCATGTGCGCGGTGAGACCAATGACCAAGACCGCCGGTGCCTTGACGTGACGCTTAATCTCCCGACCTCCCTATTGGCGGGCCAGGGCATGTGACTTCCCATCCTGAGGTGGTCTGGCATCGGGGGACCGCCCGTGCTCGTCACGCGTCCTGTAGCAGGTTGGGCGCGACGGCGGACGGGCCCAACCTGTGATGCCCTCGGTGGAGCCGTGGTCATAACTGGCGAAGTGCCTGGATTTCTCATCCATGTTTTGAACAGTCACCGCGAGGTATTGACGCTGCCTGGGCAGCTGCCTACTGTAGGCATGAGCAAATAATCACCCAGTGAGCCGATGCGCATCGTGGGAGTGGGAGTCATGACCGAATTCGACGTTGCCCGACGTCGTCAACTGGTGCGTGCGGCGGTGATGTACTACCTCGAAGGCAGTACACAGCAGCAGATTGCACACCATCTGCGGGTTAGTCGAGCCACCGCCGGGCGCCTGGTCGCGTCTGCTCGGGCTGAGGGCATCGTGCGAGTCGAGATCAGTCCCGGGATCTCCCGCGAGGTCGAGATCGAACGCGCTCTGGAGCTGGCCTACGGCTTGGAGGAGGCCGTGGTGGTCAACCCCGCCGATGTCCACCAAGGTGGCAGCGTCGATCTTGGCCAGGGCTGCGCCGACATCCTGCAGCGTCGACTCATGCCGGGCATGACGGTCGGGCTGGGCTGGAGTTCTGACCCGAATGAGTGGATCGGTCGTACCGCGGAGGTCTTGCAGGCAGCTGCTCGCCGCCAGTCCCCGACACCAGAGGTGACGGTGGTGCAGATGGCAGGGGCCGCCCCTGATGACCCCCGCCAGGGCAATCCGATGCGAACGGTCTCCGCCGTGGCCGACGCGCTGGGCGCGCAGGAGATCCTGGTTGCAGCTCCGCTATACGTTCGCTCGCCCCACACGGCCCGCAATCTGTTGGCTGATCGCGGCATCGCCGCCGCCATGGCCGCAGTCGAACGGGCCAACATCTGCATGTTCGGCGTTGGGCATGTCACCGCCACCACTCCCCTGGTACGCAACGGGTACCTGGACATCGTCACGGTGCAGCAGCTGCAAAGTCTTGGGGCGGTTGGCGATCTGTGCGGGCGCTTCTATGACGCGGACGGTGAACCGGTGCGCGGTGACCTAGCCGAGTGCACCATCGCCGCGACCATTCCCACGATCGCCCGCTCTGCGCTGAGAGTCGCTATTGCCGCTGGTCCCGAACGGGTGGAGTCACTGCGGGCGTGCTTGACCGCCCGGCTGGCCAACGCCGTCGTCACCGATACGCCCACCGCACAGGCCATGTTGCGACCTGCGGCCAATACCCGGACACGGCCTTCGGCGCCGCTAGACACCGCATCACCCCGCGCATCGAACACCGGCACTAAGAGGAAGGTGACGTAATGAACCTCAGGTCGAGGGATGGAAGAGGTCGGGCGTTGGGCGGCAGGCTCACGCTGGTGATATCGATGGTGCTGGTGCTGGGGGGTTGCAGTCTCAACGGACCGGTCAGCGACCCCGGCCAGGACCAGCTGCAGACCGGGTCGGGCACTGCCCGGTCGGTGCCCTACAAGAAGGGCACACTCAAGGTCGGGATCGCTGCGCGGGAGATCGTCAACGACTACAACCGCGACATCATTGCCGGTGCCCGGCAGGCCTACGTCAAACAGGGCGCCTCGGTCACGGTCACTAACGCCGGTGGTGACGCCACCACGCAGCTCAACGAAATTCGCACACTGGTCAATTCGGGGATCAATGTGCTGTTCATCGAACTTGGTGACCCGGCCCAGCTCGCGCCGGTAATCGCCGACGCACGGTCCAAAGGCGTGGTGGTGGTTACCACCGGTGTTGGCTCACACGTGGCCGGATCGGTCAGCGACGTCGGCGGTGACGAGGACTTGATGGCCGAGATGATGACCCGCTCATTGCTGGATTCGATGTCCTACCGGGGTGATCTGTACGCGTTCTGGGTGCCGGGAGCACCGTTGTTGGAGACGCGGTTGCGCGTGCTGAAGGCGATGGTGGCCGACTACCCGCAGGTGAAGCTGCACCTGGTGCCATCGGACTTCAGCCCGGCCAAGGTGCAGTCGCAGATGCAGGCCGTGCTGACCGCTCACCCGCAGAAGGGTTCGATCACGGGGGTATGGGGTGCGTATGACCAGATGACCTCCGGTGCGGTTCAGGCCGTGCAGCAAGCCAATCGGCCGGAGATCCGGATCGCCTCGATCGACGGTGACCGCGCGACGTTCTCGATGCTGTACGCCGCTAACAGTCCGTTCGTGGCCACTGTGGTGCAGAACGCGCAAATGATTGGTCAACTCGCAGCGCAGGCCACGCTCGATGCACGAAGCGGCAAGACCGTAGCCCCCAGCATCTTCACCACCGCTTGGGTGGCGACCCGGTACAACGGTATCGAGGCCGCGCAGCTTCGCTACGGCAAAAGTATCTGGCCAATGATCAAACTCGATCCGAAAGACATCATCAAGCGTTTCCCTCAAACGCAGAAGGTCGTCGTGATGCGCCCGGTCTCGCCGGTGGATCCCGGGGGCAAGTGATGAGCGCATCCCATATCACCACTGATCACGTGGTCGCAGCCGTGCGTGGGGCAGTGGTCCGCTTCGGTAACACCACTGTGCTGCACGGTGTCGATTTGGAGCTGCGCGCTGGGGAGGTGCACGCGTTAGTCGGGCAGAACGGAGCCGGCAAGTCGACACTGGTCAAAGCCCTAACCGGTATCAACCGGCTCGCGGAAGGTCACGTGGAGGTGGACGGGCTCGAAGTGAGCCTTTCTGGACCCAGTCAGGCACGTGACCTCGGCCTGGAGATCGTCTACCAGGACCAGCCCTTGGCAGCGCATCTGACCGTCGCCGAGAACATGTTCCTCGGCCGCGAACGCACTCACTCCGCAGCCTTGCTCGACGACGCGACGATGCGACGCACGGCCACGGACGTGCTGAAACGGATCGGAGCACACTTCTCGCCCGATGAGTTGGCTGATGACCTCACACCAACCGAGCGCGTCCAGGTCTCGATCGCCGCAGCGCTGGCCGCGCACCCGTCGGTGTTAGTGCTCGACGAGCCGACCGCGGCCCTGGGCGCCCGAGAAGCAGAGCCGGTGTTCGACGTGATCCGCGCCGCGCGCCACGACGGCGTTGCAGTGCTCTACATCTCCCACCGCCTCAGCGAAATCACCGCCTTGGCCGACCGCATCACCGTCCTGCGCGACGGTCGGCTCATCGAGAGCCGGCCCGCCACCGACGTGTCGACCGACGACATCATCACAGCAATGGTCGGGCGAGAGTTGAAATCCCTGTTCCCAGAAGTGGTGCGATCCACGGGCGAGCCGGTGCTGAGCGTAAGAGGCCTGGCATCCGGAGACCTGGTTCGCGACGTCACGTTTACCGTGCGCGCCGGCGAGATCGTCGGCCTGGCCGGCCTCGTCGGATCCGGAGCGAGCGAGACGCTGCTGGCCCTGTTCGGGGACCGGCCCGCCCATGGCCAGGTGCGCTACGGCAGCGGCAATGATGCCCCCCGCAGCTCGCGCGCGGGAGTCCACCGGGGAATCGCCCTGATCCCACAGGAACGCCGCCGACAGGCTGTGTTCCCAGATCTGGGGGTACGACAAAACGTCACTGCGGCCAGTTTGCGCCAGGTCAAGCGTGGCGGTCTAATCTCCCGGGCTCGTGAGCGCGAGGTAACGACTCACGTGATGCGACGCCTGAACATCGTGGCCAGCGGGACAGAGCAGAGCATGGCCACGCTGTCGGGTGGTAACCAGCAGAAAGCGATCGTCGCGCGGTGGCTCACCCGTAACGAAAATCTCTACTTAGTGGATGAGCCCACTGCTGGGGTCGACGTCGCGGCCAAGACCGAGATTTACGAGCATCTCAGTGAGCTAGCCGCTGCCGGGGCGGGTGTAGTCATCGCTTCCTCGGACTTCGATGAACTCATCGGTCTCTGCGACCGGATCCTGGTCCTGCGCGACGGCGTCGTCACGGACGAGTTCGACCGTGGAGCAGTGGACGAACGGACACTGACGTCCAGAACCGCCGCGGCCGGTACGGTTCCTGCCCAGACCGCTGAGGCGGGCGCCACCGACACCGACACCGACCGGGGCGTCGCGGCGCGCACCGAGGGTCCCTCCGGCCGACGTGCCCACACCTGGCCGCGTCAGATCGGTGTAGGCGTGGCCATGCTGGCAGTGGTCGTTGCGCTGGCTATCGGTTCGCCTGGGTTCCTGTTCCCATCAGGGTTTTGGGACGTGCTGCGACAGGCAGGCACGCCAGCGCTGCTGGCGACCGCTTTGGCAATCGCGCTGTCGGCGGGCGCTTTCGATCTGTCCATCGGGGGCGTCGCGTCCCTCACGGCCAGCGTATCGGCGGTGCTGGTCAACCGGGGTGTGCCGATCGTGGCGGTCATCGTGATCGGTGTGGTGCTCGGGGCGCTTGTGGGTGTTGTCAATGGGGCCGTCACGGTGACTCTGCGCGTGCCCTCGTTCGTCGCGACACTGGCGATGTTGTTTCTATTGGTCGGGATCACACTAGGCGTCAACGCGGGCCTGGCCGTCACCGTCCCTGCCGGCGATGCGTTTCTTTACCTCGGGCAGGGACAGATCGGTCCGGTACCTGCGGTGCTCATCACGTCCGCTTTAGTAGTTGTTGGCGTGTGGTTGGCATGGCAATTCACCCGCCCCGGACTCCGGTTAAGAGCAACCGGCGACGATCCTCAGGTGGCTGCGTTGCGCGGCATCGGCATCGCTCGCAGCACGATCACCGCACTCGGCACCAGCGCTGCTTTGAGCGGCCTAGCCGGGGTGCTGCTCGCCTCATACAGTTCCGGTGCCACCGCCCGTGACGCATCACTGGAATTGCTGGTCTCAGCTCTAGCCGCAGTATTCCTCGGGTCAGCGATGACGCGGGCCTTCCTGTTCAACCCGGCCACTGCCGCGTTGGGTTCACTATTCGTCACCGCGGTCGGATCCGGGCTGATCGCCAACGGGTTGTCCAGCCAATGGTTGGGCGGCGTGCAGGGAGCAGTGTTGTTAATAGCGGTGTTAGTGGCCTCGGCCCGACGCCGCGCACTAGGACAGGTGGCGATCTTCTGATGACACTCCTGCAAAATTCCCCCGCTGTCGCATCGTCGGCGCCTTCACGACTGGAACGGGTGCGTCCCTTCGCGACATTGGGCGGGATGCTCCTAATCCTGGTGATCATCGCCATCATCAAGCCACTGTTCGTCAACCTGAACAACCTCGAGGCCGTCCTGGTCGACGCCACCGTCCTGTCGGTGCTGGCCGTCGGGCTGAGCGTGGTGATGCGGATGAAGGGCCTCGACCTGTCCATCGCGGCCACCGCGGACCTAGCGGGATACCTCGCGGCGAAGGCACTACTCGAAGGCCACGGCATGCTGATCGCGGTCCTCATCGGTATCGCCGTCGGACTTGCCGTAGGACTCTTGAACGGTGTCCTCAGCGGCTACCTCGGCGTCCCGGCAATCGTTTCCACACTCGGCACCAACCTGCTGGTAACCGCCATTGTGCTCGTCGTATCCAACAACGGCACCCCGCAACAGCTGTTCACCGCGCCGATCGGCCTGGTGAAACCGTTCCTGACCTTCGGTGCCGATTCATGGGGTCCGTTCCGGTTGCTCCTGCTGCTGGCCGTCCTCATTGCGGTGCTCGCCTGGGTCGCAACATCTCGCACACCGTGGGGCCGGGCTGGTGAACTACTCGACTCGAATGCCCGGGCCGCCACATTGAGCGGTCTACCGGTGCGCGCGGTCTTCGCTTCCGGTTTCGTGGTGTGCGGCTTGCTCGCCGGGGTCGGCGGCCTCATGCTCACCGCACGTACCGGCCTGGCCGTCCCCGGCTCGGCGCAACCGTTCCTACTGGACGCATTCACCGCCGTCTATCTCGGCGCCACCGCATCACCACGCGGTCGAATCGGCGTGGCCTGGACAGTGCTGGGTGCGGTATTCGTCAGCCTCTTGGCCAACGCCCTGGTACTGCTGGGACTCGGCGCGTCATGGCGCTACGGCCTCAACGGCGCTCTCATCCTGCTGGCCCTCGGTCTCGGAATACTTCGTCGCCGTGCCCGCTGACACCACTTCACGAAGGGACCCGCTGCAATGACCTTGACCATCGACGCGCACAACCACCTTGGCGTGCGACACGGCGCCAGCCAAACCGGCGACGAACTAGTCTCCAAACTCGACGCCGCAGGCGTGGACCGCGCGTGCGTGTTTCCGTTCGTCGAAGGCGACTTCACCAACGATGTCGTCGAGGACGCCGTGGCCGCACACCCGTCCCGGTTGATCCCATTCCTAGCCGTCAATCCCTGGCATCGCGACGCCGCGGTTGCCGAGATCCACCGTCGGGCCGACGCGGGATACCGCGGAGTGAAACTTCATCCCACCATCCACGGATACCACCTGTCAGATTTCGGACTCACTGGACCGGTTTTCGAGGCCATCCGTGAGCGTGGGTTGATCGTGATCTGCCACGGCGCCTCAGACCTTTACAACGCCCCACCCGAGTTCGCCCTGGCCGCCCGTGCCTACCCGCAAATCCCCTTCCTGGAGGCTCACAGCGGGATCTTCTGGTCACATGACCAGGCCATGGAACTAGCGGCCGAAATCCCAAACCTGTACCTCGAAACGGCCAGGGTGCCACTGTTCGAGGTGGCATTATCGGTGCGCACGCTCGGGCCAGAGAAGGTCGTGTGGGGCACGGACTCGCCGTTCGTGGACTACACCTTCGAATACGAGAAGATGACCAAGGCAGTCGATTCCCCAGAGGCGCGCGCGCTGGTCTGCGGCGGCAACCTTTCACGGTTGCTGGGCCAGGACAGCTGAGGCCGCGCAGCTCAAGCGCCCGGGCCACGCTGGATAGCCAGAGGCGGTAGCGCCCAAACGGTTGGCGTCAGCGCAACAAGGCCACCATGCGAAGTCTGAATGTACAACGCTATTACACGGGAGTCCGGTGATTTTGTCATGTAGGCGTCGTTTCAGTATCGGTTCGGTGAAAATTTCGGTCAGCGGGGGCCAACCGGCACTGCACCAGTGTTGTGGCGCTCCGATGATGATTGGCGTTCTCGGATATCACGACCGGCTTAACGCACGATCCTGCGGTGTTGCAATTCGTACCCCTCATATATGTGGAGAGCCGTTGTCCCTGTCGCGCGTGGCGGCTGGGGGCTCGTTGCGGCGTGCCTCGTTCGCGCTGGTGGGTTCGGCGTGGTTGGCGCGGGTGCGGGCGAGGTGTTCGCGGACTTTGCGGGACCCGACTTTCGCGGGGGCCTTCTTCGCAGCCGAGGGTGAGGTCCCAGCAGCCAGTTCTGGTAACTCGAGTCGACGTCGTAGATCGTTGACGTTCTGGCGCGCGTCTAGGACTTTGCTTTCGGCGTGGTCCAGCGCGGCGTGCGCGACCAGGAGTTCACGGACCACCCCGCCGTGGCCGACGTGCGCTGTGGCTCCTGCAGCTGCGGAGGCTGTGTGCGCGGCCCGCTCGGCCTGGCCCTGCAGGTCTTGTCGCAATTGCTGCGGTAGTGAGACCGGTGCGTTGTCCTGTAGGTCGGTGGCGGTCAGTCCCAGGGTGCGGGCTGCGCGGATCGCGTCGAGATCGTGGGTGTGCACGGTGGCCGAGTAGCTGGCGACACCGCGGGCGGTCACCGACAAGTCGGGACCTTCTTCGGCGGTGTGCTGGAGCACCCGGGCAACATCGGCGGTGGCTGTGACCGCGTTGCTGATGATGCCGACGCTCTGGTTCAGGTCGACTCGTGAGGCGATCACGTCCGGGCTGGCCCAGGTGGTTGTGTCGTAGGCGACCTGGAACAGTGCTGCCCGTACTTCCATCGCCGCAGCGACCAATTCGGCAGGCGCCGGGTCAGAACGTCGTAGGAGGGAACCCAGCGTGGCGCTCAAGTCGGCCCACGCCGCCCTGGACGCCTCCAGGGATGGCCCGACGCGATGATGGTAAGTGTCGGTGTCCAACGCGCCAGCCTCGTTGGCGGCTGCCAACAGGACACCCGCGCCGGTCGTGACCCCGGTACTGGTTTGAGCGATCAGATGCAGCGTGCTGACCGACGCGGATGCCTGCACCGCGTAATGGGCTTGAATGTCCCACTCGACCAGCGCGAACTGCAACCGGTCCGCGCCACGTGGCGCCTCGACGTGTTGTCTGCCCAGGACGTCACCGAACCGTGTGCCGATCGCCTCACCGGCGAGTTGTTCAAAGGTGTCCAGCCGCGCGGCAGCGACTTTGCCGCGAGGCAGGTCACGGGTGGTCCGTGCTGAACTTTTCCGGTCCGTCAGCAGTTGCACGTCATGCACATGTTCCTGCACGGCAAGGCCGACGACGTGGGCCCCGAGGTACAACGTGTGCATGATCCGGGCCCGCGCTGCTGCCAGGTCGTCCTGGCCCTGGGGGGTCTCGGCCACGGAGCGTCCTGCGCGAGAACCAGCAAGCTGCGCGGCGTGGGTGAAGGCGTCTGCGATCTCCCCTAACCGGGTGTCCCGCCCGACCGATGCCGCTGGCCACCCCGTGTTTTTCCGGGTCTGGCGCATCGAGGCACTCAGCGCCGCCAACCGGCGCATCGACGCCCCCGCTGTCGCGGTGTCGGGCCGGTGCGGCAGTACCTCCCAGAGCGTGCGAGCGGCCTGCACGACCTCATCGAAGGTGGCCAACATGGGTGGCCCGTCTTGCCCCTGGACCTGCAACAGCAGTTGCCGGGTCTGAAAATCCGCGTCCAGCAGCACCTCACCAATACTGCGGCCATCGGTTGGCATGCTCACGGACGTACCTGCCGGGCCAGGTCACCAACCGTGACGATCAATTCAGAGACCCCCGGGTAATCAGGGCCCACCGGCAGCGCCAACACCCGGTCGTACACCGAGCGCACCACCCTGGCCACGTCAACATCAACGTCAACGTCAACGTCAACGTCAACGTCCACGTCGTGCCCGGCGGTCACCGGTTCACCCGGGTCCTCGTCCAGGACGGTCGCGTCGCTCAGCAGGTACGTGGTCTGTACCGCAGCTAGGAACAACCCCAG
>JAABUM010004737.1_pt1 | contig 15024 bp, 18 predicted proteins | sample 5559161 | NCBI WGS metagenome assembly JAABUM01 (sample SAMN10711868, study PRJNA513369) | rock metagenome | isolation source: Antarctica rocks | place: Antarctica: Victoria Land, Siegfried Peak nord
GCGGGCTTCTTCCGCAAAGCGCAGGCCGAGAGCCGCAAGGGCGCTGAGCAGGGCAAGGCGCTGCTCAAGTCCCGTCTCAGCGGCTGAGCGCGCCGGGGACTGTGTAGACCCCGTTGGGAGAGTCGAGCTTGGGGTGGGTCAGGTCGTTGCGGATCTGCCCGAGGATCTCTGGGGCGTCGCCGTGCCGGCGCGAGCCGGGGTTGGCTGCCTAACGCTGCTGCTGGTATTGCCGCAGCTGCGGCAGGGAGGCCGGAACCTGGGTGTCGATACTCGCCTGCCGGAGTAGTTCGCGGAGCTCATCGTCGAAGTGCAGCTTCTTGTACTGGGCGCCGCTCATCGTCGGGCGTAGCCGGACCCAGGCCAGTAGCTCGACCGCGGCCTGGGCCAGCTGCAGGCTCGCTTCGACGGCGACGCTCGCCGCGCCGGAAGCAGCGATGGCGTACTGCACGAGCCGGTCGAGTACCGGCCCGCGTGCGGGGTCGGCCCGTAAGGCGGCTAAGCCCTCGGCATAGCCGACCGGTTCGGCGGCCCGCTGGCCGTTTCCACCAGCAGGGCCGCCCGGTCTCCCACCGCTCCAGCTTGCGGGCCGCCCACTCGGGGTTCCTTAGCAGCGGAGCGAATCTGGTTCCTTTGATCGCCAGGCTGCGACTCGGCTCTTGAGGTGACGGCGCGCCTTCCGGTGCTCTACACTTGAGCTGTCCGCGGCAGTAGCTGCGGAAAGTAGCCCGAGACCCGGCCGGACGACCGTGGCGCTCGGGCTTCGCGCTTGTTCGGGCTCGTTTAGACTTCGTGGACGTCGGTGACGACGGGTTGGATGCGCCGTCGCCAGTTTCCGCCTTTGGCCCAGCACCAGGCGATCGCGTCGGGCAGGGCCAGCAGTAGCTCGGCGGCTGCCCGTTGGTGTTCGTAGCGCAGGTCCGGGCAGCCCGCGTCTCGGGTGGCGCGGTAGAGCAGCTTGCGGTCGGGGGCGATGAGCGTGTCGTCCTGCTCCAGGATCAGCATCGCGTCGCCGCGCTGGGCGGCGTCGGCCACGAGGCTGGTCAAGCAGGCTTGTCGGCGTTCCCACTCGGTCCGATAGCGCTGTCCGGCGTCGTAGATGGTGGCGTGGACGCCGCTCACGGCGATCGCTGTCGCGATGGATCGTTTGCGTGGGTCGCTTTCGTCTTTCGTGTGCAGACGACGTTGGCCGGGCAGCACGAGGCCGCGCAGCATCCGGCGGGTCGCGTCGAGATCACTCGGGACGACGGCGCTGGCCACGAGCAGGTAGCCGCGGCGTTTGGTCTCGTCGACGAACACATGGCTGCTCACGCCCTGCGGGTCAGAGCGGGCTTCGGGTCTCCGGCTCGCTGCACAGCGCGGTACACGGTGGAGCGGGCGACGGAGAACAGCTCGGCCAGCTCGGCGCTGGTGTGTTTGCCGGCGCGCCACAACTCGACCAGGTGGGCTTCCTGCGCGGGCTTGAGCTTGGGCTGCTTGCCGCGCAGCCGCCCCTTCGCTTTGGCGACCTGCATGCCCTCCCTTGTCCGCATCCTGATGAGGTCGGACTCAAATTCTGCGATCATCCCGAGGACGTTGAACAGCAGCCGGCCGACCGGGTCAGTCGGGTCATGCAGCGACCCGCCGATGTTGAGTCTCACGCCAGCTTCAGTGAGTTCCTCGATGATGTTGCGGGCATCGGTCAGCGAGCGGGCGAGCCGGTCGAGCTTGGTCACCACCAGAGTGTCGCCAGATCGGCACCCGGCCAGCGCCTCCCGTAGACCAGGACGCGCCCGGTTGGTACCGGTCAGGCCATGATCGACATAGATCCGGTTCGGCTTCACCCCGAGCGCGGTCAGCGCGTCGCGTTGGGCGGTGAGGTCCTGCTGATCGGTCGAACAGCGGGCGTACCCCACGAGCATTCTGGCCACCGAACGACTGTACCGGTTGAGCTACCTCAACGGGCTTTATCGCGGGCGGGTCATCTGGGAATCGGCGTCGTCCGGGAATCAGCGATTCCACGCGCCGTGCGCCTGACACCGCGCCGTCCCGTAGGACGTTCGGCTTGCGCAACGGCGACTGGGCCGCGATGCGCAGTTCCTGCCGGGCCCGGATGGCCCGGTTGAGCTCTCGCGTGGACAAGATCCTGCGCGAGCGGGGCGTCGGGTTACTGGCGTGGCGCCCAGCGCTCGGTCATCTCCACCCAGGTGGGAGGAGCGCCGGGCAGCGGAGCGCGGCCGGGCGCTCCCGGCTTCTTCATGCCCTCCAGCAGCATGGTGAGGTAGCGGTGTCGGAGCTCTCGTTGACGTCTCTGGTCGCTCGTGCGCACGGCCGCGACCATCTGAAGGCACAGCGACAGGTCGTGGACCACGAGGTCGTCGCGGAGGGCGCCGGCGTCCTTGATGCGGCTGAACAAGCGCTCGAACAGCTCCGTCGAGCGGTTGGCGTTCTCGTTCAGCGTGGGCGTGGGCGTGAACGTTCCGGCCAGGGCGAGCGTGAGTGAGCTGGTGTCGGCGTCAACGGCCGCTTGCATGAAGTGGGCGAACACGGTCCACGGGTCGCGGTCGTCTTCGAGCGCCGTCTCGAGTTCGTCGGCGAAGCGCTGCAGCCCGTCGCCGGCGAGCTTGCGCAGCAGCTCCTCCTTGCTGGCGTAGCGCCCGTAGAGCGCGCTGATGCCGACCCCGGCGCGCCTGGCCACGGCGGAAATCGGGGCGCCTGGGTTCTCGACGAAGACAGCACGTGCGGACTCGAGGATTCGCTCGTCGTTGCGCGCTGCCTGCGCGCGGCGGCCGCTGAGCGGCGCAGTCGGGGTCAGGCTCATGATCGCTTAAGACTAGCGTGGAACAACTCATTCCGTTCTGGTTAAATGGACTACAACAGTCCGTTCCAGTATCACGAGGTGCACCGTGTCGCCGTCCTCCGACTCCCAGCCCATCCGTCCCTTTCGCGTCGCCGTCTCCGATGACGAGTTGACCGACCTCAGGGACCGCCTTGCGCGCACGCGCTGGGCGCCGGACACCCCAGGCGAGGGGTGGTCGCGTGGCGTGCCGACCGCGTACCTGCGCGAGCTCGGCGAGTACTGGCAGATGGCCTTCGACTGGCGCGCCGCCGAGGCCCGGCTCAACACCCACCCGCAGTTCCTTACCGAGATCGACGGCTACGACCTGCATTGTCTGCACGTCCGCTCGGACAACGACGAAGCGACGCCGCTGCTGCTCGTGCACGGCTGGCCGGGCTCGGTCGCTGAGTTCCTCGACGTCGTCCCGCTGCTGACCCAAGACTTCCACCTCGTCATCCCGTCGCTGCCCGGCTTCGGCGGAGGCCTGGAGGACGAAGGCTGGACCTCCCACCGCATTGCACAGGCGTTCGCGACGCTGATGGAGCGCCTCGGCTACGAGCGCTACGGCGTCCAGGGCGGCGACATCGGGGCGTTCGTCGCGCCGATCATGGGCCGCCTGGCCACCGAGCGGATCATCGGCCTGACGCCCGAGGAGTACGGCCGGCTCGAGCGGCTGCAGAACTTCCAGGACGACATGATGGGCTACAGCCAGATCCAGGGCACCCGGCCCAAGACGCTGATGCACGCCCTCAACGACTCGCCGGCGGGCCAGCTCGCCTGGATCGTCGAGAAGTTCCAGGAGTGGACCGACCCGAGCTCCGCCGCCCCGCAGGACGCCGTCGACCGCGACCACCTGCTCACCAACGTCTCGATCTACTGGTTCACCCAGACCGCCGGCTCGTCGGCCAACCACTACTGGGAGACCAACCACCACCCGTCGACGTTCGCCCCGCAGCCCAAGAGTGACGTCCCGCTGGCCGTCCTGCTCTCCCAGACCCAGGACATCACGATCCGCCGCCTCGCCGAGCGCGACCACACGCTCCAGCGATGGACCGAACTCGAACACGGCGGGCACTTCATGGCCATGGAGAACCCGCAGGCGCTCGCCACCGACGTCCGCGCGTTCTTCACCGAACGAGGCTGACCCGGCACGACAGCACGCCGGCCGGCGGGTGCCAGCGCGCTCCCCCCGGCCGGACTGCGTGTACGAGCAACCGTGACATCGCCGCCGACCGCGCGTTCGGCGGAGTGTCCGGTAGCCGATCCGCTTGCGCGACGCGTGAGACGTGCGGGTCACAGATCGACGCTCCAGCCGTCATGGGCCACCTGCCAGCGGCTCAGGTCGCTGGCCAGCGCCGAGGCGGACAAATGGGTGAGCACCAGTTGGCGGCAGGTGAGCTGGCCGCGGTGGCCGGCGAGGGTGTCGAGGTCGAGATGCCAGCGGACCGGCGCGAGGCTGTAGCCCTCGCACAGAAACAAGTCGACGTTGTCGGCGGCGTCGATCAGCGCGTCGGTCCACTCGGTGTCGCCGGAGTAGGCAACCGAGGCGTGCGGCCCGTCGACGCGTAGCGCGTACGCCGGGGCGCCGGAGGCGTGAGACACCTCGTAGGCAGTGACGCGCAGCTGGCCCAGTTCGGTCGGGCACAGTTCGACCGGGCGGCGGTCGGCGTGTTCGACGACATGGACGGCGAAGCGGCGCTGCACGCTGCTCGACCCCGGAAACAGAATCTCCATCGCATGCTCGAGCCGGGTACGGGTGCCGCGTGGGCCAAAGACGGCGAGGTCATGGGTACGGCGGCGGAACTGCGCGTCGAGCACCAGGAACGGCAGGCCGCCGAAGTGATCGCCGTGCAGGTGGGTGACCAGCACCGCCTCGATCTGGTTGAGGTCGATCTGCTGCTGGCGCAGCGCGGTCAGGCTGGTCGCTCCGCAGTCCAGCAGCACGCTGGGTGGGGCGGCCGAGTGGGAGGCGAGGGCGATACAGGTCTGGAACCGGCCACCGGAGCCAAACGCATCCCCGCTGCCCACCGTCGTCACACGCACGACGCGATCATCCCGCTTCCGGGTGGCAGCCGAAAGGCCGGATCACGGCCGGTAGGGGATTCGCTTGCGGTCGTGGCCGCTGCTCGTTCATCCGGGAGGTCGCTCCGGCGCCTCCTGAGCCTCAGCCGACCCCTTCTAGGATTCGGCGAGTGGACCCGTTGCTTCCTGACTCGAGTCATCTCTCGCGTCGCTCCTGGGTTGTGGTCGGCGTCGTCGCCGGCCTCGGTCGCTTTCCGGTGAAGTCCACCGCTGGCGAGTCACTGTCCTTGGCGCCGGTGACTGACCGTGGACTGCAGCACGACCGGGAATGGGCGGCGTACACCGCTGACGGCGGTATCGCCAGCGGCAAGACGACCCGCCGGTTCCGCAAGGTCGACGGCTTGATGCGCTGGCAGTCACAGGTACCAGCCGGTGGCGACGTACCGACGCTGCTCAGTCCCGACGGCGAGCCCTACCAGGTCGATGACCCGGCCGCCTCTGCAGTCCTAACCCGAGCATTCGAGCAGCCCCTTGTCCTGCGTCCCGAGACGTCCACCAAGCACCACGACGAATGCGGTGTCCATCTGGTGACCACGTCCTCGGTACGCCGCACTGAGGAGCTCGTCGGCGGCAACGTCGATACCAGGCGGCTCAGAGCGAACATTGTCCTGGACACCGACGGCTCAGGCTTCCTCGAGGACGACTGGCTCGGTGGCGTGCTCGCCCTCGGCCCCTATGTCGTGCTCCGCCTAGGACGGGGCATGCCCCGCTGCGTAATGGTCGACCAGCCCCAGGCCGGCCTCCCAGCCGGACCGCCCGTACTACGCACCCTCGGGCGCATTCATGAGACCGTGCTCGGAGCGCAGGCGAGCGTCACCCGGACTGGCGTAATCGCCCTCGGCGACACCGCCCGACTGCTGCCCCGGTAGACGATCCCTCAGCAGAAATCCCTACGGTCTGAGCTGAATGACTCAAGAGCACCGACGACGTGTCTCCGATGCCGTCGGACACGATTCATCCAGAGCGACCTGAGGGACCTGGCCCGATGACGGTCCGGCAACCAGCTTCGGCATGGTGCCAACGCCAGGATCGATGACGGAGGACCGCGTTGGAGTACGTCGATGGTTTGCAACTACGGCGGGCGACACCCTCAGACGCTGAGGCCATCGCCTCGCTGCACGCCGACAGCTGGCGCCGCCACTAACCGAGGCGCGTACTCCGACGCGTTCCTCGACGGCGACGTGGTCTCCGATCGCCTCGTCGTGTGGGCCGATCGGCTGCGGGAGCCGGATCGGTTGCGATACACGCTGGTCGTCGAGGACGACGCAAGCGTGATCGGATTTGGGCACACACTTTTCGACGAAGATCCGTCCTGGGGTGCGCTGCTCGACAACCTGCACGTCGACCACGGACACAAGCGGTGTGGCATCGGCTCGCAGTTGCTCGCATCGACCGCCTCGGCCGTCCACTCTCCGAGAACTGGCCTGTACCTGTGGGTTCAGGAGCAGAACGTCGCTGCTCAGCGCTTCTACGAGGCAGGCGGCGGAACATGCGTGGGCCGAGCCCTCATCTCGCCTCCAGGAGGCGTTGCGAACCGGCTCAATGGCGTGCCCCACAAGCTGCGCTACGCGTGGAACCCTTAACAACTGACACAACTGGGCGCGGAACACCGCGGCGACTGACTCGCATCTCGGCGCATTCCCATGCCCCCAGCAGGATCGCCTTGCGGGACGCGGTCGTTCAGGGCTTGACCTTGCCGGTGCGTCAACTTCTACCGTCGATCACGGCCGGCACCGAGCCGGCTGGGAGCACGGAGGCTGGCGTGGCCTGGTCGATCGCTGAGGTGGCCCGGATGTCGAAGGTGACGTCGCGGACGCTGCGGCACTACGACGACGTCGGCCTGTTGCGACCGGCGTACGTCGGCAGCAACGGCTACCGCTACTACGAGCAGGAGCAACTGCTGCGACTGCAGCAGGTGCTCCTGCTGCGCGAGCTCGGCCTCGGGCTCGGCGCGATCGCCGAGGTCCTGGCCGGTGATCGTGACCAGGTCGCGGCGCTGCGCCAGCACGAGCGGTGGCTGCACAGCGAACGCGACCGGCTCGGCCAGCTCACCGACACCGTCTCCCGCACGATCCGACAACTGCAAGGAGAAGATCATATGACTGCATTAGAGCTGTTCGAGGGATTCGCCGACCGACAGGCCCAGCTCGAGGACGACCTGGCCAACGAACACGGCGAAGGGGTGCGCGAGCACTTCCGCAGCGCCCGCGAGGTGACTAAGGACTGGACGCAGCAGGACTACCTCGACGCCCAGCGCCGGGGCGAGGAGCTCGACGACAAGATCCTCGCGGTGATGCGGTCGGGAGCCGCCCCGGACTCGCCCGCGGCGCTCGAGGTGATGGCCGAGCACTACCAGGGGGTCGCGCAGTTCTGGACCCCGGACCGGGAGAGCTACCCGGGCCTGGGCCGGCTGTACGTCGACAACCCGGAGTTCAAGGTGCGCTACGACGCCAAGGCCCCAGGGCTGGCCGAGTACCTCCGCGACGCCACCGCTGCCTACGCCGACCAGCGACTGAACTGACAAGACCCCCCGACCGAAACAAACGGACGGAAGCGACACCGGGTTCAGGGGCTGCAGACCCTGAACCCGACTCGTCGAGCTCACCGCCGTCCTTGGCTGCGACCGCGACACCGCGCCGATCGTCCATCCGGCGACAAGCCAGTCGGAGATCAACGAGCATGGCGGTGGCGTCCGCAGGTCGTTGGGCTTGCGGTGACGATCGGGCCACGTTGTCCCGACGTCCGGAGCCCATCGGGTGCGGTGTTCGTGGAAGGGGGGTCACGCGGTTTGCGCTGACTCGCGGCCAGGCCGACTCGACTCGCTGCTGGGCGCCCCGATAGTGGTCATGGTCAGGATAAGGGCGGTCAGGTAGCCGATCGCGGCCAAGGTCATAGGTAACAACAGGTGCGGCCCGCCCGTGCGTGATCCGTTGGACGCGACGTGTTGCAGCGCGGCGCTGCCGAGCAGAGCGACACCGAGTGCGCCACCAGCTTGGCGGGCGGCGTTGAGCACGGCGGCTCCTAGCCCGGCGCGCCCGGAGCCGGCGGCGGACAGCGCGACGCCGGTCATGGCGGGCATGGTCAGCCCGACCAGTCCCAGGACTGCGCCAAGTCCGGCGAGCCCGACCGCGCCGAGATGGTCGCCAAATCCGGCGAGTAGGCCTGTCCCGGCCAGCCCTCCGGTCAGTCCGAGCAGCATGGGCATCCTCGGGCCGAAGCGGGTCGTCAGCCGCCCGGACAGCAGCGCACCGACGGCCACGACCGCGGTCAGCGGCAGCAGCGCCAGACCGGCGATCGCAGCAGAAGTGTGCAACGTGCGTTCCAGCACCAGGGCCAGGCAGAACAGCACGCCGTAAAGCGTGAGGTTGAACAGCAGCCCGATACTGGTCGCCCCGCTGAAGCGGACGCTGGTGAACAACACCGGCGGCAACATCGGCTCACGGGCGCGGTGCTCGAGCAGCACGAAGCTGCTGCCCGCGACCGCCGCGACAGCGAGCAGGCCCAGGGTGAGCGGGTGCCTCCAGCCCAGGGCGGAGGTCTGCGTCAAGGCCGCGGCCAGCGCGACCAGGGTGAACACCGCGAGGACCTGCCCGGCGACATCGGGGCGCGACGCTGGGCGGCGACTGGTCTCCTCGACCCGTCCGGCGACGATGGCCATCGAGACCGCGGCAACGGGTACTACGACGACGAAGACGGCTCGCCAGCCCAGGGCGGCAACCAGGCCCCCGCCGACCACCGGCCCGGCGGCCAACCCGACCCCGGACACCCCACCCCACACCCCCAGTGCCCGGGATCGGGCCTGCCCGTCGGGGAAACGGTGCGCGATCAACGCCAACGAGCAGGGAACGACCGCAGCCGCACCCACGCCCTGCACCGCTCGTGCCGCGATCAGCACCGGCGCCGCCGGGGCAGCACGCGCCGCTGGCCACCGCGAACAGCGCCGAACCGCCCAGGTAGACCCGGCGGTGGCCCCTGCGGTCGCCGAGGCTGCCCGCAGTGAGCATCAACGCCGCGAACGCCACGGTGTAGGCGTTGAGCACCCACTGCACCGCGATCACCGATGCGCCGAGCGAACCAGCGATGTCCCCGGTGGCCACGTTGACCGCCGTGGCGTCGAAGAGCACCAAGAAGAAGCCCAGACAGATCCCGGTCAGGGCCAGCCCCGCGCCGCCACGTCCGGACCCGCGGACACCGTCGGGTGCCGGGTCGTCCGGGCCGGAGGTGTCGGCCACGTCCACGCGCGCGGGTGTCGGGCCGGTCATCACCGGTACAGCGTGCTGCTGGCCGGCGTCGGTTGTGAATGCGGCAATCCTGCCGTCAGGCTCTGGCCAGACCGAAGGCAGAACGTCGAGACGGATCGGAGGGCACGGTGGACCTCATCGATCTCGAGCTGTGGGCATGCCGACGGTCAGGGCGGCCACTGGCCGTGTCCTGACCAAGACTGCAGTCAGATGGTCAATCAGGGCCTGGACGGCGTTCGATCGTGTCGGTCCCGCGCCCGGGAGCAGGGTTATCTGTCGCTTTGCCCAAGGGTCAGTGAGGTTGATCGCAATGAGCGGATGGACGGTCATCCACCGTTCCACGGCGGAGCGCGGGAGCACGCTCACTCCGACTCCGGCCGCGACGGCTTCGCATATCGCCTCGACCGTCGGGAGGCGGATCCTGTACCTGAGCGTAGGGCCCAGTGGCCGTTGCGCGCCCTCGTGATGTTGCTGGACCGTGCGGCCGTCGGCAAGGCCGACGAAGGGCATGCGGAGACTGTCATGGAGGGAGATGCGTTCGTGTGCCGCCAGCGGTCCGGTCGGTGAGCTGATCAGGACGAGTTCGTCGTGTTGGAGGACGATCCGCTCCAGGGTTCCAGTGTCGATCGTGTCGGCAACGACGCCGGCATCAGCACGCCCGTCGCGAATGGCCCGCACGATGTCGCGGCTCGGGCAGGCCTTGAGATCAACGTTGATGTCCGGTCGCATGACGAGGAAAGTCGTCAAGGCTCCCGGGAGAAACGTGGCGATGGCGGTGCTGTTCGCCTGAAGTTCGACGGTGGAGACGAGGTCCGCCGTGTATTGGGCGAGGTCCTCGCGCAGGTGGTCGACGCCGTGCAGGACGGAGCGGGCGTGGCGTAGCAGCAGGTGCCCCGCTGGTGTCGGCTTGACGCCCCGGTGCTCACGGTCGAGCAGCGAGGTCCCGAGAGCGGTCTCCATGGCACGAACCCGTGCGCTCGCAGACGGCAGCGCGAGGTGGACTTCGCGGGCGCCGTGGGTTATGGACCCAGCTCGCACGACGGCGACGAACAATGTGAGATCGAGCAGGTCGAATCCCGGCACCGATCGCTGAGATGAACCTTCGCTCTTCATACGCCTCCGCCTACAACAGAGGCCGACTGTAGTCATCTCCAGACCCTGCTGATCAGGAAGTCGGGCCTGGGTGTGATGGGTGGTTTCCGCCGGTGGTGACCAAGCTCGACCGGCTCGCCCGCTCGCTGCCCGACGCCCGGGCCATCGCCGACGAGCTCACCACCCGCCAGGTCAAGCTCAACCTCGGCGGATCGGTGCACGAGCCGACCGACCCGGCCGGCCGGCTGCTGTTCAACGTCCTCGCCATGGTCGCCGAGTTCGAGGCCGACCTCGCCCGCATGCGCACCCGCGAAGGGATGAAGGAGCCAAGGCCAAAGGCCGGCTGCGCGGCAAGAAGCCCAAGCTCAGCCCCAAGAAGGAAGCTCACCTCGTCGACCTGCACCGTGCGGGCGAGCACACCGTCGGCGAACTCGAGGAACTGTTCTCCGTCACCCGCTCCACAGTGTATCGGGCGATCGGACGTGCCCGTCGCAGCGAGGTGACTGTTAGGTGAGATCTGAGCCTGTGGGCACCGTTCTAACGTCCGCCAGTACTCGCCCCGGCAATTACGTCGGCGATCGCCTCTACGGTGACTGACATGGCCACGACAGTCGAGCTGCTGCTTGCCCAGCAACCCGGCGGGGTCGCGATCCGCTCCTACACCTCGTTACTGGACCAGATCCTGCTTGCACTTGAGGAACTGGACCGGGTTGCAGTGCCCGGCCGTGCCAGTCGGCCAGAGTGGGCCGTGCGGGATATCAGCACCGCCGCCGGGCAGCTGCGCCTGCTGCTCTCACCACGTACCCTCGCCGCGTGCACGCGGCGAGGAGACCCTGGCGCGAGCAGGGAGCGCGCTAGTCGCAGGCGTGCTGGCGCTCTCTGAAGAGCCTGAGATTCCAATCTTTTTCAGCGAAACAACGGTGCTGCGCGTAGACACCATCGGGAGTCGCATCGGCCACGGCGGGGTCGCCGGAGTTGGCCTGACCTCAATCAATGGTGTCACGTCCGACACTGCATACGTATCCGAGGCAGTCCAACGCAATGCGGCCGAGGCAGTCCAACCGGCCACCATTGCTTACAGCAGCCTTATCGGCAAACTCGATGTGATCAGCGCTCGGCGGGAGCGCCGCCGCATTGGGCTGCTCACCGAGGCCGGACGTCCTGTCTTGTGTGACGTGCAGCATGTGCCGCGGCAGACCATCTTGGACGCCTTCGAGCAGCGGGTGATCGTCTCAGGCAGGCTGCGCCGCAACAGCCGTGGACAGCCGGTACGCCTAGACGTAGATGCGATTGAGAAGGCGACGGAACCCGCGCCGGTCCTTGCCCGGGATCTGTTGGGTGCTGCGCCAGAGCTGACAAACGGGTTGAGCACCGGGGACTACATGGCAGTGGTACGTGGCCGCTGACGACCGGCCCCGGGTCTACGCCGACGCGGTGCTGTTTATCGACGTTCTCCAAGGAGGCAGCAGCGCCGTCACTCACTCCTCGCTCCAAGTGCTCGAGGCCGCCGAGCGCCGCGACATTCAGCTCATAGCCTCCAGACTCTTGGCGGCCGAAGTCGGGCGGTTCCGTGGCGATCGAGACCGGAGCTCGGTTGACCAGCTAGTGCTGCGCTACCTGAACAGCGTCAACGCCGAGTGGGTGGAGGTCGACCTGCTGGTGGCGCGTGACGCCCGCCGACTGTCGTGGCAACACAACATCAAAAGTGGGGCAGATTCGGTGCACCTAGCAACGGCAGTGCGACGCAGGGCTGACTACTTCATGTCCCGCGACGGCACCTTTCCCTACGGTCACCGGGTCGACGACGTCACGGCCGTCACCTTGCCGCGAATCGTCTGGACCCCGACACTCTACGAGTGATATTACTTCTCATGAGAGGTGCAAGATGTCCGTAACGCGTGTGACTCCCCCGGTGCGCACTATTGCAACCGTAATCGCTGATCTGATGAATGACAGCACTTCCTTCAAGTTGATTCTGACAAGCGGTGAAGAGGTCGGGGGCAGGCCGTTGTCCAGTCCCGGACCAGACGACACCGCCGTAGAGATAGTCGGCGCCGGCAGCCCACGGCGATTTGTGCACCTACTGCACGTGGTCGAGATCCGCACAGTTTGACGCAACTCTCGCCGCCAACCGCCGGCCGCGGTCACCACGTCGTACGGCTGGAAGGTTGTGAGCCCCAGGAGATGTTACGGCACACTTTCGGGCAAGCCATCCCTTCCGCCTTCGGCGTTCCCGCATGAGGTTCGGCTTGCGGGCACCCCGACGTCGGTGCGCTCGCGGGCCACTGACGAACTGGTCCGGCGCTACCGTGCTCTCCGTGAGCGAAGATCAGTCGGCCACGAGCGACTCGCTTCGCACAGCGCTGCTGCCTGTTCTGGAGGACTTAGAGGCCACTCAACCGGGCGACTAGGCAGGCTTGGGCAACCTGCTTTGATCCGTCGGTGCTGAAGATCAGAGCGCTCGACGACCCGGACTGGGCCCTGGTCTGGCCGATCCTGCGAGACATCGTCGTCGAGCAGGAGACCTTCCCCTACGACCCCGCAATGACCGCAGACGAAGCCCGGTCCATGTGGGTCGTTGCCCCGCCGGGACGTGCCCTGGTGGCCGACTCCAGCAGTCAGATCCTGGGAACCGCGAACATGTACGCCAACCGACCCGGTCCGGGAAAGCACATCGTCAGCGGCAGCTTCGTGGTCGCTCGTGCAGCGCGAGGCCGGCGTGTGGGCCGGGCACTCGTCGAGGCTGCTCTCGCCTGGGCAGAGAACGGTGGCTTCGCCGGGATGCAGTTCAACGCGGTCGTCGAAGGCAACCTCGCCCGCTGAGAAGCTGTACGCCGACCTGGGCTTAGTCACGGTCGGCACCGTTCCGGAGGCCTTCGAGTCACCGACGAGGGGCCGGGTGGGACTGCACGTGCTCTACCGAACGCTTCTTTAACGGCGAAGGTCAACGGTGTCAACGAACGGCACTGGAGCCGCGCGCAAGCCGATCCTCAACCAGCGCAGCGGCACCGGCGGTGGACGCGCGATAGCGGCAGTTCTGATTGCACCTATGCCACTTCAGAAGCTCTCCGTTGCGATGGAGTCAACGCGCCGGGCGTGGCCGGAACGGGGGCTCGTGGTTGCGTATCAGGTCCTCGCACCATCGCCGTCGTCCCAACCCCGGGGCGGCGGCGACGGCCGTTCGTCGGCGACACCCCTAGGCTCGACCCGACCCCCACCGCCCGACCGGAGGCCCGCCGTGCCCATCAGCGCCGTCCTCTGGGACGCCGACGGGGTACTCCAGCACACGCCCGCCCACAGCTGGGCCCCGGCGGTCCGCGTCGTCGCTCAGTTCCCCGGCGCGATGACCGGTGCTCCGATCGACGAGGAGCGCATCCGCGCGGCCGCCCACGGGCTCGACCTCGGTGACCGCGTCGACGACATCGTCGCCGTCTGGTCGACGTTCGACCTGCTGGGCCCGAGCCTCGAGGTCGTCGCGCGGGTGCGGGCCGCGGGGATGCCTTGCTACCTCGCGACCAACCAGGACGCCTACCGGGCGGCCTGCATGCGCGAACAGGCGCCGTACGGCGAGCTCCTCGACGGGGCGTACTACTCGTGCGCCGTCGGCGCGGCGAAGCCGTCGGCCGCCTTCTTCGAGCACGTCGTCGCGGACCTCGACCTCGCGCCGGGCGAGCTGCTCTTCCTCGACGACCAGCCGGAAAACGTTGCCGGTGCCCGAGCGGCCGGACTGGAGGCGGAGCACTGGACGCATCACGACGGGGTCACCAGGCTGCGCGACCTCCTCGACGCTCACGGCATCCGGCTGGACGGAGGCGGGGAGGTAGGTCGCCGCTGACCGTCGGCGCGGACGGAGGACGAGCGATGGACTTGCAGGAGATCGGCGAGGGCAACGTCATGGGGACGTTCGTCGAGCAGCTCGGCTACGAGTCCGACGAGCTGACCTTCGACGGCATCACGGCGCGGTGGGAGGTGGCCCCGCACCTGCACCAGCCCAACGGCATCGTCGCCGGCGGCGCGCCCTGCACGGTCGTTGAGACCCTCGGCAGCGTCGCGGCGACGAGCGGGGCAAGTGCGTCGGCGTGAACAACTCGACCGACTTCTACCGCGCGGTCTCGACGGGCACGCTGACCTCGGCGGCCCGGATCTGCCCCACCGCGCTGACGGAGCGCTCGCTACGGGGCCAGGCCCACACCAGACCCGCCTTGGTGGCAAGCGGGGTCAGCGGATGCGTATCGGGGTGATCGGGGCAGACCGGCCAGACCGGCCAGACCGGCCAGACCGGCCAGACCGCCCTTCGACCACAGCGCTTCGATCGCAGTCTCCTGCGCAGTTTCGACGACAAGGAGCGGCAGCGCGTCTGGAGACTCGCGGCATTGCGCAGGTAGCGCCGGCCTATACCCGTTCTGATCGCGAAGCCACATGTCGTCTCCACGCGGAACGACCTCGATGAGGCCACCAACGAATCGTTCCATTCCTGACCCTAGTGTCGACACGACACTAGTGATGATCCGGGCGAGGCATCCCGCTCTACTGGATCGTCCAGTCATAAGAATGCTCGTGATCTGGATAGTCGCCGGCAGCCACCTCCGCGACGAACGCCTTGGCTGCGTTGGCAATCTCCCCCCGGAGGTCGGCATAGAGCTTGGCGAAGCGCGGGCGAGGTTTATCGGCTCTACGACGTAGAACGTGGTTTGCGTCCTCGGATCCGTGTTGTGGATGGATCCTGCCAGGTGACGCCGCAGTGCAGTAGGAGTCGCAGCCGGTAGTTGGCGAAGTTGCGGAACCCGAACCCGA
>JAABUM010004738.1_pt1 | contig 15021 bp, 23 predicted proteins | sample 5559161 | NCBI WGS metagenome assembly JAABUM01 (sample SAMN10711868, study PRJNA513369) | rock metagenome | isolation source: Antarctica rocks | place: Antarctica: Victoria Land, Siegfried Peak nord
TATATATATATATATATATATATATTGCTGCCTGCATTCTTGGGACGTGCCAGCAATCCCCTCCACAATCGTGTAGGTATTTGTTCCCGGCCGAGGCGTCACCGCCGTTCCACAAGCACCACGGCGCTGCGTGCCGGCACCGCCATGCTGCCGGAGCCCGCCGCCGGCTGCTGCCCGGCCTCCGCCATCCAGGCCGGCAGGTCTGGGTGCAGTTGCAGGTCCCCCGAGCCTGCGAAACACACCATTCGACAGGGTCGATGCAGCGTTGGCATGGAGGTGCTGTCGCAGCTCCTCAAGGCGGCTGCCAGCACTGCCCGACATGCCATGGAGGTCTCATGCGCAGGTGCCGTGCTGGCACGGACTGATATGTGCAGGACACAGGCAATGCCAGGTTTCCACGAACTTGTCCGGCGGAAAGACTCGGCGTGGCGATGTGTGCACCTGCTGGCCAGCACAAGGTGTGCGGCTCAGGCCGCGCGTTGAAGGCCACAACGATGCGCCGGTATTGCAAGTCGTCGACGATGCCTTTTGCCGTTTCCGCTGCATCCGCGCTGAGCAGCTCCATCACGATCACGCCCGGCACCTGCTGGGCAGACAAACCAGTGCTTGCCAGCTTCCACTGGGCGTCCGCTGGCACAGGTATTTGGCGCCTTCCGCCGGAGTCGCGATGACCGCTACGTAATAACACGCCCAGAACCTGCAACAACAAGGTTTATGAATGGATGAGTGTTGCCCCAGCCACCCACCTGATGGGGTCGATATGTGTGGACTGCAAGGTTGACTCTACTGTGAGCTTGCCAGGCTCCACCCACGGAAGCAGAGAGCAGCTGCGGCCGCCACTCAATGCGCTGAGAAGGTTACGGCAGCGAAATGCCCGGAGCAGAGGAGCAGCATCGCCGCCTGCCAGGGCCCAGTGTTAAGGTCAGCTGCGCGCCAATAGCCGCCGCTGTCGATTGGAGCTTGCGGAGCTCAAGCTTCAGCAAGGTAAACGAATGAGTGCAGCCACACCTGCCGGGGCCCGGTATTGTGGAAGCGCAGCTGCGCGGTGATGGCAGCTGCGCTCGGCAGCCGGAACAGCGGCGATGAGTAGCGCACCCGCAGCGCTGCTAGGAAGGCCTGCCTTGTGCGATCGATGAGCTCCGGGCCCGGCTGCAGCTCCTGTAGAAGCACGCAGTATTCAGCAGAACTGTTTCAGATAACGACTACTAGAGTCGGAGGAGGGCACCCTGTTTTTAGACAGCGTGCAACGTGTCGACATGGTAGGGTTTTAGAGTTTGCTTAGACTGCACCAGGTCGCAGGGGTGCACAAGCCAAAGGGTTTCGGGGTAGTTTTGGGCGGAGGCATGCCTCGCGGGCGAGGAAGGGCCGCTTCTCGGGCCACTGATCCCGATTCTTGCTGGCGACTGGCAGCCCCACGCCAAAGTTGTTGGCCCTGCCGCTGAAGTCTAGCCGGTTGAACCAGTCTCCTGCATGTGCAGCAGGCTGCTCTCACATGAGGCAGTGTCGTTCGGTGTTGTTTCCTGGACATGCAGCTCTCGTACTGCACAGCAGGCCGCCGTGGTAGTGGATGCAAGCCGGCGCGTCCAGCAGTATTGAATTGCGAAGGAAGGTGCAGCTTGCACATCCTAAAGGACAGCAGCAGGCTATCAAATCCCAAAATCCCAAAATTCGACTCGCCCGAATCGTAGGAATCCCGGTCCAGGCTCTTGGAGCGCAGCAGCTCGTCGCCGGCGTGGAAGAACACTAAACCCTGACTGAGCGCGACCATCCACTGCGCCAGCACGGCCATGCGCGCCCGCTCCTCGACAGTGACCTGCAGCATCCAAAGTCAGTTCGTAGCTGAAGTGGGGCGCGGGTTCTAGCACGTGGTCTGGCGGCCCTGCACCTGCGAAGCTTGCATGAAACCTGCTGCACCGCTCCCGCGCCGGCTGCCTGGGGCGTGCATCCAGCGAGCTGACGTCGTGCGCATCAGGCAAACCGCCATTGATGGACGCTCGAAACGCCTGTCTCGACACACCATGCAAGAGTTGAATCACGACCCGTCTGACAACTCGCCTTCTCCTCAGGCTTCATGATGAGCTGGTCGAACAGGATCTCGCCGTCGTGGCAGGAGGTGTAGTTGACAGTCTCCACTGGTTCTGCAGCATACCCCGCCGGCTGCGTCCCTGCATATTTGACCTCCTTGCCTGCAAGTCGGAGGTAGCAAACTCGCAAACGGTGTATTTCTGGACAAGCAAAACGTGACAAATATATGAAGGTCTCCACCAGCTCTGCGGCGTGCCCCACCAGCTGCGTGTCAGTGGAGTTGGACTCCTCGGCAACGGCAATTGAAGCCTGGATAATTTGAAGCCTTCACCGCACCCAGCACCCGCCGGCCGGTGTGGTCCTCGATGGGGAAGCTCCTCAGATTCCCCGCCAGCGACACCAGCGCCATGTCCGTGAGGCTGCCCAGCAGCTCTCGTTGGTCGAACGGCGGCAGCGCCGCCAGCATGTGGCTGTTCGACTGCAGCGCCAGCCCGTTCGCGAAGCCCTGCTCCCTGCGCAAAGCAGTCTTAGACAGATCGAAACCTTTATCAGACGAGATATGCGAGCAGCTGCGCCGCCGGCATGAATGCGTTGGACTGCAGTGCCAGCCCGCGCACATGGCCCTGCTTCTGTCAAAAAAGTGTGATAGGGTTAGTCCGATAATGCATCACGCAAATAGCTGCCAGCATGTGGCGGCTGAACTGCAGCGCCAGCCTGTGCATCAAAGCCCTGCTCCCTGCAAGGCAACTGCAGATCTTCGGCAGCAGATGCGTGTTCTTTGGTTGAGCAACTGCCCCTTGGTCCGGGCGTCTCGCCGCCTTGCATGCATGCGTGGAGTGAACGCCAGCCGGTCGTTACAGAAATGTTGAGCTGAGTTGCAGACTGAAGAGAAGTTCAGGTTTGCTCAAGCTGAGGATATGGAGGCCTGGAGGCGGCTGCCGCCGACGATGGCGTCGCGCAGGCGGTCCTTCATAGTGTGGAAACCTGAACTGTACTGGAAATTTCATGGAAGCCAACCTGGAGGGCGCAAAGGGGCTGCCGCCGAGGATGGCATCGCGCAGGCGGTCGTTGAAGGTGCCAATGCCGGTGCCTGCCAGGTTGAGTTGGCTGGCGTTGCGCCCTCGCTGGTTGCCCGTCACCTACGGATGCACAAACAAATAGCGGGTCGGCATGCCTTGGAGAATTTGTTGCGTCTCAGGATATTTGCCCAAGGTTTGAGCTCCTGCAGCTGCTAGATTGAGCTGGCTGGCGTTGCGCCGCTCTCTGGTTGCCTGTTGCATGCGGAGCGGCATGCCATTGTGGGAGAGCTGGGCTTGCTGCTCAATGACAAATGACAAATGGCTGCACAGATATGGCATATAAGAGCACGTGAAACATGTGGTGTAGTGCCTCTGTCGGACCCCGTCAAACGATCCACAGCCCCCGTCAAGGCAAGGCTCTGCTGCTCAACGACTGACAAACGCAGCCAGTTTGCGACACACACGCAACAGGGCAGAAGCACCACCCCAGTGTGCCTCCCCAACCCACACCTTACAGGACTCTTGAGCTAAGTGCAGGGTGGAGATAGCGGGAGCTGGAAAAGTTAGACGGAAAAGGGCGCACCTCCCGATGCCCCACCCCGGCCCCCGCAGTGGAATAACAGCACCAAGCTGCATGGTGCAGATACTGGAGTTCCCAGAATTGTGTGAATTTTCAAATTTTCAAGGGCACCTCCTCAACGTCCCAGCCCTTCGCTGTGGAGCACCATCTTGGCGCTGTCAACGCCATGCCGCTCGAGGTCCGTTCAACAAGCTCCGACACGAAAAGTTCAGAGAGCGCACCTCCCCAAAGTCCCAGCCCTCGCCGTAGAGCACGAGCTTGGACCCGTCAACGCCATGCTGCTCGAGCGTCAGCGCCCGCAGCGCATCGCGCGCCTTCTCCATGGTGCTGACCATAAGGCAGCTCATGATGTCGAAGCGGAAGCCGTCCACCTGCATGCATGCAAATAAGAGGTCACATGTCACCTTATTCCACAAAGTGAGAATTCTTACGCTGCACCTGCTGGCCGTGAGGCAGCTCATGATGTCGAATCGGCAACCGTCCGCCTGTGGCAGGTCCCCGCAACGTTTACCTTTTCGAAGGGGTGTGGTGCGCACTGCGCTGATCCTCAAGTCCAGAACCTCGTCAGTTTCGTGCATCCGATAAAAAACAGCCATGGAGCCAGGAGCAGCATGCCCCACACTACAAGCGCATCAACGTGACAACCCCTCACCTTGTACTGCACGGCCCAGTGCAGAAGGTCATCGATGACCAGCCGCTCCATCATCGCGTGCTCCGGCGCGTTGTTGGCGCCAAAGGCGCTGCCACAGATGTTGCCGTCTGCCTCGAGGCGGTGGTAGTACGCCGGCACGATTTTGTCAAGCACCGAGTACTTGCTATGCGGACCTGCAGCAGCAAGTAAAACATCGCATCGATATCACGCCTTGCTCACATCGTCATTTGCAGATGCCGCCGTCTGCCTCGAAGCAGTGATGGTACGCCGGCACGAATTTGCCAAGTATCGAGTACTTGCTGTGCGGCCCTGCAGTGCTGAATCACATCTGATTGCGGAATGGCTTGCAACGTGCAGATGGTCAACGTTCAGCCTCGAGAACGTGTTATCCTGCTGGCAGCGCTACGTGTCGGCCCAGTGGCCATGGCAGGATGCAGCGATGCGGTCGCACTGCGGCACCGCGAATGAGTCACTTCGCCTCCTCCCCCGCCTTGCTGCAGCGCCGCTGTTCCCAGAGCCATGCCTGAATTGAAGGTGTGGTTGTACACGACGTCCAGCACCACACGCAGGCCGCGGCGGTGAATGCCCATCACCATCTCCCGGAACTCGCGGGTCCGCCCCACGCCGTCCACCTCGATCGCGTAGCTGCCTGCGCAGCAGAAACAAGCAGAATAAAAGGCTCGACTGGACAAGTGCGCCCAAATGATTGCACCTCGTAGAACTGGCGTCTGGTCACCGCAAGTCGGCGCAGCCGATAGCCTGAACCGCAGCCCGCCATTGCAGCCGATGCATCAACAGCATGGGTCCCCGCACAGCAGGACCGTAGCAGACAGCAGGAGCACACTTCGCGACCGACAGGGAAGCTGGGCCGCGAGGCGCGCCCTCGGGCTAAGGCCGGGTGCCTCACGATTTTCCCCTGACTCGCCCTGCAAACTATACAGGCAGAGTTACAAATCACCCTCGGGCGTGCTGTAGTGCACCGGGTCGTAGCCCCAATTGAAGGCGTCGCTCTGCGACAGCGCCAGCACCGCCGCCTGCTGCGCCTCCGAGTCTGGCGGAAGCCCCGACAGGTCCTCCTGCACATGCAGGATTGAGGGGTCGATGCCGTTTGTGAGATGGTCCGTGACCGTGCCAACACCGCTGCCTGCCGCCGCTCGGTGCCTGGCGGCAGTTCCGGCAGATTTTCCTGTGCAAATGCGGCGCGAAGCGGTGCTGGGCAGCCATTCTGCGGCGGCGGTATGCAATGCTCTCCAGCAGCAGCTGACTGCTTTTCATGCAATAAAATTGCCACAACGCTGCCACAATGCTCCATTCGGCAGGCGTGAAGGGTGCCCTGATGCTGCACAGCCAGCGCTTTCCAGGATTGTCTTCAGGGACAAGTCCTACCATTCCTTTTCGTTGAGTGATCTGGGTCCATCAGATGTCAGCTGCAGCGTGTGCTGGTGCATTGGCGGCTCTGGTGCGATTATGGTGCGATTACGGCGTAAGTAGGAAAATTCGGAGGTGACACTGCTTTCTGCTCGCCTGCAGCGTTGTCTGGTCCTCGGCCCGTTCTGGCACTGTCGCAAAGTCGTATGCCGGAAGGAGGTGCACGTGCGTGAGGCCCGCGGCCCGTAGGTCCGCCAGGTGGCGGCCGCCGCGGGTGTCGGCCAGAGCAAAGGCGCCGTACTTGCCGCGCAGGTGGTCCGGCACGCTGTCGTCCGATGCGCTGTATAAGATAGACAGCAAAGTGATGTTGTGAAACCTGCTTCATGGGTCTCCAATTGCAATCTAATGGTTTTCGTAACTTTTGTGATCTGTTTTTGTTGTTCATTGACACGCCGAACTATTGCACAGTCCAGCACGCTGTTGTTTTAGGTTTATTTTAGGGTTTAGGGTTTAGGGTTCAGGTTTTAGGGTTCAGGGTTTAGGGTTTGCTGCGGGCATGTCAAGGTGGCATTTCAGTCAGTTTGCGGGGCCTTGAGGAACCACAAAGCATGTGACACCACTATCTAGAACAGAACAATGCACCGACAGCAACTCTGGACCTAGAAAGCAGAGAGCGTCCATGTCAACATCTCGTGCATTAGTGCCAGCCGTGCCCTGCCAAGTGCTAGATTTTACTATGGCGAATTCGTTAGTACCTAGAATCGCGGATGTGCAGCTCGTGAATGCTAGTGTCAGTGAGGGGCGTCTGGCGGTGGCCCTCCGACCGCCTCACACGACACAATCGTTCCCAGGAAGAATGTGAGACCCGTCTCCTGAATTCGCTGATGTGTAGCTCATCGATGCTGGTGTGAGTGAAAGCCGCCAGCCGCGGCGCTGCTCGGCACGTTCAGGATGGCAGCCGTCAACGCACATCACCTGAAGTCGCGGATGTGCAGCTCGTAGATGCTGCTGTCGGTCAGGGCCGCCAGCCGCGGCGCCGCATGGCTGTCCCAGCCGTCTGGCCGCAGCTCAGCGGCGTCCAGCGCCGCAAACTGCGTGCGGGCGCCATCCGCGGCGAGGGCGACGGAATACGGATCTGTCGTCTCGCTGACCTGTTCAGAGCAGACAGCAATTTACATGGAACATTATTGTTTATAGGGAGTGAGGTCACAATTGAGCAGCGCTCGTTGTGTTGACAATACCCTTGACCATGGGAGCCAATACACATGTGCAAGAGTTGCACACAAGCCGTAGAGGCAAAGCCCACAGCGTCGACGAGCAGCAAGCTCGTGCAGCATGCGCGGCACTGCGCTGCAGCCCGCGCCTCAATTCGCTGCGTCCAGGGGCAGTACACGGTGACGCGGTAGGTGTAGTAGCGCCCCAGCCAGGCCGCTGGGCCCTCCGCCCGCCAGACGCCGAGCTCGCCGCGCGTCATCGGCACCGCCTGCGGGCTGCCGCCGCGTGGCGCCTCGTGCACCAGCAGCTCCACCTGCACATACGCAAGTCGGGAGATATACATCAGTAGGAGCACCTCGTTTTGCACTATCGTATCAAATGAATAGAGGTGCGGATCTGGGCAGAGACTTCCCGCCATGCTGCCCGGCCGACGCGCCAGCACATCAATCCCGCCATGTCGAGTATCTTCCGTGGCTTCTGTGCCTCTCAGCCGGTGCACATCAGGTGCAGCACACAGCACAGGGGGCCTGCTGCATTTGCCACCTGCTGCGCTGTTGGCGCCCACAGCGTCACATTCACGCTGGTGTCGCCCACGCGTGCGCCCAGCGGGCCGTCGTAGGTAAACAGCTCGTCCAGCACGCCCGGTAGCTGCAGGCCTGCGGCAGTAACTTAGGCGCATGCGTCCGACATTCGACGATTCGAGTGTGTTAGGGTCCCACTTACCCCAGTCATGCTTGCCAGTGTGGCATCAAGCTTCTAGGATGACGTGCGCCGGCAGCGCTGTTCGTCTGACTAGGTGCATCTGCGCTGACATGACGTGGACATTGCGCGGTCCCCAGCATCCAGGACTGGCCAGCCTCCTGCAATCTGTGAGCACGTCTCTCACCTGTGGTCTTCAGCAGCTCGCCGTCGCTGGACGCCGACACCGCCAGCTGCTGACGCAGCAGGTCCGACGCCGCTTCCGTTGCGCCTTCCGGCAGCCGCAGCAGCGGCAGATGTGCCAGGTGCGGGAACTTCCGTTTAGCCGTCTGCGGCAGGCCGCCAGGCTCCCACGTCAGCTCCACTGCGCCGTCCGCACCGCCAACGGCGCCGCTGTCGCTGTCGATGCTGAGTCCTGCTGCTTTGCTGTGCAGCAGCCGGAACGTGGCGTCCTCCGGAGCTGTCCCAGCGGCCTCCCAGGCTATGAGGTCCTTCGTCACCCTGTGATGCAGGCAGCACCGCCTGGAGATGCTGTTGTACTTGCCAGTGCTCAGCCTCTTTCCCACGCCGCCGGGTGGCTGACCGCTCTTTCGCCAGGACAATTAGACAAAACAGCCTGCAGATGCAACGCAAAAGGTTAGACGGGAGAGGCATGGCGTGCAGGTACGCTCGTCTCACCAGTGGGCCCGCATGTGGGTGAGATCACTAGGCGGCGGCGGAGCCTTCCCCTCTTTGTCCGGCTGCCCGCTGCTCTGAGCCGCAAGCGCCTCCCCGGCGGTCAGGCCAGTGGCCAGCACTGCCATCGAGGCCGAGGCCTCCAGCACCTGGCGCCGGCTGGCGTGAGGATTTCGACCAGCCCGTGCTGCATCCGTCGATGCAATCGGCATTTCAAGCCGGATCGATGAAGTTGCAGATTCGGTGGGATCACTGTTTGCCGATGCAATACGGCGGGCGCAGGATGGCTCTGCTGCGCTGGCGCAAACATTCTCGTTGAGCTGTGATCAGTTTAGATGTCTACATTTTGAATCGCGCTGCAGCGACGGACGGTAAATGAATGGGCTGCACCTTGGGCAGCTGATGGGCAGCTGGACATCCGCGACTCTACAGCTGCCCAACGTTGTGTTCACACCCAGAACATATAACAGCATTGTCATGGAATCACCGCCTGCACATTGTTTGTGATCTACATCCGAGCTGCGACAGCAATGAGCAACAGAACCACAGACCTGCCACAGGCGGTCTGCCGCGGCGGTCGTCGCTGCCATGCCCGCCATTTCTATCAGATCAAATTTAAACACCAGAAAACGCGAACCAAACCGACAGCAAGCCCCCACCTTTGCGGAGGCGCATGCCGCCCTACCCGCCAGTTTCGTGCTACTCAATATAAAAGAAAACAGATTGGAGATAGGATGTGACCACCACCCAACACCTTCGTAGTGGCAGGTTCGAGGCCGGTCTCCTCGATGCTGCGCATGTGGTCGCTGCCCCTGCTTCCTTGCTTCAGTGTTGACAACATATATGAGTCCGGAATGCTTTATTTAACTTTGTGGGAGCAGGCCCCCTGCCGGCCTCTGGACGCTGTGCTGGTCGCCACCGCTGTGCCTGCTAGTCTTGTGATACACCTCGAAACGGAAATGAATATTCGAGAACACGGGCGCAGGTCTCCAGCCGGCCTCCCCGATGCTGTGCGTTCACCGCCGCCCTGCGCGCCATTGCCGAGCAATTTGCCCGGCAGCCCCGCCTTCGCCAGTGTCGCCGCCCGATCGCCGGCCACGGGACGCGCGGGAAAATGGTCTCGAACTAGCGACTGCGCCACGAGGAGGAGCAGGTGGCCTGTGTGAAGCCACGACGGAGGATGATGGTCTGGACCCCAGATCGGGTCGCCCATGCATCCTGGGCGCAGCATGACACATGCAGCCACAGATGCTTCTTTGGCATCTGTATGAAGCCATGCCCGCGTGCTGCGCGGACGCTGAGCACGCAGCGCAGGTGCTGCGGGCCCAGCGCCGCAGGCGGGCTCGCAGGTGCGCATCGAGCGGCATGCGCTATCTACAGTGCCCGCTGCATGCATGCGGAGCTGCAGAGATGTCGAGCTGAGCAAGTGTAGGATCGGTTTACGTCTGTAAATGGATCGGGCGAGGCTGTGCCTGCACGCCGACCTTGCTGGCCTGCCCATCTGTGCAGCTAGCACAGCTGCGAGAGGGCTGTGCCATGCATATAGGAGAGCTGTAATCGAGCCTGTGCGGCACAGTGCATGCACAGTAAGGTGCCTGACTTGTGGATTGTGGTGCAGAAGCAGTCAGCTGATTGCTTCCCAAGCACGCGCAGCATGGTTCATGACCAATGCAGCTGAAACTTTCGCTCTCACTCCGTGCTTCCGTGCCGTCAGAATCTGCGCTTGCCGCTCAACGCAAGCTCTCAGGGACGCAAGCACCCGCCAGCCCGGCAGCTAGTGCCGCAGCTTGCGAGATTGCCAGTCGCACCCTGGGCAAACCACCGCCTGACGTGTGAACAATAGAGCCAGGCGCAGCACTGCATTTGTGACTCACATCGCTTGCCTGTTCCCAAGTCTCTTGGGCCCGTAGACATGGCCGGACTGCCCGGCAAGCACACACACGGCACTGCTGCCAAGGGTACGCAGGTGTCGCACCACGCTGGACTTATACACTGACCAACAGGATCAGGAGCAACAACTGTTTGCAGGCAGCACGAATATCACTGTTGTGCCATGCCACCGTGTGCACAGACGCAGATTCGGCATTATTAGCAGCGCGTCGTTGCGGTGACAAACTTCCTTGCATCGCAGGCAGTGCAGCTCACCTCGCCCTCGGGCAGCCGTGCGCCGCTGACAGCGGATTGCCGGCAGCCTGGCCGCCAGCGGCCGCAACCGCAGCTGAGGAACACCGCTGTCAGCCGGCCGCCGCGGACGACCTGTGCGAGCGCCTGGCGACGCTGACAGCGGCGCGATCGCAGTGCGGGCCAGACCAGCTGCAGTGGTGGCAGACCCCTGACATGCACACGCCTGCTGCGCTGCGTGAGCGCGGCCAGGTCCTCAGAGAGACACTGGACAGCGTGAAGCGGCGACGCGGCGAGATATCAGCCGCCAAGCAGCGGGTGCTGCAGTCTGCTGTGGAGGCGGCAGGCGGCAGCCTCAGCCTGGACCAGAAAGGAGACTGCCTCTTATCGCCGGAGGCGCGTCAAAATTGAAGGACGGATCTGGGTCATCCTGGTGCAACGCCTGCACGGCTGCCTCGGCGCATGTCCCATGCACGGCGCTGCCGGCCAATAATAGATCCATCCCTGCGCGCGTGCAAGAACAACCCTCCCCAGCTCTAATCCTGCCATGCACTGCAGTTCCAGCGGCTGTTGGCGGAGGACAAGCCGCTGGGCGACCTGCACGACAAGGTGTCGCGTGCCTTCCGAGACTTTGTGCAGGTGCGCAGCAGTTGTGCCTCCACCTACCTGCGCCACGCCCTGCCACCGTGAGCTGCACCGCATATTCTGCCTGCTTGTGGCCCCACGGCGCAACTTCGCTTTCGTGTGTCTCTATGCCTGGCACGCTTGCTGTAATGTTGCGGGGCTCCTGGCTGCCGCACTCATATGCAGTGGCACGGCAGCCTGGAGCCCTGCAACATTACGTGGGCTGACTGCCGGCGTGGGCTTACGTGCAGGCGCAGCGGAAAGAGGCGGTATCACACCCGTGGCGGGCGGCCGGGCGGGCAGCACAGAAGCTGGCGAACGGCGTTCACAAGACCAAGGCAACGCCGCGGGCCAAGGGCGAACACCAGCGCCGCACGTAGGCGCCTGGGGGGCGCCTGCCGCGCGCATCAGCTCTGTGTGGCAAAGCCACATTGCAGACGGCGGGCAGTGCAAATGAAAGCACGCAAGCAAGTTGAGGGATTCCCAGCGCCACAGCAGGCTGCCGCTGCTGGTGGCAGGCTCTGAACACAAAGCTCATCTTGTAGGGTTCGAGTGTGCTGGATTGCATCATGACCCATGTCGCTGCGCCGGCGTTGCTGCAGCGTCTGCAGCGTCGGCAAGCTGGTTGAACTGGTTTCCGGTCTGCCGCAGGAGGGGTGCCGAGTAGGCATCACCTGAACTGCGTTGGGCCGCTGTCTGGCCTCTTCACGGTGCTGTCAAAGAGCAGGTGTAAAAGGATTGTTTCACGTATTCAACCAGCATCACCAAACCCTTGCAGTGGAGCCGTATCCGCAGTTTTCAGTCCACGGTGCCGGCATTTCAGAGCCTGTCTGCAATGTTGCCTTACTGCGACGTGCCGCCTCTTATGGATGTGACTCTCGAGCAAATCCACGTGATTGCCCGTCTGCAGACGCCCTGTGGCACATTAATTACTGATTCATTCGGGCACCACAAACTTTCGACGCCTCCCCATTTCCCGCCACGTTAACGATCGGTGGCATATCTGTCAGCTCTAACGCGGTGGCAGGAAGTCCAAGCCTGTTAGCATTTGCATGCAAACCGTACTTACTGCTCTCGTGTACCAGCAGATTTTTGCGCACTGTTGCTTTGTTTGTGAGCACTCGCAGTCGCGAGATAATGGCCTCTCAGCAGACTCAGCAGTCTCAGGAGCAGGCTGCCTCCCCTTCGCCCTCGTTCCAGCCGCAGCTGGCACAGCGCAGCCCGGCACCCTTGGCGGAGCAGCAGCAGGAGGCGGCATGCCCGCAGAGCCCGCAACCAAGACCGCTGGACTCAGCCAGGCGGACGTTGATTCGGGTGTCACAAAGGTCGCCGTCCCTTCTGCCAGCTTGTGTCGTGTGGCAGATATACAAGATGCTCTTCAACAGACATGGCGCCTCTCGAATCCATCCTCCTGTGTTCCTGTGCGCTGGCAGTGCATGTATGCCTTCATGAGTCAGCTGCTCCAGGACACATGTGCTTTCCCCACAGGCAGAGCGCCTGGGCAGCTTCATCGAGCTTGCCACACCCGGGATATACGCTGAGACGTTCCAACCTTGCTTTGTAATTGTCGGCCTTGGCGCTGGCGTCCACCGCGGCATGGCGCTGGCGGCGTCAGGCGCAAGTAACATTAAGTCCAGATTCGTTGACGAGGCGGATCGCCGCGCCATTGATGCAGAGGTGCACCATAATGCTTTATGCGTCTGTTTGGTACATGCATGGCCATTGGTTGAGAATGAAGCAGACCGGATCGCATGCTCGACAGCACGAATATGGCAATGGTGACATGGCGCCCAGAGCAGCCTTACGCACGCTGTCACAATCTAGAGAGCATCGCTCGATTTGCCGGCACACGCAGCCCATACGTCTCATTCGTTCGCTCTCACTCATATGGTAGTCTAATTTTGCGGTCACTCACCAGTAACGCCACACACGCGTTACACACAACACGCTGGAGGCAACGGAGCAGAACGACGGCCCACCGCCGGAGTTTTGCGCCATCTGTCCACTGTGAGCTGTTATGAAATGGGCGCTCTGGTTGGTGACAGAAATGAAACTGGCACGCCGCCGCATGTTCGATGATGTCGAATGCTGCGTGTTGCTTGCAATCGGTAGCAGTGACATTACGGCAACAGCGGTGACAGAATGCTGCAGTCTGCACACAGAGCCTGACGTAATTCTGAAGATGACCGTCAGGTCCATCGGGTCCGACGCCATTGCACTTCCTTTCCGCCGCAGGCACGAGGACGGGCATGGCCGGCAGTTGAACTGCAGGGACAAGGCAGGGTCATGACGAGATGGACTGTTGACGGATGCGGTCTTGACGAGCAACTAGTCTGTGTTTACCATGTTCACTGTGGAACATGCATTCGGAAAGATGGCTGCTTGTGGTGGGCCTCCATGTCATGAGCCAAGGAAAGAGAGGTACAATCGACCTGAAACCAGGCGCAAAGCACCAGGGAAGGTTATGTTGACTGCGAAGTCGCAGAGTATGTTGTCGAGCTATTGTTATATTCACACATGAATACATGACCAGACTCCACCATGTTACTAAAACCGCACAGTGTTTCAAAGGTTATCGCGTGCAGTTGCTGAAATGCCAAGTGGTGCCTAATCAGGGCATAAGTCGCAGGTGAACATTAACATCGCGCGCGGAAAGTCAATGCACGCGCGACACGGCTGTGCGAGCAGCGTTGCACACGCTGCTGGCAACCGTCTGAGCTGTTTGTCAGCGGAGAGGCTTTCAAAGCTTTTCGCGGAGCTGTGAGTACAGACGATCAGGCTCCAGCTCGCCGCCACTGCGGCTTGCAGACCACAGCTGAGAGCAGGCGGGCTCGCCATCGGGGGTGATGAAGTCCACGTCCCTCAGGCGGGCAGCATTATCGCCTCTGAGCGCGGTATGCCACAGCAGGCTCACCAGAAAGCCGTCTCTGGCAAGCAGCGCCGCCAGCAGTGTGCCGGGCTCAGACTCTCGCAGCGCAGTCGCCAGTGCCGCCAGCAGCTGGCTCGCTTGCTCGAAGCTGACTGGCACGGCAGCGCCTTGGCAAACGCCTTTGTTGCGCATGGCATTGCAGTAGCCTTGGCGTAGTTCGGCGATGCAGCTGCTGCGCACAGGGTTGCCGTGCTGCACGCCATTCAGCAGCTGGTGGGCGCCATTCCGCCCCTCGATGTGCTCGAAGTGCGAGCTGAGGTGCGACAGCATGTTGGCCAGAGACGAGGGCGCAGCGACGCGCTCACCTGTCGAAAGCTCCGAGCCCGTGTGCTTCGGCAGCCAGTGCATGGTCACATAGGCCAGCAGCGCCTCCGGCGAACAGGTGGTCAGGCTGCAGTGACGTGCAGCGAGCCACCGCTGCAGCTCTGCGGCATGCCGCTCCCGAGCTGCAGCGGTGGCAGGCTGCACAGCTTGCGCCATGAACGCTGCCGCCGCCTGCAGGCCTGCTGTGAATGTCTGCTGGGCCGCCTGCAGGCTGACGGACTGGCGGGCAGCGGTCGCCTCCGCAGAGGCTGGCCGCCGAGCCAGAGCGAGCTGTCCTCGGAGGTGCTGTGGCTCGCACAATGCTGCGAAGGCAGCTGCAGTGTCATCGCCGCCGTCGCATGCCTGCAGGGGGCAGGAGGACATCGTCGCTGCTGGTGGCAACGACAAGCTTGCATATCATCTGGACACGTAGCGAGACAGGGCATGTCGAGTAAGAAGCTTCGATTACCGCTGGAGCAGCCGGTGTAGCAGCGCCATCAGGCACTGCATGGAGCTGCTGCGCCGGCTGCACCTGCGGCCGCGCAGGACACGAGTGTCGGCGCGCAGTGTTGGGCACTGAAGGTTGGGTGAGGTTTAGGTTCCTACAAGGGAGCCTTCAATCCTTACAGGCCAACTTCTAATGGCTAAACAGCTCAGCCTAATGCCCAGCAGTTCAGCAAAAAAGATTGCTGAAATGCCAAGTGGTGCCTAATCAGGGCATAAGTCGCAGGTGAACATTAACATCGCGCGCGGAAAGTCAATGCAAGCGCGGCACAGCTGTGCGAGCAGCGTCGCACACGCTGCTGGCAAC